>Ga0302321_100005866_pt1 | contig 10766 bp, 7 predicted proteins | sample Fen_T0_1_FD_202505 | JGI IMG/M metagenome (GOLD analysis project Ga0302321, IMG submission 202505) | Peat permafrost microbial communities from Stordalen Mire near Abisko, Sweden - Fen_T0_1 | ecosystem: Environmental > Terrestrial > Soil > Wetlands > Permafrost | place: Sweden: Abisko...
GCTTGCTCACGCATCAGTACCGCGTCGAAGGCCCGGTGATGATCTTCTTGACGACCACAGCCATCGATCTCGACGAGGAGATGTTGAACCGCTGTCTTGTTCTCTCCGTCAATGAAGACCGGGCGCAGACGCAGGCCATCCATCGAGTGCAGCGCGAGGCGCAGACGCTTGAGGGCTTGCTCCAGCGGCGGGACCGCAGCACCATCCTTGCCGTGCATCGCAACGCGCAGCGGCTCTTGAAGCCCGTCTTCGTAGCGAATCCCTACGCGCGGGAGTTGACGTTCCTCGACTCGCAGACGCGGACCCGGCGCGACCACATGAAGTATCTGACTCTGATACGCAGCATCGCGCTGCTTCATCAGCATCAGCGGCCACGGAAGAGGGTCGAGCATCGGGGCCGCATGGTCGAGTACATCGAGGTCACGGTGAACGACATCGCAGTCGCCAACCGGCTTGCGCATGAAGTGCTGGGCCGCTCGCTGGACGAGCTGCCGCCGCAGACACGGCGCTTGCTCTTGGCCATCGACACGATGGTTACAGCCGAGTGCGAGCGGCAGAAGATGGCGCGATCCGATTACCGCTTCTCGCGCCGCGACGTGCGCGAGGCGACGGGCTGGGGCGATACGCAGTTGAAAATCCATCTGCATCGGCTTGAAGAGATGGAGTACCTGTTGGCGCATCGCGGCGGGCGCGGCCAGAGCTTCGTTTACGAGCTTGTCTTCGCGCGCCAGGCCGACAGCGGCAAGCCCACGCTGCCCGGCTTGATCGAGATCGACAAGCTGAAGGAGTGAGTACGACGGAAAGAAGTCGGGGTTGAGAGGCCAGTAGTCGGGGTCAAGTCGGGGCCATGTCGGCCCCAGGTCGGCGGGGTGTCGGGGTGCCTGAAACCAGCTAACAGCCAATGTCCATGCGGGTTACAAGAAGAATCCGCGCAAGAGCACGAGAAAACGCATATACGGGGTGCAGTAAAATCGGCGCTTCGTCGTAACCATGAAAAGGAGGAGAGAGATGGCCCGAGTAGTCAAACCGCGCAAGCAGCGCACGCCGCCGAGCACGCCGTTACAGGCGATGCTCGAAGAGTACATCGAGTCCCTTGCCGTGAAGGGTTTTACCGACGACACGCGCCATGTGCGCCACGAGCATCTATCGCTGTTCGAGCGCTGGGCGATGGAGCGTGGACTGAGCGAGCCGGTCGAGGTCACGCGGCCCGTGCTCGAACGCTATCAGCGTTACCTGTTCCACTACCGCAAGAAGGACGGTTGCCCGTTGAGCTTCGCCAGCCAGCACTCGCGGCTGTCGCCCCTGCGCATGTGGTTCCGTTGGATGACGCGGCAGAACTATCTCTTGCACAACCCGGCATCGGAGATCGAGCTGCCCAAGCTGCCGAAGCCGTTGCCACGTGTGCTGACCGCATCCGAAGCTGAACTGATCCTGCATCAGCCCAACGTCGCCGACCCGCTCGGTATCCGCGACCGCGCCATGCTGGAGATGTTTTACTCGACCGGAATGCGGCGCACCGAACTGCTCCGCTTGCGGCTCTACGATGTGGACCGCGAAGCGGGCATCGTGACCATCCGCGAGGGCAAGGGCAAGAAAGACCGTGTAATCCCCGTCGGCGAGCGTGCCGTCGCGTGGCTCGACAAGTATCTCGACCAGGCGCGGCCCCGGCTTGTAGCCGAGCCGGACGATGGCACACTCTTCCTTACCGCGCAGGGCGAACCGTTCGGTCCCAACCGTCTCAGCGGCCTGGTTCGCGATTACGTTGAAGCGGCCGGAATCGGCAAGCATGGAGCTTGCCATCTCTTCCGCCATACGATGGCCACGCTGATGCTCGAAGGCGGCGCGGACATCCGCTTTATCCAGCAGATGCTCGGTCATGCGCGGCTCGATACGACGCAGATTTACACGCATGTCTCGATACGGATGCTCAAGCAAATCCACTCGGCAACCCATCCGGCAGCGCAGCTTAAACGCGGCTCGGAAGACCCGGCGGAAGCCGTCCAGAACGCCGTGCTTGCCCAGGATGTTCCGGGCCAGATGTGGCCCGGTGTTCCGGCCTCCACAGCCGAGCAACTGTTCGCCGCTCTGGATGCTGAATCAGACGAGGAAGAGCAGGAGTAATGTTCTTCTTTTAGTAGCTGCTTTTAGCTGCTAAAGAGGGGCCGATTCCGTCCCGGAACCGGCCCCGATGCGTCACCGAATCCCATGCCGATCCAGGCTGCAATCGCACGCCGATGCGCTCCGTAATCCGCCGCTCTTCCGCTGCGCAATCTGTGCGCAATGCCGCGCAGAATCCGCTCCCGTTCCCGGCTCTAAAGCCGTACAATCGGAGGCAATGGAATCAACCCAAATCCAGGCGTTGTACGAACCGCCTCTAGCTGCTATGCCGCAGCTAAGCGAAAAACCGCGTCATGGGTTCGAGACCTGGAAAACGGAAGCTAAACCGAGGTCGAGTAGCTGCAACTTCACAGTGACGCTAGGCTTGCGAGCAACGGTGGTTGAAAACGGCGTCAGAGAAACTTACAGCGCCAGATACTACAACCCAATCACTGGTCGCTTCATGTCCCGCGATCCGGAGAAGGGTCATCCGACTAAGCCAGCGTCGTTGCATAAATATCTCTATGCGCATGGCGACCCGGTGAATCTTAAAGACCCGACTGGGCGGGATGCGATGGTGGCAACTGCCGAAATTGATTTTTGGGAAGCTGTTAAGAACACTGTCGCAGTAGCCGCAGCTGGCGCAGCGGTAGTCTGTTCGCTCAATCGAGATGCGGAATTGCTGGGAGGGATTACAAGGGTCCTGAGTTCAGGAGAAACAATCGAATCGATTACCTTTGGCGTGTGTACCGCTAGGGTAAAGGGGAAGAAGAACTGCAATGAGCGTCACTTAGTGGAGCAGACTTTCTGTGTCGCGGAGTATGGACTCCATCCTACTCTTCTGTTCCAGTGCATGGAGAGGGCAATGTGGAGATGGAACAACTGTCTGCGAGGATTGCCTGATCCTGGTCCTCTCGATCCCTTGGACCCATTTTGGAGTCAACACTAAAGGAGGCGCGCCGTGTTTGACAGAATTGAATTTGATCGGGAGATTAACGCTCTCATAATGGCGGGGCGATTTAAGCAGGCTGAGGAAAAGCTCTTGGTATCCCAATCGGCGTTCTCAGGAAGCGGTGATTTCGAGGCGCTTGAGCACGTTGTTTTTAGGCTTGCTCACTATTACTCAATGCCAGATACCGAAGATTTGCAATTGGCGGAGAAGTGGTTTCTAGCGCGGGAGAAATTAGCACCTGGAGCATACTCCGGCTTGCAAACCGCAACGTTCTACTTCTATGTCATGGCGAATCATGAAAAAACAGTTCGGAAGGTAGATGAAATCGCGCATTTGAACGATGATCGCCGAAGTTGCTACTCAGCCTTGACGTTGAAGGGGCAGTCTCTGATCGAACTCCATATGGTTCTTGACGCGGGCGGGGTAATTGATGAGCTAATTGGAATGGCGACAGCAGATTCGCGTAATCTTCCATTCGGCGACGAGGTTAATTTGATTCAGAGAGGAATCGGTATCAGGGAAATCACTGCAAAATGTCGCGAACTCCTAAGACTCGCTATTCCAAATATGCGGTCAGTGGAGTATCGGGAACGAGCGAAGATGCTTTTAGATTCGCCCGGTGCCGCGCCCTTGACCGGCCAATAAGCCTTGGGTGGGGGACAACGAAGCCCATCGAAGTGTATCCGCGAGCAGCGAGCCGTCCTTCGGGACGGCTTGCTGGCGTCTGAGGCCCGCTCCCGCATCCATAGCCCGCCTGCTGAAGAACGACGCCGCTAAAGCGTCGGCAGTAGGTGGACACGTCTCCCCCAGTTGGGAGCTGTGGAGCAACCCATGGTTGCTGTGCAGTAACCAAATCCTGAAAAGCAGCGTCTAAAGAAAAAATGCTCTGGGCTGGTTGCGGCCTGGAGCGCAAGCGCAGCCAGCGCCCGGTGAACGCGTATGAGCCGACTCCCCATCGACGAATCGCGCACGAGTTTTTTCTTTAGCGGCCCCGGAACGGAAGCATGGCGGGCCGTGGGCGCGGTGTGCGGCCTGTCTTCGCTGACGATCTTTTCCGAACCAATCCAAACAAAATCCAGACCAGGCGGTGCTTCATGAAGCGGGCGCTGCGGGTAAAATCCGTTGGGACCAAAGTCTCGGCGGCGGAGTTGCGCGTGCTGGAGTCGCGCGCGGCGGCGGCGGGCTTGACGCTCTCGGAGTGGGTCCGGGATGTGCTCTTGGGTTCGTCGGTCGAGAAGGGCACGATGGCGGCGGAGCGGACGATCCTGGCCGAGGTTCTGGCGATGCGAACGATCCTTTTGAACTTCATGCTGAAGGTGGGCGAGGGTGTGACGATCCCGGAGGAGGCGAGCCGGAAGCTGATCAAGTGGGCGGATGACAACAAGATGAAGCGGGCGCTGGAGGCGCTGGCGAAAAACTCGGCGCGCGAGGAGCGAATGCAGTCCGCGCCACCCGAGCCTGCGCTGCCAAAGATGCAGATGCCGATGGACGTGGCGCCGGGAGAGGAGTTGTAGAGCGATGCTAACACTGTCGAAGCCGATCTCAGCGGGGCAGGCGCAGGCGTATCACAAGTCGGAGTTCGCCAACGCGAAGGAGAATTACTACACCGAAGGCGAGCGAGTGCGGGGCGAATGGCAGGGGCAGCTTGCCGAGCGTTACGGGCTGCGCGGCGAGGTCAATGAAGAGCAGTTCGCGCGGCTCTCCGAAGGCCAGCATCCGCAGACGGGCGAGGCACTGATCCGCCGTCAGCAGGCGCACGAATACGTCAACGACAAGGGCGAAACGGTGCGGGCGATGGAGCACAGGGCAGGCTGGGACGCGACCTTTTCGGCTCCGAAATCGGTCTCGCTGACGGCGCTTGTCGGCGGCGACAATCGCGTGAGAGAGGCCCACCGGGAGAGCGTTCGCGTGGCTCTGGACGAGATGGAAAAGTATGCGCAGGCGCGCATCGGCGGCAACGCTCCGCCGGAGACAACAGGCGCATGGGCAGTGGCCAGGTTCGAGCACGACAGCAGCCGTCCGGTCGATGGATACGCCGCGCCGCAGTTGCATACGCACGCGGTGATCTTCAACGTAACCGAGACGGCGGAAGGGAAAACGCGCTCTCTCCAGGCGCAGGAACTTTACAAGACGCAGCAGTACGCGACGGCAGTTTACCGTTCGGAGTTGGCCGCGCACTTGCAGCGGCTGGGCTATGAAGTCGAGCGCGGCGCGCATGGTCAGCCAGAGATCAAAGGCTACACGCAGGAGTATCTTGAGGCGTCGAGTCCGCGGCGTCAGCAGATAGAGCAACGACTCGCCGAGCAAGGGCGAAGAGGCGCTGGAGCGGCGCAGATCGCCGCGCACCGGACGCGGGACGCCAAGCAGCCGTTGAGCATCGAGGAGGTGCGGGCACAGCATCAAAAACTCGCCGCCGAGCATGGAAACCAGCCGCAGCGGGTGATGGCCGAGGCCGCGCGGCGGTGGGGCGTGGAGCTTGAGCCGGAGCGTTCGCAGCGCGTGGCCGAGAGTGCCGTGACATATGCGCGGGAACGTGGAATCGAGCGCGCGGCGGTGGTCGATGAGCGTGCCTTACTGCGCGATGCGTTGCGGCACACAATGTGCGAAGCGCGGTTGCCGGAGATCAAAACGGAACTTGAAAAGCGCATCGCCAATGGCGAGCTGATCGAGGTTCCGCGCCGCGAGGGAGAGGCTGGAAGGGCGTTCACAACGGACGAGATGCAGAGCTACGAACGCGACATCGTGCGACGGATGCAGGCGGGCCGGGACAAGAATGTGATCGTCGATGGTTACACGCGGGAGTGGACCTTCAAGCGCCATCCGCACCTGAGCGTGAGCCAGCATCGAGCGGTCGAAGATGTGCTCGAAAGCCGCGACAAGATGATGGCTCTCGAAGGCGTGGCGGGAGCGGGAAAGACTACTTCTTTAGCCGCCGTTCGGGATGCTGTTGTGCATCACGGCTACGAAGTGAAGGGACTCGCACCGACTTCGCGTGCGGCGCAAAAGCTGGCCGAGGCAGGGATGGAAACGGAGACCTTGCAGCGTCATCTTGCACGCGGCCAGCAGCCGGATGATGGCCGCGCAAGAGTGTACATCGTGGACGAGGCGAGCATGGTCGGCACGCGGCAGATGCACACGTTGCTGGAGCGGTTGAACCGTCACGACCGGGTGTTGTTCGTGGGCGACGTGCGGCAGCACGAGGCCGTCGAAGCGGGCCGTCCGTATGCGCAGTTACAAGAAGCGGGACTGCGCACGGCGCGGCTCGATGAGATCCTGCGGCAGAAAGATCCAGTGCTCAAAGAGACGGTGGAGCAGCTTGCGCGGGGCGAGGTCAAAGAAGCGATCGCAAGCCTCAACAGCCAAGGCCGGGTGCATGAGATCAAGGACCGCGCGGAGCGCTTCCAAGAGATGGCGCGGGAGTATGCGCGCTTGCCGGATCGGACGCTGGTTATCTCGCCGGACAACGAATCGCGCCGCGAGATCAACGGCCAAATCCATCGTGCGATGCGTGAGTCTGGCCAGGTCACGGGCACCGCGTACCGGGTGCCAGTTCTCTATGCGCGGCAGGAGCTGACAGGGGCCGACCGGCAGCACGCGCAGAACTACGCAGAGGGCGATGTGCTCCGCTACTCGAAGGGATCGAAGCCCATCGGCATCGAGGCTGGAGAGTATGCACGCGTCGTGCGCGTGGACGGAGAAAACAACACGCTGACCATCACGCGCAAGAGCGGCGAGGAGCTGAGTTACGACCCGCGCCGGTTGCAGGGCGTGACGGTCTACCGCGACAGCGAGCGCGTGTTCGCCCAGGGCGACCGGGTGCAGATGACGGCTCCGTATCAGAAGCAAAATCTGGCCAACCGCGAGCTGGGAACAGTCGAGAAGATCGACGTGAGCGGCAATCTCAAGCTGCGCATGGACTCAGGAAGAGAGGTCGAGTTCAACGTGCGGCAGATGCCGCATCTCGATTACGGCTATGCGGTGACGAGCCACAGCAGCCAGGGCCAGACCGCCGACCGTGTGCTCGTTCATGTGGACTCATCGCAGGCGCACGGCGAGCTGTTGAATAGCCGCATGGCGTATGTGTCGGTATCGCGCGCGGAGTTCGACGTGCAGATGTACACGAACGACGCGAAGACGCTGGGCCATGTGTTGAACCGGGACGTATCGCATCCATCGGCGATGCAGCAGACAATCCACGACGAGCTAGCCGGGTTGAAGATCGGGCCGCAGTCGCAAGGCAAGGAAGTAATCCAGCAGGACTTCGGCATAGGCCTCGGCCTCTGAGGAGGCCGTACCCTCCGCTCCGGCATCCGTAAAGGCTCTCCGCTTCGCTCCGCCCGCTTGCGCGGCGCACACAAAACGTGCGGCCTTGACTGATGCCTCCGCTGCGGGTGGTTCTCAGCTATGAGAAGAATGTCTTCTTCTCATGTTCCCAACATGAGAGAGCTAACTAACTAGCCTCGGCGTGAGCACTGCCAGCCAGCGAGTTAATCAGCCGGATCACGGCTCTCTGGTCCTTCGTCGGCAGCACGTCCATCTTCTGAAATCTTTTCCAAAGCCGCTGCTTGTTGGATAGCTCGTGTCCTGTGGGCGTGGCGGGCTGTACGCCGAGCAGCTCGTCGGTTGAGACCTCAAGGGCCTTGGCGAGCGTAATGAGCGCCGGGGCGGGCGGAAACTCGGCTTCAATCTCGTAGTAGGAGATGGCCCTCTGAGTCATGCCTGTGACCTTGGCAAGCTGGACCTGAGTGAGGCCGCGCGCTTGTCTGAGTGCAACGAGGCGTTGACCGAAGGCGTTTTGCGAAGGCTTCTTAGCTGGCATGACAGGGGTAATTGTAAGGTCCATTTTTTTGCTCTCCCTGATCCCGCTGCAAGTATACACGTAATGCGTGTATACTTGCGAACGGTATGAAAAACGCAAAAACCTGAAAAAAGCACTTGACAGGTTTTTCAGCGGAGGGCGGAAGAATGGCACGAATCCCGGAGCACGAGGTCGAGCGGCTGAAACGGGAGGTATCGGTCGAGCGGCTCGCCGAGGCGCGGGACATCAAGTTACACCGGCACGGAGCCGACCTGCTGGGCCTCTGCCCGTTCCATGCCGACCACAGCCCGTCGCTGGTCATCACTCCGTCAAAGAATCTCTGGCACTGTCTGGGAGCGTGCAACATGGGCGGAACGGCCATCGACTGGGTAATGAAGGCCAATGGCATCAGCTTCCGCCATGCGGTTGAACTGCTCAGAGCAGACTATCTTCCCTTAGCCGCCTTTCCAGTGCATCCGGTCAAACAGAGCACCGTGCCGAAGTTGCCGCCGCCGGTTGCGCGGAATGCAGACGACCGGGCGCTGCTCGTTCAGATCGTGGACTACTACAGTCGGACGTTGAAGCAATCACCGGAGGCGTTGAAGTATCTCGCCTCGCGCGGCCTCCAGTCTTCGGAGATCATCGACCGCTTCAAGCTTGGCTTCGCCAATCGGACGCTGTGTTACGGGCTTGAGGGAAAGAACCGCGTCGCCGGCGCGGAGTTGCGCGGACGCTTGCAAAAGCTTGGCATCCTGCGCGAGAGCGGCCACGAGCACTTCAACGGCTCGGTTGTCGTGCCGGTCTTCAATGCTTCCGGCGAGGTGGTCGAGATGTACGGGCGGAAGATCACGGCGAAGCTGCGCGAGGGAACGCCGCTGCACTTGTATCTTCCCGGCGAGCACCGGGGCGTGTGGAATGAAGAGGCTCTGATCGCATCGAAGGAAATTATTTTATGCGAGGCGCTGATCGATGCCTTGACGTTCTGGGTCGCGGGGCACCGCAACGTGACGGCGAGTTATGGAGTGAACGGCTTCACAGCCGATCACCGTGCGGCCTTCGCTCAGCACGGCACGGAGCGTGTGTATATCGCCTACGACAACGATGAAGCGGGCAACAAAGCCGCCGCGAAGCTGGCCGAGGAGTTGATGCAGATGGGAATCGAGTGCTTCCGCGTGGAGTTCCCCAAGGGCATCGACGCGAACGAGTATGCGCGGAAGGTGATGCCAGCGGCGAAGAGCCTGGGCGTACTTATCAACCGTGCATCGTGGCTGGGCAAGGGGCAACGTGCAGCAGCTCCGGAGCCAGAGAGCGAACCACTGCCAGCGGAAGAAAAAACAGCGACTAAAGAAAGAAAGATCGAGGACGACGAGCCGGAGCCAATCGCAGAATCAATGCCGACAACAGACGCGCCGACACAAGAGGTTTTTTCCTTAGCCGCCGATCCGGAGCCGGTTGCACCGATAGAGCCAGAGCAAGCGAACAACGAGCCGACGCCTGGACGGCCAGTCCTCGACGTTCCCGTCGAGATACGCGGCGAGGACATCTTCATCCAGCAGGGCGAGCGGCGTTACCGCATCCGTGGCCTGCATAAGAACCTGAGTTATGAGCTTCTAAAAATCAATGTGCTTGTCTCCGGCATGACGCCGCACGGCGAGTCGGCCTTCCATGTGGACACGCTCGACTTATACGTGGCGCGGCAGCGCAGCGTCTTCACCAAGCAAGCCGCCGAGGAACTTGGCCTCAAGGAAGAAGTAATCCGCCGCGACCTGGGCCGCGTGCTGATGAAGCTGGAGGAGCTACAGGACGAGCAAATCAAAAAAGCTCTGGAGCCGGAAAAGAAAGAAATCGAGATCGGCCCGGAAGAGCGCGCCCAGGCGATGGAGTTGTTGCGCGATCCGCGCCTGCTGGAGCGGATCATCGAGGACTTCGCACTGTGCGGCGTCGTGGGCGAGGAGACCAATAAGCTAGTCGGCTATCTGGGCGTTGTGTCGCGGCATCTCGAATCGCCGCTCGCGATCATCGTCCAATCGAGTTCAGCGGCGGGCAAGAGTTCGCTGATGGAAGCGGTACTAGCGTTCCTGCCCGACGAGCAGCGCGTTCAATACTCGGCAATGACCGGCCAGTCTCTCTTTTACATGGGCGAGCAGGACTTGAAGCACAAGGTGCTGGCCATCGTGGAAGAGGAAGGCGTGCACTCTGCGGCCTATGCGTTGAAGCTGTTGCAGTCGGAAGGCGTGTTGACGATAGCCTCGACGGGCAAAGACCCGGCGACGGGGCGCTTGCTGACGCATCAGTACCGCGTCGAAGGCCCGGTGATGATCTTCCTGACGACGACGGCCATCGATCTCGACGAGGAGATGTTGAATCGCTGTCTTGTTCTCTCCGTCAATGAAGACCGGGCGCAGACGCAGGCCATCCATCGCGTACAGCGCGAGGCACAGACGCTTGAAGGGCTGCTCCAGCGGCGGGATCGCAGCACCATCCTTGCCGTGCATCGCAACGCGCAACGGCTCTTGAAGCCCGTCTTCGTTGCGAATCCCTATGCGCGAGAGTTGACGTTCCTCGACTCGCAGACGCGGACCAGGCGCGACCATATGAAGTATCTGACTCTGATCCGCTCGATCGCTCTCCTTCATCAGCATCAGCGGCCACGGAAGAGGGTCGAGCATCGGGGCCGCATGGTCGAGTACATCGAAGTCACGGTTAACGACATCGCAGTCGCCAACCGTCTTGCGCATGAAGTGCTGGGCCGCTCGCTGGACGAGCTGCCGCCGCAGACCAGGCGGTTGCTGTTGGCCATCGACACGATGGTTACAGCCGAGTGCGAGCGGCAGAAGATGGCGCGATCCGATTACCGCTTCTCGCGCCGCGACGTGCGCGAGGCGACGGGCTGGGGCGATACGCAGTTGAAAATCCATC
>Ga0302321_100005867_pt1 | contig 10765 bp, 7 predicted proteins | sample Fen_T0_1_FD_202505 | JGI IMG/M metagenome (GOLD analysis project Ga0302321, IMG submission 202505) | Peat permafrost microbial communities from Stordalen Mire near Abisko, Sweden - Fen_T0_1 | ecosystem: Environmental > Terrestrial > Soil > Wetlands > Permafrost | place: Sweden: Abisko...
GGGTAGCATCGAGCAATTGGCTGTAGCATGTCGGCGTACTGTGACCCTTGTCCGGGAAAGAGCACCGCTAGTTGTTTACCGTCGAACGGTTCCGACTGCTCGAAAGAAATACCCCTTGAAGAAAGCGCTTCCCTCGCGTTTGGTGCACTCGCCCATTGACCAATTTCCGCGGCTTTGGCCCGGATTTCGCTGACGTTGGCAACGCCAAATGCTGCTCGGATTGGCGCTTTTGCAGATGCTCGGAGGTTCTGCCGAACCAGCACCGCAAAGCGAGAGCTTTTGCCCGTCGCGAGCTCGTCCGCCACAGACTCGATCTGACTTAGCAGCTCCCCTATTGTGTTGGCAGAGAAGAAGACCGGATCGAGTCGTTGTAAGTTTGACTGTTCGACACATGCAGCCTTGACACGTTCGACGGGCTCAGAATCTCTTTGGACCGGGGCACTCGAATCGTTCAACAGGCAATTTTTGACTGACTCCGTGCGAAAGTTTCGCCTGTTGTAATCTTCGGCACGAAATTCTTCAAGTGCAATGTGGTAGTCCGCGCCGCCAAACCCAAAAGCACTAACGCCGGCTTTACGCCTTGGTCCGCGACTCTTCCACTCGCGTGCCTCGGAGAGGATATAGAAGGGTGACTCCGCAAGGTTCAGGTTTGGACTTTCCTTCTGGAAGTTCGCCGTTGGTGGCAAGACTTTCCGGTCCAGTGCGAGAACGACCTTTAGGAATCCTGCGATTCCCGCCGCGCTCTTCAAGTGCCCAATATTCGACTTGACCGAGCCCAGACCACAGTAGTTGCGATTTTGAGCACCGAGCGCCGAGAAGGCGCGCTTGAGTGCGTTAACCTCGCTAAGGTCACCCACTTGAGTGGATGTGCCGTGCGCTTCGATGAGCTCAATATCGTCACCAATAACCCCCGCCATTTGCCAGGCGCGCTGAATGGCGCGGGCCTGCCACTGCTCACTTGGCGCCGCAATTGCCTTTCCCTTGCCGTCGCTCGCTTGCCCATAGCCGCTGACAACTGCGAAGATGCGATCGTTTGCGCTGATCGCGTCACCCAGCCGCTTGATGACCACGGCACCTGCTCCGTCGCCAACGACAAAGCCGTTTGCTCGAACGTCAAAGGGAAAGGAGCCATCCTTCGAAAGCGCCCCGATGCCGGAGAAGTAGATTCGCCCCATTTCGGCGTTCTGCAGATCGGCCGCTCCACAGATGACCGCATCTGCTTCGCCCAGACGCAACTGCTGGATACCGCAGATAATAGCAGCGAGACCCGAAGCGCAAGCGGCGTCAATGACGAAGGCGTGACCGTGAAGGTCAAATACCGAATTGATGCGCGCGGCGATGATGTTGGGTAAAATTCCCGGTGCACTGTCTTCCGTCACGGCGGTTGCTGCACCAACAATGCGTCTTCTAGTATCGCTCAAAACTTCGCTCTGTTCGGCGCTACTGAGCCCCGCGCAAAAGACTGGATTATTTCGTAAGTAGTACTCGAACTTATCGCAATTAAAGCGACTGCTGTGTTCGTGGTGCTTCGCACCAATCATGGTGTTGCCCATAAAAACCGAAACGCGGTCTTTCGATACAGAGGTAAGACCGCCGAATCCGATTGCCGCCTCCGCAACGAGTAAGCTAAGTTTCTGGTTGGGATCCATTTGCGCAACAACCGCGGGTGGGAGTCGAAACCGCATCCCGTCGAAGTCAATTGCGTGTATCGTGGCCAGTAGATCGGTGTAGCTTTTGTCCCGCTTGTCCTTCTGACCGAGAACATCGGGACGAAAGAACACATCACGTTCAACGCTATTGTCCGGCAACCGTTCGATTAGTACCCGTTTGGCGAGTAGGTTTTCCCAGAATTCCTCAGTGTTTTTTGCACCTGGGAATATCCCACCAATGCCAACAATTGCGAATTTGTCTTCAGTGGCAGCGTTCATCGTTCAGTTGTCCAAGATAGGGTTCTTGTAAGCGTTTCATTCCAAATGCGACCTAGCAAAAGCAAGCCGTCGAGACCAAAGCCAGCTAGGCCGCTCGTTACAACACCATCAGGTTGGTTCTAGATGGCGTTTTGAGCGCGCAGTTGTTTGCGGTCCAACTTGCCCATGTTGTTGAGCGGAAAGGACTCAACGAATTCAATGCGCTTGGGCACCTGGAAGTTGATCAGGTGCTCCGCTGCGAAACGAACCAGTTCGCGTTCCGTGACAGTGACACCCGGTTTCCTGCGGACATAAGCCTTGACGACCTCACCATAGAGGGTGTCTGGCGTTGCAACGACGGCGGATTCAGCCACCGCAGGGTGCTTCAGCAGCACGGCCTCGACCTCATAGGGAGAAACCTTGATTCCGGCGATGTTGATAATGTCCTTAATGCGGCCGGTCATGAAGAGTTCACCCTCCGGGGTGACGTATCCTTCGTCCCCGGTAAAGAACCACCCTCGACGAATCACGCGCTTGGTTTCTTCATCTTGGTTCAGGTAACCGTGCATGACGCTCGGACCACGAACCGCGATCTGCCCGATCTGTCCAGGTTGTAACGGCTCATCCATCTCGTCATAGATTCCTATTTGCACGAGTGATGGATCGGGACATGGCCCCATATGTCCGGTGCCAAGAGAAGGCGCTCCCACACGCCACACGGTACCACAGCAAGTTTCAATCAGACCATAGCCCTCACAAAGTACGGTGGCAGTAGTCTCCTCCCATTGAATCATGAGACGGTGCTCAAGCTTCGCCGCGGCGCAGAACGCCATCTTCAGCGTGGCTAGATTTCGTTTCACGTCTGGAAAGCGAAGAAGTTGTTGATAATGCGAGGGCACACCGTAAAGGTGAGTTATCCCCTGAGCCGCAATGGCCTCAACGACCCGAAGGGGGTGGAACGCACGCAGTAGGTAAAGTTCAGATTTTGTCCGCATCGCGAGCGGAACCAGGAAGACTGTCCCGAATCCGTGAGAAAATGGCACAAAACATAGGTGTTTTGAATCCGTGTCAACAGGCTTCCAATAGGCGTCGCAGATGCGCGTGAAATTCTCGTGATTACGCGAGGTCAGTTGGACACCTTTGGGTTCACTAGTTGTGCCGGAGGTGAAGTACACGTAGCAAACTTCGTCGACCTTCCACTGGTAAGGGTTCTGGGGGCAAGTTTCGGCTGGGTGTTGCGACAATTCCAAAATGTCCGACACATGAAGGACGTGCAGGGAGGATTGCGCTAGCACCTCAATTGGTAGCTCAGTGGCGTGCGTTGCAAGCAGAATGCAGTGTGTGGCATGGACGTAGTACGCGAGGGATTTCGGCTGGACTAACGCATCAATGAAGCAGGAGCGGGCCCCAAGGTATTGCGTGGCTAAGTGAATGACGATAGCGTCGATCGAATTGTGAAGATGGATTGCGACCGAGGTATTCGGTCCAACACCGACCGAGGTGAGATAGGAAGCCATTGCGAGCATCCGTTGCTTCACTTCGCCGAATGTGACCTCGCGGCCCGTTTCTAGTTCAACAAAGAGTCGTTTATGGTCATCTTGATTGCAGTGACGCAACAAGTCATCGCAGTAGTTCATCTCGTGTTTCCTTGAAGGCTAACTTGAGTACCGGGCGCCTCAGGTGGTTTGTCAGTCGTGGACTTGGCGTGAGTCGCGGCGTTTGGTGCTTGCCCGGACTCGGAGTCTCAATCGAAAAGGGGAGCGTTGAGGTATCTGGGCATCAAGATAGTGCGCGCGTCCTGGTGCCCATCTGGCGAAATAGCTTCAGACTGTTCGCGCGAAATTCTGGGCGTAGCCTGGTCAAGAGCGCGCATTCCAATGCATCGGTCGAAATAGCCAAATATGGCGCCAGAATCCCGAGCAGGGCGACGTTCAAACTCCGCTTGTCCGCGAGTTCTTTCGGTGCGACTGCATCAGGTGAGATAAGAACACCAGCGCTGCGTTTGAAGCGCGCTGCGTAGTCAATTTGTGACGATTCCATTACCACCAAGTAATCGGCTTCTCCCAACGGGATCATGGGACTGTGGACCAGTTGACCGAATCGGACGTCACTTTTGACCGAACCACCGCGCTGAGCCATTCCGTGGATGTCGCTTTTCTTGACGTCGTATCCATCTGCAAATGCGGCTTCCGCCAAAATGTCGGAAACGGTGATGACGCCTTGCCCACCAAGACCCGCAAAAACGATGCTTATTACCGTTGATGTCATCGCGCAGTAACCAATTACTAAACCAATGTTCGAGGGCGACCTGCCCGAAGTGGTGAGGCTAAGTCACCCTCCGAAGGCGTAGATTTTCGCCAATTCTTGGCGACTTCAGAAGCCGGCAACATCAGTCGGCCTCAAACCATTGCTGTGACGCTGGTACCGCAGCTTCAGCGCGTGGCCGGCTTTCCGTGCGGAGTTGTTTCCGCGCAAGTAAGCAGGGCCGACGAGCCACAATGACGGCCGTGCGCCGGCTTTCGAGCATGGAGAGTAGTGTCTTCTCAAAGTGGGCTTCTTCTGCGCACGGATCAATGACTTCAACCCAAGCCACGCCCACAGCACGTGCTATCCCCTCGATTGAGAGTCGCGCTGTCCGCGCGTGAGAGAGGTTTCGACCGGTTGCAGGGTGTTCCTGCTGTCCGGTCATTGCCGTGGTCTCATTGTCCAGAACAATGACGACGTGCCCTGAGGGAGGCGGGTTGTAGACCATTTCGACAAGCCCGGTAATTCCGCTATGAACGAAGGTGCTGTCCCCGATCACACTGACGACGCGATGACCCTCAGCATCACTTAGAACATGCCTCATTCCGAGGCCGATACCAATGCTAGCGCCCATGCAAACGACTGAATCTATTGCAGAAAACGGTGGTAGGGCCGCCAGTGTGTAGCAGCCTATGTCCCCTGAGACTATCAGCTCATGCTTGGCCAGGATGGCGAACACACTGCGGTGAGAACAGCCGCGGCAGAGCTCCGGCGGTCTGCCTTTTGGCCCTTGCGCTTCGGGGACCGCTTCTCCGGTAAGGATTTCTCTCACTCGCTCGACATTCATTTCACCGAACCGGTACTGTTCGTCGATCGTGTCGACTACTAGTCCCAAACATCGCGTTGCTTCGAGCAGAATAGGGTCGCCTTCGTCGATAACGATGCACCGAGAGACGCTCGCGACAAATTGTCGAATTGCGTCGTTTGGCGGTGGGTGGCACATGCCAAGGACGAGCAAGCTTACGTCGGGTGCGACTTCACGAACGTAGTTCGACGTGACCCCGGAACAGATGACTCCAAGCGTAGCTTGTCCCGGCTCGTGCTGAGTGATTCGAGGATCCGCTGCGAATACCGCTATTTCTGCGAGTTTTTCCCGCAGAACGCGATGTGCGCGCCGCGCATTGGCAGGCAGCATTACTCTGCCGGCAAAATCCCGTTGGTAGGTCGGGCGACTTGGCGTCGGCCGTTCAGCTGTTGACACAACCGCGGATTTGCCGTGACAGACACGGGTCGTCATTCGCAGCATGACGGGGACCTGCCAGCGTTCGGCTATCTCAACGGCCAACCCAAGGAAGTCGTATGCCTGTTGCGAGTCTGCTGGCTCGAGAACCGGGATTGCCGATGCAATCGCGTAGCGTCGATTGTCTTGTTCATTCTGACTAGAAGCCATTCCTGGGTCATCCCCCGAGACGAGCACCAGTGCCCCCGGAATCGCGGTATATGCGCCAGAAAATAGTGCATCCGCAGCCACATTGACGCCTACGTGCTTCATTGTCACAAGAGCGCGAGCGCCCGCGAATGCGGCTCCAATGCCTACCTCGAGTGCAACCTTTTCGTTGGGTGCCCACTGTGCGCGCACCGAGTTTGAAGAAGCGCTTGAGATTACCGACAGGTACTCCAAGATCTCGGTCGATGGAGTTCCCGGATAGCCTGTCGCGAGGAAAAATCCGTGATGAAACGCGGACAGCGCGACGGCTTCATTTCCGCTGAGCAGTTCTCGGTCCGTCATGGTGTGGCTCCTGCCTACTACAACAATTCCAGGTCTGCCGTGAAGAGTGTCTGTGGGGAAATGATTGGTAAATTCCGCAATTGACTGAACGATTGGGCTGACACGGCTCAGCTGCGGATCCGTAACGCGATTGCCCTTTATCAACTTACAAGCGCGCAGAGATTTCGCGTTAGTTCGTTAGTTCGAATGAAGAACCATTTCGTTCGGCGAAATGCCGCATCGCAATGGTCACCGCTTTAAAACGATGCGTGCGCGGCCATGGCGCGGGATGAAGCCGATACGACATTCGCTGCGATTAAGTCAACACGCAACTTTGCCGTAAGCGCCGTTGGCAAGTGACTCCACACCTTAGCTATTGTTCCATTACAGTCAATTTCACTGCATTTCACGAGCGCCGCGACTATGGGTTCGCTGGGTTCGCCACCATTGATTTTGTCGCCTAAACGCGCGATGACGTGTCGCAAGGACAACCCCGTACCTTCGACGGGACGGATTTGTGGACAGCGCGATGTTCTTGTCATGCTTTGATGCTTACCTATTCACGATTGCGCCTGCTATTTCACTGCCCATGCACCCAAACCTTGGGTGCCCGCTCAGCAGAGCACTTTGTATGCGGCCGGCCTGGTCCTGGCTAGCTGATGATTTGTCATGCTGGCTTCGTCAATAGCGAAGGCTCGCAGCCGGCTTCGCGAATCCCACTGTGCAAAACAACTGCATGGTCCGCTGGTCTCGCGGCAATTGCAGCGGTCTGCCCATCCCTGCGAGGGTCCCATCGTCCCTGCGAGGGTCCCATCGTCCTTGCGGACGGCTAGTCGTGCCTACGGAGTTCTCGCCGTGATTGCGCTAGACGCGCCGTTGTTACGGCGAACATACCATCATCTGGAGTTCGATGTGGAAGCGCTACCCCATTTCATGAACACCCACGCCTTCTGTGCTCCGTAACTGAAGACCGCCGTAACGAAGACGGCAACAGTCTGTCCGAGCCAGAATGGGTGATGCATGCGCTTTACCAACAGTTCGAGCAAGCACGAGTTCAAGCCGAGGGCGATGAGCTGGACGACGATGAACCGTGTCACCGCTTCTTGATGGCGCCTCTGGCTCCGAAACGTTACGGTGCGCTGGAGCAAGTAGTTGATGGCCATACTAAGCAAGTAGGCAATCCCTGAAACCAGCCACAGCGGTTCGCCCAAAGCCCATCTCAAGGGGATCATGAAAGCGAGGTAGATGCCTGTTGAGGCTAGCCCCATCGCGCCAAATCGCATGAGCTCTGACCAAGGAATACGTTTAAGCAAAACAGATTGCATGGGCCAATTGGGCGTGGCGCGGGACAAAGATCCCCCGCACAAGGGTATTGTCTCTGCTCGTAGCTCATGTTGCGGGCTGCGCTAGGCCGGGACGAAACCACGCCTGGATTGAGCGTGGCGCTTGGTGCTAACCGCCTTGGAGCCGCTGCCGGCCAATGTTCCAGTGCGTACTGGATAGGATGAATAACTGAGCCAACGATGCGGAAGAGGCGCTTCTCCAGGAAGCGTTGCGGGGCGGTGACGCGACAACTTGGCCAAGATCGGAATGCGCAACGCATCCTTCTGCTCTCAAAGCTCGGTTCCTGTGCTAATTGGCAGCATCTCGGCTAGGGGCCCGGAGCCGCTGGCACGATCGCTTGTTCAGGAGAACTCATCATGACCGGAACCGTGACCTGCTTCAATAAGGCACCCGTTGGAAAAGACGGCAAGCCCGACTACGTCGTTCGTGATCTGTCGCAAGCGGCATTCGGTCGCAAGGAGATTGATCTAGCGGAAACTGAAATGCCAGGCTTGATGGCCACGCGCGAAGAGTTTGCGGCAAAAAAGCCGCTTGCCGGAGCGCGCATCGCCGGATCGTTACACATGACGATCCAAACGGCAGTGCTCATCGAGACACTCGCAGCACTGGGCGCTGACATCCGCTGGTGCTCCTGCAATATCTTCAGTACGCAGGATCACGCCGCGGCAGCCATTGCGGATCGGGGTGTTCCCGTCTTCGCCGTCAAGGGTGAGAACCTCGTTGAGTACTGGGACTACTCCTGGCGCGTGCTTCAATGGGCTGATAACGGCACCCCAAATCTAATTCTCGACGACGGCGGCGATCTCACGCTCCTGGTGCACCTAGGCGTTCGTGCGGAGAAGGATGCATCCTTCCTCGATCAAGATCCGGGCCATGAAGAAGGTCGTATTCTTTACGCACTCGTGAAGCGAGCCGTCAAAGAGCGCCCTGGTTTCTTTGCTGAGGCCGCGAAGAACATCAAGGGCGTCTCCGAAGAGACGACGACGGGCGTTCACCGGCTTTACCAGATGGCCGCGAAGAACGAACTGCTGTTCCCGGCTATCAACGTCAATGACTCCGTCACCAAGTCGAAGTTCGACAACCTTTACGGCTGCCGGCATTCACTCCCCGACGGTATCATGCGCGCTACTGACGTCATGCTCTCGGGCAAGGTCGTGGTGGTGGCCGGCTATGGAGACGTTGGCAAGGGTTGCGCACAGGCTATGAAGGGCCAAGGCGCGCGCGTTCTTATCACCGAGATTGACCCCATCTGCGCGCTACAAGCTGCGATGGAAGGCTATGAAGTAACGACCATGGCTAAGGCCGCTCCGCGCGGCGATATCTTCGTTACAACGACTGGTAATGAGTACGTCATTACGGAAGCCCACATGGATGCGATGAAGCATCGTGCCATCGTGTGCAATATTGGTCATTTTGATTCTGAGATTGAAATCGCCAAGATCAAGAAGCACAAGTGGGTTGAGGTCAAACCCCAAGTACATGAGGTGATTTGGCCCAACGGCAAGTCCATCATCGTACTCGCTGAGGGTCGTCTCGTGAATCTCGGTTGCGCGACGGGACATCCAAGCTTCGTGATGAGCAACTCCTTCACGAACCAAACGATCGCACAAATCGATCTGTGGCTTGCCGCACAGGGCAAAACCACCGTTTCGGGCGTCAAGAAGTACGAGGCAGGCAAGGTCTACACCCTGCCGAAGATTCTGGATGAGAAGGTTGCTCGCTTGCACCTGGCCAAGCTCGGTGTGGAGCTGGAAGTGCTGACGGACTCACAGGCGACGTACCTCGGGATCCCCAAGGAAGGCCCGTACAAGCCTGAGCACTATCGCTACTAGTCGCAGGTTCAACTCATAAGAGTTGGCTGCCGAAGGCCCCGTGAACGCGGGGCCTTTAGCATTTGCACCGTGGCCATCAGTTTCGTGTTCGCGTTCGGCGAAGTGCGAGTGCCACAAGACCAAACGCCATCATCCACCATCGTGTGTTCGTCGCGTTGCGACTACCCACGTTTGCCATGGAACAGCCGGAGCTGTCTCCGGCGCAAGCGGTGGAAAAGCCGTGACGCGGTGTGGTGTCGCAGGCCTTGTTCGTTGTGCCGCTTGCTAGCGGCGGGTAGGCGGCGCAAATTCCTGCAGCGTCGTCGGCCTTGAGCACGCGCATATCCGAGCTTCCACCGTAAGCGGCCCACATGGTCGCCGCGCTGACGTCCGAATGCGCTAGCCCCAGAAAATGGCCCGACTCATGCTGAATGACGCTTTGAAGATCCGTCACCTGCCTGAAATCGCCCTTGCTCGCAGGCTGCGCCTTAAACAAGAAAGTTGCCGAATTAAGCTCCACATCAACGTCGTAGATTTCACCCTTCGACGGACTAAAGAGCACGCTAGTAAGTGCGATCATGGACAGGGTCGGGTCATCGTGAGGCCATTCCTTGTCACGAAATATCCACAGGTTCTGATTGGGTCCGTCCTTGTTGTACCGGACCTCACTGCATTCTACTTGCGGAAATGTGTCGACCAAAATGTTGGGATTGGTCCCGGCAGGATTGGGGCAAGGTAACTTCTGCCAGTTGTCAAAACAGAGGCGAATGAGACTCTGAAGTTCGTCCGCGGAAATCCCCTGGGCAACGGAGCCATCCGCATTGACGGAAAAGGCAGCGCAACTCGTTGGCCAGAACAGAGCAGTGCCTGCGGTTTGACAGGTTCCGACCAAGGCGCCGGGAACGCATTCCTTTGGCGGATCCTTCTGCGCGCAAGTCGTTGTCCGGCAGTAACCAAAGGCCGTTGAGTGGGCGAGCGCGGCTATGGCGAAGCAAAGCGCCGCTATGGCACGATTCATGGAACTTGCCTGCTCTTGCCCGTGTTCGCGGCTACCAGTGATTCCGCCTGATCCAGAGTGCGGCCAGCCAGCGCCGTAACGGCACTTTTTTCTGGGTTCACAACCACGTCAAGACCGGGGCTCGGCCGGAGGCGTAGCTGCCCGTCTTGGTCGGGAGCAACAACGTATTCCCCTTGGGCCATCGCCGAGACGTGAAGTAGCCCATCTTTGCCTTGGCGCAGAAAGAGCAGATTGGTCGAACCGGGCGCGAGAACCGCTTCCCCAAGAATGACCTGAGCGAGATCGCCAATCGTACCGCCGAGGGTACGCACGGTAATTACCTCACCGCTTGCGGTAGCGTTGCCAGAAACGGAATGATCGACTTGAAGCGTGGTGTCCGTCACCATTCGTCGCTTGTCGCCTATGGTTTCGTAGTGGCAGCTGACCCCCGTCACTGTCGCGACAACAACGCTGTCGCTGAGCTGAACCAAGGTACCCAAGGGCACGGCATTCGCGACGCTTGCGTCGGAGTTTGCCTGCCATCCAACAACGGCTCCCACAAGAGCTCCTAGGACCCAACGAAACGCCTTCATGCTTCTGGTTTTAGCACAGCTTCCGCGGCCACCGACACACGCGATATTTCCTTCGTAATGTCACCGTGAAGCTGCACACAAGCCACGGGACTTACCTCGAT
>Ga0302321_100005868_pt1 | contig 10765 bp, 10 predicted proteins | sample Fen_T0_1_FD_202505 | JGI IMG/M metagenome (GOLD analysis project Ga0302321, IMG submission 202505) | Peat permafrost microbial communities from Stordalen Mire near Abisko, Sweden - Fen_T0_1 | ecosystem: Environmental > Terrestrial > Soil > Wetlands > Permafrost | place: Sweden: Abisko...
CGCAGACGAGCTCACGTTGCTGCTCGACGCGCCTTATCGGCAGCGCGCGGAAGAAGTGGCGGCCGTCGTGCGACAGGAAGGCGGCGCGGATGCAGCCGCGGCCGCAATCGAACAGCTCCTACGCTGAGCGGCGCTTCACCACGTAGCCCGCGGCGAGCACGAGCAAGACCAACACGAGCACCGCGTAGTTGCCCACGCGCGCATACGGCGTTGAGCCCGTATAGCCACGCACCGTTTGTTTGAGCACCGCCGTCTCGAACTGCGGCACCACCGCGGTCACGTGACCCAGCGGATCGATGACAGCCGTGACGCCCGTGTTCGCCGCACGCAGCAGATAGCGGCCGGCTTCCGCCGCGCGCACGCGCGCGATCTGCAAGTGCTGATGCGGCGCGATCGAATTGCCGAACCATGCGTCGTTCGTCACGTTCACGAGCAGCGTGGCCTCGGGCAAATAGTGCAGCTGCTCGGCGCCGAACACGTCCTCATAGCAAATCGTGATCGCCACGCGCTCGCCGGCCGCATCGAGCGGCGGTTGATCGGCCGCGCCGGACACGGCGTCACCGGTGGGCAGGGTCATGTACCGCATCCAGTCGCGGATGAAGCCGGGCACGGGGAAATACTCGCCGAACGGCACGAGGTGCCGCTTCACGTAGATCTGCATCGGGTCGGTGAGCGCCACGAGAATGTTCTGGAACGATTCGGTGTCCGGGCTCGCGTTCGGCGGCAGCCGTAGAGTACCGAGCAGAACCGTGCTTCCGCGCTTCGCCATCGCGGAACGCATGGTGGCCAGGTAGTCGCCCACATACTCGTACAACGTCGGAATCGCAGCTTCTGGCCACACGACGAGATCCGTTCCGGCGCTCTGCTGCGTGAGGCTGCCGTACAACGTGAGCGTACCCGGCAGTTGGTCGGGCTTCCACTTCAAGTCCTGCGCGATGGCGCCCTGCACCAACGCGACTGTGAGCGCGTGCTCCTTCGGCTGCGTGAAGCTCCGGTCGTACGCCGCGAATCCCGCACCCCACACGGCGAGCACAACGAGCACGGCCGCGGCACGCTCGCGGTTCGTGCCGAGCGCGAGCGTGACGACCGCGCCCGCCGTCAACAGCACCGCATAGCTCATCGCGTGCAAGCCCGCGATGGGCGCCAACCCCATGAGCCACGAATCCGTTTGGCTGTAGCCGGCGGAGAGCCAACCGAAGCCGGAGAACATCCAGCCGCGCATCCACTCCGTCAGCACGAACAGCGCCGGCAGAACACCGAGCCACGCTACGGCGCCACGCGCGCGAAACCAACGTGCCGCGACGTAGCCTGCGACCGCGATAAACGCCGCGCACACGGCGGTGAGCCCGATCGTGAGAAAGCCCGCAACCGCAAGCGGCGCCCCACCGATGATGCGCACCGCGATGTACGTCCAGTACGTACCGAAACCAAACGCGCCGCCGCCATAGGCGAAGCCGATCTTGGCCGCGCGCCACGGCGCGCCGTCACGCCACAGATAAAGGAGTACCGCGAACGACAGCGGCGCGATCCAGAATTGCCCGAAAGGCGCGAACGCGAGGGGCAGCACTGCTCCGGCCAACGCAGCGAGCAGGTAGTCCCTCACCGCGCGCGCCCGCAGCTACTCGGTGGCGGGCGGCGGCAGCCGCGTGACTTCGAGAGTGTGCAGGCGCCGGCGGTCGCCGCGCAGCACCTTGAATCGCAAACCCGAGTAGTCGAGCTGCTCGCCACGGCGTGGCAAGCGGCCGAGCTCATGCATCACGAGCCCGCCCACCGTGTCGTAGTCGGCATCGGAGACTTCGGTGTTGAAGAAATCGTTGAACTCTTCGATGCGCGTGAGTGCCTGCACGATGAACTTGCCGCCGTCCTGCGGCTGGATCGGCGGCGCAGCATCCGCATCGTGCTCGTCGTCAATTTCGCCGACGATCTGCTCGAGCACGTCTTCGATCGTGGCGAGACCAGCCACGCCACCGTACTCGTCGACGACGATTGCCATGTGGTTGCGGCTCTCGCGGAACTCGTCGAGCAGCGTGTTGAGACGCTTGCTCTCGGGAATGAATACGGCGGGACGCATGAGCGTCTCGATGTTGAACCCAGCGCGATCGCGGATGTACTGCTTCAGCAGGTCCTTCGCGAGCACGATGCCGACGACTTCGTCGCGGTCGTCGCCGATCACCGGGAAGCGCGAGTGATTCGATTCGCTGATGATCTTCAGGATCTCTTCGGGAGATTGATCCTTCGACACGACCACCATGTGGCTGCGCGGCACCATGATGTCGCGCGTGTGCGCGTCCGCGACTGCGAGCACGCCCTGCAGCATCGTGAGCTCGTCGGGCGCCAGCACTCCGCGCTCGACGAACCCCGCCAGGAACTCGATGATCTGCTCGCGGTCTTTGACGTCCCCGCGACCTTGGACGAGCCGGGCCCACCAGCCGGATACGCCGGTGTCGCTTGGGGTTGATTCGTCTGACATCGGAAGGATTTTAACCTGAATAGGGGTCCGGAAACCCAAGCGCGGCCAGCAGCTCGCGCTCGCGCGCTTCCATCGTCGCGGCCTCGGTGCTGGTTTCGTGATCGAAACCTTGGAGATGCAGCACGCCGTGCACAACCATGTGCGCCCAGTGCGCAGGGGCAGGTTTACCCTGCTCCCGCGCCTCGCGCTGCACCACGGCGGCGCAGATCACAAGATCGCCGAGCGGCAGCAGCTCCGTTCCGACGGCATCGGGCAGCGGTTCCGCGCCAAATGACAGCACGTTCGTGGGGCCGCGTTTGCCGCGGTACTTGTTATTCAGCGCCGCGCTCTCGTCTTCATCGACGATGCGCAGCGTCAACTCGCCGCGTGCGGCGGAACCGAGCGCATGCCGCGCCCACGCGCGCAGCATCTCTGCCGAAGGCGTCGCCGGCGCCTGCGCGGCATCCTGCACCGTGACGGAGAGCCGGCGCACACGCGCCATCACTCGCCCTCGTGCTGCGGGCTCTGCGTTTGCTGCTCTTCGCGCGCGTACGCGGTGACGATTTTCTGCACGAGCGGGTGACGCACGACGTCCTCGGCGCCGAAATGGATGAATGCGATGCCTTCGACGCCGTTCAGGATTCGCCCGACCTGCTTCAGGCCGGACTCCTTGCCGCGCGGCAGGTCCGTCTGCGTGATGTCGCCCGTAACGACCGCGCGCGACCCGAAGCCCATGCGCGTCAGGAACATCTTCATCTGCTCGGGCGTGGTGTTCTGAGCTTCGTCCAGGATCACGAACGATTCGTTCAACGAGCGGCCGCGCATGAAAGCGAGCGGCGCAATCTCGATGACGTGCCGTTCGATCAGCCGGCCGACTTTGTCGAAGCCCATCATCTCGTAGAGCGCGTCGTACATGGGGCGCAAATACGGATCGATCTTTTGCGTGAGATCGCCAGGCAGGAACCCGAGCCGCTCGCCAGCTTCAACGGCCGGCCGCACGAGCACAATTCTGCGCACCGAATCGCTCGCGAGCGCTTCGACGGCGGCGGCTACCGCGAGATAGGTCTTGCCGGTGCCAGCCGGCCCGATGCCGAACGTGAGGTCGCACTCGCGCATCGCCTTCGTGTACGCCACCTGGTGCGGGCCGCGTGCGCGTATTGCGCGCCTGCGCGTGTTGATGACTACACCGGAATCGGCGCTGCCTTCGTCCCCGGAATCGGCGCGCACGTGCTCGGCGAGCGCCATGTGCACGCGCTCGGCGTCCACCTCTTCCGTCTCGGCAATGTCGAACAAATCTTCGAGCACGCGTCGGCCGCGCTGGGCCGCGGAGTCGGCGCCCGCGAGCTCGAAACGGTTGCCGCGACTGTTGATGCGAATGCCGAGCTGGCGTTCGATCTGGCGCAAGTGCTCGTCGAACTGGCCGCCCACGCGCGCCAGACGACGCGGATCATCCGGCGTCAGCACGACGGTCAGCGACGGTTCGGACTTATGCTGCTCAGGCAACGGACTTCTGTATCGCACTGGAAACGAGGCGACCCCTCAAACTGTTGCGCTTCGGCTCGGTGATGACCACGTCGGCGAAATGGCCGACGAGCTCGGGCGGGCCAATGAAGTTGACCCAACGCTGATTCTCCGTGCGCCCCGCGAGCTCGCGCTCGCTCTTCACGGAAGTTTTCTCGACGAGGATGCGTTGCACAGTGCCAACCATGCCGGCGCTGATGGCGGCGGCTTGCTCGTTCACGAGGGCCTGCAGCCGCTCGAGCCGTTTCTGCTTGACCTCGTACGGCATGTCTTCGAGATTCGCGGCCGGCGTGCCGGGCCGCGGGCTGTAGATGAAGCTGAACGACTGATCGAAGCCCACGGTGCGGATGAGCGTGAGCGTTTGCTCGAAATCCTCTTCCGTCTCGCCCGGGTAACCCACGATGAAGTCCGTCGAGATCGAGATGCCCGGGCGCGCAGCCTTCAGCTTGTCGATCTTCGCGACGTACTTCTCGGCCGTGTAGCCGCGCTTCATGAGCTTCAGCACTCTGTCCGAGCCGCTTTGCACGGGCAAGTGCAGGTAGCTCGCGAGCTTTTCCACCGTGGCATACGCGCCGACGAGCGCGTCGTTGAATTGCGCGGGATGCGACGTGGTGAAACGAATGCGCTCGACGCTGTCGATCTTCGCGACCTCGCGGATCAGTGCCGCGAGATCGGCTTTCTTGCCGCCGCCGGCCGTGGGGCCGCGATACGCATTCACGTTCTGGCCGAGCAACGTGATCTCGCGCGCGCCGAGCTCAGCCAGGTGCCGCGCTTCCGCGAGCACGTGCGTGAGCGGCCGGCTGATTTCCTTGCCGCGCGTGGTGGGCACGATGCAATACGAGCACGCCTTGCTGCAGCCTTCCATGACGGACAGGAATGCCGTGCTCTGCGAGGACGCAGCCGCAGGAATCTGGTCGAACTTCTCGATCTCGGGGAACGACACGTCGACGACACGCGGTGTACCCGTGCGAACCTTGCCGATCAGCTCGGGCAAGCGGTGCAGCGTCTGCGGGCCGAACACGATGTCGACCCACGGTGCGCGCTTCAGAATGGCCGCGCCTTCCTGGCTCGCCACGCAACCGCCCACGCCAATGATGAGGTTCGGGTTCTGCTCTTTCAGCTCGCGCCAACGGCCGAGCAGCGAGAACACCTTGTCTTCGGCCTTCTCGCGCACGGAGCATGTGTTCACGAGCAGGATGTCGGCTTCTTCCACACCGGCCGCTTTGCTAGCGGACAACGAGCTGCCAAGCACGTCCGCCATCTTGGCGGAGTCGTACTCGTTCATCTGGCAACCGTAGGTCTGGATGAAGTACCGCTCGGCCACGTGTCAGAACGGAATGTCGTCGTCGAAATCGCCCGGCGGGCCGCTGTCTACGCTGTCGTTCACCGCCGCCGCGGGGCGCTCTCTCGCGCCGCCTGCTGCCGCGGGCGCACCCGCTCCGGCGCCTGCGCCGCCACCCTTGCTGCCGAGCATCTGCATCTCGTCGGCCACGATCTCGGTGGTGTAGCGGTCCTTGCCTTCCTTGTCCTGCCACTTGCGCGTGCGCAGCTTGCCTTCGATGTAGACCTGCGAGCCTTTGCGGAGATACTCGGCCGCGATCTCGGCCAGGCGGCCGAACATCGCGATCTTGTGCCACTCCGTGCGTTCCTGCTGGTCGCCGGTCTGCTTGTCCTTCCACGACTCCGAGGTCGCAAGAGTCAGGTTCGTGACCGCACTGCCGCTCGGCATGTAACGCGTCTCGGGGTCTTTGCCGAGATTGCCTACGAGAATGACCTTGTTGACGCCTCGTGCCATGCAAACTCCTGGTTAGACGAGCCTCTTGGGGCTCTTCGGCCGTGTCGTTCGCGACGCCGGCCAGGGGAGGTCATTCTACACGGCATGCCCGCCAATTCACCCCGCCAACCTGGCTCCTTCGGGCAGAAACGGTGGTCTCGGGGGGCCGGTCCGCCGCCACGCAACGGTGCGGCCGCCGGGCCTGGCGCGGAACTTGCTCTCCAGGCTCACGGCTCCTCACAAACAGCCGGAGGAATCTCGTGCCGACCAAGATTTGGACAGGGACGTTACTGCTCGCGGTCGCAGGCTCGATCATCGTGCAGCTCGCCGCGCCCGGCTCCGCCATAGTGGCCGGAACAGCCGGTTTCGTGCTGGTGGCCTGTGGCACCCTGCTCGTTGCGCGCCTCTCGCACACGCCCGCCGGGCTGCGCGCATTGCGTGCCACGCTGCGTGAAATGCGCGGCGCACGCCGGTCAGCGAACGACACCGAGCTGCAGCTTCATTGGTTCTTGCAAGCGGCAAACTTCTTCCGCTACGGCAACATTCGGCCGGCAGAGGAAGCGGCGCGGCAGATTCCAGACCCCGTGCTGCGCCGCGGCTGCGAGCTCGTGCTCGACGGCTTCCCACGCCCGCAGCTCTCGATGGCATTGCAACGGCAGGTCGCGGAGCAACGCGAGCTGCTCGTGCGCCCGGTGGAGCTGCTGCGGGCGATGGCCGGTTACGCGCCGTCACTCGGCATGTTCGGCACCCTGCTCGGTTTGATGCAGATGCTCTTCGGCACCGGCAGCGGCGACACGAGCCACATGGGCGTGGCGATGGGCTTCGCGATGATGACCACCGTGTACGGGCTCGTGCTGGCGAACCTCGTCCTGAAGCCCCTCGCAACGAAAGTCGAACAACGCAACCGCCGCTACCTCACGCAGAGCATCGTGGCGATGCAAGCCGTGATGCTGCTGCACGAACGCCAGCACCCCGAATACATCCGCGACGTGATCAATGACGTGCGCGTGCCGCGCGCTTCGGTGCACCACGGCTTCGCGCCCGCGGCCGGAATGGCGCAGTGATCTTTGCCCACCGCCACGAGCAGGACGATGCTGAGCTCATGCCGGCGCTGCTCGACATGGGTTGGGAGGCGGAAGACCGCGACGACACGTGGCTCGTGTCGTTCGCCGACTTGATCAGTACGACGCTCGCGATGGTGGTGCTCATGTTCGGCCACGCGGCCATGACGACGCCGGCAACGGACGCAGCGGTCGTGGCAGCGACGCAAATCGAAGCGCCGGCGCCGCTCGTCGCAGCGCCCGAGCCCGTCGTGATAGCTACCCCGGTCGCCGAGCCACCTGTGCCGTTGAACAGCGAGCCCTCTCCGGAGAGCCGGCTCGCGTCCCTCGTCACGGCACGGTTCGCGGGGCGCATCTCCGCCGAGCAACGTAAAGAAGGCGTCGTGCTGACGATCCCGGAGGTGGCGCTGTTCGACTCCGCACGTGCGGAGCTGCACCCGTCCGCGCTACCGCTGCTGAACGAGCTTGCCGCCACGCTGCGCGAGGTCGGCGAAGCGCAGATTTCCATCGAAGGCCACACGGATGACCGGCCCGTGCTCGGCGGCGAGTTCCGCTCGAACTGGGCATTGGCCTCTGCGCGCGCCAACGCCGTGACCGAGTTCCTCCTGTCGCTCGACTTTGCGCCGCAGCGCCTGCACTCCGTGAGCTACGCCGACACGCGACCCGTGGCCGACAACGGCAACGCGCAAGGCCGCGCGGCGAACCGGCGCGTGGAGCTCGCGATCGAATTCGGCGGCAAGCGCAGCTGATCGAGCCGCGTCAGCTCGCGGGCCACGCAACCTGCGCTTCGAGCCCGCCTTCCGGGTGATTGTGCAGCGTGAGAAGCGCCCCGCTCTTCGTGGCCAGTGCACGGGCGATCGTGAGCCCGAGCCCCGTGCCGCCCGTCTCGCGCGACCGTGAATCCTCTGCTCTGACGAACGGCTCGAACGCGCGCTCGAGCATACCCTCCGGCAAACCGGGCCCGTGATCGCGCACGAGAACCCGGACGCCCGCGAGCGTGCGCTCGACCGTCACCTCGACCGAGCCACCGTGCTTCACGGCGTTGTCGATCAGATTCGCGAACATGCGCCGTGTCGCGAGCGCGCGCAGCGGCAGCACCGCGCCACAGCCGCCCAAGAAACGCGCGTCGGCGCCAGCGTCGGCCGCGTCTTCCACCAGGCTGCCCAGCAGCGAATCGAGATCGAGCATCACGTTCGACTCTGCGCTATCGGCGCTGCGCGCGAGCTCGAGACCCTCGTCGATCAGGGCGCGCATCGCCTGCAGATCGGCCACCAACCGCTCGCGCAGTGCCTCGTCCTCGACGCGCTCGAGGCGCAGGCGCAGTCGCGTAAGGGGCGTCTGCAAGTCGTGAGTGATAGCCGCGAGCATCTGCGTGCGTTCCGCGAAATGACTCTGCAACCGCGCCTGCATGGAGTTGAACGCGGCCGCGGCTTGACGCACCTCACGCGGGCCCTTCAACGCCAGCGGCGGCCGGTCGAGATCGCGGCCGAGGTCCGCCGAGGCCTCGGCCATGCGCCGCAGCGGCGCGCTTGCGAACCGCGCTGCGCCGAATGCGAGCAACACGATGCCGACGCCGAACAGACCGAGAAAAGCGGGATCGAGCAACCGGCTCCGCAGTCGCTGCACCCACGGCGTGCTCAAACTCAGCTTCAGCGCCGTGCCGTCGCGCAGACGCAATGAAACGATGCGACATTCGGGCGGAACGAACGACGAGCCGCCCGCGACCAAGAACGGACGCAGACGCTGCAGCCTCTCCGCCATGTCGGCGTTCGGAAAATTGCGAATCTCCGGAAAGCAGACGTCGATTCCAGCCGTCTCGGCCGTGGCGCCCGCGATCACACCGCCGCGCGCCGCGAGCGCCCCGGTGAACTCCGGATCGGGCGTGCCGGCCGCGGTTTCCGTCAGCAGACGAACACCGGTCACGCCGTCGCGCAGCAGGCGCGCGCGCAATTCGAGCGGCGCCGCATCGAGGAACCGGCTGTATCCATCCAAGAGATCCGCCGTGCGCTCGGCGAGCTGCTGCTCGAACTCGCGGCTGCTGTAGAGATTCGTCACCAGGGTCGCGATCAGCGCGGCCATTGCCATGCCGAATGCCAGCCACACGAACAAACGGCCGGTCATCGACTGGAAAAACTCGCGCAGATAACTCATGACATCGTCACGGTGGTGGCCAGCACGTAGCCTTCGTTGCGGACCGTTTTGATCAGCGGCGACTCGGTCTGATCGTCGCCGAGCTTGTGGCGCAGCCGGCTGATCTGCAGATCGATCGCACGCTGCTGCGACGAATAGGGCCGGCCGCTGCTGCGGGCGACGAGGTGCTCGCGCGTCAGCACGCGATTCGGCTCGGCGACGAACGCGCGCAGCAGCCTGTATTCCGCGCCGGACAGCGACACGACGCGACCGGTCGAGTCCACGAGATGGCGCTTCTCGAGGTCGAACGTCCAGCCGCCGAACGCCGCACGGCCCGAACCCGTGGGCTCGAGCGGCGATGGCACGGCGCCCGTGCGTCGCAGCACGTTGCGAATACGCGCCACGAGTTCGCGCGGCTCGAACGGTTTCGGCACGTAATCGTCGGCGCCCATTTCCAGGCCCACGATGCGGTCGACGGGGCCGCTGCGCGCGGTCAACATGATCACGGGCAGGCCGGAACGCGCGCGCAAGTCGCGACACAACGTGAGCCCGTCTTCGCGCGGCAGATTCAGATCGAGGACGATGAGATCGATCTCTTCGCGTTCGAGCGTCGCGCGCATTTCCGCGCCACTCGCGGCCGTGCTCACGGCGAAGCCCGCTTTACCGAGCTGCTCCGCGAGCAGCGTTCGGATGTCGACGTCGTCATCGACTATCAACAGCCGCTGGGTTGCCGGTGCCTGCGTCACGCGCAGATGATCTACGTTCGCGCGAGCGTTTGCGCGCCTAATTTTGTACCGAAATGTGTCGGCAGCAAGCAATCGTCACGTTCCGCCGCGCGGTTCGTTACGAGCGGATAGACTTCGTGGGTTGTCCGCGGCAGCCCGCCTACCCAGACTGCGCATATGCCATCGAATCCGTATCGCCACCGCGTCTTTCGCGGGCCGCTGCTCGCGTTCGGCGCGTTCCTCGCCGCCGGCTGCTCGCTGATTCCGCCGTACGAACGCCCCACCCTGCCCGTCGCGGGGCAATACCCCGGCAGCTCCCCAAGCGCGAGCCAGACGCCCGCGGCCGACACGGCCTGGCGAGATTTCATCGTGGCCCCGCGGCTCCAAGAGCTCGTGTCGGTCGCGCTCGCCAACAATCGAGACCTGCGTGTCGCGGCGCTGCGCGTAGAACAAAGCCGCGCGCAGTACCGGCGCACGCGTTCGGGCCTCGTCCCCTCGCTCGACTTGGGGCTGTCGTACTCGCGCCAGCACCGGGGTGAGACCGTTGCCGGCGTCGATGCGACGACGACCGCCGCGAACCTCTCCGCGGCCAGCACAGCCTACGAGCTCGACTTCTTCGGCAAGGTGCGCAGTACCCGCGAGGAAGCACTCCAGGGATATCTGCAAACAGAGGAAGCCCAGCGCAGCGCGCAGATCTCACTCGTGGCCGAGGTCGCGACGCAGTACTTCGCGCTGCGCGAGGCCGAGGAGCAGCTCGCGCTCGCACGGCAGACGCTCGAGCTCGTCGAAGAATCGTATCGCCTGAACACGGCGTCCTTCGACGCCGGTGAGATCGACGCGCTCGATCTGCGCACATCGGAAGGCCAGATGCAGAACGCGAAGATCAGCGTCGTGACGTACGAGCGCGAACGCGCGCAAGCCGAGAACCAGCTCGTGCTGTTGCTCGGCGCGCCGTTGCCGGCCGACCTGCCCGCGGCCGAGCCGTTCGGCGCCCACGTGCTCGCCGACATTCCGGCGGGGCTGCCGGCGGAGCTCGCGGAGCGGCGGCCCGACATTCTCGCGGCCGAGCACGCGCTGCTCGCGGCCAATGCGAACATCGGCGTGG
>Ga0302321_100005869_pt1 | contig 10764 bp, 8 predicted proteins | sample Fen_T0_1_FD_202505 | JGI IMG/M metagenome (GOLD analysis project Ga0302321, IMG submission 202505) | Peat permafrost microbial communities from Stordalen Mire near Abisko, Sweden - Fen_T0_1 | ecosystem: Environmental > Terrestrial > Soil > Wetlands > Permafrost | place: Sweden: Abisko...
GAGCGTCGGTCCAAGGGCAATCACGTGTGTGAAGCGCCCCGAGCGAAGACCGTCCGTAAGCTCCTCCAGGCGACCGGGCTCTTTGCCAAGCAGCTGGCGAACACCCCGACTATTGGCGTTCTTGTCCGCCATCATGAGGACCGAATCGCTCTTGCCGTCAGGCCTGCCGGTCTCAAAATACGCATCCACACCGAGCCTGTGACCCAGCCAGAGTAGCGCCGCATTGTCCTCAAGCGAGAACCCGGCACCAAGTAGAATGGCAACCTCTTTGCCTTCCAGGAGTTTGCCTTCGGTTCCCTTGAGGCTACGTAGCGCTGTTTCAAGAGCCGTCTGCACCGTTACGACTTGCCCGTCAAGCTCTGCTGCGGTTTTGCGATCGACAGAGATATCCTTGTAGGACAGCATGCCCTCATCGCACATCCAATGTCCGTTGACCTGGGCATTGGCACGCGGTCGGAAGCGGTAAACCTGCTGGTTGCGCGGATCGAAATCCGTCTCGGAGTTACAGCCCTTGGCACATCCGGTACAAACGGTGTCCGCATGGCGCAAGAACCACACTCGTGCCTTGAACCGGAAGTCCTTTGCCGTTAGCGCTCCCACCGGGCACACGTACTCCGTCATCAAGGTGTAGTTGTGATCCAGCTGCCTGCCGGGTGCGACGGTGATCTCGTTGAGATTGCCGCGCTGGCGAAGGCTCAGCACCGGATCCTTGGCTACTTCGTCGCACAAACGGATGCAGCGCGTGCACGCAATGCAACGTTCCGCGTCGTACACGATAGTTGGCCCAAACACGACGCCCTTCGGCTTGTGTACAGGTTCATCCGCCATGCGCTTCTTGGTGGCGCCATGCAATAGCCAGTAATCCTGGAGTTTACATTCCCCCGCTTGATCGCAAATTGGGCAATCTACGGGGTGATTGAGCAGCAAGAACTCTTGCACCGATGCCCGCGCCTTTTCCACGAACTGGCTGGAATCGCTGCGGATCTCCATGCCCGGCGCGGCCGCCTGTTGGCATGCCGGTACGAGTTTTGGCTTCTGCTCCTTGACGTAGGTCTGCGTCGCTACATCGAAACGCACCACGTCGAGCATCATGGCCTTACGCCCTGGTGGAGGCATCATCTCAACCAGGCACATCCGGCAGTTTGCCGCGATGCTAAGGCCTGGGTGCCAGCAGTAGTGCGGGATCTCAATCCCCGCACGCGTCGCTGCCTGAATGATTGTCTCACCAGGTTCGAAGGAAACATCCTTTTCGTCTAGCTTGAAAGTCGCCATCGCCTAATTCCCCGACCTAGCGGTCACACTCGCCGCCAATCATGTTCAGCGAACCGAAACAAGGCACCACATCGGCAATCATTTGGCCGGTGATGATGCGCTCGAGGCCCGACGTTGCGAAGAAACTGGGTGGACGAATGCGCACCCGATACGGAGTGCCGCTGCCGTCGCTAACCAGGTAGAAGCCAAGTTCACCATTGCCACCTTCGGTGTAACCGTAGACCTCTCCCGGCGGGATCTTGAGGCCTTCCATGATGATCTTGAAGTGCTGAATAGTCCCCTCGATACTCGAGTAGACTTCGTCCTTCGGCGGCAGAATCACCCGTGGGTCCTCCACGTTAACGCTTCCTTCGTCCGCCATTCGGGCGACGCACTGCTCGATAATTCGTACGCTTTGTCGCATCTCGTCGATGCGCACCATGAAGCGGTCGAAGCAATCCCCCTTGCCGCCCACGGGGACGTCGAATTCCACCTCGCCGTACTTCAGGTACGGGTGACTGCGACGCACGTCGTAGGGAACGCCGGAAGCGCGAAGCACAGGTCCCGTCCACCCGAGGGAGATGGCCTCTTCACCGCTGATGATTCCGACATTCTCCAACCGATCGAGAAAGATGCGATTGGTCAGCAGCAAGCGTTCCACCTCGTCAAGCACTTTGCCGGTGTGCTCGATAACGGCCAATGTGTGCGCTTTGAAGCCATCCGTTGGTGGCTTTGCCATACCGCCGATACGCCCGAAGGAATGCGTCAGGCGCGCGCCCGTCTCTTCCTCCATGATGTCCCAAACCATTTCGCGGGTCTTCATCATCCAGAGGAATGGAGTGAAGGCGCCAAGCTCCATGGCCATGGCTCCATCGCACGTCAAATGATCGCTAATGCGGGCAAGTTCACCCAAGATCATTCGGTAGTACTGGCAACGGTCCGGCACCGTTATCTGAAGCATCTTCTCGCAAGCGAGAGCAAACCCCACATTGTTCAGCATGGGCGAGACGTAGTTGCAACGGTCCACGTAGGGGAATACCTGGCTCCAGGTGCCGCGCTCGCACATTTTCTCAAACCCGCGATGCAGGTATCCGACCTGTACATCGCAGCGTTCAATTGTTTCGCCGCTCAGCTCCACGACGATGCGAACAGTTCCGTGGGTGGCCGGGTGCGCCGGACCCACGTTGAGCAACATGGGCTCGGCAAACAGCTCAAGCTCAGCGCTATCGAGATCTCTTTCGATTGGCTCCATCTGCGGCTAGTCCCGTCCTTGGATTGCTTTAGGATCCGTCACTCGAGGCAGGTGATGCGTCATACGACCGAAGGACATGCCTTCGTAGGGTCCAAAGGGTTCGACTTTTTCGATGTTTGGCACGTCGCGATACGGCACGAGGGGTTGCGCCAATTCCGCGGGGTAGTCCTTGCGCAATGGGTGCCCTTCAAACTCGGGATAAAGGAGGATCCGTCGCAAATCCGGGTGCCCCGCAAAGCTTACGCCTAAGGTGTCGAAGCACTCACGCTCTGCCCAATTTGCCGAGGCCCAAAGGGGTGTTAGGGACGCTATCGACACGCTCTGCCCCTCCGCATCACCTACCCGCGCCTTCACGCGCAAGCGGTGACCCAAGCGCAGTGAAACTAAGTGCGTGACGACTTCGAAGCGTGGGAGCCTCGAAGGAAAGTCAACCGCTGTCAGATCCACCAACATTTGCATGTCTGAAGCGGGATCATCGCGAAGCCAGGCGTGAACGGCGTACCAGTCTTCCGCCGCGACGACGACGGTTTCATCGCCGAACGCTGCGTGGGACTCGAGGACTTTTCCCGGAAAGCGCCGGGCGACTAGATCGAGGAGGGCTTTTGCCATCGCTTGGGTCTTTCTTCTAAGCTCGTTCTTCTAGGTGCGGCTCACGCGCGCGAAGGCCGGCGGAGGGTCACGAGCCCCAGGTTTGGATTCGTCGCCGGATCGAAACGCGGTTTTACAATTGCGGGTCTGCGTTCACCACTTTGGATCTTGTCCTGCAACAGCATCAGACCGTCGAGCACGGCTTCTGGGCGCGGTGGGCAGCCCGGAACATAGACGTCACAAGGTACAATCTTGTCGATCCCCGGCACGGTCGCGTAGTTGTCGTAGAAACCGCCTGAAGACGCGCAGGTGCCAAATGCGAGCACCCATTTGGGCCCCGCCATCTGCTCGTAGATGCGGCGCAAAATGGGTGCTTGGCGCTGCGAAATGGTCCCCACCACCCACAGCAAGTCGCTCTGGCGTGGCGAGAATCGCGGCGCTTCGGAACCAAACCGTGAAAAGTCGTAGCGCGGCCCAGAAACTCCCATGAACTCCATGCCGCAGCAGGCGGTCACAAAGGGGTACATGAAGAGCGAGTACTTCTGTGCCCAGGCCAGAAGTGGTTCAAGCCTGGTGGTAAATGCCGAAATCTCGTGGGGTTCGACGGCAACCTGCGTCGCTTGTCCGCTTAGGCGTCCCATTCGAGCGCTCCCTTCTTCCAACAGTATGAAAGGGCGATAAGTAGGGCGGCGATGAACGACGTCATCGACAAGAACCCTCCCCACCCAAGTGTCTTGAAGAGCGTGGCCCAGGGGTACATGAACACGACCTCAATGTCGAAAACGACAAACAGGATCGCGGTCAGGTAGAACTTGACGCTGGGGTGAACGCCCTTGGCACCTTCCGTGTCGTTGCCACACTCGAAGGGCATCAGTTTCTCTTCTGACTGCGGTTTTCTTCCTACGTATTGCCCGAGCAAAAACATGGCGGCGGCAATGACGCCGGCAACCAGGAATATGACGAACATCGGCAGATATAGATCCATCATGCAATCGGGCTTTCCGAGTGATGCCTCAGACCAATGAGCTCTGAGATTTGACCCTTAGGGTCGGCGCTGATCTAGTTCCCACGAAGGGCCCCTGTCAATCGGCGCAGTCCTCACATTTGTCCGGTCATGCCGGCACCTGGATTCTTTCTCGTTCCGGGATGGGGCAATTGGCCCACAATTCGGCACCAAGTGATGCCATCCGGCCTGAACCCCGGGCGGACAATTGGGCAGAACGCTGACTTGGCGCATCGGTCAGCCGCCGCCCACCTGGCGCTGCCAGGCTTCAAACCCCGGCCCAATGTTTTGTGCGGTGCGCTCCCAGAGCCGAGTGAATTCTGGACCTTCCGCGCCCAATCGCTTGGCCCGAAGCAACGCTGAGAAGGCCGCCACGCGGCTTCCACGCTCAAGAAACGCACGAGCCACAAGCGGCCAGATCATCTTTCCGTCAGCACCCAAACTGGCAGCACGCTTGAGCACGCCAATGGCCTCACCATGCCGCCCTAGATCCAGCATGGAGCACCCAAGCGTTGTGAAAACCTCGGGCGCCATGTTCGTGTCGGCGGCGTATTGGATGGCAAGCCGCAGGATCTCGTGGCCCTTCTCGGCCTCGCCAAGCACCACGCAGGCCTTGCCCAAGAGCGCCAACGCCTTGGCAATTCGCGCGCGAACCTCAGGCGCCAAAGATTGCCCCTCGCTCGTGCGAAGAAAGATCGCGAGCGGAGCCGGCCAGCTACCGATAAGTTCGATTACGCGGAGTTGATCGCCGGCCTCAGCGGCAGCCTCGGCTTCCGTCACCTTAGCGAGATCGATGGCGCCACGGCCCGCTCCGCGCAACGCGCGCTGCAACTCTTCGCGTACGTGCAGCCGAATGCGCGTGCGGAATTCCTCAATCTCGTACACCTCATCAATGCCGTCGCGGCGCACCCGCAACATGGACCCGTACGCATCACACGTGAGGGACACCAAGCCGTAGCCGAAGACGGGCGCAAGCAGCAGGTACCTGACACCAATGTGCCGCTGTATCGATTCAACATCCATCAAACGCGCGGGCGGTGGTCCCGTCGGCTCTTCCGTAACGAGCGCCCCCACGAGCCGTTTACGGAAGTCTCCCAACGTCAGACGTTGTGTCTGAGCTTCCACCATTTCCGATTCATCGCCCGCTACCGCAAAATCGACTTGCGTGTTGTCCGGGCTACGGCGGTCAATCGTAAGGGCCACGATTCTGGCGCCTGCGATCATCGCGAAGGCGAAAAACCTTGGGCCTATCACCTCGCACAGGGTCTGAAAACTGCCGATCCCTTCGCCGATCCGCTCGAACCAGCCATCGGTCCGAATTGATTCCAAAGGGAAGACACGGTTGGTTGACATTGCGATCCGGGTGAGATTGCCACAGGCAGCTACAAGATCGAAAGCGCCCTTTTCGATCTCCCCGTCGAAGGCTAGCCTTTTGAACACAGTGAAACAGGTAATCAAGCTGGTCGAGGTTTTGGGACTTACGGCCTGGCGGAGCATTCCGACCCCGGGGCCACAAGACCAGGTCCGTTGTCTGCTCGTCGAAGGCTCGCGCTCACTACTTCTAGTTGAGATCGGCCTTGGAAATCTGGATTGTATAGCGCCACGGCGTCGACTCGGACCTAGCGCGGCAATGCGCCAACGCGGCGATGCGCATCGAACCATGCGCCATCAACTGTGCGCTGCGGGCTATCGCCCCGACGACGTGAGCGATATCGTAGTGTCGCGTTTTCACAAGCAACACAGCGGCGGATTGCATGATTTCCCAACCGCCAAGGTGCACGCATTACCGGCAGCCGCAATGCTTGGCCCGGAGCAACTGAAACGGCTCCTTCCCGATCCGGCGCGCCTAACTATCCCACAAGGAGCGGCCAACCGAAAGTTTGGGTTCAACACCTACCCGATTGAATTCGAAACCCTTGAACTCTCCTTAGTCGATTTGCCGTCAGAATCCCCTTTTCATCAGGGAGTATTGTTGCCCTTTGGCGATGGGAAGCTCTTTCACGTGGGAACCGCGATAAGCGGCCTAGATGAGCTCGATTCAGAGCCAACCTTCGGCCGCGACGCTTGGGGTGTTCTAACCAATGACCGTCCCTTCTCGCGGCTTCAAACGCGCCTCCGTTTGCGTTCACTCTATCGCAATTCGCAAACGAATCTGACGTTCGTCTCAAGTATCGGGGAGACGCACCTCCTCAACGCCACTTGCCGTGTCAACCTGCCAGTCCTAGAACCAAGTGAACTTGGTACCAGAAGCTTTGGTTAGTTCGTCGCGCAAACGTACCATTGGGATCTTGCCCGAGAAACGTGACGCGAAAATCGTCACCTTGCTCGAAGACTGGTATCTTCGCGAGCAACGCAGGCTCCCCTTTCGCGTCGGTAAGAACGCTTACGCTACCTGGGTCAGTGAGGTGATGCTCCAGCAGACCCAGGTGAAGACGGTTGTCCCCTACTTCGAGCGCTGGATGGCCGAGTTCCCCACCGTTCAAGCACTCGCGGCTGCGACGGAAAAACAGGTTCTCGCTCTTTGGCAGGGACTTGGCTACTACTCGCGTGGACGCAATCTCCACGTCGCAGCCAAACGGATTTTAGCTGAGTATAGCGGGACATTGCCGCAAGATCCTGCGCTATTGCTCAAACTGCCCGGGATTGGTCGCTACACGGCTGGGGCTATCGCCAGCATTGCGTACGATGTCCCTGCGCCCATCCTCGATGGGAACGTCATTCGCGTCCTCTCACGACTCGACGCTCGCCGGGGGGACCCGCACAAGCGCGAAAATTCCGCTGCGCTCTGGGACCGCGCCCGGCAATTGGTAGAAAAGTCGCACCCAGCTCGATTCAACCAAGCGCTGATGGAGCTTGGCGCCTTGGTGTGTACGCCCAAGCACCCAACCTGCACTCTCTGCCCGGTGCTCCGTCACTGTATTGCCGGCACCCAGGGTTTGGCCGAACAGTTACCGGAACTGGCAAAGCGCCCCAAAACTCAGAAGCGACACGTGACGCTCCTCTTCGCGACCCGGCATGGCAAAGTCCTTCTCCGTCAACAGCCGGAAGGCTCAACGCATTGGGAAAAGCTGTACGTGCTGCCCTACGTTGAAACAGAATCCGGCTCTGCCAAAAAACGCTGTGCTGAGGCTCGTGCCTTTGCGCAAACGCTGTCTGCCAAAGCCGAACTTGTCGCAACTCAACCCGTTGCGAAGCTGACCTACCCCATCACACGCTTCCGCTTTGATGCCATCGCCTACGAAGTTACCAATGTTCCGAGCGGAAGTCGCGCCGGCAAGTACCATAGCCTTGCGGAACTTGAGCAACTAGCGCTGCCTGCGCCACATCGCAAAATCGTAAACCAGCTCCTCGCGCGCCGCCCCGCGCGTTAGCGCCGAAAACGGTGCCTGTCGTTTGCGCGCCGCCCTAACCCAAATGAACCAAGGCCTCGCGGAAAGAAGGTTCCCGTGAGGCCCTGAGAAGTGAACGCTAGGCGCGTCGCCTGACGCTCGCTAGATACTCGTCGGATCCAGCTTTTCCGAATCGATCCCAAGCTCACTGATGATCTCAGCCACCTTGGTCCCTTGGATCTTTCCGTCGAGGCGCAGTGCGTCGAGAGCGCCCAGGACGATGAACTCCGGATCAATCTCGAAATGGCGACGCAGCGAACGGCGTGTATCTGAGATGCCGAAACCATCCGTACCGAGCGGCAAGAAACGCCCGGGCACCCAGCGTGCAATGTGATCGCTCAGTAGCTTCATGTGATCACTGACCGCGATGAATGGCCCCTGAACGCCCGAGAGCACCTTCTCGATGAAGCTACGCTTTGGCGTTTCATTCGGGTGGAGGCGATTGTAGCGCTCGGCTGCAACCGCGTCGCGGCGCAACTCTTGATAGGACGTCACGCTCCAGATATCAGCGGAGATGCCGTACTTTTCCAGCATGGTGGCGGCGCGAATCGCGTCATTCAATTGCGGGCCGCTGCCAAACAGCTGCACGTGGAGGGGCTTCTTGTCGGCCGCCGTCTGGTAACGGTAGATGCCGCGCAGAATGCCTTCCTTGATGCGTGCCCGGTCTTCGTCAGTCTTCGCCGGCATCGGCGGCATGACGTAGTTCTCGTTGTAGAGGGTGATGTAGTAGAGCACCTTCTCGTCGCGGTGATACATTCGCTCGATACCATCCTCGATGATAATCGAGAGCTCGAACGCATAGGACGGATCGTAGCAAAGGCAGCAGGGTAACGTGCTGGCGATGACGTGGCTGTGACCATCGTCGTGCTGCAAGCCCTCACCCTGTAGCGTGGTGCGGCCGGCAGTGGCGCCGAGCATGAAGCCCTTGGCCATGGCGTCACCCGCCGCCCACATGATGTCACCCGTGCGCTGGAAACCGAACATTGAGTAAAAGATGTAAAACGGGATCATCGGCTCGCCGTGAGACGAATACGACGTTCCCGCTGCAACGAAGGAAGCCATGCTTCCGGCCTCGTTGATGCCCTCTTCCAGCACCTGGCCGTCGCGACTTTCGCGGTAGTAGAGCACCTTGCCCTTGTCCGGTGGCTCGTAGAGCTGCCCGTAGGATGAGTAGATCCCGACCATACTGAACAGCGCATCCATGCCGAATGTGCGGGCTTCGTCCGGAATAATCGGCACGATACGCTTGCCGATATTCGGCTCGCGCAAAAGCTTTGCAAAGAGGCGCGCGAACACCATCGTGGTGCTGGCTTCCGCTTTGCCGGTGCCGAGCGCAAACTCGTCGTACATGGTGGCGCGCGGCATCTCGACCGTCACCTTGTCATTGCGACGCTTCGGAAGCTGACCGCCGAGGGCCACGCGGCGCTCAAGCATGTAGCGCATTTCCGGACTGTCAGCGCCCGGATGGTAGAACGGGGCCTCGTCGAGCTCATGGTCGCTGACGGGCAACTCCAGCAGATCACGGAACTGCCGCAGTTCCTCGACCTCGAGCTTCTTCTTCTGGTGGGTGACGTTGACGCCCTCGAACCCCTCACCGAGGGTCCAACCCTTGACGGTATGCGCCAGAATCACAGTCGGTTGCCCTTGGTGCTTCGTCGCGCGATCGTAGGCCGCGTAGATCTTGCGATTGCTGTGTCCGCCGCGGCGCAGCTTACGGATCTGCTCGTCGGACATGTCTTTTACCATCTCGAGCAGTCGCGGATCGTTACCGAAGAAGTGTTGACGCGTGTAACCGCCGGGAACAGTGGCGTACTTTTGCCACTGACCGTCCACGATGTCCGTCATGCGCTGCAGCAAGATCCCGTCCTTGTCACGCAGCAGCAGGGCATCCCATTCCGGGCCCCAGATCACCTTGATGACGTTCCAGCCGGCACCACGAAAGACGGTTTCAAGCTCTTGAATAATCTTGCCGTTGCCACGAACCGGTCCATCGAGACGCTGCAAATTGCAGTTAACGACGAAGATCAGATTGTCGAGGTGTTCACGGCCCGCCATGCTAAGCGCGCCCAAGCTTTCCGGCTCGTCCGTTTCACCATCGCCCAAGAACGACCAAACGCGCTGCTGCGAGGTGTCCTTGATCCCGCGGTGGTGCAGGTACTTGTCGAAGCGCGCTTGGTAAATCGCGCAAAGTGGCCCAAGCCCCATGCTGACCGTTGGGTGCTCCCAGAAATCCGGCAAGAGCCGTGGGTGCGGGTAAGAGGAAAGCCCGAGACCGCGCTCCGCATCGCGACGAAAACGCTGCATCGTCTCGACGGAAAGCCGACCTTCGAGGAACGCACGCGCATACATGCCAGGAGCTGCGTGCCCCTGGTAGAAGATGTGATCCCCGCCCCCCGTGAAATCTTTCCCACGGAAGAAGTGGTTGAACCCCACTTCGTAGAGCGTGGCGCTTGAAGCGTACGTCGAAAGATGTCCGCCAATGCCCGGGAACTTCACGTTGGCGCGATGCACCATCGCAACCGCATTCCAGCGCACCATGCGCCGGATGCGCTTCTCCATCGCTTCGTCGCCGGGGAATGCAGGCTCCTGGTCCGCCGAGATCGTGTTGACGTAATCCGTAGTTAGGGTGCCAACCGGAGAAGCTCCGATCCGCGCTGCAGACTGCAGCACGCGCTTGAGCAGGTACTGGGCGCGCTCCTGCCCTTCCTGGCCCACCACCGCCATCAATGATTCGATCCAATCCTGAGTCTCAAGCGGATTGGGATCCGCAGCATCGGTCCTGTACGTCGTCACCTTGTCGGACTCCTTGTCGTATTTCGCCTGCAGGTTCTAGGCCCGCCGCACCTTGGCAGCAAGCGCCCAAGAATTTATGCGGTTTGCGCGAAGCATACGCCGCACCGGGGCCGAATCGCCCCGCAACTTCACGCAACGTGGAAGATTTGAAGAAATTCGGCCAATTGCCCTGAACAAAAGCGGCTTTGCGTAGGCACTGAGCGGTTGCAATCCCCCCAGCAGATGCACCATGTTCCCTGCCGAACGATGGCCAGACTCTGGACGATGTTGCTGTTCCTCGCGGTCATGCTGGGACTCACTGCGGCTGGCCATTATTACGTTTGGGTACGCTTGGTTCGTGATGTTGGTTTCCCCCGGCCAATACATCGCACCCTGACGGTACTGGTAATCGCTCTGTACATTTCGATACCGCTGACGTTCTTCCTGTCCCGTGCCTTGCCGCCTCATCGCGGTCAAGAACTGCTCACGGTGCTCTACCTCTGGCTGGG
>Ga0302321_100005870_pt1 | contig 10763 bp, 23 predicted proteins | sample Fen_T0_1_FD_202505 | JGI IMG/M metagenome (GOLD analysis project Ga0302321, IMG submission 202505) | Peat permafrost microbial communities from Stordalen Mire near Abisko, Sweden - Fen_T0_1 | ecosystem: Environmental > Terrestrial > Soil > Wetlands > Permafrost | place: Sweden: Abisko...
TCAATACCCTGATGGAGTTGTAGATGCCTAAACTAGTCGAAGATTGGAAGCAGTTTCACCGGTGGCTATCTGTGCAAATGGCCGCATTTCTGGGCGCTATCACGATAGCTTATGACAATCTGGCCGTGCTGCAACAAGCGTTAGAGGCCAGCCTGTTCCACAAAATACAAGCGGCTATCGCTATTGCAGTGGTCGCCGCCCGGGTAATTCAGCAGTCCCCTACCAACCCACAGGAGCAACCCAAATGAACCAAGACCAGAAGAATGCAATCGACGCCGCCATTGACCAATTGATGCAAGCGGAGCAGGCCTACACTGCGGCACAAGCCTCTATCGCCCCGGCAAAGAACGCGCTGGATGCGGCTCGGAGTGCGGCTGATGCCGCGTACAAGAACGCTAAGGACTGGTAATGCTATCGTGGGTCACGGGGAAAATGTGGGAACTGGCGACGCTGGGGGCTGTGTGTGCGCTTGCAGCACTCGGGGTCTACGTGGCGATACTGACCCACGAGAGGGATGCTGCCTTGCGGGAGAGGGCGGAGATTGCTGCGGATTATGCGCAATTTCAATCGAAATCGGCGGAGGTGATAACGGAGAGACTCCTTCAGAATGCCAAGGACGCACGGGCATTGGAGGATGCAACCCTGACTGCGATGGACAATTACCGGAAGGGGAAAGCTGATGCGAAGTCTTCTTATGCTGCTATTGATGCTAGGATTGCAAAGCTGCGCATCGCCCCCGAAGATCATCCAGGTGCCAATAGCGGCTCCGTGCCCGACGCCCCAGCCCCCGCCGAAGGAACTACTGAGTCCTGCGAGCAACGACTACGAAACGCCTCTGAACAATTTAACGACGTCGCTAGAAGCGTTGCGGAGGTCTCTGCTGCCCTCAGATCAGCAAGAGAAGAAGCCCTGACGTTCAAGGCTCTGGTGGACTACGAGAAGGCTCGGGACTGGCCGAAGCCGTAAATGCCGGTTACGAGCGTCCGGCGTCCCTGCGGCGTCTATGCGGTCAGGACCGATTTGGGTGAGGGGGAGGGCTGCCAACCCTCTGAACACCGCACTGCAGATTTGAAATCCGGGCGTCCAAGCTTCCCCTCGTTGATTGTTGCTGGTCACTGTTGAGTCCATGACACTCACGCCTCATCGGGTTTAAGAGTAGCCCAACGGTCGTAACGCGTTACGTTGCCGAAGACCATCATCGTGACCGATTCTATGACGCCAATGACCAGCAATAATCATTAAAAGGTGAGGGGGCAGGATTTGCACCTGCCGATTTGGATTGGATCGAACAATCTACCTTCCCCTGCCGGGGATGCTCTACCAATTGAGCTACCAATTCAACTGTGAATCTTGACTGCCGTCTCATCACAATCTATCTTGCATCGCGCAAGACGCCCCCTCATTGATCATATAGCCAGTGCCGCGTCTATTCTATTCATAAGCTCCATGTACTCCACGCCCCCAATATACTCACCAGAGTGATTCATGCGGTATAGGGCTAGTTTCACTTTTGCGTCTCCCAAAACGTTTCGCAACTCCGTGCACTCTTTCTGACTGGAAGAGAGTTCGCGCTCTAGCTTCTGAGCATATTCATACATGGCTTCGGTTCTTTGATGTTGAAACGCGAAGTCCTTAACAGAATGCCATTCGGCGTCTGCCCTTGGAGTGTCACTCATGGTTTTCCAAATGCTTACATCACACTCACAGTCCGGGCAAAATCCGCTTGATAAAGGTTCCCTGTGCGCACAGTAATTCTTGCTACTCATGACTCATCCCCTCTAATTCAACCTTTCGTGCGTAGCATCGTGAACAAGTGAACCATGGATCACCAAGCGGTCCGCATTGATCAAACTCCCAACTGTGCCCACCATCCTGTTCACATTCTTGCTGTAGTTCCCTGACCTTGATGCGATAGGTCTTGTCAAACTCAGCCATGGCTGATTGCATGAAGGTACGGCGCTCCTTGTCCAAGGCGTTGCGCTTAAGCCATATGTCACTCATGGCTTCTCTCCCATAGCTGCGTCGATTGCTTCCCACATCCAATGAGGAGTGAAATTTCTAGCTTCAGATAGTACGCGGCGCAACTCTGCGCACTCATTAGCGAGTTTGTTTGTATTGCGCGCCTCTTCCGCCAATCTCTCACAGACAATAGTCATTTCCTCGTGCGGATGGCTGCGAGTGCATCCTGCGCTATTGCGCAACTCCGCGCACTCTTTCTCTAATTTCTGATACACAGCACAAGTACAGTACGGAGCCGATTGAACATTGCTCATTTCTCATGTCTCCTATCCAGAACGTGGAGCAGGCCAGCCATGCATATTGCGCCCAGAATCGCGCAACTCCAGAGCAGGAACCAAAACGCGTCTTGGTTATAGCATTGACTCATTCTTCCCTCCATGCCTCAATGTAGGTTATCAGATCCGCAACGTCCGCCACGCTCATGTGCGACGTGCGCTCGAATATCACATCCACTCCGCGGCCATCCAACGCTGGCAGGATCGTCGGCCTGTCTCCCCTTGCCCGCAACCATGCCGCGGTCAGTAGCCGCTTCCACACGTCGATTGGATGCTTGGCGCCTGCCCATACCCTTTCCCGCGCTATCTCCGTCAGCATGGCGTGCAGCATGGCATTCTGCTCAAGCGATCTAGTCTTGGGCTTGATCGTGACCACATAGCCCTCTGGCGCAACCCGCACGCAGGCGACTATATGGTCCCGTGAATCACTCGTTATCGTTCTCTGCACGTTCATCAAATATCACCTTGGCGTCTCGCAACAGTTTCAGCATTGCCGGCCGGCCGCGCTTCTTTTCCACACCCTTCAAATGTTCCGTGCGCTCTTTATTGGTGGGCAAGTTAGCCAGCCAGCGTACCTCACACTCGTGGCGCCATTGTTCCGTGTCTACACTCATAGGCGGCTTTGGTTACGATGTCCATCCGCACCGCAGAATGCATGGTCGGGAGTTCCTTGATGTCGATCAGCTTTTGCAGGATATCCGTAGCTGCCAGCACAACCGGCTTGAGGCGCTCACTCGGGGCAGTATTGTTCTTGACCCACAACTGCACGGATCGGCGCGAACAGCCTAGAACGTCCGCCATGTCGGTCTTGCTCAATCCGGCACGCATCGCAATGCGGCAAAACTTCTTCCAAGGTCCGGTCATTTCTACCATGGGATATCGTCATCCATATCGGCAAACGTTTCGGAGGGCTTGCCCTTCTTGCTGTCCGCTTTGGTCTCGGCGGTCTTGGAAGGGGAACCCTCTGGCTTTCCGCCCAGCATCTGCATGCGGTCGGCAATGATCTTTGTGGAATACTTCTCAATGCCGGCCTTGTCCGTGTATTTATCGGTCTGGATGCGCCCCTCCAGATAGACCGAGGAGCCTTTCTTCAGGTATTCGCCGGCAATCTCGCCCAACTTGCCAAAGATGGTGATGTTGTGCCATTCCGTTTTCTCTTGCTTCTCGCCCTGCTTATCCTTCCAGGTTTCCGTGGTGGCCACCGAGAACGATGAGATGGTGTCACCGGATGCCGTGTAGCGCATTTCAGGATCCCGCCCCAAATTTCCTACGATGATTGCCTTGTTGACTGATGCCATGTCATTTCTCCACGAGTCGGGTTGATTGAACGAGTTCGGCGCCGGGGACTGCTTCTCCCGCCTTGAGTGCTATAGCAATTGCGGCCTTGTCCACCTGCTTATCTGGCGGAGGCGGGATCTTCCAGAACGCAGCGGGCAGCGCGATAGAATCCAAGATATTCACCTTGGGCGGATTCTTCTGGATGCGCAGCGCAAGCTCGGGGCTTTCGATGCTATCTCCCGCCTCAAATCCAGCCGCTTTCAGGCACTCTAGCGCGTACTCTCGCAGGTACTTGGAACGATTCTGAAGGGCTACAGCACGCTCTGCCATTGCTTCGATGCGGGCAGTGATGGCATTGCTGCGGGAATCGAGTGCCTGCGCCATTGCAATGACCCTGAGCGTCTTTTGCGCAAGCTCTCCCTCCAGACCGTCCAAAGTGTCACGGATGGTCTCGTCGTCGAAGTCGCCAGACTCGAACGCCAGCAATGCGCGGTTATAGTTTCCGGTCAGGTCGTACAGACTCGCCCCGATAGCGGTTCCGAATGCGTCGGATACGGTGATTTTTTTCATTGCTTTACATCCTCGCTTTCATCGGCGCCGGGTTCGCGCACCTGGCTCTTCTTTTGAACGGCCTTTGCTATCCATTCCTGTGCCATCTTCATGTTCTCAAGCGGCAAGTCTTTCAGGCTTTCGATATTCGCCGCCTTGCAGAATCGGGCCGCAGGAATCCCAGCCGCTTCCAGTTGCTTTTGCAGCGCAAGGATGGGCACAGGCAATTCCTCGGCGTGCAATTCTCCCTTGTGCCAAAGATCAAGAGCCGCACCAAAGCGCATTGCAGCGTTGCGCAAAGCGTCGCCTATGCACTCCTTTTCCCGGCTCCCGACCTCCATGTTGGCCTTTTCCTTGGCGTTGCCGTAGCCCAGGCGCGTTACACCACAAATCGTAAGCCTGATCCACAACCCGCCGGATTCGTCGAATTGCGGCAGGCCGGTAGAAGATAGTGCCAGCGGTTCCCAATTCCATCCTGGGTCCACGTTCAACAGGCGATCAGTCAGGGCGGCATGGCCAACGTAGGCCAACTGCACGCCACCTTTGGGCAGGTAGCTGATCTGGTTCGCCGGGAATGGCTGACGCAATAACTCCAATTTTTCAATGCTCATGATTCCCTCAGAATGGTTTCGGACTGCGGTTATCTTCGGTGTCCATGTGGATCAACTCCACCACGATGGCTGTGCGCTTCCGGCGTATACGGTCACGCTCGGCCAATAACAGTTTCTCGCTGTGATCGAGATCATCCAATTCGGTGTTTGCCAGCCACAAACGGAAATTCAACCATGTGCGTTTCATGCTTTCTCCAGTCGTTTGATTTGCGCTTCCATGTCCGTCACCACGTCGTGGGACATCTCTTTCCAGTCATCAAGCCGCTGTTCCATATCGGCAGCATGAGACCGCATCGCATAATAGCGGTCACTCCAAGATAGGCCCGAGGCTTCCACTAGCTGCGCGTGTTTGAGTTCAGTTTGGACATTCATTCGTTCTCCCGGTTGCGTTGTGTGCGAAACAGATAATGCGCTTTGTGCGCAACGCTGTCAAGCGGTTTCTGTGCGCTAAATGCGCAAACAATTAGAACAGGTCTAAATTGGCTGTTGTGTTCGGTACCGAACAGACAAAAGGTGTTAGGATGCTGTTGCCGGGACATCGGGCTGCATCCCGCGTCCTGCCGCTACGGGACTTACCGGCATCCTTTCAACCTTAGCGGAGGTATCAATGAGTTATGCGTATTTCCGATTTTTCCCGGGTGACTATATGCGGGATACCATGCACCTCGGGTGGTTTGAGGACTTGGCGTATCGCAGGCTAATCGACCTGTATTGTCTGCACGGGAAGCCAATTCGGAATGACCGATCTTACATCCTGAGGGCGTTAAGGGCTGGCGAGCCAGAGCAGCAGCAGGCTGTGGATAACGTCCTTTCGGAATTTTTTGTGCTGCGCAGCGATGGGTGGCACCAGAAAAAGTGCGACGCCGAAATAAGATTCCGTCAAAAAAAATCAGAGGACGGATCGAAGGGCGCAAATGCTAGATGGAACAATGATATAAATGCGACCGCATTGCCACCGCATACCGACCCCAATGCCAACCAGAACCAGAACCATATAAACCCTATTGTCCGAAAACGGACGCGACCGACCCCGGAGGGGTTCGACGAGTTTTGGTCCGTCTACCCGAAAAAGGAAAAGCGCAAGGACTCCGAGGCGGCATGGTTAAAACTCAACCCCGACCCCAACCTGCTGTCGACCATAATTCGGGCGGTCACCCACCGCGTCAAAAATGACCCGCAGTGGTCCCGAGACGGCGGAAAGTATGTGCCCATGCCCACAACGTACCTAAACGGTAGACGCTGGGAGGACTTCATAACCGCCACTGCAGGACCGGTCAGAAAGCTCGCAATATGAGCGTACAGGACTTTCTCTCGCGGCTGGATAAGGTCAAGTCAACCGGCAAGGGCCAATGGAAAGCTTGCTGCCCAGCGCATAACGACAAAACGCCCTCACTCACGATCAAAGAGCTTGAGGACGGGACCGTGCTGGCTCACTGCTTTGGTCAAGAGTGTGGTATCGACCAGATTCTAGGCGCCCTCGGCCTGGAGTTCGACGCCCTTTACCCGCCGAGCAATTTCAAGGATCGAAAGGGGATTAAAAAACCATTCTCCGCATATGACGTTTTGGAGGCTTTAGACCACGAGGCGATGATCGTGGCCGTGGCCGCATCGAATCTGGCGCAAGGTATCGCCTTGACGGATTCCGACCGCGCAAGATGCTGGACCGCAGCAAACCGTATTGAACAGGGGAGGCGATTAGCTCATGGATAACGCATTGATGCGTGGATTGCAGGCGTTGGACGAAGGCATTGCAAAACGTCCGATGTCATATTCACCGATTGATTTGATGCCGCAGTTGGATGCCTTGTACGAAAGCGGCATGCCGGCCGGCGAAAAGACCGGATGGAAAACCATCGACCCACATTACACGGTCATGGAGGGTCAGATGACCATCGTTACCGGATGGCCTGGGTCGGGCAAGTCGGAATGGTTGGATGCGTTGTTGGTGAACCTGGCGGCGAAGGGCTGGCGGTTCAAGATGTTCAGTCCAGAGAATCAACCAGTCGAGACGCACATCTCAAAATTGGTTGAAAAGGTCAGCGGGAAACCCTTCGGATTCGGTCCTACGGAGCGCATAACCCGCGCCGAGAACAAGGCCGCAGTGCAACTGTTAGCCAAGTCTTTCCGGTTCATGGCGACACCGGCTGAGACCGGGGCGTCGGTGACCGACATCCTTGCGGAGTCGTTGCCGTGGCTCATGGAGGCATGGAACAAACGCGGATTGATCATCGACCCGTGGAATGAACTGGAGCATTGGCGCCCGAACAATCTGAGTGAGACCGAGTACGTCAGCAAGACCCTGAGTCAGATCCGCAATTGGGCGCGGTCAAACAAGATCCACGTGTGGATAGTCGCGCACCCCGCCAAGGCAAGGCGCGACGAGTCCGGCAAGCTTCCGATACCCAAGCCCGACATGATCTCGGGGAGTCAGCACTGGTGGAATAAGGCCGACTGTGCGGTGACGGTATGGAGGGACTTCGACAATCCATCCGACGAGGTGGACGTACACATTCAAAAGGTCAGATTCAAGCACATCGGCAAGCCGGGAATGGTCACCATGCGCTATGATAGGGTGACGGGACGGTACTTCGATATCCCGCCCCGATTCAGCGATGACATGGAGCGCGCCGGGATGCGAGTGAGGTCAGCGGCATGAGAGATTGGACCGTATTGTGGCTTGGAATCGCATTCTGGATTGTCTGCGGGTGCGTGTTTGTGGGCGGACTCTTGGGATGGGTGCTGAATTGATCAGCAAAGGCGCCGCGACCCTGGCGCTTCACCTGCGGGCCGAGGGGATACCGTTCAAGGAGGAATATGCATTCCATCCGTTGCGGAAGTGGATGGCGGATTTCCGAATAGAGCCGGACGTCTTGGTCGAAGTTGACGGCGGTAACCGCATGGCGGCAATCGTCAACGGAAAGCCCACGGCGGTCGGGCGGCATACGGGAGACAAGGATTACGAGAAGATCAACGAGGCCGCAATCCTGGGCTACCGGGTGCTGCGGTTCAGTCCGGCACAGGTTAAATCAGGTTACGCCATCGACGTGATAAAAAGGATTATGCTATAGTGTCACCAGCTTGACGGCTTCAGTGCCGAACCCCTCCTCCCGGTTGGCAAGCAGACATGGCGCCCCCTTAAAACGGGGCGTTTGTCTTTATGGCGCAACCTTCGCCCGCAAGCTCTGAAACAGACAGTCCATCCGTTCAATCCGATCGGGATCATCCGACAATGATAGGCGTCTAATCTCTTCCGATACTTCAGGCGCCGACTTGTCGAAGGCCCAATTGAGGGACTCCATTTCGGCATTCAGTACGCGGATCAATTCTGCTGCGGTTTGTTCCATTTTAGCTCCCGGTTAAATTACACACACAGAGTAAAGATTCCGCTTGCAATTGTCAAGCGTTGGGAATAGTCTGTGCGTTGTCACACACAACCGGGAGCCATAATGAAGTACAGAATCCGCAGCGCAGCATTAGCCGCACTCGTTGTCGTTACCTTCCTGATCGTGCTGAACAACGCACTGAAAGGATGGTACTAAATGGACATCAACGATCCGGTGTCCAAGCATGTAATTGAGAAGTTTGTCACCGCGCTAGAGCTGAACGGCAACATTACTAGCTCCATCCGGCAGGCCATGTACCAAGCGTATCACCTGGGTTTCGCGGATGGTGAGTGCAAGCAAATTGCGCGGTCCATCGAGACGCTGCGGGAGATACGGCTATGAATAGGGCTGATTATCTGCAGGATGCCAAGGAATACGCCCCGAACGGATCGAAATGCCCAGCCGCCAAACTCACAGAAAAGGAGGTTGCCTACATCAAGGAAAAGCATCTGCTGAAAATGCGGTTGATTGGCAGATTGAACGAGCGTTACTCTGCCGCAGGACTGGCGGATCGTTTTAATGTACACGTCAGGACGATTGAAAAGATATTGAACCGGGAAACGTGGATACACGTAAGGAGCGATCTGTGAGAACGTATGAGGAATTTCTGAAAGACAAGGCTATCGTAGACTTGGCAACCGGGCTGGACGTGGTGCCAACGCTCAACGAGAAGCTATTCCCATTCCAACGGGACATCGTGGGCTGGGCATTAAGACGGGGCCGGGCGGCAATATTTGCCGATTGCGGCATGGGCAAAACCGCCATGCAGCTGGAATGGGCGAAGCATATCCCCGGCAACGTCCTGATCCTGGCTCCTCTGGCGGTCGCCGCTCAGACCGTGCGGGAGGGCGAGAAGTTCGGCATCCAGTGTCGGTACGCCCGCCACCAGTCCGAGGCGCAGGAAGGCATCACCATTGCCAATTACGAGATGCTGGAACATTTCGAACCGGGTTATTTCACGGGCGTAGTGCTGGACGAATCCAGCATCCTGAAAGCCTATGACGGCAAGACCCGCACCGCCATCATTGACGCCTTCGCACGTACCCCGTTCAAGCTGGCCTGTACTGCGACCCCGGCGCCGAACGATTACATGGAGCTTGGGAACCATTCCGAGTTCATCGGGGCGATGACGCGCAGCGAAATGCTCTCCATGTTCTTTGTGCATGACGGTGGAGATACATCCCAATGGCGACTCAAGGGTCATGCGCAGTCTGAATTCTGGACGTGGCTTTGCTCGTGGGCAATGATGATGCGCAAGCCCTCGGATCTGGGCTATTCAGACGAGGGCTTTACCCTGCCGGAACTGATCATTCACCAGATCACGGTGAAGGTGGACCGGCCCACGGATGGATTCCTGTTCCCTCTGGAGGCCTCCACACTGCAGGATAGGCTGGCCGCTCGCCGGGATACCATCGAGGATCGAGTTGCAGACTGCGCTAAGGTCGTGAACGGCACAGACTCTCCGTTCCTGATCTGGTGCAACCTGAACAGCGAAAGCGCCTCCCTTGCCAAATCCATACCGGATGCGGTCGAGGTCAGCGGATCCGATAGCAACGACGCCAAGTCTGAGCGCATGACCGGATTCACTGACGGCAAGATTCGCGTCTTGGTCACGAAACCCTCCATTGCCGGATTCGGCATGAACTGGCAGCACTGCAACAACATGGCCTTCGTTGGCCTGTCCGATAGCTATGAGCAGTTCTATCAGGCTGTGCGCCGGTGCTGGCGGTTCGGCCAGACCAAGCCCGTAAACGTCTACGTTATCACCGCCGAGACCGAGGGCGCCGTGGTGCAGAATATCAAACGCAAGGAGGCCGACGCCATGAAGATGGCCGATGAGATGGTAAGCCACATGCAGGAACTGAATGCCGCGGCACTCCACGGCGCGACGCAGCGCAGCAAGACGGAATATGTGCGGGACGTGAAAGAGGGCGACGGCTGGACGTTGCATCTTGCAGACTGCGTGGAACTGGTCAAGGAAATCCCCGATGACAGCCTGCATTTCACCATCTATTCTCCGCCGTTCTCCAGCCTCTATACCTACAGCAATTCCGACCGGGATATGGGGAACTGTACCGATGACAATCAATTCATGGAGCACTATGGATTCCTGATCAAGGAAATCTACCGCGCGACCATGCCCGGGAGACTGGTGAGCTTCCATTGCATGAACCTGCCCACGTCCAAGCAGCATCACGGATATATCGGCATTCGGGACTTCCGGGGCGACCTGATCCGTGCCCACGAGGCTGCGGGCTGGATATTTCACTCCGAGGTCTGCATCTGGAAGGACCCGGTAACGGCCATGCAGCGCACGAAGGCACTCGGATTGCTGCACAAGCAGATAAAGAAGGATTCCTGTATGAGTCGTCAAGGAATCCCTGACTACTTGGTTACCATGCGCAAGCCTGGGGAAAATCCGGAACGGGTAAGTCATACCAATGAATCATTCCCGGTCCAAGTCTGGCAAAAGTACGCCTCGCCGGTGTGGATGGACATCAACCCGAGCGATACCCTGCAATACCGGTCGGCACGGGAACATGAGGACGAGCGCCACATCTGCCCGTTGCAGCTGCAGGTCATTGAACGAGCGATGGACCTATGGACGAATCCTGGCGATCTGGTGCTGTCACCGTTTACCGGGATAG
>Ga0302321_100005871_pt1 | contig 10763 bp, 4 predicted proteins | sample Fen_T0_1_FD_202505 | JGI IMG/M metagenome (GOLD analysis project Ga0302321, IMG submission 202505) | Peat permafrost microbial communities from Stordalen Mire near Abisko, Sweden - Fen_T0_1 | ecosystem: Environmental > Terrestrial > Soil > Wetlands > Permafrost | place: Sweden: Abisko...
GCTTGGCCCAGACGGTAAAAGCAATCTCCACTAGCACCATGTCAAACGAAGCACCGTGCCGTCCGAATGCCTCTGTCGCTGGCGTGCGCCGGGCTTTCGAACTGCCGCCGTGGCTTGGTGCGGTGCTCATCGTCGCGGCGGTTGTCCTTGCGTGGAGCAATAGTTTGTTCGGTCCGTTTGTCCTCGATGATGAGAGTTCGATTAGGGCCAATGAGAGTATTCGCGATCTTGCGTCGTTTCGCTGGTTAACCCCGCCGGCAACATTGGGAGAAACGGTGAGCGGCCGGCCAATGTTGAATTTTTCTTTTGCGCTCAATTACGCGTTCGCGGGACTTGATGTGCGTTGGTACCATATCACTAATGTGGCGATTCATGCGCTCGCGGCGCTGGCATTGTTTGGGGTGGTAAGGCGAACCATCTTGCGCTCCGCGAAGGTAGACCACGGCCGCAGCGGAGCCGTCTGGGTTGCGCTTGCAGCGAGCGCCGTTTGGGCCGTCCATCCGTTACAGACCGGCGCGGTCACCTACGTTGTTCAACGGGCTGAATCGCTCGCCGGATTTTTTTATCTACTGACGCTCTATTGTTTCATTCGATCGGTTGAGGCCCGCGCGCGATCAGTCCGCTGGACAATCGGCAGCGTGGTTGCCTGTCTCCTCGGCATGGCGACCAAGGAAACGGTCGTAACGGCTCCGATTGTTGTCCTGCTCTATGATCGTCTGTTTGTTGCTGGATCGTTTGGTGTTGCATGGCGAAACCGCTGGCGCACCTACATGGCATTTGCAGTCACTTGGTTCGTGCTCGGAGTGTTGGTACTAACAAATTCCGGACGCGGCGGCTCAGCCGGCCTGGGTTCGTCGATCAGTCCCTGGAGTTATCTGCTCACTCAATGCCAGGCCATTGTCCGCTACGGAACGCTCGCTTACTGGCCGACGCGGCAGGTGTTCGATTATGGCGCGGGTACGGTATCCGGCGTGCGCGAGGTTGTTCCTGAGTTGCTTTTGTTGTGCGTAGTGGTGGGAGCGACCGTGTGGTCGCTTTGGCGTAATCGCGTCGAAGGCTTTGTTTTGGCCTGTATTTTTTTGGCGCTGGCGCCAAGTTCTAGTTTCGTGCCGGTGGCGACGCAGACCATTGCGGAGCACCGGATGTATCTGGCGCTGGCACCCATGATCCTGATTACGGCTCTGGGCGGTCGTGCTTTGATGCGTTGGCCCCGTGCCTTGGGCGTTGGGATTTCGTTTTTGGTGCTGGCACTTGGGTTAGCGACGTTTTCCCGAAATCGTGTTTATCAATCGGAACTCACGCTTTGGCAGGATACCGTCGACAAAGTCCCGCACAACCCGAGAGCGCACAATAATCTCGGCATTGCCCTGGCGAACGCGGGGCGTACAGAAGAAGCCCAGACGCATTACCTGCAGGCGATCAGCCTTCAGCCGAACCACGCGTTCGCCCATTTTAATCTGGGAAATAGTTTCGTGATGCAGCGAAAATGGGCTGAAGCGGAGGTCCATTTCAATGCGGCTTTGGCGGCTGATTCGCATTACGTGAATGCTCGAATCAATCTGGGCCAGACGCTTATGCAACTCGGCCGGAATGCCGAAGCAGTTGCCCAGTTTCGCGCCGCGCTGAAGGACGACAACAGCGCCCAGGATGCACGGACAAACCTCGCCTCGCTGCTCATTGCGGATGGCAAACTTGACGAGGCCGTGACCCTGTTGCGCGAAGTGCTTTCGGCGGCACCGGAACTGGTCGAAGCTCATTATCATCTCGGTTGTGCGCTCGAAAAACAGGGTCAGTCGACCGCGGCCGAGATCGAGTTTCGCGCGGCCGTGCGGTTGAAACCTGAACTCGCGGTGGGGCATTTGGCGTTGGGAAATCTGGCCAAAGGCAGTGGCGATATTGCGACAGCTGAGGCCTGTTATCGTCAGGCCATCCGACTCGATTCAAATCTTGCTGAGGCTCAGTTTGCACTCGGCAATATCCTGGCCCAGCAGCAACAGTTTGACGTTGCGATGTCCGCTTATCGCCAGGCGCTAGTCGTCGATCCATCACACATTCAGGCGAGAAATAACTTGGCGAATTGCCAGCTCGTGACGGGGAGGTTGGGAGACGCGATTGCCAACTATGAAGAAGTCCTGCGTGTGCGGCCGCAAGACGAGGCTGTGCGGCAAAACTTGGAAATCGCGCGTGAACTTCGGCGCGCCGAAGCGAAATAGTTGCGCGGCACGTAGCCTCCGCCATGGCCTCAAGTTCGGCTTCGCACTATTTCCCATGGAGATAACTATTGGGTTTGCCGGGCAAGTGGGTAAAATTGGCTCGACAAATCAAGCTCGTATGGTTGGATCGTAAACTTCCCGGCCCGCAAGGCTCCAGTTATTTATCGCACAAACACACATGACGAAACGAACCCTGCCTCCTCGTAGGTTCATTAAGCCAACGTTCGAGTTTCTGATCGAAAAGAAACGCGACGGCGGCGAATTTACGCAAGAAGAAATCCGCTATATCATTGATAGCACGCTTGATGGCGAGATGCCTCAACACCAGCTGGCGGCCCTCGCCATGGCGATTTACTTCCAAGGTATGTCGGCCCAAGAGACGGCGGATCTTACTGAAGAGATGATGTTGTCCGGCGAAGTTATCGATCTTTCGCATATCGCGAAACCCAAGATCGATAAATACTCCACCGGCGGCGTCGGCGACAAAACATCGCTCGTGCTGGTCCCGCTGGCGATGGCCAGTGGCGTCGTGGTGCCCATGATGTGCGGCGTCGAACACGACTACGTCATCAACACGCTCGATAAACTCGCGGCCATCCCGGGCTTCAAAGGCCACATGACCAACGAGCATTTTTCGCAGCAACTAGCTCGCATCGGCGGCGCCATTGTCGCGCAGACCGACGACCTCGCTCCGGCTGATGCCAAGTTCTACGAACTGCGCAAAGTCACCGGCACGATTCCCAGCTTGCCGCTCATCACGGGCAGCGTGCTTTCAAAGAAGCTCGCCGAAGGTTCTGAAGGCCTCGTGATCGATGTGAAGTGGGGCAATGGTTCCTTCATCAAGGATCTCGAGCAGGCCAAACAGCTCGCTCGTTCGATGACCCGCGTCGGCCGCTCGATGAAACGTCGTTGCGTCGCACTCGTCACCGACATGAACCAGCCGCTCGGCGACACCGTCGGCACCGGACTTGAAGTCAAGGAAGCGATCGCGCTCCTCAAGGGCGAAGGCCCCGAAGACATCAAGGAACTCGTCTTGAAACTCGGCATGGAAATCGTCCGCCTCGCGGGCGTTGCGGGTTCGACCCTTTCGGCTAAACAGACCGTGCAACGTCACCTGACGGATGGTTCGGCGCTCGAAAAGTTCAAGGAACTGGTTAAGGCGCAGGGCGGCGATCCGACCTTTATCGATCACCCGGAAAAATTCCCGCAGGCGAAACACATTCGCAAGCTCCCGGCTCCGAAGCGTGGCTACGTCCACACGATTAATGCGGCGATGATTGCTCGCGGCGTGCATCTTCTCGGTGGCGGTAAGGAAACTCCCCACGACAAGATCGATTACGCAGTCGGTGTTTCTGAGATCAAGAAAGTCGGCACGCAGGTCAAGCAGGGCGAGCCGCTCATGATGATCCATTACAACGATGAGGCGAAGCTCGAGCAGGCGCTTGAGTACTTCAAGAACGCCTATCGTCTCGCTCCGAAGCGGCCGACTCCTCCGCCGTTGGTGGTCGAGCGCGTGGCGTAAGGATTTCGATCCAAAGCTCGCTGACTTAACTCTCTCAAGGCCGACCGGATTCCGGCCGGCCTTTTTTTCGGCTGGTGCGAAATGGTCGAACTATTTATTAGGTATTATTAAGAGGAATGATCTTAACTTTGGCGCTGATTCTGGTTCGACGTGGCTTCCGGCTTTGGCGTCACAGGTGTGACGTCGACGGCAACCTTAAGCATGTGTTTGTCGCCGCCACTGATGACGCCGCGGATCGGACTGACGTCTTCGAAATCGCGTCCCCAAGCCACCACGATGTGGCGGTCGGACGGCATCACGTTGTTTGTCGGATCGACCTCGATCCAGCCGTAATCGGGAACGAATACCTGCACCCAGGCATGAGAGGCGTCTGAGCCGACGAGCTTGGTTTTTCCGGGAGGCGGTTGAGTTTCCAAATAACCACTTACGTAGCGGGCGGGCAGGCCGAGGGCGCGCAGACAGCCGATTTGAAAATGGGCGAAATCCTGACATACGCCGCGGCGTTTTCTGATCACCTCTTCGAGCGGCGTGGCGACGGTGGTGGCTTTGGGATCGAAAGTGAAATCGGTGAAAATGCGCCGGGTCAGATCGAGCACGGCTTCGAGCACGGGCCGGCCGGGGGAAAATGAAGGGCGCGCATATTCGCTCAGCGCAGGTAGCGCGGGGATGAGAATGGAAGGATAAATGAATTCCTGCGCTTCGATGGTTAGGTTTTCGCTGCGATCGGCGTAACCACGTGCACGTTCCCAGGCTGGCGTCGTGTCGGGTGTTGGCCAGCGGCGCGGGTAAAGGGAAACTTCGCTGCGAGCGGTCACCACGAGCGTGCGATGGGCTCCGGCCATGGTGAAGAAACTTGTGGAGTTGCCAAAATAGTCTTCGCGGCTGGTTACCAGTGCGGGTGCGGGTTCGACGATGAGTTCATGTCGCAGGCATTGCTGGCTGGGCAGGTTGCGCGGCGTCAGATGGACGACGTGCTGCGAGACGGAGACCTCGCTGGAGTATTCGTAAACGGTGCGATGGACGATCTCGTAGTTCACGGTGGGTTCGTCGGTCAGCTGACACGCGTGGTCGCGTGGCTGAAATATTGGTGGGTGAGCGAATCGGAAAAACCGCGTAGGCCGTCGGCGACTGAGGCAAGGAGTTCGCCGAGTTTGTTATTACCGGTGGTGAGTTGATCGTGAGCGAGCGCAGGCCAGTCGGCTTTTGCCAGCAGGGCGTTGAGCGCGTCGGTGTGCCGGGCGCCCGGCCTGCGGCCTTGGGCCTGCGGCAGGTTGGCGGCGTGATCGGCGAGCGCAAAAATCTGGAAGGCGAGTGAGCGCGGGTTGCTTTCGTCGGCGAGCAGCAGGTCGAGGGCTGGCGGCCATTGGGGCTGCGAAAAATAGCGTCGACGATAAGTCATGACGCTATCGGCAATTTCGAGCACGGGATCGAGTGTGTCGAGGCCGGTGGCTTGAACGGCGAGCGCAGCTTTCACGAGGCTGCCCATGTTGCCGGCGCGTTCGATGCGGCGGCCGATGTCGAGGAAGCGCCAGCCGTGACCGCGCGTCATGTTTTCCATTTCCATGCCGGCGAAGGCGGCGAGATTGACGATCGAGGCGTCGAGCAGTGCGACCATCTCGGCGATCGGCACGCGGCCGGGCCGGGGGCGGGTATCGGTCTGGAGTTTGTTGAGGATGCGCCAGGTGTCGGCGGTGAAGCGGTCGCGGAGAGAAAACGCGATGGTGCTCAGGCGGCTTTGCACTTCGCGCACCGTACCCAGGCGATTGGTTCGGTAGATGAGTTGGAAAACTTCACGTTCGACAGCCGCAGGTGTGTGTTTTTCGCGGAAAGTTTCCGGGAAAAAGTCCAGGTGTGCGAGCAGGCGCACCAGAGCAGTGAGTTCGGGAGTCTCATCCAGGCCCACGTCACCGGCGAGTCGCACGAGGACGCAGCGCAACAGGCGAAGGGTGTCTTCCAGTCGCTCGGCGTAACGGCCAAGCCAATACAGATTGTCCGCCACGCGGCTGGGCACTTCGGCAGCGGCGCGTTCGAGTCGCACGATGGAGGTGTTCTGCAATAGGAGCGTAAGCTGGTTTACCGGCCCGTCACCGATCACCCAGGTGTCTTTGCTGCCGCCGCCATTTTGCATGGATACGACGAGTTGATCGGGAGAACTGGAAAATCGTGACAGGCCGCCTGGCATGACCTGGTAGCCGTCACGTGCAGCGCAGGTGAAGGTGCGCAGGACAATCGGGCGCGGTGCAAGCGCTCCGCGTTCCCAGACGGGCGCGGTGCTGAGGCCGATCTTTTCCTGAGCGACAAAATTGTAAGGCGTCGCTTCCATCTGCGCGAGCAGTGCGGCACGTTCCTTCTCGCTCATGGAGTCGGCGAAGTAGGGTCCGGCGCTGCCCCGGGCAAAGGCGGGTTTTATAACGAGGCGGTCCATGTTCTCGCGGACGTAGGCAAACTCCTTTTCCTGGCCGCACCACCAAGTGGCGAGCGAAGGCAGCTTCAATTCCTCGCCGAGCAATTGTTTGCAGAGGCCCGGCAGGAAGGCGGATAGCGCCGGCGTCTCTACCACGCCGCTGCCGAGGGCGTTGGCCACGACGACATTGCCGGCGCGCGCCGCCTCAACCAGTCCGGGCACGCCAAGAATGGAATCGGAGCGCAGTTCGAGCGGATCACAAAACGCGTCGTCCGACCGGCGGATGATCACGTCAACGGGCTGGAGGCCTTCGAGCGTTTTGAGGAAAACCCGTTGGTCGCGCACCGTGAGATCGCCGCCCTCGACGAGCGGAAAGCCAAGATAGCGCGCGAGGTAAACGTGTTCGCTGTACGTCTCGTTGTAAGGGCCGGGCGTGAGGAGAACGACGTTGGGCTGTCCACCGGCCTGCGCAGGCAGGCTGCGCAGCGTGTCGCGTAGATATTGAAAAAAATGCGCCAGTCGCTCCGCTCGCAACGAACGAAATTCTTCGGGCAAAACGCGAGAGAGCACGATGCGGTTTTCAAGCGCGTAGCCGGCTCCCGATGGCGCTTGGGTGCGGTCGGATAAAACCCACCAGCGGCCGTCGGAAGCTCGTGCCAGATCGACTGCGTGTAGGTGGAGAAATTGGTTTTCCGGCGGTACGATGCCGTGGCATTGGCGCAGAAATGCGGGATTCGCGAAGACGAGTCCCGGCGGGAGAACGCCCTCGCGTAGGAGCTTTTGCGAGCCGTAAAGGTCGGCCAGGATCAGGTTGAGCAAACGGGCTCGTTGCGCGAGGCCGGCTTCGATGGTCAGCCATTCGTCGTGCGGGATGACGAGGGGAATTAGGTCCAAGGACCAAGTCCGGCTCAGTCCGTGCGAATCACCGTAGACGTTGTAAGTGACGCCGTTTTCACGGAGCAGACGGGCTGCGGTGTCGCGCCGGCTGGCGAGCTCAGTCGCACCGAGACGATCGAAGGAACCAACAAGATCCTTCCAGTGTGAGCGCGGCGATTTATTCGCGGCGAGCATCTCGTCAAAGATGCCGTTGGTCGAAGGGTAATCGCGCAGCAGGGGCGCAGCGGGATTGTCCGCGTCGTCAGTCATGATCGGCGTTGGGAAGATGTCAGTGTGTGCCGAAGTGCGCAAACACTGTTGGCGGATCGCGTGAGGTTAAGTTCTGCGCAGATCGAGGGTGAAGGGGAATTCCGGGTTGGGCTCGAACGGTTTTGGATTCATCGGTCCGGGCGTGTGTCCGAAGCGGAAGAACCGCGCCTGACGCCGGCTTTCGGCTTCGTAGGAGTTAACCGGGCATTTTTCGTGGCTGAGGCCGCCGGGATGCGACACGTGGTAGGAACAGCCACCGATGCTGCGCTTGTTCCATGTATCCACAATATCGACCACCAGGGGTGCATGCACGGGGATGGTCGGCTGCAAACAGCTGGCAGGCTGCCACGCACGGTAACGCACACCGGCGACGAATTCTCCGTTTGTTCCTGTCGAATGGAGAGGCAAGGCGTGGCCACCGACGCTGATGACGTGGCGACCGGGCACGAGGCCGTGGGCTTTGACCTGGATGCGTTCGAGCGACGAATCGACGTAGCGCACGGTGCCGCCGCCGCCGGGTTCTTCACCGAGTACATGCCACGGCTCGAGTGCCTGGCGTAGTTCGACGTGCAGGTTGTTCACTTCCAGATCGCCGATTTCCGGGAAACGGAATTCGAAATGCGGGGCGAACCATTCCGGCTTCATCGGATAACCGTTGGACTGAAGATCGCCGACGATGTCGGTGAGGTCGCTCCAGATAAAGTGTGGCATCATCCAGCGGTCGTGAATATCGGTACCCCAGCGCACAAGTTTCTGCTGATACGGTTTTTCCCAGAAGCGAGCGATGAGCGTGCGCAACAGGAGCTGCTGAGCGAGGCTCATGCGTGCGTGCGGCGGCATTTCGAAGGCGCGCATTTCCAGTAAGCCGAGGCGGCCGCTGCTGCTGTCGGGCGAATAGAGTTTGTCGATGCAGAATTCCGAGCGGTGGGTGTTGCCCGTGGAATCTATCAGTAGGTTGCGGAAAAGACGATCCACGAGCCAGGGCGGGACGTTGGCTCTTTCGGGTATCTGGCGAAACGCGACATCGAGTTCGTAGAGCGAATCGTTGCGTGCTTCGTCGATGCGCGGGCTCTGGCTGGTCGGCCCGATAAACATGCCGCTGAACAAATACGAAAGCGACGGGTGGTTCTGCCAGTAAGCGAGCAACGAGCGCAGCAAATCGGGCCGGCGCAGCAGCGGTGAATCGGTGGGCGTGGCTCCGCCGATGACGATGTGGTTGCCGCCGCCGGTGCCGGTGTGGCGGCCATCGACCATGAATTTTTCCGTGCCGAGTCGCGTCTGGCGCGCTTCTTCGTAAAGCACGGTGGTTCTGTCAACGAGTTCGTTCCACGTTGCCGATGGATGAAGGTTCACCTCAATGACGCCGGGATCAGGTGTGACCTTGAGCACGGCGAGGCGCGGATCACTCGGCGGCGTGTAGCCTTCGATGACGATGGGCGTGTTGAGATGCGCAGCGGTGTCTTCGACGGCGGTGACGAGTTCGAGATATTCTTCCAACTTTGCCATCGGCGGCATGAAAACGTGGAGTTTGCCGTCGCGTGGTTCGACGCAGATCGCGGTGCGCACAATCCACGCAGCGGATTCACCGCGCTTGGGGTGGCGCGTGGTGTCTTCGCGGAAATTACGATTCACTGGAGCCGCTCCTTGCACGTAGAGCTGATGCAGTTTTTCCCTCTTTGGCAGTGGTGGGCGCGGAATGGTTGGGTCCACTTCGTGCAGGTACGGATAATCGCCTTCACTCACCCAAGGCAGCGAGTCGAGCGGCAGGCGCAGGCCCATCGGCGAATCGCCGGGTGCCAGGTAAAGTCGTTCAGCGCGCAGGAACCAGGGGCCGCTGACCCAGCCTGGAAATTTCGTGTTGGCTGAGCGCTGGATCGGCAGCACGTGGCCGACGGCCTTGCTCAAGCCCTGTTCGAGGATTTTGGCGAGGCGGATGCGTTCTAGTTCGTCTTTTAGGTCGGCCTGGTGCGGGTCAATGTTAACCGGGAGTCGACGCTCTTTCCAGAGATGATAAAAAGGATCTTCGTAGCCCGGCATGACCCACTGCGTATCGATGCCCAGCCGCGTGCCCAAGGTGGCGATGAATTTTCCCGAGAGCTCGGACGTGTGACCGTAGTTGGTCTTTTCGTCGGCGAACAGTTCGGTGCGTTCCCAGATCGGCAGACCGTCCTTGCGCCAGTAAGCGGCGAAGGCCCAACGCGGCAGCGGCTCGCCTGGATACCATTTGCCCTGGCCGTAGTGGAGGAAGCCGCCGGGAGCGTAGTGCGTTTTTAGGCGTTTGAGTAGTTCGTCAGCGAGCTGGCGCTTCTTCGGTCCGAGCGCGGTGGTGTTCCACTCGGCTCCGTCCGGGTCGTCAATGGATACGAAGGTTGGTTCGCCACCCATCGTGAGGCGGCAGTCGTTGTTTCGAAGTTTTGCGTCGACCGTATGGCCGAGCTTTTCGATCTCAGCCCACTGCTCGTCGGAGTAGGGCAAAGTGACGCGCGGTGTTTCGAGGACGCGCGTGACTTTCATCTCGAACTCGAACTCGGTTTTGCACTCGTCGACTCCGCCGCTGATGGGCGCCGCGCTTTGCGGATCGGGTGTGGCGGCCAGAGGAATATGGCCCTCGCTCGCGAACAGACCGCTGGTCGGATCGAGACCGATCCAGCCGGCACCGGGAAGATAGACTTCGCACCACGCATGCAGATCGGTGAAATCCTTTTCCGAGCCGCTCGGACCATCGAGTGATTTCTGGTCGGCCTTGAGCTGGATCAGGTAGCCGCTGACGAAGCGCGCCGCGAGTCCACAATGCCGAAACAACTGACAGAGGACCCAGGCCGAGTCGCGGCAGGAACCGCTGAGGTTGGTGAGGGTTTGCTCGGGTGACTGCACACCAGGTTCGAGGCGGATGGTGTACTTGATATCCCGCCAGAGCCGCTGGTTGAGTGCGACGAGAAAATCGTTGGTGCGGGGTTTCTCGCTGCCGGGTGAGGCATAGAGCTCGCGCCGGATCTTGGCGAGGTAGTCGGCGAACTGCGGCGTGAGTTCACACTGGCGCCGAAAGGGTTCCAGTTCGTGATCGAGTGACTGGTCGTAAGCGAAGGGAAACTGTTCCGCCTCGGGCTCGAGGAAGAAGTCGAACGGATTGAAGACGGTCATCTCGGCCACGAGATCGACCTCGACGCAGAATTCCGTGGTCGGCTGGTCGAAGACGAATCGCGCGAGGTAGTTGGCCTGCGGATCCTGCTGCCAGTTGATGAAATTTTTTTCAGGGATGACGCGCAACGAATAGCTTATGATGCGGGTGCGAGAGTGCGGCGCTGGACGCAGGCGTACGATTTGTGGCCCCAGGGTGACGAGGCGGTCGTAACGGTAGTGAGTGCGGTGGTGAAGGGCGACGTGGATCGACATGGGCGGTTGAGGCAAACAATGCCTAACTGGAAGCCATTTGGCGACCAGAACGGGCTAGCATGCATCGCTTTCATAGCAGGTCCTC
>Ga0302321_100005872_pt1 | contig 10762 bp, 7 predicted proteins | sample Fen_T0_1_FD_202505 | JGI IMG/M metagenome (GOLD analysis project Ga0302321, IMG submission 202505) | Peat permafrost microbial communities from Stordalen Mire near Abisko, Sweden - Fen_T0_1 | ecosystem: Environmental > Terrestrial > Soil > Wetlands > Permafrost | place: Sweden: Abisko...
CGCGATCGTGGCGGCCTTGACGCGCCTGGCGCGAGACGGCGCGCTCGAACGCACGCCGCAGCCCGCGGCGGGAGCAACCTACGCCAGCAAGGTAGAGCGGGCAGACGCGGCCATCGACTGGTCGGCGTCGTCCGAGGCGATCGATCGCCGGGTCCGCGCGTTCGACCCCGTGCCCGGCGCGGCCACGGCGCTGGGCGACCTGGGCGTCAAGGTCTGGTGCGCCGAGCCCATCACTCTTGCGACCACCGCGGCGGCCGGCACCATCGTCGGCGCCGGCAAGGACGGCATCGACGTCGCCTGTGGGCAGGGCGTCCTGCGGCTGCGCGAAGTGCAGCCTGCCAATGGCAAGCGCATGCCGGCCGCGGCGTTTGCGGCGGGGCGATCAGTCGTGGCCGGGATGCGCTTAGGCGCGCCGCCGCCGGCCTGACCCCGGTTCCGCGATGCAAGTCGAACAGAGCCAGGCGGCACGGGCCGTTTGCAACGTCTTTGCCGGCATGGCGCTTCCCGCGGCACTGGCGGCCGTCGATGACGGCTCGCCGCTGCGCGGCCGGACGCTGGTGCAGGAGCTGGCTTACGGGACGCTGCGGCACTGGGGCCGCTGTGAGGCGCTGACGCGGGCGCTGGCGACCAAGCCGGTCACCGACCCGCTGCTCGCCGCACTCGTCAGCGTCGCGTTGTACCAGCTCGATCACACGGACGCACCGCCGTTTGCCGTCGTCGACCGCGCCGTCGACGCCGCCGGCGCCATCGCGCGCCCCCAGGCCAAGGCGCTGGTCAACGCGATGCTGCGGCGCTACCTCCGGGAACGCGACGCGCTGAACACGCAGGTGGCGGACGCGAGCCCCGTCGCGCGCTGGTCGTATCCGCGCTGGTGGATAGGCCGGGTCGAGGCCGATCATCCGCGGCACTGGCAGGCAATCCTCGCGGCCGGCAACGAGCGGCCCCCTCTCACGCTGCGTGTCAATCGCCGCGCCGGCACGCGCGAAGCGCTGCTGGCGAGATTTGCCGCAGAGGGAGTGACGGCCGCTGCCGCGGGTGCCGAAGGCATCATCGTCGACCCGCCACGCCAGGTCACGACGTTGCCCGGGTTTGCCGACGGGGCGTTCGCCGTGCAGGACCTGGGCGCGCAACTGGCCGCGCCGATCCTCGACCCGCAGGACGGCATGCGCGTGCTCGACGCCTGCGCGGCGCCGGGCGGCAAGGCAACACACCTCCTCGAGCATGCAGACATCGAGCTCGTGGCGCTCGACCGCGACGAAGCCCGATTGGACCGCGTCCGCCAGAACCTGACGCGCCTGGGGGCAATGCAGGGAAAGGTGCAGGTCGTTGCCGGCGACGCCGGCACGCCATCGGACTGGTGGGACGGCCGCCCCTTCGACCGGATCCTGGCCGATGTTCCCTGCACCGCCTCGGGGATCGTGCGCCGGCACCCCGATGCCAAGTGGCTGCACCGCAAGTCCGACCTGGCCGATCTGGCCGACGCGCAACGTCGCATCCTCAAGGCGCTGTGGCCGCTGTTGGCGCCCGGCGGCCTGCTTCTGTACGCGACGTGCTCGGTGTTTGCGGGCGAAAACGAGCAGCGCGTGGGCGAATTCCTGGCCGAAACCCCGGGGGCGTTGCGCGAAACCATCAGATTCGACGCCGAAATCCCCCATGACGGCGGCCAACTCTTGCCTTCCGGGAAGGGCGCGCGCCACAATCAGGACGGTTTCTTCTACGCGCTGCTCCGCAAGGCCTGACGAGGGGCACTACCTCCCGTCGCAACCGTGGCGGCCCTAAGCAGCGCCGCCGGACCCGAACTACGATTGTCTCCGGCATGCCGTTCCGCTTCCTCCACCTTGCCCTGCCCCGCCCGCCGCGCGCGCAACGCCGGCCGATGGTGTTCGCCGCCCTCGCGGCGCTGATGGCGGTGTGCTGGCTTGCGGCGGCCGCGCCCGCCAACGCCGACACCATCCCGGTCAAGTTGGCCGAGTTGCGGATCGACGAAGGCGAAGTGCTGCTCAATGCCGAATTCGAGTTTTCGCTGAACCCGACGCTGGAGGACGCACTCGAGAAGGGGATCCCGCTGTATTTCGCCCTCGACTTCGAGCTCACGCGCGGCCGCTGGTACTGGCTGGACGAAAAGGTCGCGCAGACGGCGCTGGTCTACCGCGTCTCGTACAACGCACTGACGCGGCAATACCGGGTCGCGAGCGGCCTTCTCACGCAGACCTTTAATTCGCTGGAAGAGGTCGAGCGCTTCATCGGCCGGATCACGTCGCGGCGGGTCGCGTCCGCCGACGCGCTCACCAGGGGCGCCAAATACGACGCGGCGGTGCGGCTGCGCCTGGACGTCAACCAGTTGCCCAAGCCCATCCTGATCAACGCGCTCGCCTCCCGCGAGTGGACGCTGACTTCCGACTGGTACCGCTGGAGCTTTACCCCATGAGCGTGGGGGTCCAATCATGAGCGCCGCAGGGCCGTCCCAAGGCGCGAATTGCTCCCCCTTGGGGGCAGCGAACGCAGTGAGCGTGGGGGTAGTTATATGAGCGCGTTGCCGGGCAAGCGCGGACTGCGGTGGCTGCTGCTCGCGTCGGCATCGCTGTCGGCCATCGCGGTGTTCCTGCTCGCCACCGCGACCGCGAACACGGCGCTGTTCGCGCAAGGCTACGACACGCTGCTGCTGGTCAACGGCGTGCTGGTCGGGCTGCTGATGCTCGTCGTCGGCTGGCAGCTCTGGCAACTGCGGCGCAACCTGAAGTCCGGTGTCTTCGGTTCGCGCCTGGCGGTCAGGCTGGTGCTGCTGTTCGCGCTGGTCGCCGGGTTGCCGGGCGCGCTGGTCTACGCGGTCTCCGCACAATTCATCGGCCGCAGCATCGAGAGCTGGTTCGACGTGCGCGTCGACCGCGCGCTCGAAAGCGGCCTGACGCTTGCCGACAGCTCGCTCAAGTACCTGCTCAACGATACGACGAACAAGGCCACGCAGCTCGCCGTCGCGCTGTCCGACACGCCGGGCAACGTTTCGGCGACATTGAACCGCGCCGCCGAACAGGCCAGCGTTTTCGAGGCGACGCTGTTCACGCCGACCGGCGGCGTGCTCGCCGTCGCCGGCACCGGGGGTTCGCGCACGACGCCCGAACCCCCGCCGCCGGAAGCATTGCGGCTCGCGCGCCTGCAGCAGCCGTACAAGAAGATCGAGGAGACCGGCGAGGGCGGCCTCGTGCTGCGCGTCGTCGTTCCGGTGAACACCGACGATATCGCCAACCCGCTCAAGCTGCTGCAGGTGATCGAGCCGGTGCCCAAGGCGCTGGCGCAGGAAGCCGAGCGCGTGCGGTCCGGCGTGCGCGACTACCGCGAATTGACGTTGCTGCGGCAGGGCTTGAAGCAGCTCTACCAGCTGACGCTGCTCTTGACGCTGCTGCTCGCGCTGACGACGGCGCTCGGCCTGGCCGTCGTGCTGTCCGAGCGTTTCGCGGCGCCGCTGGGGTTGCTGGCCGAAGGCACGCGCGCCGTCGCGCAGGGCGACTTCACGCGCCGCCAGCCCGTCGTGTCGCGCGACGAACTGGGCGTGCTGACCGAGTCGTTCAACACGATGACGGCGCAACTGGCCGAGGCGCAGACCCGGACCGAGGACAGCCGCCGCGCGATCGAGACGACGCGCGCCTACCTGGAGAGCATCCTCGGCAACCTGTCGTCCGGCGTGCTGGCCTTCGACGAGCGCTACAGCCTGCGCACCGTCAACCCGAGCGCCGCGGTAATCCTGCAGCAGCCGCTGGCGGAACTGATCGGCATACCTCTGCCGGAGTGGGGCAAGCGCCTGCCGGCCCTCGCCTCGTTCGCCGAACTGGTCGCCGAAGGTTTTCGCGGCAGCCGCGAAGGACAATGGCAGAAGGAGGCCGAGCTCGCCGTCGCCAATCTGTCGCGGACGCTGCTGATGCGTGGCACGCGGCTGCCCGGCACGCCGGAGGCCGCCGGCTACGTCGTGGTATTCGACGACGTTTCGGAACTGATGCAGGCGCAGCGCGACGCGGCGTGGGCGGAAGTCGCCCGGCGCCTGGCGCACGAGATCAAGAACCCGCTGACGCCGATCCAGCTTTCCGCGGAGCGGCTGGCGGTGAAGCTGGCCGGAAAGCTCGAGGGGCCCGACCAGGAGACGCTGAGGCGCGGCACGCAGACGATCGTGTCGCAGGTCGGCGCCATGAAGAACATGGTCGACGATTTCGCCATCTACGCGCGCCAGCCGCGGCCGGGGCAGCTGCAGCAGGTCGACCTGGCGGCCCTCTTGCTCGACGTGCTGGGTCTGTACGACAATCTGCGCCCACACGTTGCGTTATCCTTGCCCGAGTCGCCGGTCATGGTCCAGGGCGAGCCCACCCGCCTGCGCCAGGTGTTCCACAACCTCCTCTCGAACGCAGTCGATGCGCAGGTCGACGTGGCCGAGCCGCATTTCGCCATTCTCTTGTCCTCGAGCGGCAACGAGGCCACGTTGACATTTGCCGACGGTGGCCCGGGTTTTGCGGCAGACGTCCTGGAACACGCGTTCGAGCCGTATGTGACGACCAAAGCGAAAGGAACGGGCCTGGGGCTCGCGATAGTGAAAAAAATCATCGATGAGCACGGCGGACGAGTCGTGCTCGACAACGCGCAGCCCAATGGCGCGCGCGTGACGCTGCATTTCCCTGCCCTCCCGACGGCGAAGCCTGCCGCCGCGGCGGCGTGACGGAACGGCCCATGGCGCTCCACCGGGAAATACTCATCGTCGACGACGAAGTCGGCATCCGCGAACTCCTCTCCGAGATCCTGGAGGACGAGGGCTATCGCGTCGCCACGGCAGAGAACGCGGGCGAGGCGCGCGCGTACCGCCAGAAACAGCAGCCGGCGCTGGTGCTGCTGGACATCTGGATGCCGGACACCGATGGCGTGACGCTGCTGCGCGAGTGGGCGGGCAACGGCCTCCTCACGATGCCCGTGGTGATGATGTCGGGGCACGGCACGATCGAAACCGCGGTCGATGCGACGAAGATCGGCGCGTTCGATTTCCTCGAGAAGCCGATCGGCCTGCAGAAGTTGCTGGCGACGATCGCCCGCGCGTTCAAGGTCGCGGCCACGCAGGAGCCGCGCCACGCGTCGCTGGCCGGTCTGGGCAGCGGCGCCGCCATTCGGGAAACGGAGCGCGCGCTGGACCAGTTGGTCGCCGCGCGGCGGGCGATGCTGATCGTGGGTGAGCCCGGCACCGGGCACGACATCGCGGCGCGGGCGCTGCAGATGCCGGACGCGCCGTGGGTGGCGTTGGCCAACGGGCAGCGTCTCACCGCGAATCCGCAGGCGCTCATCGAGGAGGCGCACGACGGCACGCTTTATTGCGCGGAGATCGGACAGTATTCCAAGGGAGAGCAGAAGGGGCTGGCGTTCCTGCTGCCCAAGCTCGAGCGCCACAACGTGACGCTGGTGTGCACCAGCGCGGAGCCGCTGGGCAATCTCGCCGCCGAAGGCAAGTTCGACGCCGCATTGCTCGCACAGCTCTCCCCCGGCGCGGTCATGCTGCCGCCGCTGCGGACGCGTCGCGAGGACATCCCACCGCTGATCGAGCGATTCTGGCGCGAGGCGAACAAGGGCGCGACGTCACCGCCGCTCCTGTCGGCGCTGCCGCCCGCCGCGCTCACTGCGCTTTCCAACGCGTACTGGCCCGGAAACCTCGACCACCTCGCGGGCGTCGTGCAGAACCTGGTGCTGCTTCGCGGCGAAGTCACGGCCGACCTCGTGAAGCGCCTTCTGGGCGAGGCGGCTGCGCCCAATCCTTCGCTGGCGCCCGAGATCACCGCGCGCTTCTTCGAAATTCCGCTGCGCGAAGCGCGCGAGGCGTTCGAGCGCATCTACTTCGAGCAGTTGCTGGGCAAGGAGCAGAGCAACATGAGCAAGGTCGCCGAAAAGGCCGGGCTCGAGCGCACGCACCTGTACCGCAAGCTGAAGCAGCTCAACATCCGCTTCTCGCGTCGCACCGACGAAACCCCGCCGTAGCCGCTTCAAAGCCCAGCCGCGCGCCTCGTGAGCAATCCCACTCTCGCCAAGCAACCGATGTCCGCGCTGGTGGTCGGCGCCATCGGCGTCGTCTACGGCGACATCGGCACGAGTCCGCTGTACACGCTGCGCGAGGCGTTCCACGGGGCGCACGCGCTCCCGTTGACGACCGCCAACGTGCTGGGCGTGCTGTCGGTGATCTTCTGGGCGCTGGTCATCGTCGTGACGCTCAAGTACGTGACGCTGGTGCTGCGCGCCGACAATCACGGCGAGGGCGGCGTGCTCGCGCTGACGGCACTCGTGTCGCGCGGACTCGAAGGGCAGCCCCGGCGGCGCTGGTGGCTGGTCGGCTTCGGCATATTCGGCGCGGCGATGTTCTACGGCGACGGCATGATCACGCCGGCCATCTCGGTGCTGTCGGCCGTCGAGGGTCTCGAGGTCATGGCGCCCGGCCTGCACCCCTACATCGTGCCGACGACGATCGCGATCCTGGTGGTGCTGTTCGCAATCCAGCGCCACGGAACCGGCCGCGTCGGTGCGCTGTTCGGTCCGGTGATGTGCGTGTGGTTCGTCATCGTCGCCGTTCTCGGCATCGTCGGCATCGTGCGCCAGCCGGCCGTGCTCGCGGCGATCAATCCGCAGTACGCGATCGCCTTCTTCGTCGACAGCCCGACGCTGTCGTTCCTGGCGCTGGGCGCCATCGTGCTGGCGGTGACGGGCACCGAGGCGCTCTATGCCGACATGGGGCATTTCGGCAAGTCGCCGATCCGACGCGCGTGGGTGCTGTTCGTCATGCCGGCGCTGGTGCTCAACTATTTCGGCCAGGGCGCGCTGATCCTTTCCGACCCGACCACGGTTTCGAATCCGTTCTACCTGCTCGCGCCGGCGTGGGCGCTGCTGCCCCTCGTCGTGCTCGCGACCTGCGCCACCGTGATCGCGTCGCAGGCGGTTATTTCCGGGGCGTTCTCGCTGACCCGGCAGGCGATCCAGATGGGCTACTGCCCGCGCCTCACGATCATGCACACCTCGGAGCGGCAGATCGGCCAGATCTACGTTCCGTTCGTCAACTGGGCGCTGCTGATCGCGGTGATCCTGCTGGTGATCGGCTTCAGGAGCTCGAGCAACCTGGCCGGCGCTTACGGCATCGCCGTGACGCTCGCGATGCTGATCGATTCGATCTCGCTCTTCGTCGTGATGCGGCGCCTGTGGCTGTGGCCGACTGCGTTCGCGATGGCGGTCGCCATTCCTTTCGTCATGATCGACGTCGCGTTCCTGGCGTCCAACTCGCTCAAGATTCCCGAGGGCGGATGGTTCCCGATCCTGAGCGGCATCGTCGTGTTCACGCTGCTGACGACGTGGAAGAAGGGTCGCGCCGTGCTGATGAAGCGGCTGTCCGACGACGCGATGCCGCTCGACCTTTTCATCCAGAGCGTGGAAGCATCGCCGCCCACCCGGGTGGAAGGCACGGCGATCTTTCTCACCTCGTCGCGCAACACCGTGCCGCATGCGCTGCTGCACAACCTGAAGCACAACAAGGTGCTGCACGAACGCATCGTGTTCCTGACGGTCGTGACCAGCGACGTCCCCTCGGTGCCGGTGGACCAGCGCTACGAGGCCAAGCCGCTGGGATGCGATTTCTTCCAGATCGTCGCGCACTACGGTTTCAAGGACGACCCGGACATTCCGGAGCTGCTGGACGAGTGCGGCCGCCGCGGCTTCGTCTTCGACATGATGGAGACGTCGTTCTTCGTGTCGCGCGAAACGCTTATTGCGACGGTGGCGCCCGGCATGGCGCTGTGGCGCGAGCGCCTCTTCGTGTCGATGTCCAAGAACGCCACGAAGGCGTCGGACTTCTTCCGCATCCCGTCCAACCGCGTGGTGGAGCTGGGTACGCAGGTCGAGCTCTAGGCTGCCGTTCGCGCAGGCACTGACCCGTCCACACCGCTCCATGCCACGAGAAAGTTGATGCAATGAACATGCTCCGGCGCATCGCGGCGCTCCTCTTCCTGGGCAGTCTCGTCACCGCGGCCGGCGTCGCCGCCCAGCCGGCGCCGGGAATGCATCGCATCGCGTACGTGAACGTCGGACCGGAGTCGCCGAACGCATCCAACGTCGCTGCCTTTCGCGAGGGGCTCCGCGAATTGGGCTACATCGAGGGGCGCAACGTGGTCATCGATTTCCGCTGGGGCGACGGGCGGGTCGAGCGGCTGCCGGGCCTGATCCGCGACCTGCTTGAATTGAAACCCGATCTCATTCTTTCGGGGGGTGGCCAGCCGACGGTGCTGGCGGTCAAGGCGGCAACGACCACCGTTCCGGTCGTCTTCATTACCGGTGACCCGGTCGCGGAAGGCGTCGTCGCCAGCCTCGCGCATCCGGGTGGCAACCTCACCGGATTCGCAGCACTGGCGCAGGATCTGGAAGGCAAGCGCCTCGAAATGCTGCGGGAACTGCTGCCCGGGGCAAGGCGCATCGCGCTCATCTGGAATCCGGCGACTCCCGCGTCGGTCAAGTCGAAGCAGCTGGCGGAAGCGACGGCGCTGAGGCTGGGTTTGTCGGTCCGGTGGTTCGAGGCTCGCAATCCGGTGGAGCTGCAGAAGGCCCTCGCCACGATTCCCCCTGATGGACTCGACGCGATGATGCTGCTCGCGGACCCGGTGCTCGGTTTCCAGCGGCCGCAAATCCTCGCCGTTGCGGCGCAGCGCCGGTTGCCCGCCGTGTATTTCTGGCGCGAGTTTGTCGTGGAGGGCGGGCTCATGAGTTACGGCACGAACCTGACGGCCGTCTACCGCCACGCGGCGCACTACGCAGACAAGATATTCCACGGCGCCAGGCCCGCCGATCTCCCCATCGAGCAGCCGGCCACGTTCGAGCTTGTGATCAACCTCAATACCGCGAAGACGCTGGGCCTCGCCGTGCCGCAATCGTTGCTGCTGCGCGCGGACGAGATCATCCGGTAGCGATCGAGGGAGGGCCCGCGATCAGCGGCCGCGGTATTTCCACTCCTTCGACTTCCCTTCGCCGATCCATTCGATCGCCGTCGCGAGGCGCTTGCGGCGCGTCTCGTCGCGCTTGGCATCGACGATCCATTCGATGTATTCGCGCCGGTGCGAGGCGCTCATTGCGGTGAAATGGGCCAGCGCGCCGCGGTTCTTGCGGAGCGCGGCGGCCAGGTCCTCGGGGACGTCCAGCGGCGCCTTCGGTTTGGTGCTCGGTGCGCGCACCGATTTGACGCCGCCGGCATTGAGCGCCGCCGCCTTGCGGATCAGCGCGGCAAGCTTCGCGTCCTTCGGCAGGTCGGAAAGCATCGTGATCCGGCCGAACTGTCCCATCGCCGCGTCGGCGGGCTGCGCGTCGGCGGCCGAGCGCATCTCCGCGTGCCAGAATCCGAACCCGCAATGTGCCTTGAACGACGCCATCGAGCAAAGGACGCCGTGATGCTCGAAATGCGGAAAGCCCCACTTGATCGTTTCCGTCACGTCGGGACACGTGTCGTGCACCAGCGCGCGCAGGTGCACAAGGATGGGCCGTGCAAAGTCTGCGGAGCGGGCAATGTAGGCATCCACGCGGTCGTCGCGAGTTCCCATGGCGGTTCCCTCCTGGTCTGCCGAGCCGATCGGGCTGTGGCATGCAACGGCGGATTCTAGTCCGGTCGTCCGCGGCCTGCATCAGTTGCCGGCTGGATCGGTCGGGAGTACGTTGCCGGTTGCGGCCGACTCCGGTCGATCGCGATTCCTGCGCTGCATTCCGGCTGGGAGGCTCAATGCGTTTGCAATCCTGCGTCGTCGGCTTCGTCGCGTTGGCCGCGAGCGCGCTGGTTGCGGCCGAACCGGTGCCGGGAAGTGCCGAGCTTGCAAGATCGCTCGCGCCTTTCCTGGCCAAGCCGCTGCCGACGATCGAAGCGCTGGTCGGCGTGGCGATGCCGCCCGCGTCGCCGCTGATGGTGGTGGCGAGCCTGGGCGACGACGCATCGCAGCCGGACCTGGATCGCGGCTATGCCATCGGATACACGCTGAACGAGCTGCTCTTCGGTGCCGACCCGAAGCTGGACGTCGTGGCACCCTGGCAGTATGCGGTCGACACGAAGACGAAGGATGCGCCGCGCGGACAGAAACGCGACAGCGCGGCGAATGCCTATCGCGCCGCGGCGCGCGATCACGCGGGCTGGTGCGCTCATGGCCGGGCAAGTGGAGCGAAGCCGGTGCGGGTGGAACTCGTCGTCGACGGCTGCGCGGCCGGAAAGTCGGCGCATGTCCGCCGCTGGTCGATCACCGCCGATGCCGAGTGGCCCGGCGCCCTTGCCGAAATGTGCGAGTTCGCTTCCGCGAGCGCCACCGGCGAGCTCACGCCGCAGGCGCGCGCGTCGTGCCAGCGCGCGAGAGAAATCCGCCCGGAAAGCCTGCTGGCGTTGGCGCGCTTTGGCGGTCCCAGGGAAAACCGGGCGTGGTCGTCGCTCGAGGCGCTGGTGGCGGCCGACCCGAAGTTTGCGCCTGCGGCGATCGACTACCTGTCGCGCATGACGTACAGCGCCGAGCGGCGCACCGCCTATTGGGAGCGCGTGGGCGTGATTGCCGATGGGGTGCCGCTATCGAGCGCTGTCCAGTTGCTTGCCCATTCGCAGCTGGCGCGCCATTTCGGGTGGAACGTGCGCGTTGCTCCGTATCCGACCTTCATTGCCCTCGTTCGTGAGCATCCCGAGCGCTACGCGGCCTGGCTGGCGCTGGCCTCCGCGCTCGCCGGAGGCTACCCGGAAGACTGGCCGGAGGAG
>Ga0302321_100005873_pt1 | contig 10762 bp, 6 predicted proteins | sample Fen_T0_1_FD_202505 | JGI IMG/M metagenome (GOLD analysis project Ga0302321, IMG submission 202505) | Peat permafrost microbial communities from Stordalen Mire near Abisko, Sweden - Fen_T0_1 | ecosystem: Environmental > Terrestrial > Soil > Wetlands > Permafrost | place: Sweden: Abisko...
GAGATCGTCGATCTATCTACCTCTAAAAAAAACTCGTGGGACACTGCAGCATCGAACAAAGCGGATGTAGCAGACCTGGACAGAACAGAAAATATGGCTATAGGCAGGCGAATATCGCTGCACTCACGCTACTCTTTCAAGCAGAGGCAACGACAGGTGATTATCAGCAGCAGTATTGTGCTGATACTCCTGATCATTCTGATTGGTGTCTTGCCTTCACGCGACCTCATTATGGCAAAGTTCTTCCCGCCCACAGATGTAACGCCAGCAGCTACAAAGGATAATTTTTTTTATTTACAGATCGCACCTACATGGGGTAAATGGTATCTCGATGGCCAGCAGATCAAGAATGCTCCAGTATTTTCGGATGAACGGCCCTTGCGCATCGCAGCCGGGAAACATATCATTACCTGGCGTGCAGCCCCATTTCCAGATCAGACCTGCACTCTGATGGTGCCATCCGATCCAGCACGACAGACATGCCACACACGGCGGCAAGGGGGAAATGAGTATGCAGGTGCATCCAGCGTAATCAACTTACCAGCACCTCCGTCCATCATTCAGTTACCCCAGGCACAACGCCTCGAACTTATTCAAGCAGCACGCGACTATCTGGCATCGTTTCAGTCGAGTGAGACGGTTCAGCCCGGCGAGATGTATCGTTATAATATGAACGGCGCACCACGTATAGCAACGCAGGCCATGCAGGCTCGGCTCCGCTTTCAACTTGATACAGATATCAGCGCACCCGCCCTATGTACAGGGCCACAGCTTGGACCGGCATGTACCAATGCGGCAACCGGGACCGATTGCCGGCTTTTCTGCACGCTGGCGTGGTCGGAAAGAGATACACCCGACCGACTCTTTAGCTGGGATGTCGGCGTAATCACACGGCCTGAATGGGAATATATCTCGCCAGGGCAGAACGCTGACATACAGGCTGGACAGAAAGAAAATCAAGGGGATCAGCAATTCACGACACTGCACATTACATGGATGCAAAATAAATGGCACGTCACATCACATCCACAGGGAGATAGTCCATTTGACGATCCTAATTGTATCGCAGCCGTCGGCAAGATTCCAAATATATTGCCCATTGGGCAAGGGACAACCAGCACCGCCGATGGGCCTACTACAGGCGATGAGAGGCAACAACTTGTACGCAATTTTGCCTCAGGAACGAATCGCGCAATGGGCTGCCTGGCCACAGCAAAAATCGACAAAACGGCCAGCACCATAAACCCGGACCAGCAACCAACCATCGCTTACTTTTTATGGCGCTTCAACGTACTACTGGCCGTAAACGATGAAGCACACCAATTATGGAAAGAGTTGCCCACAAGCGGCCAGCAAGGCCGAAATATCGTACAACAGATCACGGATCATGCAGCCTTCGAGTCATAATGAAAGGGTAGCTATCAATCAGGAGGGGAGAGAAAGTGACTTCGATTCTCGCTACGAAGCATCCCTCCCCTTCGGCCAAATATGCTCAGCCTACTACTCCCCGCCTACTACCCCAAACACTACTTTACTATCTCTCTGTCCCTACCAGAGTGAAGAGAGAACACTACCTCAAACACTACTTTAGTAGCGCTCCATCCCCGCCCGAGTGAATATATACTGATAGAAGATACACGACCAGTACATGAACTAAACACATAAAAGGTTCTGATCATATACAAAAGGAATAGGGTCATGTCAAGTAATTTCAACTCAGGAAGCGATGCAGACCAACCCATGGTCTATCAAATCAGAATCAAGGGGCATCTGGGCCACGAGAGGGCAAACTGGTTTGAAGGCTTGACCATTCAGCTTACAGATAACGGCGACACGCTTTTAACAGGTCCAGTGGTCGATCAGGCCGCATTATATGGATTGCTAAAAAAGGTACGTGATTTAGGGATACCTTTGCTTTCGGTCAGTCATATTGAATCCGAGTAGGGACCAAATGTCAAACTTTGACTCGTATCAGTATCGTTCAAAAATAGTAGTGGAAGAGACGAGCTGATTGATCCAGCTCATCTCTCTTCTATCACGCCTGGAAAGTCATGGGAAGATGTTTGACACCAAAGATCAATTCGAGATCGAGCTGTTCCAGATGATCGGGATTGATGATCTCCCAGCTTGAGAAACGTTTGAGCATCTCGGTAAGTACCACACGCGCTTCCAAACGAGCCAGCGGAGCACCCAGGCAAAAATGAATGCCATGGCCAAATGCGATATGGCGATTGGGACGGCGATCAAGCAGAAAGCGTTCTGCATCTGCAAACTGCTGTTCGTCAAAGTTTGCGGCAAAGATGAGTGGGCGCACCACGTCACCCTTGCGGATAGATTGGCCCGCTAGCTCCGTATCTACCAGGGCAATACGGCTGCCAACGGGATCTTGTGTAAGAAGGCGCGATGGACCCATGTAACGCAAAATTTCTTCTATCGTACTGGGTATCAAAGCAGGCTGCTCATGAAGCCGGGCCAGAGCCTCAGGGAAGAGGTTAAAGCAGAGCATGGCATTGCCCAACAAATTAGTCGTTGTGACATTGCCCGCCACCAGCAGCGTCAGGAAGAAACTAAACAATTCACTGGGGGATAGCCGTTTCCCATCAACCTCCGCATTGAGTAAGAGATTGATGATACCATTGCCAGGAGAATGACGCTGCCGCTCAACGTGCTGAAAAAAATACGCGGCCAGCGCCTGGCTTGTTCCATCTAGCTCTGCTGCGTGATGCACCTGCGCATCGGTCCACTTTTTAAAGAGCGGCCAATCCTCTGTGGGAAGTCCCAGCATCTCGGCGATCACCATAACAGGCAGAGGAGCCGCCAATGCATCCATAAAATCGACCTGCGGGCCCATTTTATCCAGCAGATCAACGGCAATGGCCTGGATACGCGACTCCATTTGCGCAATAGTACGAGCCGAAAACGCCTGCGTGATCAGGGCACGTAACTGCTGATGACGCGGCGGGTCTATCATAATGATGCTACGCCCCTCCTCTTGCTGCGTCGATACACTTCTCTGAGTTTCAGAAGAGTACGTTGCATACTCAGAAAAGACTTGCACGGTTTCCTGGTAAGAGAAAACCAACCAACCGTACTTTTCATGATGCACAACAGGCTGAAGAGCGCGCATCTCACGACACCACTCTTTGGAACGCTGGTACCATTGCAGCGGAGGAAGTGTAAAATCATCCGTATACGTGAGTAGACGACTCATTGTTTGCTGATCCTTTCATACTTACAGGTCAAGACCGAGTAACAATACAGGCCGCTTCAGAAGAAGATAAGGTGCAATTATGAGAGTACCTTTCTCATATGGTAAAAGCATACAGCATAATCACAGAAAAGTGCAAATGCATTCAAAATACAATTTACCAGAAAACTCAAGATTCTGCATCTTCTGGTAGTTCTCCTGCATGTGCGCTCAACTGACACCTTCAGGCTGAATCTCATTCTCATAGTGCATAGCCTGGAGTTGGTATTGGGCACCAGCGTGACGATAATGAAAAGCAATCTCTGTGGCATAAAGATTGCTGGCATAGTAATGAACGAGTTGTTCGGCAATCTGTAGATGCAACTGTGAACGCTTTAAAGCGGTGCAGTTGGCATAGATAATCCGCGCGACAAGCTCGTGCGAGAAGGAGAGATAGACCTCATAATCATTCCCATTGCCCTCGATCAGGAAGCGGCGCATGAGCAGAAGATCGAACAACTTATAGTCTTCCGGCGAGAGGTAAGAACCGAGCAGAGTAGGCGGAAAAGGTCGCCCAATCACGGCGGCATACTCCAATAGTTCGACCGCCCTTTGAGGCAAACGTGTAAGGCGAACAAGTACAATATCATGGATCTTGCTTGAGCGTTGGAGCATGGTAAAGAGGTGATCACGCTGAGATGGGGTTGAGGTTGGGGTATGTATCATGCGTTCTTTTTGGTCTGCAAGCAGATGCATAATTTCAGTCAGAAAAAGGGCGTTTCCTTGCGTGATCTGGTAGCACTGCTTTGGTGAAAGGAGATCTGCAAGGTCGTGTGCATGAAGATATGTGTCGACCTCAGCAAGGCTGAAGCGCGACAGAGGCAAAGTATGGAAGTGATCGCAACTACTCAACGAGAGCAACATCGTATGCAGCGAACAATTTTCTGATATATCTTCAGGGCGATAAGCCATCAGCACAAGCAGTGCTCCGTCCTGGTCAGCTGTTGTATGGATAGCGCAAGAGCGAGCAAGGCGATGAAGTACCAGTACAGAAGCATCATCAGCCCATTGTAAATCATCGATAGCCACAACCAATGCATGGAGCTGGCCTAACGCTTGAAATAGATCGACGAAGCCAGCAATGCAAGCGTTGTAAGCCTGCTCAGCATTAAGGAAAGTTGCGGGAAGGAGATCAGGCATACGCACGAGTAGCTCTGGCAACAGGTGAGCGAGCGCAGCTAGCACTGGAACGGGTAGCATACTCAGTTCATTGCTGCTAACCTCTGCCAGCCATGTTTTCACCATGGTCAGTAAGGACGCAAACGGTAATGCCTGCTCAATAGCCTGACAGCTTGTCACCATAGTTCTGATGTGAGTACAGCATGCATGATCGAGTACATAGCGCAGCAGAAAGCTCTTCCCAATTCCCATCTCGCCTACCAGAGCAATCACACGCGTCTCACCCTCGCGGTCCCTGAGTTCATCAATACAGTGCAGCAAATAGTCCGTAGCATCCCTATGCGGCAGGTGTGGATCATCCACTTGCTTTTTAGGGCTATGCGCGGCAGGAGCAATGGGTCCGATAGTCGTGCTGGCGACAACGGTTGTAGATAATTGTTTGCGCACGGCCAGCGCTTGTTTCGTTGCCTTTATGTGCAAGTCACCTCGCAAAAGTTCAGTATGCAACTTCAATGTTTGCGGGGAAGGATCAACGCCGAGCCGATTGTGCAATTCCTGGCGACATTGCTCAAAGGTCTGCAACGCCCCAACGGTATCCCCACGTGCGGCCTGACAATACATGATAATGGGATAAAGCGGCTCACGACAGACATCGAAGCTCAAGGCTCTGCGGCCTACATCAATGGCCTCACGATATAGACCAAGCTTACGCTGCGCCTCCATAAGAAAGAGCGCGGCAGAAAAATAATGTTCGCGCAAGCGAGCTCGCTCGGTCAGCGTCCAACTCTCATGCTCATCTTCGGCCAGATAATCGCCTGTATAGAGCTGTAGCGCAGCTTCCAGCAGCCTGCGTCTCTTCGGGCTTTCATAGCTAGCGTGTATCTCACCCAGCAGACGTTCAAACTCGATCGTATCTACCCAGACACTACCATCTGCAGGCAATACCAACGTATAGCCAAGGCTACCACGTGGCAAAAAACGCGAAGGTTCCCCTGAAGTGCGTCCAGGTTCAAGGATAGAACGTAGAATACTTACTACACTACGCAGGGTTTTGTGCGTATGTTCAGCAGAATCGGGCCAGAGTAGATCAATGACCTTGCTGACAGGAACAGTATGGCCGCGTTCGGTAAACAAAAGCTTAAACAATTGACGCGCATGGCTTATCTGCCAATCTCTGGCGGTAAGTAGCACTCCTTCACGATAAACGCGAAATGAACCTAGAAGGTAGATACGTAAGTTCTCCATCACGGCACCTTTGCTCGCAGATTACAAGTAAAACTCTTCCATAGAGGTGAAGTCAACAATGAAACTCTTTTACCATAATTGATATAAAACTCTTCCCAAATTTATGTAACATATAAATTGAATATTAGCAAGAGTTTTCTACAACATTATAGATAGAAGAGCTTAGGGCACACTTGATAGAAAGAGGCCAGAGAAATCCGTGTGCAAGCGCATCGAACGTACATGTTTCAAGCAAGCTCAACAGCCTGATTGCATGCCTGCAGCCAACTTTCCCCCCGCCATTTCATGATAAAAAAGAGACAAATTTGCAACATTATCCACAATAATTCTCGGCACTGAGGTATAACTTCCACAACTTTTCTGAAACATTTCTATGCTACATTTTACAGACGTAGCGTGGTTTCGAAGGTAGCCCCATTCTGAATGAAAGACGTACAAAAAAGACAGAATACTTGTAGTTATGTATACGACAGTGTGAATCTCTTGAGAGCGCTTCACCCTGTTGTTCCAAACAAAGGCTCTATGTAGGAGGCGCTGCATGGCGACTAACGTGCGTGTGGATGAAGTTCATATCATCTGGATGACTGCTGGACTGAGTTGTGATGGAGACACAATCTCTATTACAGCTGCGAGCCAGCCGAGCATCGAAGACGTACTGCTAGGGGCAATACCCGGGCTCCCCAAAGTACATCTTCACAACCCTGTTCTTGCCTACGAGACCGGCGACAACTTTATGGATTGGTGGTACAAGGCCGAACGAGGCGAGCTTGATCCCTTTGTGCTCGTTGTAGAAGGCTCTATACCGAACGAAAGTATCAAGAGCGAAGGCTACTGGGCGGCCCTTGGCAACAATCCAGAAACAAATCAACCCATAACGACCAATGAGTGGATTGACCGTTTGGCTCCGAAGGCGTGGGGAGTCGTAGCCATTGGAACCTGCGCGACCTATGGCGGTATACACGCCATGGCGGGCAATCCCACGGGAGCGATGGGGCTACCCGACTATTTAGGATGGGACTGGAAAACCAAAGCCGGACTGCCAATTGTATGTGTCCCAGGCTGTCCCGTCCAACCTGATAACTTCATGGAGACTGTGCTCTACCTCCTCTATCAAGCGGCCGGTATGGCTCCAATGATCCCGCTAGACGATGCCCTACGACCGCAGTGGCTGTTTGGGCAAACAGTACACGAAGGCTGCGACCGCGCTGGCTACTATGAGCAAGGCGACTTCGCCACAGAATATGGCTCCCCCAAATGTATCGTCAAGCTCGGCTGTTGGGGACCAGTCGTCCAATGCAACGTCCCCAAGCGTGGCTGGATGGCTGGGATAGGTGGCTGTCCTAATGTAGGTGGAATTTGCATCGGTTGCACCATGCCCGGCTTCCCAGACAAATTCATGCCCTTCATGGACGAACCTCCAGGTGGAAAATTCTCATCGGCGGCGGTGGGCACCTATGGTCTGGTCATTCGCAATCTGCGCAAATTCACGAATGCCACCCTCAACAAAGAACCATCGTGGCGTCACAAAGGGAGACAACTGACTACCGGCTATATAGCAAAATCATAGCGAGATACGCGACAACTGGCTGTATAGCCATGCCACGACGCGACGATTGTAATAGTACAACTTGTAGGCCAGAGGGAGAAAACATAGTGAGCACGGAAATCAAACGAGAAGATACAGCAGGCAAACCACCACAGCTTGTTGAGATGTCGTGGGACCCGATAACACGTATCGTCGGCAGCCTGGGCATCTATACCAAGATCGACTTCAAAAATCGGCAAGTAGTCGAATGCCATAGCACCTCATCAATCTTTCGGGGTTACAGCCTCTTTATGCAGGGGAAAGATCCACGCGACTCACATTTTATTACTAGCCGTATCTGTGGCATCTGTGGCGATAACCATGCCACCTGCTCCGTCTATGCACAAAATATGGCATACGGCGTCAAGCCACCCCCAATAGCTGAATGGATACTCAATCTTGGTGAAGCTGCTGAATATATGTTCGACCACTGCCTCTACCAGGATAATCTGGTGGGAGTCGACTACTGCGAACAGATGGTGCGCGAGACCAACCCGAGCGTCCTGGCAAAAGCCGAGAAGACTGAAGCACCACATGCGCATCTGCATGGCTATAAGACCATCGCCGACATCATGCGCTCCCTTAACCCCTTCAGCGGCGAATTCTACCGCGAATCGCTGCAGATGAGCCGCATCACCCGCGAAAAATTCTGCCTAATGGAAGGGCGTCACGTCCATCCATCGACGCTCTATCCAGGCGGCGTAGGTACAGTGGCCACCATCCAGGTCTTCACCGATTATCTTGTACGCCTTATGAAGTATGTTGAATTCATGAAAAAGGTTGTCCCGATGCACGACGACCTGTTCGACTTCTTCTACGAGGCACTACCGGGCTATGAGCGGGTCGGGCAACGCCAGATCTTGCTCGGCTGCTGGGGATCATTCCAGGACCCCGATGTTTGCGACTATGACTATCGCACGATGGATAAATGGGGACGCGCCATGTATGTCACCCCTGGTATCGTCGTCGATGGTAAATTGCTGACGACCAGCCTCGTTGATATCAACCTGGGCATACGTATCTTGCTTGGTAGCTCGTACTATGACGATTGGAACAACCAGGATCTCTTCGTCACACATGATCCGCTGGGCAATCCCATCGACCGCCACCATCCCTGGAACCAGACCACGCTGCCCAAACCACAAAAGCGTGACTTCAATGGCAACTATAGCTGGGTCATGTCACCACGCTGGTACGACAAGGCTAGTGGCAAGCATCTCGCATTGGATACTGGCGGCGGCCCAATCGCACGGCTCTGGACAACCGCCCTGGCCGGACTCGTCAATATCGGCGGCTACGTTAGAGCGACAGGCCATAGCGTCAAGATCAACCTGCCCAAGACCGCACTCAAACCAGAGATGGAGCTGGAATGGAAGATCCCACAGTGGAGCAACGCCATCGAGCGTAACCGTGCACGCACCTACTTCCAGGCCTACGCAGCGGCGGCGGCACTCTACTTCATGGAGAAAGCTCTGACAGAAGTGCGCGCTGGCCGCACAAAGACCTGGGCCGACTTTAAAGTTCCAGACGAGGCTATTGGCTGCGGCTTCCATGAAGCTGTACGTGGCGTCCTCTCGCATCACATGGTCATCCGCGATGGGAAGATCGCAAATTATCATCCCTATCCGCCAACACCATGGAACGCCAATCCACGCGATATCTACGGCACACCAGGACCATATGAAGATGCGGTGCAAAACACCCCCATCTTCGAAGAGAACGGCCAGGATAACTTCAAAGGCATCGACATCATGCGTGCTATTCGCAGCTTTGACCCCTGCTTACCCTGTGGCGTACATATGTACCTGGGCGAAGGGAAAGAGCTGAATATCATGCACTCACCAACGTTTGGCGTCAACTCGTAAGGCAGTTTCTTGTGGGGCGACCTCCAAAGGAGATCGCCCACCAGGCCCGCATAGCGAATGAAGAGAGATAGTGTTCAACATGCTCCAAGAGAAACAGGAACAGCCAGACTGGTCGGCACGCATCGATACGCTGCTACAGGAGGTCGCGACCTTCTCCGATCCACAGGCGCAGGCAGTCACAGAAGAACTGCTGCAAACCCTCCTCGCTATGTACGGAGAGGGGCTGACACGTATGCTGGAGCTCACAGCCGAACACGAGACGGCAGGTGAAGCGATCATCGACGACTACGCAAACGACGAGCTTGTCAGTGCACTGCTTCTGCTGCATGGACTACACCCTTTAGATGTTGAGACCCGCGTCGCCCAGGCATTAGAGAGCGTGCGCCCATACCTCAAGTCGCATGGAGGCAACGTTGAGTTGCTCGGAGTGCGTGCCAATGTCGCCTATCTACGCCTGCAGGGAAGCTGCAACGGCTGCCCATCATCCAGCGTCACCCTCAAGCTAGCCATTGAGGAAGCTATCACAAAAGCGGCACCAGATCTCGAAAGGTTACAGGTCGATGGGGTCACCGAGCCACCACATCCAATCAACGTTACACCCATAAAGAAGACAGCCAGCAGCAATAATCTCAATAGCAGCAATCAACCCGAAGACAAGCTCATTATCTGGAACATCATAAACGGACTGGACACACTCAGCCCAGGAACATTGCTCGCAAAAACAGTTCAGCAAGAGTCGCTCTTATTCTGCCTGATCGCTGGCACCTACTACGCGTATCGCAACCGTTGCCGCAACTGCAATGCGCGGCTGGACCAGGGCAAGCTCGCACACACCACGCTCATATGTTTCACGTGCAACAAACAATATGATCTCTGCCGGGCAGGACGCTGCCTGGACACACCCAATCTATTTCTAGAACCGATCCCGCTGCTGGTTAAAGATCGTCAGATAAAGGTCTCGCTGCCAGTATCCACAGCGAGCCGTCACACACAGGTAACAAGATGAGGGAAGCAAGATCGAATTCAAATGTGCCGCTGCGCTCATTGCGGCGACTGATGCAGACACCAAGCAGACAGGTGGCGGCAGCTGTCGAGCACTGCGACCTATGCCAGGAAGTGCTCGCACCCAACCATCGACACCTGCTCGACCTCTCCAAAAGTACATTGATATGCACATGTACGGCCTGCTTCCTGCTCTTTAACAAAGAAGGGGCGGGCGGCCACAAATATCACATCATCCCGAACAGATTTCTGGCCCTGCCACATTTCCATATGAGCGATGGCGAATGGGATGATCTGATGATACCCGTCAACATCGTCTTTATGTATCGCAGCACGGGCAGTAAGCCAGTCACTGCTTACTATCCAGGGCCTGCAGGCGCAACAGAATCATTGCTCAGCCTGGAAAGCTGGAGCATGCTCATGCAAAATAACCCGGTGCTGCAGACCTTAGAACACGATGTGGAAGCGCTACTCATCTATCGTGTGCGCGGGGTACGCGAGTATTATATTGTGCCGATAGATGTATGTTATGAACTTGTAGGTCTCATTCGTCGCACCTGGCGTGGCTTAAGCGGGGGCGATACAGTCTGGAAAAATATCGCCGACTTCTTCGCCAGGATACATGCACAGGCCAGGGAGATCGAAGAAGAGCAGAGTCAGCAGGAAAGCCATGAGAGCCTGCCACAAGGCGAGGAAAGG
>Ga0302321_100005877_pt1 | contig 10760 bp, 7 predicted proteins | sample Fen_T0_1_FD_202505 | JGI IMG/M metagenome (GOLD analysis project Ga0302321, IMG submission 202505) | Peat permafrost microbial communities from Stordalen Mire near Abisko, Sweden - Fen_T0_1 | ecosystem: Environmental > Terrestrial > Soil > Wetlands > Permafrost | place: Sweden: Abisko...
GTTGTGCTCGGCGTACGCGCGAAGGTCCTCGAAGGTCAATCGCTGGCCGTGGGATTGAATGAGTTTCCATACGCCTTTCCGCCGGTCTACCGCGCGACCGTGACGGCGGGTGAGCAGGCCGGCCAGCTCGATGCCGTGCTGGAGCGGCTGGCGGATTACACCGAGTCACGGCACACCCTTCGCCAGAAGGTGGGCCAGGCGATGGTCTACCCGATCGTTCTGACGACGATCGCCATGTTCATCGTGACGCTGATGCTCGTCTACGTCGTGCCGAAGGTCGTGGGCGTCTTCGAGACGACGGGCCAACAGCTGCCGGTCATGACGCGCGCGCTGATCGCCCTTTCGAGCGGCCTGCAGCAATGGTGGCCTGTGCTCGTGGCGGTCATCGTAGTTGGCCTGTACACCGCCAATCGGCTGCTGAAACGCGAGGAAATCCGCCGGCGCGTGCATTGGTGGCTGCTCAAGGCGCCTATCTTCGGCCGAGTGACTCGAGGCCTGAATACTGCGCGTTTCACGCGCACGCTGAGCATCCTGACCTCGAGCGGCGTGCCCGCTCTTGAAGCACTACGCATCAGCGCATCTGTCGTTGCTAACCTGCCGATGCGCTCGGCGGTCGAGGACGCGGCAGTACGCGTGCGCGAAGGTGGTGCAATCGGTCGCGCACTGGCGCATTCGAAGCTCTTTCCGCCCATGAGCGTGCACCTGATCTCGAGCGGCGAGGCCAGCGGCGAGCTCGACGACATGCTCGAGCGTGCGGCCAACCATCAGGAAGCCGAGATGGACAGCTTGCTCGCAACGATGCTGAGCGTGCTCGAGCCGCTGCTGATCGTCGTCATGGGGCTTGTCGTACTTGCCATCGTCATGGCGATTTTGTTGCCGATTTTCCAAATCAGTCAGCTCGCGCGGTAAACGCAGCGCAGCGCAAGATCGTTTTCTCTCGATTGTGCAGCCGTTCACAGCGCGGTCGCGGGGGTATTGCCAACATTTTTTGGCAGGTTTATAAAGGCGCCGACTACGACTGACGGTTTGCCGACTCAATCGGAGGGAGGAATGAAGGTCAAGGCCAAAGCGCCAGAAGAAAAAAAGGAAGCGCTCCAAGAAGAGGCCAGGGAAGAAGAACCCGAGGCCGAAGAGAGCGAACCTGTGGCGGAAGCGACGGACAACGTCGGTGATCCGTCGGTGGAGATCAATGTCGAAGAGCTCATTCATGAGCTCGAAGTCGACGGTGTCGTGCAGCCTGCAAAAGAGCAGGCCGCAAAACGGCGTCTCGAACTGTTGATGGAAGAAAAACGATCCAAACGCGATCTCGAGGATTTCGACGACTACGACCTCTGAGGGCACTGGCAGAAGCCAGCCTCAATGAAAGTCACGCGACCGCGTGACGAGGTTGCCGAGCAGATCCGTGTGATCGAACAGCCGCTCGGCAACAATGTGCAAAACGCTCCCCTCCTTCTGAACTGTTCCTGCCACTCCCAGTAACGCCGCCCCGAGCAGCGCTTTGCGGTCACGCTGCGCGAGCCTGTCCCATACCACGAGATTCAGATAGCCCGTTTCGTCTTCTAGCGTCACGAACGTGACTCCCGAAGCACTCGACGGCCGTTGCCGTGTGATCACCAGGCCCGCCGCCAGAACCCGGGTCCCGTGGGCGAGCCCCGCCACCTCGCGCGCTGGGCTGATCCGCAGGCCGGTCAGCCGGGCACGCAACAACTCCAGTGGATGCCGACCCAGGCTCACACCGACTTGGGCGTAGTCCGCGGCAATGTCTTCGCCCTCACTCGGGCGGCGTAGCAAGGGCAGTGCCTCGTTGAACCGCGGCCGCTCGAGCAATGCGGTCGGTGGCTCCACTCCGGCCACCTCCCAGCGTGCCCGATGCCGGTGGACCGCTAGAGTCTTCAAAGCATCGGCAGATGCGAGCGCGCCCAAGTCTTTGGCGTTCAAGGCCGCTCTGGCGGCGAGATCGCGTACGCTCTCGAACACGCCATGAGTACGCGCCGCCGCAACACGACCGCCCGCTTCCGCCCCTAGACCCTTGACCAGCTGTAAGCCGAGCCGCACAGCCGGGCCGCTGGCGCTGCGCTCGAGCGTCGATTCCCACTCGCTGTACCCTACATCGACGGCTCGCACCTCGACCCCATGCTCGCGGGCCGAGCGTACGAGCTGCTGCGGCGCATAGAACCCCATTGGCTGACTGTTCAGCAAAGCGCAACAGAACGCCGCCGGCTCGTAACGTTTGAGCCAGGCCGACACATAGACCAGCAACGCGAAGCTCGCGGCGTGCGACTCGGGGAATCCGTATTCGCCGAATCCTTTGATCTGACTGAAGATGCGTTGCGCGAACTCTTCGCTGTAGTGGCGCTCTGTCATGCCACGAATCAGCCGCTGCTCGAACTTCGCGAGATCGCCACTGCGCCGCCATGCGGCCATCGCGCGCCGCAGCTCATCGGCTTCGCCGGGTGTGAAACCAGCCGCGACAATCGCGAGTTGCATGACCTGCTCCTGAAAAATCGGCACGCCGAGAGTGCGCTTGAGCACGCTCTCCACGTCCTTGCTCGGGTAAGTAACGGGCTCTTCGCCGGAGCGACGGCGCAGATACGGGTGGACCATGCCGCCTTGAATCGGGCCTGGCCGAATGATGGCGACCTCGATGACCAAGTCGTAATACTTCTTCGGTTTCAGGCGCGGCAGCATCGCCATTTGCGCACGCGACTCGATCTGGAAAACGCCCATGGTGTCGGCGCGCCCGATCATTTCGTACACACCACGATCCTCAGCCGGCACCGTCGCTAACGTGAACTTACGGCCGTCGAACCGCTCGATCAGCTGGAAGCTGCGCCGCACGGCGCTCAACATGCCGAGCCCAAGCACGTCCACCTTCATGAGGCCGAGCTCTTCGAGATCGTCCTTGTCCCATTGAATGACGGTTCGCTCCGGCATGGCGGCATTCTCGACCGGCACGAGCTCGTGCAAAGGCCGCTCCGAGATCACGAAGCCGCCGACATGTTGCGACAGATGGCGTGGGAACCCGAGCAACGATGCCGCCAGCTCCAGCCACCGCTGCACTCTGGCGCTCTTGGGGTCGAGCCCCGCTTCGCGAATGCGCATCTCGTCGGCTACTCCGCTGTCCCACCATTGCATCGTCTTCGCGAGGGCGGTGACCTGAAACTCATCGACACCGAGCGCCCTGCCTACATCGCGAATCGCGCTGCGCGGCCTATAGGTGATGAGGGTTGCGGCGATCGCGGCGCGTTCGCGCGAATATTTTCGATAAATGTACTGAATGACTTCCTCACGACGCTCGTGCTCGAAGTCGACGTCGATGTCCGGAGGTTCGTTGCGCTCTTTCGAAATGAACCGTTCGACCAGGGTTTCCATTCGCCCCGGGTCGACCTCCGTGATCCCGAGACAGAAGCAGACGACGGAATTCGCCGCCGAGCCCCTGCCCTGGCACAGAATGCCGATGCTGCGTGCGTGATGGACGATGTCGTACACCGTCAGGAAATAGGCTTCGTAGTGAAGATCGCCGATCAGCGCGAGCTCGTGCTCGATAAGTCGCCGAACTTTCGGCGACTCGCCTCCGGGCCATCGCCAGCGGCAACCCGATTCCGTCAACGATCGCAGATGGCTTGCCGGCGTCTCGCCATTCGGCACGACCTCATGCGGATATTCATAACGGAGCTCTCTGAGCGAGAAATCGATGCGATCGAGGATTGCGAGCGTCTCGCGCAGCAACTGCGGCGGATAACGCCGAATGAGCTCCGACATGGGGCGCAGCCGCCGTTCCGCATTCGAATGTAACGCCGTGCCAAGCTTCTCGAGCGGAGTCTTCTGCCGAATAGCTGTCAAAGTGTCCTGCAACATGCGTCGCTCGCGGCTATGCATATGAACATTGCCGGCAGCGACGAGCGGCATGCATAGCTCAGTGCCTAGCGCTTCGGCTTCCTTGAGCCAAGGCCGATCATTACCCGCATTCAGCAACTCGACGGCCATCCACAGCCGGCCGTCGAAACGCTCCTTGAGCCAGTGACCGAGACGAGTTCGTTCTTGTTGCGGAGTGGCTTCCGGCAACCAGAGCAGCAGGCCGTGGGATTGCAGATACCGGTGCAAATCGTCGCGGCCGATGAGGTATTCGCCTTTGACCGCAGCTCGGCGCGCCTGACTGATCAGGGCACACAACGCCGAGTAGGCTCGCCGGTCTTCGGCAAGCACCACTACTTTCAACCCGTCCTCGCAAACGATTTCGCTGCCGACAACCAGCTTCAGAGGCAAATCTTTCGCGGCCACATGGGCGCGGACGATGCCTGCCACGGAGCACTCGTCCGTTAGCGCAAGCCCCGCATAGCCAAGCTCGAGTGCGGTTTGCACGAGCTCCGCAGGATGGGACGCACCGCGCAAGAACGAAAAGTTACTGAGGCAGTGAAGCTCAGCGTAACCGCCGGAGGAGCTTGCAACATGGGCCATCGGCTGCGACTCTCAACCGAACAACCCGTGCAGATGCCACACACGGCTACGCCGGTCGCGGAATACCCAGAGCTTCTGCCCGTGCGAGCTGACAGCGGTGTAGTAATCGCGAGCGATGTCCTGCTCGTCCCACCAACCGCTTTCGATGCGCTCGGGCCCCGAGGTGAGCTCGATCGAGCCTCGGTAGTGGTCGCGCGCAACAGCAGAGTTGAGAGGCACGGGTAGGTGCAGCAACCACAACGGGCGGTCCTTAAGCTCGAGCCATTCGCCGCTCTTGGCTCGGGCTGCTGTCTCTCCGTTCAACTTCGCCCAGGCTTTCTCCGGGCGGTGCTCGGCCACGGCGCGGACGGCATACACCGCAGCAGCGCCGAATCGCTCCTGAAGTCGTTCGAGCAACGCTCGCGTCAGAGTACCTACCGGCACTCGCTCGAATAAATCTACCGCTTCGAGCGTAAGGGGCACCAGAAAGCCGGTTCGAATACGCACCGCGATGGCAGGCACCGGCAACTGACAGCGTTCCAATCTGTCTCTGATCAGGTGCAGTAACTGCTCCTTGTCGTGAGTGGGCTCGAGCAAATCGAACTGCTCGATCGTCGGCGCACGATGCAAATGCTCGAAGCCGATCTTGAAGGTGCGGATTTGGGCCTGCTTCCTGCGCAGCTCAGCGCCGAGCTCGTCGAGTATTTGCTCGAGGGCTTCCAGGAAAATGGCGCTATCGGTGCTTTCTTCCAACAGCTCGATCTTCGAGCGAAAGCTTACCGGCCGATTGAACCCTACGCGCATATCGACCTGCCGGCCGAAGGCTCGATCGAGCTCGTGCAAGTAGGCCACGCCGACGCGCCGCGCAAACCCGTCGCGCGGCAAGCGGGCACATTCGCCGACGGTTCGCACACCGAGCTCCCGCAACAGCTCCTGCACGGACTGCGGCCAACAAGTGACCGCAAGCGGTAACGCGCTCAACTGACCCGCCAACTCGTGCGACGACAACACATCGGCGCCCGCCGCTCGCCCCAACCACAGCGCAGCGGTTGCCGTAGGGGCCACGCAGAGCCGAAACGTGAAGCTGCGCCGCGTCAGCTCGTCGCCAAGCTTGGCTTTGATGGCTTCGAGCGAGCGGAACAGTCGCAAGCTCCCCGACACTTCGAGCAGCATGCTATCCGGCGATTCGATGCTGACCAGCGAAGTGAGTGCCTGTGCCCACCCCGCCAACGATTCGAGGCTCGAACGCTCGGCCCCCAGCGAGCGCTCGAAGGCCCGCAAGGAGGCTGCCAGCGCGAACGCCGTGCTGAGCCGGCAGCCGGTTTCGATGCCAGTGGCCCGCCCACTCGCGTTGACCGCGACGACCGTAAGCTGACTGTGCTGCTGCTCGACTACGACAGCGGGGGTGTGCAGAACCGGCTTATGCGCGATTTCGAACGCAAGATTCGGCAGACACACAGCCATCCACAGCAGCTGCCTATTGGGCGCCTGACGAACATCGACTCGAGGCGCTTCCGCCGCCTCCGGTGAATCGAGTTCGATGGAATGCAGGGAACGCGCCATGGCGTGCAACCACTATTGACGCGCCTTGAGCGATTGCACGGGGCGGGGTGCAAGCAACGGTTGTTCGAGATCGACGATTCCAGGACGCCCACCACGACATTTCAGGACTTGAATCCGGGTGACAGCGGCGTGCTGCGACAGCATGATTCGCAACGCTGCAGGCGAGCGCTGCTGACGAGCGCTCTGTGGCCTGAACAACACCGTCCAACACGACTGATCTTCGGCGGCCAATTGCAGCCGCCGCAAAATCACGTCATCGGCGGCTGCCACCCATGCCAACACTCCAGCACTCGATCCGGAACGCACCGTTTGCTCGACGGCCCACAAGCGGCTCTTGTTACCTTCCGCCGGATGAATCATCAGCAAACATTCGGTGTCGACGCCGTACTGCTGCAAAGCCGGCGCATACGGCACGAACGGCGGAGAAACCCACGCGATCCACTTTTTTGCTTTGGCCGGAGCAGAGTGTGTCAGCGCTGCCATGGCCGGCATCAGCAACGCAAGCTCGCCAATGCCGTAGCCGTCGACGAATACCTCGGTAATGGCGCCCCTGGGCCAACCGCCGCCAGGCAGATAACTATCGAGCTTCGGGAAACCGGTCGAAATGACGGCACGGGCGGCAGCGGCACCTCTGCCTCGCCAAACGCGCGAATTCAATTCGTTCCAATCCACCGGCTTGCTTGGCTGTTTGAGCCATCACTTCATCGAATCGCGAACGACACCGACCACGACGCCCTCAATGGCTAATGACTGCTCTCGCAGGTCTACCTGGATCGCCGAGAACTCAGGGTTTTCAGGCATTAACCAGACACGGTGGCCTTCTTGCCGATAGCGTTTGACCGTAACTTCGTTGTCCAAACGCGCTACGACGATTTGCCGAGCGCGCACGTCCGGTGTTCGATGCACGGCCACCAGATCACCGTCCAAAATCCCCGCGTCCCGCATGCTCATGCCATGAACCCGCAACAGGAAATGCGGTGGCTTTCTGAACATCTCCGGATCGATCTGATAACGAGCTTCGATGTGCTCCTCGGCCAAAATCGGCTGGCCCGCGGCAACGCGTCCCACCAAGGGCAACCCCATCTGCTCGCGCATGGAATCTTTGAGGCGAATGCCTCGTGAGGTGCCGGGCAAGAGTTCAAGCACGCCCTTTCGCTCAAGCGCCCGCAGATGCTCCTCGGCCGCATTGACCGAACGAAACTTCAAAGTTTTGGCGATCTCCGCACGCGTCGGCGGCATACCGGTTTCATGCATAACTTTCTGAAGCAGCGTCAGAATTTGCTTTTGTCGGGGAGTGAGCTCGCGCATTTCTCGATACCTGTATATAAAACCAGTCTGTGCCTATATACAGCCTTACATGGCGTTGGGTCAAGTCGCCAATTTCGGAGTCGAAAAATCGATTGCGGGGTCGATTCGCGAATCGAAAAATCCACCTCGAATCCTCAATGTCTGCAAACGACGACGTGTAACAAACGCGTACAACATTTTGAAATTGCAGTGCCGCGCGCTTTAGGAAATAATGCCAACGGTTTGTCACTTTTAAGTCAGGGGTACTCAATGGCCACAAAAATCCAGGTTGCTATGCGAGCAGCGCTGCTCGTCGGCGGCTTCGCGATGGTGACCGGCTGTGCGAAACCAGTCACCAAGGAAGAACTCGACGCGGTACGTGCTACTGCTGAAGCCGCACAGAACGCAGCGAATGCTGCGCAACGCACGGCTACTCAGGCACAGCAAGCTGCCTCGGGCGCACAGAGCACGGCGAACCAGGCTCTTGCGGCTGCGCAAGCGGCCCAGGCGTGCTGCGATGCGACGAATCAGAAGCTCGATCGCATGTTTGAGCAGCGCCAAAAGAAGTAAGAAAAACTCCGGGATGCTGCCCACCTAGGGTGCATCCGGTTTTTCTTAAAAGCCGCCAAACACTTGGCGGCTTTTTTTTCGCCTGCTTGTTTTAGGCCCGTCTTTCGGTATCAGTTGCCGGCAATGGGCACATTGCCCGCAACCGGCACGAACTCGGGGATACCGAGACCGCGTTGCGCGATCTTCTCTGCCACATCCCAGTGCAGATCGACGCGTCTCTGCTCCGAGGCAACCACGTAGGCGCGCGTGAGACTTGTGAGCGGCGATTCCTGAGTGGGTTCAAGGGCCGCGTTGGCCGCTTCAACCTTCTCGCCATCCACATTGCTCTCTGGCAAAGGCGGGTGCGCCTCGACGTACAAGCCACCTTCAGCCGTGAAACCGATCTTTACCGACTGATTCACAATCTGCACGATAGTGCCGACCGGTACCGTCTTGAACATCACCTCGATGTCCTCGGGGAACATTCGGATGCAGCCATGCGTGACGCGCATGCCGACACCGGACGGCAAGTTTGTGCCGTGGATCAGGTAACCAGGCAGGCCGAGGCGCAGCGCATGACTCCCGAGCGGATTGTCCGGGCCCGGCGGCACGACTTTCGGCAGAATGTCGTCACGCTCCGCATGCTCGGCGCGAATCGAGTCCGGCGGATACCAGCTTGGATTCGCCACGCGGCCGGTCACCTTCGTGATACCTAGCGGAGTGTGCCAATCCATTCGGCCGACGCTGATCGGATGCGTTACGACGCGTCGTGCGCCCGGCGCGACACCGCTCGGCGGCGGACCTGAATCTTCCGGGAAGTAATACAGCCTGAGCTCGGCAACGTTGACGACGATGCCGCGACGCGGTGCGTGCGGCAGCACGAACTGCGTCGGAATCGTGATTTCGGTGCCTTCGCCGGGCACCCAGGCATCGACGCCAGGGTTGGCGCGGCGCAGCGACTCAAAGCCGACGTTGTACGTTCTCGCCAGCGCGACGAACGTGTCTTCGTAACGCGCCTTGATGTGCTGCAACTCGCCGACGACTTCCTCGTCATCGGCCACCCAATACTCGGCTGCCCGGGCCGTCGTACCCAGCGTCAGCAGCACCAGAAGGGAAAGGAGCCTGCGAGCCATCGGCGCCATTATACGGATCGCCAGCCTCGAGGGCAGAGCGCGAATCGACAATCCGTAAGTCTCAGTAGCGGATCAGGCACGCGCCCCACGTGAAGCCGCCGCCGAAAGCCTCGAGCAGAAGCATATCGCCGCGTTTGATGCGGCCATCGCGGATGGCCGTATCGAGCGCCATCGGCACCGAAGCGGCCGAGGTGTTGCCGTGGGTCTTGACCGTCAGCACCACCCTCTCCATCGGCATCTCGAGGCGCTTCGCCATGGCATTGATGATGCGGATATTGGCCTGGTGCGGAATCAACCAGTCGATTTGGCCCTTCTCGATATTGTTCTTGGCGATGACATCGTCGACGAGGCTCTCGAGCGTCCTGACGGCCACTTTGAACACCTCGTTGCCCTTCATCCGCAACGCCGGGATATCGCTGTTCTCGCGGTGGCGCGTCGACACGCCGCTCGACGCGTACAGCAGCTCGCGATAACGCCCGTCGGCGCCGAGCGTCGAGTAGATGATTCCCGGCTCCTCGGCAGCCTCGAGAATCACGGCGCCGGCGCCGTCGCCGAACAGCACGCAGGTCTCGCGATCGGTCCAGTCCATGATCCGCGACATCGTCTCTGCGCCAATCACGAGCGCACGACGGACCTGGCCGGTGCGAATGAACTGATCGGCCACCACGAGCGCGTACAGGAATCCGGAGCACGCGGCCTCGAGACTGAACGCCGGCGTGCCGCGGATCCCGAGCTTCTCCTGCACGAGGCAACCCACGTTCGGGAAAATCAGGTCCGGCGTGGTAGTGCCGACGAGCACGAAATCGATGTCGGCGGCTGTGAGCCCAGCGTCCTCGATCGCCGCGAGTCCTGCCTTGTACGCGAGGTCGCTCGTCGCTTCGTTGTCCGCCGCGATGTGGCGGTGCTCGATACCAGTCCGCGTGCGGATCCATTCGTCGGTCGTGTCGACCATCTTCTCGAGATCGAAGTTGGTCAGAATCTTCTCCGGCAGATATTTGCCGGTGCCAATGATGCGCGAATACATTAGTGCGGCTGGCTTTCTATGAGTTGGCCGATCTGGACGAGAATGCCCTTTCGGGCCTCCACGATCGCCGTTTTCACGGCGTTCTCGAATGCAAACTGATCCGCCGAACCGTGGCTCTTGATGACGATGCCGTTCAGGCCCACGAGACTAGCACCGTTGTAGCGCCGGGCATCGAGCCGTTCCTTCAACGCTTCTAACGCGGATTTCGCGATGAGCCCCTGTATGCCGCGTAACGCGTTGCGCTGGAACTCTTCTTTGAGAAACGCGGCGATGAGCTTCGCCACGCCTTCCATGGTCTTCAGCGCCACGTTGCCGACGAATCCGTCGCTGACGACGACGTCCACGTCGGAATGAAAGATTCCGTCGCCCTCTACGAAGCCGATGTAGTTGAGACCGCTCTTCGATAGCAGCTCGCCAGCCTCGCGGACGACTTCGTTGCCCTTGATGTCCTCGACGCCGATGTTCAGCAGGCCGACACGCGGCCGCGCGACGTCGAGCATGTCGCTCGCGACGACCGAGCCCATCAGCGCGAACTGCAAAAGTTGCTGCGGCGTGCAACCGACGTTGGCGCCGAGATCGAGCATGTACGTGGGCCGCTCGCGGCCGGGAACCGCAGAGATGATCGCGGGCCGGTCGATGCCCGGCAGCATCTTCAGCACGTAGCGCGCGGTCGCCATCAGCGCACCGGTGTTACCCGAGCTCACGCAAGCATCGGCCACGCCTTCCTTCACGAGCTCAATCGCGCCGCGCAGCGACGAATCTTTTTT
>Ga0302321_100005879_pt1 | contig 10757 bp, 10 predicted proteins | sample Fen_T0_1_FD_202505 | JGI IMG/M metagenome (GOLD analysis project Ga0302321, IMG submission 202505) | Peat permafrost microbial communities from Stordalen Mire near Abisko, Sweden - Fen_T0_1 | ecosystem: Environmental > Terrestrial > Soil > Wetlands > Permafrost | place: Sweden: Abisko...
TTGGCAGCAATGCAGAAATTCAGCAGGTCAAGCTCGAGTTCGTGCCCTTCATCACGGTGCTGCCCGTGGGCACGCGGGTCGACTTCCCGAACCGCGACAAGGTCAAGCACCACGTGTATTCGTTCTCTCCCGCCAAGAGCTTCGAGATCCAGCTCTACAGCGGCTCGCCGACCGAGCCCATCGTGTTCGACAAACCTGGCGTGGTCGTGCTCGGCTGCAACATCCACGACTGGATGGAGGCCTATGTGGTGGTGGTCGATTCGACCTGGTTCGCCAAGGCCGACGCCTCGGGCCATGTGGCCCTCGATGGTTTGCCACCGGGCCATTACACGGCCCATGTGTGGCACCCCTACCTGAAATCAGCGGCCTCGGTGCAAGCGCTGGACGTCACGCCCGCGCATGATCCGCAACGCTTGCAATGGACGGTGGAGCTGGCCGTGCCGATGCGCAAACCTCGGCGGCCGGTGGACGATCACTACTGACGCGGGCGCGTCAAGGCAGGCGTTCAAGCGCGAGCTGATAGGCCGGGTGGTGCATCAGCTCGTCCCAGGTCAACGGGGCGGTTTGCGGCAGCAGATCGATGCGCCTGGCTTCGCTGTCAGGGTCGGCCTGCCATTCACCGCGGTCGAGGGCCTGCTGCAAGCCGTCGAGCAACGCATCGACCGGCTTGCCTCCATCAACCTTGGACTGGTTGCACAGCAGCACGAGGTCGCAGCCGGCGTTGAGGGCTGCGATGCCGCCTTCGACGGCGCTGCCGGCGATGCGCGCGCCTTCCATGCTCAAGTCGTCGCAACAAATGGCGCCGGTGTAGCGGAGCTGCCCGCGCAAGATGTCTTTGAGCCAGCGGGCCGAAAAGCCGGCGGGCAAGGCATCGACCTTGGGAAAGGTCACGTGCGCGGGCATCACGCAGGTGAGCGTGGTGGTCAGCCAGTCGTAGGGCCGCGCGTCTTCGGCCAGGATGGCCTTCAGCGAACGGTCGTCGACGGCGCGGGCGACATGCGAATCGGCCACTGCATAGCCGTGGGCCGGGAAATGTTTGCCGCAGTTGGCCATGCCCGAAAGCAGCAGCCCGTGCATCAAGCTCTTGGCCAGCAAGGTGGCAACGCGTGGGTCGCGGTGAAAGGCGCGGTCGCCGACCACCTCGCTGCGGCGGTGGTCGAGGTCGACGACGGGCGTGTAGCTGAGGTCGATGCCACAGGCCCGCAGCTCGGCGCCAAGCACGTAGCCGCAGGCGCTGGCGGCGTCGGTGGCGCGCATCGCGTCTTCCATCCACAGCTCACCGAGCCGGCGCATGGCCGGCAGGTGCGTGAAGCCGTCGGTGCGGAAACGCTGCACGCGCCCGCCTTCGTGGTCGATGGTGATCAAGAGGTCGGGGCGGATGGACTTGACCTCGGCCGTGATCTCGGTGATCTGCTGGCGGTTCACCCAGTTGCGCGTGAAGAAGATCAGGCCACCGGTCAGCGGGTGCCGCAGGCGGCGGCGATCGTCGTCGGTGAGGGCGGTGCCGGCGATGTCGAGGATCACCGGCGCGTGTTGGATGTCGTTCATCGTTCAGTCTTGGGTTTCCACCACCACGAAGGCGGCAGCGTAGTCAGTCTCGTCGGTCACGGTGACATGCGCGACCAGACGCCGCGCCGCGAACCACGCGGCCAGCGGGCCGTGCAGGCGGATTTCGGGTTTGCCGCTGGGCGCCTTGACGATCTCGCAGGCGCGCCAGGTCATCGGCATGCGCAAGCCCAGACCAATCGCCTTGGAGAAGGCCTCCTTGGCCGAGAAACGCGTGGCGAGGTAGCTGATGCCCCGCACCCGGACCTTGCCGAGCCGGTCGCGAAACACCTCGATCTCGTGCGGACCCAGCACCTTCTCGGCAAAGCGTTCGCCACGCCGCTCGAAGGTGGCGGTGATGCGGCGAATGTCGCAGATGTCGGTGCCGATGCCGTAGATCATGGGGCGGCCTGATGGATGCAGCGCAGGTAGGCGCGCACCGCCTCGGTGATGCCCAGCTCCAGCGTGTCGGCGATCAGCGCATGGCCGATCGAGACCTCCTGAACGCCGCGCACACCGCGCAGGAAATCAGCGAGGTTGGCACGGTTCAGGTCGTGGCCGGCATTGATGCCCAGGCCTTCGCGCTGCGCAGCCTGGGCCGTCGCTGCGAACGCAGCCAGCACCGCGGGCTCATCAGGTGTCCCGTGGGCGCGGGCATAGCTCTCGGTGTAGAGCTCGACACGATCGGCGCCGGCCTCGCGCACCGCGCCCATCGATTGGGGCAGCGGGTCCATGAACAGGCTGACGCGAATGCCCAGCGCCTTGGCTTCGGCAATCAGCGGCACCAGGCGCGCTGCATCTTGGGGAAACTGCCAGCCGTGGTCGGATGTGGGTTGCGATTCGTCGTCGGGGACGAAGGTGCACTGCTGCGGCGGCTGGCCTTTGGCTGCCAGTTCGCGCAACAGGTCCATCAGGTTGTGGAAGGGGTTGCCTTCGACATTGAACTCGGCCTGCGGCCATTGCTTCATCAGCGCGGACAGGTCGTGCACATCGTGCGTGCGGATGTGGCGCTGGTCCGGGCGCGGGTGGATCGTGATGCCCTGGGCGCCGGCTTCCAGCGCCAGCGTCGCCATGCGCGTGACGCTGGGGAAGGCCAGCGGCCGCCGGTTGCGGATCTGCGCCACCAGGTTCACGTTGACCGACAGTGCGGTAAAGCCGCGGTGGGCGTCGAGCCCGGTGGTGAGCAAGGGGTTCATCAGAGTGGGCCTATCGGTCAAGGGCTTGCACGTCGAGCATGACCTGGCGCGTGCGCAGCACAGGCGAGCCGAGATGATAGTGAAGCAGGCTACGCAGCGCCGTCTTGAGCTCGGGCAGTGCCAGCGCGCAGGCTTGCTGCAGAGCGGGCAGGCTGCCATGTTCGAGGGCGGCCTGCAGGCCGATCAAGACCTGGCCGGGCATGGCAGGGTCGGCGGCACGCGGTGCTGCGACACCTGCTTCAGCCAGCAACGCATAGCGCCGCTCGCCGTGCACAGCTTCCTGCGTGAGCGTGACCACGCTCAGGTCGGGCAGCAGACCGATCTCCTTGAGCAGCGACACCTCGAACGCACGCAAAGCCGCCTCGTCGCTGGCCCCCAGAGAAGCCAGGGTGTTGGCGTAGACGTCGAACAGTGGCGGGTGCGCGTCGCTGCGGGCCAGCAGCTTCATCAGCAGTTCGTTCAGATAGAAGCCGCTGAACAGCGCCGCTCCGGTGAGCATGGCGGCACCGCCCGCCCATTCGGCGGCGCGCAGGGTCTGCACTTCGCTGGTGGGTTCACCGCTCGCATCGGTCTTGGGTGCCCGGCCCAATGACACCTGGATGCGCTGAAACGGCAACAACACCGGGCGCAGTTGCGAGTAGGGCCGCTTGGCGCCTTTGGCGATCACCGCCAAGCGCCCTTGGTCACGGGTGAACAGATCGAGGATCAGGCTGGATTCGCTCCAGTCATAACGGTGGAGCACGAAGGCAGTCAGCGTGGCTGGTGCGCGTGGAACCCGCGTGACCATCTACTCGTAGCCGTAGCTGCGCAAGTGCTCTTCGTTGTCGGCCCAGCCCGATCGCACCTTGACCCACAGCTCGAGGAAGACCTTGGCGCCCATCAGGCGTTCGAGTTCTTGGCGGGCCTCGGAGCCGATGCGCTTGAGGCGCTCGCCATCGCTGCCGATCACCATGCCTTTGTGGGCGTCGCGCTCGACGATGATGGTGGCGGCAATGCGGCGCAGGTTGCCCTCTTCCTCGAACTTGTCGATCACGACGGTGGAGGTGTAGGGCAGCTCGTCCCCCGTCAGGCGAAACAGCTTTTCGCGGATCAGCTCGCTGGCCAGGAAGCGGTCGCTGCGGTCGGTCAGCGCGTCTTCGTCATAGAACCAGGGCTGCTGGGGCAGATAGGGTTTGACGATGTCGAGCAGGCGCTGCACGTCGGCATCTTTCTTGGCCGTGAGCGGCACGAACTCGGCGAAGGCGTGGCGGTCCTGCATGCCCTTGAGCCAGGGCACGAGCTCGGCGCGGCGGTGCACGGCATCGAGCTTGTTGGCAATCAGGATCACCGGTTTGTCGCCGGGCATCAATGCCAACACCTTGGCATCGTCCAGACCGAAACGGCCGGCCTCGACCACGAACAGCACGACATCCACATCGCCCAGCACGCCCTGCACCGTGCGGTTGAGGTTGCGGTTGAGCGGCGCGCTGTGCTTCGTCTGGAAACCCGGCGTGTCGACGAACACGAACTGGGTGTCGGCCACCGTTCGGATGCCGGTGATGCGATGGCGCGTGGTCTGGGCCTTGGCCGACGTGATGCTGACCTTCTGCCCAACCAGCGCATTGAGCAAAGTCGACTTGCCGACGTTGGGGCGACCGACGATGGCGATCAGGCCACAACGCGAGGTCTCGTCGGTGTGGGCTGAGCCGGTCGGCTCAAGAGGGTCGGTCATGGGGTCACGAACGCAGCGCGCTGCCCGGCTTGTCGTCGCTGGCCTTCAAGGCCACGAGCATGCGGCGCGCCGCTTCCTGTTCGGCCACGCGGCGCGAGCGGCCTTCGCCGGTTTCGGTGAGGCTCAGGGCAGGAACGGCGCATTCGACCTCAAAGGTTTGCGCATGGGCCTGGCCCCGCGTGCTGGCAATGCGGTAGCTGGGCACCGGCAGGCGGCGCGCCTGCAGCCACTCTTGCAACTCGGTCTTGGCGTCCTTGGTCCAGCTGTCGATGTCGGTGGTGACGATGACTTCGCCGAACAAATGCTGCACCAGTGCACGGGCGGGTTCGAACCCGCCGTCGAGGAAGGTGGCGCCGATGATGGCCTCCAGCGCATCGGCCAATATGGAGGGGCGCTGCGCGCCTCCGCCGCGGGCCTCACCTTCGCTCAGGCGAAGCACTTCGGGCAGGCCGATCACCAGGGCCACACGGTGCAGCGTGTCTTCACGCACGAGGTGGGCACGGACACGGGTCAGATCACCCTCGTCGGAACCGCCGAAACGCTCGAACAGCAGCGCACTGATGGCCAGGCTGAGCACCGCATCGCCCAGGAATTCGAGGCGCTCGTTGTGGTCGGCCCCGAAGCTGCGGTGCGTGACGGCGCGGCTCAGCAACGCAGGCTCGGCGAACCGGTGGCCGAGGCGTTGCTGCAGGGCGATCAGGCGGGCGTCCACAGGTTATCGACTCGAATCAGGCCGCAGCCTTACTTCGATCGCCCTTCGTACTTGATCAACAGGAAGACCGGGCTCATCAGTTCGATTTCCTTGTTGTACGCAAATGCAATCACCACCTTGTCGTTGACCTTGGTGATCTCAAGATCCTTGCCGGTGATGGAGGTGATGGAGTATTCGATCTGAATCTGCTTCTCAAAAGCGCCGCGAATTTCAGGCACCGTGGTTGCCCCGCTGGCAGCAATCTTCTCGACTGCGCGCTTGATGGTGAAGTATTCGTTCATTGTCGGCAGAACGCGCAGACCCACGAGCGCGAAGAAGCCGATGATGATGGCCCAAAAAAGCAAGCCGAACAGCGTGACACCACGCTGGGAACGCGCCTTGCGGAACTCAACGGTCATGGCCTCATGCTCCTCTTGATGGTTTGGGTCTGCAAAGATCGCGGGTCAACGGAAAGAGCCGATACGCCCGAGGTTACCGAAATTCATCCAGACAAAGAAGGCCTTGCCCACGATGTTCTGGTCGGGCACAAACCCCCAGAAGCGCGAGTCTTCGGAGTTGTCGCGGTTGTCGCCCATCATGAAATAGTGGCCAGCCGGCACCTTGCAGGTCACGCCTTCGGCGCTGTAGTGGCAGTTTTCCTTGAACGGGAAAGGGTCGGTGGGGCGGATGTAGGAAGACCTTTGCGTGTCGACCAGGATCCGGTGGTCGACCGAACCCAGGTGTTCGGAGAACTGCTTGAAGTACCGTGTGCTGTCGTCGTCGTAAAACTCGGGCTGGGGTTGCGTCTCGGCCAGCTTGCCGTTGAGGTAGAGCTTCTGGTTCAGGTAAGCCACTTCATCGCCAGGAACACCGACCACGCGCTTGATGTAGTCGATGCTTGGGTTGGCCGGGTAACGAAACACCATCACATCGCCAGGCTGCGGGTCGTTGATGGCAATGATCTTCTTGTTGATCACCGGCAGGCGCACGCCATAGTGGTACTTGTTCACCAGGATCAGGTCGCCGATCAGCAAGGTGGGCACCATCGAACCCGAGGGAATTTTGAAGGGCTCGAACAGAAAGGATCGCAGCAGGAAGACCACCAGGATCACCGGGAACAACCCTGCCGTCCAGTCCAGCCACCAAGGCTGCATCAACAGCGTCTCGCGCGCCTGGGCGATGTCACCGTCGACTTTGGCGATGCCCTTCTTGGCAAGCTCTTCGCGGCGCACTGCGTCTTGCTGCTCGAGAGTCTGAGCCGCCTGCACGCGCCTGGGTGCGAAGTAGAAGCGCTCGGCCAGCCAGTAGGCCAGCGTCACCAATGTCAGGATGAGCAGCAGCAGCGAGAAATTGCCTGTCCACTTGCCCAAGTACCAGCCTCCCAGATACACCATGAGGCACGCATACAGCAAACCGGTCAAAGAACCCATCAGTCGTCCACTTGGAGGATGGCCAGGAACGCTTCCTGCGGCACCTCGACGGAGCCGATCTGCTTCATGCGTTTCTTGCCAGCCTTTTGTTTTTCGAGCAGCTTGCGCTTGCGGGAAATGTCGCCGCCATAGCACTTGGCGATGACGTTCTTGCGAAGTGCTTTGATTGTCTCACGCGCAATGATGTTGGCCCCGATGGCTGCCTGCACCGCCACGTCGTATTGCTGGCGTGAAATCAGCTCGCGCATCTTGGCGACCACTGCGCGGGCGCGGTACTGGCTTTGCACACGGTGCACGATGATCGAGAGCGCGTCGACCCGGTCACCATTGAGCAGGATGTCGACCTTCACCACGTCGGACGCGCGGTACTCCTTGAACTCGTAGTCCATGGACGCATAACCGCGCGACACGCTCTTCAGCTTGTCGAAGAAGTCCAGGACGATCTCGGCCAGCGGCATCTCATAGGTGAGCATCACCTGGCGGCCGTGATAAGCCATGTTGAGCTGGTTGCCACGCTTCAGGTTGGCCAGCGTCATGACCGGGCCCACGTAATCTTGCGGCATGTACAAATGCACGGTGACGATCGGTTCGCGGATTTCCTTGATGCGACCGAGATCGGGCATCTTGGATGGATTCTCGACCTGCAGCAAATCGCCGTTGTTGAGCTCGACCTGGTACACAACGGATGGGGCCGTGGTGATCAAGTCCTGGTCGAACTCGCGTTCCAGGCGCTCCTGCACGATCTCCATGTGCAAGAGACCGAGGAAGCCGCAACGGAAGCCGAAGCCCAGTGCTTGCGACACCTCGGGCTCGTAGCGCAGCGACGAGTCATTGAGCTTGAGCTTCTCCAGCGCGTCACGCAGCTGGTCGTATTCGCTGGCTTCGGTCGGGTACAGGCCGGCGAACACCTGCGGCTGGATCTCCTTGAAACCAGGAAGCGCCTCGCTGGCGGAGCCCAGGTTGTTGGGGAGCTTCTTCTCCAGCGTGAGGGTGTCCCCCACCTTGGCGGCCTGCAATTCCTTGATGCCGGCGATCACGAAGCCCACCTCACCAGCACGCAGCGCTTCGCGCGAAACGGATTTCGGGGTGAACACCCCGAGCTGCTCGGCCGCGTAGGCCGTGCCGGTGGCCATCATCTTGAAGCGCTCACCCCTCTTGAGTTCGCCGTCGACCACGCGCACCAGCATCACGACGCCGACGTAGTTGTCGAACCAGGAGTCGACGATCATGGCCCGCAACGGCGCATTCGGCTTGCCCTTGGGGGCAGGCATGCGGGTGATCACCGCCTCGAGAATGTCGTCGATCCCCTCGCCGGTCTTGGCGCTGCACGGGATGGCGTGCTCGGCGTCGATGCCGATCACGTCTTCGATCTCTTCTTTCGCGCGCACCGGATCGGCCTGAGGCAGATCCATCTTGTTGAGCACAGGCACCACTTCGACACCCAGGTCGAGCGCCGTGTAGCAATTGGCAACCGTCTGCGCCTCGACGCCTTGGCTGGCGTCGACCACCAACAGAGCTCCTTCGCAGGCCGACAAGGAGCGACTCACTTCATAAGAGAAGTCGACGTGCCCCGGCGTGTCGATCAGGTTCAGCTGGTAGGTCTGGCCATCGCGGGCGACGTAGGTCAGTGCGGCGGTCTGCGCCTTGATGGTGATGCCGCGCTCGCGTTCGATGTCCATCGAATCGAGCACCTGGGCTTCCATTTCGCGGTCGCTGAGACCGCCGCAACGCTGAATCAGGCGGTCAGCGAGTGTCGATTTGCCGTGGTCGATGTGGGCAATGATGGAGAAGTTTCGGATGTGATCCATGCAAACCGCTAAGTGCTCGACGAGAGGCTCTTCGCTGAAGAGACAACGGCGCAACCGTTGCAGAGAAAGCTCTCAATCGCGAGACAGGATGAGCACGCGATGCGTCGCGCACAGACTAAAAAGAGGCTAAAAAAAAGGCACGTCGAACTTTTGACGCGCCTTCCAACAAAACGTATGGCAACTGCTTGTTGGGCCTTCATTGTAGCCAAAAGCCCCCCGCGGGAAACCGCGCCATTGCTTGATTTCACGCCGTTGCGAGTCGCCAACATCGAAATATATCCACAATTTATCCACAATTGCTTGTGGGCAGCTTGGGGATAGTTTCCGACACCAGAACTCGTTGCCATCACTGACGATAAAAGGCTGCGTCGTGCTCGAATTGTATCTGAGGAAAGATGGAATCCAAGTAGATGAATGTGTGCGCACGCTGACTTATTGGAGGTTCCCGACGGCAGCTATTTTTTTCACCGCGATGTCCCCGGCCCTCGCTCGGCTTTCGGCGCCGGCGTGCCGCCCAAAACACCCGCAGTTCACTTGACGACAGGAATCCTCAGAAACTGAGCCCACTCGCCGCGCAACACAGTCACGGGCAATGACCGTGCTTTGTCGAGCTTGGCCACCACTGCGTCGAACTGCTTGAGGTCGGTGACGTCTGTCGTGCCCACGGCCAGAATGACGTCTCCCACACGCAGACCCACTGCTTCAGCGCCGGCTGCAACGTCGGTGATGCGAACGCCCGAGACACCGCGAGCAGCTTGCCGTTCTGTATCGGTGAGGTTGGCTACCGTCAGTCCCCAGACTTTGGCCGCCGCCGATGTGCGCGTGTCGCTGCCTTCTGGGCGTTCATTTGCAGCCTGCTGCGGATTCAGTTCAGCCAGATTGGGTTTGAACTCCATCAACTTCCCGCGGCGGCTGATTTGCAGGCTCACCACTGAACCCGGTTTCAGCGCGCCCAAGGTGCGGCGCAGTTCCACCGCGCCATCGACGGCCTTGCCATTGACCGAGAGCACCACGTCGCCAGGCTGGATGCCGGCTTTGTCAGCAGGCGCGCCGGGCACGACCTGGCGCACGAACGCGCCTTTGGCCTTGCCTTTGTTCAGCCCATATTCTTCGGCCAACTCGCGCGGCACGTCGATCGGCTGAATGCCAAGATAGCCACGCACCACGCGGCCCGTGGCCTTGAGTTGGTCGGCGATGCGCATCGCCTCGTCGATGGGTATCGCGAAGGAAATGCCGACGAAGCTGCCCACAGGGCTCAGGATCTGCGAATTGATACCGACCGCTTCACCGCGGATGTTGATCAGCGGCCCGCCCGAGTTGCCGGGGTTGACGGCCACGTCGGTCTGGATGAATGGAACGTCCGAGCCTGTCTCGCGCGCCTTGGCGCTGACAATGCCGGCGGTCACGGTGTTCTCCAGCCCGAACGGCGAACCGATGGCTAGCACCCACTCCCCCACGCGCAGGCGACTCACGTCGCCAATGCGCAGCAGCGGCAGGCCGGTGGCCTCGATCTTCACCAGCGCCACGTCGGTGCGCTCGTCGGCGCCGATGATCTTGGCCTTGAACTCGCGCTTGTCGGTGAGCGTGACGTAGACCTCGCTGGCGCCCTCGACGACATGGGCGTTGGTCATCACATACCCATCGGCGCTGAGGATGAAGCCCGAGCCTTCACCACGCGGCACTTCGTCGCTGCCCTGCAGCGCAGGCGAGCGGCGACGAAAAGGCGAGCGCGGGCCTTCGGGTGTGCGCTCGGTGGTGCGGATGTTGACCACCGCCGGGCCCACACGCTCAACCAGATCGGCAAAGTCGGGCAGCCCTTGCGCATGGCTCGCCCGCGGCATCAGCACGCCAGAAAGAGCCAACACCACTGTGGCGGCAAAAGCAGTGACAAGACGCCAGACGGAGTGCCGACGACTCCAAGCCGTCGGCGCGACAGAAATGCTGGAACGCATGCGAACCCCTCGAATGTGAATCACCTGAACCGCGACCGCTGCGCGAAGACGGAAGCATGCCTCGCCTGAGCGGCCACCGCTACTTCTTGCGCTCCACCCCTTTGGCGAATTGTCGCAATGTCGCGGTCGGCACGTCGCCCATCACCGTGACCCACCAGTCGCCTTCGCGGCGCATCATGGTCTGGGTGGCGCCGATGGTCGTGAACATCGACTGGGTGTGGCGTTCTGGGCTGTATGGTTCGATGAAGATGGACACATAGGTCAGGCCATCGGAGTAGACCGTTTGCAGCGCCTGGTCTGCGGCGCTCGACGGCGCACGCGATGAACCGTCGAACGGGCGCTTCACGCAGCTGACCATCTTGAAGCCGGGCACGGATGTCTTGACCGTCCACCCTTCGGCCTCGAGACGCGCAGGCACCAGCAC
>Ga0302321_100005881_pt1 | contig 10755 bp, 7 predicted proteins | sample Fen_T0_1_FD_202505 | JGI IMG/M metagenome (GOLD analysis project Ga0302321, IMG submission 202505) | Peat permafrost microbial communities from Stordalen Mire near Abisko, Sweden - Fen_T0_1 | ecosystem: Environmental > Terrestrial > Soil > Wetlands > Permafrost | place: Sweden: Abisko...
ATCCCGTACGACTCGCGGTAGTTGATCGTCATGTAGTGCCCGAACACCTTGGCGACGCCGTAGGGCGATCGCGGCCAGAGCAATGTCGACTCGTTCTGCGGCACGCTCTGCACCTTGCCGAACATCTCCGAGCTCGACGCCTGGTAGAAGCGCGCCCTGCTCACGTCGCCGCGGGACCAGAGCCGGATCGCCTCGAGCATGCTGAGCACACCGATACCCGTCACCTGGCTCGTGAGCGCCGCCTGCTCCCAGGAGTAGGCCACGTAGGAGATCGCACCGAGGTTGTAGACCTCGTCCGGCTCGGACGCCTCGAGCGCGCGCAACAGGCTCGAGAGGTCCTGCAGGTCGCCGCTCACGAGAGTCACGTCCGGAACCGTCGTCCGGACGAGGTCCTCCTTCGGGTTGTTCTGGCCGCGGATCAACCCGAAGACCTCGTAGCCCTTGTCGAGCAGCAGCTCGGACAGGTACAGGCCGTCCTGGCCCGTGATGCCCGTGATGAGGGCCCGGCGTGCCATGTCGTCTCCTCGGTGACTGCGCGGGGCCAACCCCCGACGTCGTGCGACCGGTCGATGCGGACCGACCGGTCATCGGCTCGTCCCGCAATGAGCCCGGACCACCCGGGGTACTGGCCGCCCGACCACCCTAGCCCCCGAGGACCAGGTATCCGTCGCTGCGGCGGACCGACGCGACGGCCGCTCGACGGCGGGGAGCGCGACCTGTCGGCGGTACGATGCGGCGTCCCTGCCGACGCTGCTCGACCATGGCCGAGAGGAGTTCCAGCGTGGCCGAGTACGACAAGTGGGCGGCACGTGGCGCCCTGCTGGCCGCCACGGCACGGTCGGCACTTCGCGGCGGACGGCTCGCCCTCGAGCAGCGATCATCCACCGGACCCGGCGTCAATGTCGTGCGCTACCAGGGCGGCGGCCTCGGGCTCGAGGCGATGGCGCGCTTCATCGTGGCAGCGCTCGGCGAGGCCGGGCTGCCCTCGACGACGTACCAACTGGCGATCGAGCCCGGATCCTCGCCCAGTACCAGCTCCACGGACGGCCTCATCACCGAGCGCACCCTGTCCCTGGTCAACTCCGCCCACACCGCCTCCGCGGCGATGCAGTTCCCGAGGCTGTTCTCGCCCAACCGCACACGCTGGGGCATGTGGCACTGGGAGCTGATGACGGTCCCTCCTGCCCAGCGGCTCGGCCTGCCCTTCGTCGACGAGGTGTGGACCACGAGCACCTTCCAGCAAGCGGCGTTCCGCACCGCCACCAACAAGCCGGTGCGGGTGATCCCGATCCCCGTGGAGGTCCCGGACCTCGGCGAGGGCGGCCGGCTTCGCGCCCGCCTGGGCCTGCACGACACGTTCCTGTTCGGCCACCAGTCCGACCTGGCCAGCAGCGGCGAGCGGAAGAACCCCAGCGCAGTGGTGGAGTCCTACGTGCGCGCGTTCGCCCTCCCGTCGGCGGACCAGCACCTGGTCGTCAAGGTCGTGCACGGCGAGGGCTCTGCGGAATGGGACCGGGTCCGACGGCTCGGTGCCGGGCGCCCGGACATCACGCTCGCCGACGAGTTCTGGCCGCAGGACGTCATCGAGGACTTCTTCCTCGACCTCGACTGCTACGTCTCCCTGCACCGAAGCGAGGGTTTCGGTCTGACCATGGCCCAGGCCATGGCGAACGCGACCCCGGTGATCGCCACGGACTACTCCGGGAACATGGACTTCATGGACGACGGGACCGCCGCCCTGGTCGGTCACCGTCTCGTACCCGTCGGCCCGAATCCGGTCTACCCGGCGGACGGGACGTGGGCCGAGCCGGATCTCGACGCGGCGGTGGACTGGATGCGCCGACTGACGCAGGACAGGGCGTTCGCCGTTGCGCTCGGGGGCCGGGGACGCGAGCACGTCGTAGCGACGCGCTCACCCGAGGCGTTGGTGAGATGGATCCGGGCGACCGTCGGAGTCGACGGGCCGCCCCCGGACGGAGGATCGCGATGAAGGTTCCGATGAGCGCCAAGGTCTGGGCGCACGAGACCGCCTGGAAGCTCGGCTACGACGTGATGCCCATCGGCTCGGAGTCGCGCTCGCTCGTCGGCTCCCCCGGCGAGGAGGTGGCCCGGCTCCAGGGCGTCGTGCAACGGGTCCTCGGCTACTCGCGCGAGGTCGCCGACGGACCCGCCCCGAGCTGGACCCGGCTCGTGGCCGAGGCGTTCTCGCTCGCAGCCGACGGACACTCGCCGCGTGGGCAGCTCCTCCAGGACGCCTGGGTCACGCTCTGCACCGGCCGCAAGCGTGACGGCTACTTCGTCGACATCGGTGCTGCGGACGGCTACTACCTCAGCAACACCGTCATGCTCGAACGGTCCTTCGGCTGGACCGGCCTGCTGTGCGAGCCGAACCCGGATCTTCGCGCCGCCATCGCCCGCATACCCCGCCCGGGTTCGGTCGTCGTCCCCGAGGCCGTCTGGGACCGTTCCGGCGTCACCCTCGAGCTCGTCCTCGCCGACGAGATGTCCGCCTTCCAGGACAACGCCGGAGGAGACGTCCATGCGCGAGGTCGCTCCGCCGCCGCCGGCGGGCGGACCGCATCGGTGGTGACCGCCACCCCGGGCGACATCCTGGACCGGCACGACAGCCCTGCGGTCATCGACTTCCTGTCCATCGACACGGAGGGCTCCGAGCTCGACATCCTGCGCGCCTTCCCGTGGCACGAGCGAGGGGTGCGCCTGCTGGCCGTCGAGCACAACCACACACCGGGGCGGGCGGCCGCGTACGACGCGTTCCTGGTCCCGCTCGGCTTCCGACGCTCGCTGCCGGACTGGTCGGCGTTCGACGCCTGGTACGTCCACGAGAGCCTGGAGGTCCACCCGGCACTGGTCACGGACCCGCCGTGACGTCCGAGGCGTCCGCGCCGCCGCAGCGAGGCCTCGGCGAGATCCTCTTCGCCGCAGGCATCGGCGTGTTCCTCGTGGGCGGGATCGCCACCGCCGTGCTGGCAGCACGCGAGCTCTCTCCGGCGGACTACACCGTCTACGCCGCGTTCTCCGCCGTCTTCGGCGTGGTGGTGCTCGGACCCGCGGGCGCGCTCGAGCAGCGCTCGGCGCAGCTGGGCGGACGCGGACTCCCGACGGGACAGGGCCTGAGGCGCCTGAGGACACCGATGCTCGTCGTGTGGGCTGTCGTGGCCGCGGCGGCCCTGCTGGCGCCGGGCAGCTGGCGGGACTCGTACTTCGCCGGTGCCACCTCTCCGGTGATGCTGAGCCTCCTGCTGATCACGCCGGCGGCCCTGCTCGCCGCCGTCCTGCGCGGATTCGCGACCGGTCAGCATCGCTACGTGCTGGTGGCCTCCGCCAACGCAGCCACGGGCATCGCCATGCTGGGGCTCTCGCTCGGGCTCATCCTGCTGGGCGTCGACCCCCTGGTCGCCTTCGTCTACGGACCGGTGGTGGCGTGGCTCCTGCCCCTCGCCTTTCTCGGTGCTGTCACGATCCTGCGACCTTCCACCGTCAGCCCGGTCCTCATGGCCGAGGCCGCGGCCGGAGGCGCCACCAGCGCGTGGCTGATCGCCGCGAACCTGCTCATGATCGCCAACCTGCTCGCCGTGCCGGCCATCCTGCGCTCGCACGCAGGCAGTCTGCCCGAGGCCACCGTCGCCTCCGCCCAGCTCGTCGTGAGCACCAGCCGGCTGATCACGACGGCGGCGCTCGCCTTCCTCCCGCTGCTCATCGCGCGCCTGTCGCGGCTCGCACCGGAGGAGCTCCGACGCTCCGGCAGGATGCTCGCGGTGGCCGGCGCCGGCCTGTCGGCGCTGGCCGTGCTGGTCATGCTCCCCGTCGTTGGCCCAGCGCTGAGCTGGCTCACCCGCGGCTCCGTCTCGGCCGGCCCGCTGTTCACCGCCCTCGCCGCCGGGCCGATCGTGGTGCTGATCCCGACGTTCGCCATGATGGCCGTGGCGATCACCCGAAGCCGTGAGCGGTTCGTCGCCGTCGGCTGGTTGCTCGGCTTGGTGTCGCTGCTCGCCGTCGCCGTCGTGGACGTCGGGGGGCGCGACCTCCTGCTGCTGGCGCTCGTCGGCGCCTGCACCCTGCCGCCCCTGCTGCTGACCGCGTTGGGAGCATTCGGGCGGTCGCGGACGGCGGACGACGCCTCCGACGCAGCCCTGCCCAGGTCCGCGTCGGGCAATGGCCGCAGATAGGCTACGCGCGCGCACGGTCACGGGGGCCCCGCGGCAGGAGGTACGGCGTATGCGCTCGTGGGCCCGCCCCCGGGTGCGCGCCTACCTCGCCTACTGCGCCGTCGTGCTCGGTGCGTTCGGCGTGCTCGTCGCGCTCGGTGTCACGACGTCGAGCATGGGCGTGCTCTCCGCCAGCGGGACAGCCGACACCTCGAACGCGATCGCCGGTGGGCCGCGGATCGTGCGCAGCGACGAGTACGTGCGCAGCACCCCCTTGCGACTCGGCATCATGCATGCCCACATCACGGGCGCCACATGGACCCAGCTGGACGCCGGCAACGCACGCGTCGGGTCCACCTGGCGGTTCTCGTCCAACGACTCGCAGGCCCTGTTCCTCGAGGACACGATGTCCGCGGGCATCGGAGGCGCTCGCGGCTTCGCAGCCGCCTGGTGGCGACCGGTGGTCCTGGGTCTGCTGTCGGTGCCGGCGTTCCTGCTCCTGCTGGGCGTCCGCCTCACGATCGGTGTCCCGGTCACCCTCGTCGTCGCCCTCGCCGCCGACAGCGCCTGGTGGAGCTACTCGCCGTTCGAGATCCTCGGCACCGTCTGCGCCGCGGGCGCGCTCCTGCTGTTCGGGACCAGGCGTCTCGCGACATCCGGGCGGGAGGACCGCCGACGAGCGCTCGTCGGGGTGATCTCCGTGGTCGCAGGGGCCTACGTCCTTGCGCGGGTCCCTCTCCTCTACCCGCCGTGGTCCCTTCCCGTGGTCGCCACGTGCGGCGTGGTCGTGGTGGCCTCGGTGGCCCTGGACCTCCGGCTCGCCCCGGCACGCCGATGGGCGTCGGTCGGCGTGCTGGCCGTGTCGGGCGCGGCGGCGCTCGCGATGTTCTGGCTGGCGGCTCACGCCGACCTGCAGGTGCTCGCCTCGACGGTCTACCCGGGTTCACGCCGGGTGTCAGGGGCGGCCGAGTCGATCGGGAGTGTCTGGGGCGGCCCGTTGATGTGGCGGCTGCCGGCTCTCGGCGACGGCGCGGTCGGCACCAACCAGAGCGAGCTGGCGACCGGCTGGCTCGTGCTCCTGATCCCCTCGGCGTGGACGGTCGTCGCGGAACGACGGCGCTGGCGGAGCGGGACCTACCTCGGCGCGGCCGTCCCGGTGGTCGCCGCTGCCCTGCTGGTCCTGTGGGCGTCCGCCCCGTGGCCGGCATCGCTCCTGCACCTGAACCCGCTCACGCTCATCCCCACGGAGCGCGCTCCGGTCGCGGCTGCCCTGCTGGCGGCGCTGGCGTTCGCGTTCAGCCTCGAGCTCCTGGCGAGCCGGGCCCCGACACAGGTGACGGCTGCGACGATCACCGCGTTGAGCGCAGCGGTCTTCGTCGTCGTCGTGGCCGCTGGTGGCGCGCTCCAGGCCTCGGCCCTGCCGGCGCTGAGACCGGTCGACGTCTGGGGCACGGCGACAGTCGCAGCGCTCGTTCTGGCCGTGGTGCTCCGGTTCCCGGGACGACTCTGGGCGGTCCTCCCGCTCGTCCTCGTCGCGGCGCTCTCGACCTATCGCGTGAACCCGGTCGTCCAGGGTGTCGGCGACCTGTGGAACTCCCCGGCGGCGAAGACGGTCCAGGACCTCGGTGCCCGCGACGACGGCCGCTGGGCGGCTGACCGCTTCTACATCGACTCCCTGCTCGTCGCCAACTCGGTCCCGACGCTCTCGGGTCAGCAGTCGATCGGTCCGAACGGCGCGGCCTGGGCCGCGCTCGATCCTGATGGTCGGTTCCGCGAGATATGGAATCGTGGAGCCTCGTTCGTGACGTTCGACTGGAGCACGGGGGAGACGTCGATGTCCCTGTCAGCACCGGACTCGGTGCACGTGAGCATCGATCCCTGCGACAAGGGGCTCGACACCCTCGGAGTGCACTACGTGGTCGTGAGCGCGAACATCGTCAGTCCGTGCCTCGCTCCCGTCTTGAGCTTCACGTGGATGGCAGCTCCGCGATTCGTCTACGAGAGGACGTCCCTCCATGCATCCTGAGGTCAACGACCGAGGCACCACCTGGCGTGGGAGAGCACGGTGACGACACGGCCGCCCCGATTCACGGAGCCGCTCTTCGTGAGCCGCCCCATCCTCCCTCCGTTGGAGGAGTACGTCGGCGACCTGGAGGAGATCTGGCGATCCCAGTACCTCACGAACATGGGGCCGTTCCACTCGCGCCTCGAAGCGGCGCTGCAGGAGCGCGTGGGTCTCGGGCACGTCTCGCTCTGGAACAACGGCACCAACGCCCTGACCGCAGCGGTCGCCTCTCTCGACCTGACGGGCGAGGTCGTCGTGACTCCGTTCACGTTCCCCGCGACCGTCCACGCCGTCGCGGCGATGGGACTCACTCCCGTGTTCGCGGACATCACCGAGGACGACATGACGCTGTCCGCGGACGCGGTGGCAGAGGCGCTCACCTCGTCCACGACCGCGGTCATGGCGACACACATCTACGGGGCCTTCTGCGACACGCAGGCTTTCGCCGCACTGTCCCGCGAGACCGGGGTGCGGGTCATCTACGACGGCGCGCACTCCTTCGGACGGCACACCCCGGTGTTCCCGGACGGCGCCGCCTCGCTCGGCGACGTGACGATGCTCAGCTTCCACGCCACCAAGCTGTTCCACACCGTCGAGGGCGGCGCGCTCGTCACGACCGACCCGGCGTTGCACGAGCGTCTGCTCGGTATCCGCAACTTCGGCATCCGCTCGGAGGACGTCGTCGAGGGCATCGGGCTGAACGGCAAGATGAGCGAGCTGCACGCCGCCATGGGTCTCCGAGTGCTCCAGCGGCTCGACGCCGAGATCGACCGGCGGGCCGCACTCGCCGAGATCTACCGGCGGCGACTCGCAGGACTCGACGGCCTCGAGATCGTGGCCGGCACCGGAGAGTCCCGGCAGTATCTCGTGCTCCGCATCGACCCAAAGACGTTCGGCAGCAGCCGCGACCAGCTGCACGAGACACTCCGCAGCCTGAACATCATCAGCCGCCGCTACTTCTATCCGCTGTGCAGCGACATCGCGCCCTACTCCGCGCACCCCTCCGCACGCGACCTGCCCAACGCGCGTCGCGCAGCGGACGAGTGCCTGGCGCTTCCCTTCTACGGCGGCCTCTCCGCCGAGACAGTCGAACTCATCTGCGACGCCATCGCCTGGCAGCACGAACAGGGGGAATGAGACGTGGACGACCTCATGGTCAGCGTCCTGCTGGTCACGTACAACCACGAGCGCTTCATCGAACGAGCGTTGAGCTCGATCGCGATGCAACGACTCGACGCACCGTTCGAGGTCGTCGTCTCCGACGACTCGTCGTCCGACGCCACACTCGCACTGGTGAGCGCCTGGGCCGAGACCGTCGACATCCCGGTGCGCATCCTCCCCGCGCAGCCTCGCCTGGGAATCACGCTCAACTACGCCCGCGGATTCGCCTCGTGCCGGGGTCGCTACGTCGCGGTCCTCGAGGGCGACGACGAGTGGCTCACCATCGACAAGCTCCAGCTCCAGGTCGACCTGCTCGAGTCGGACCCCGCACTCACCATGGCCGCAAGCCGGATCCTGGTCTACGACGACGCCACAGGTGCCTCAGCCGCGGAGCCGATGCTGGCCCTCGACGCGCTGACCGCCACGGTCACCAGCGACGAGCTCGCGGCCTACAACTGGTTCGCGACCTTCAGCTGCTGCATGTTCCGAGCGGAGATCCTCGAACGCCTCGACCCGGCTATCTTCGAGACGACCGCCTACGACTGGCTCATCAACATGGCCGTGACCGTCCACGGTCCCGCCGGATTCGTCCCGGTCGTGGCGACCCTCTACCGGATCCACAGCACAGGAACCTGGTCGAGCACCACTGAGCTCAATCGCACCGACCAGATCCGCAGGGTCATCCCGCGGTACGTCGAGCTGCTGGGAGGGGAGGCCGGACGTGAGCTCACCCGACTGCTTCACGCACTCGACGCTTTGCTGCGCGACGCACGACTGCTCGAGTCGGAGCCATCCGCGCTGGTCGAGCAGCGCAACGCGGGAGCAGTGGCGAAGCAGAGCGAGGCCGGCGAGGAGGACGCTCGCGTCCACGCGGACCCCGTTGCTCTACCCATCCCGCGCGTCACTCGACTCGAGCGTCCGCGCGTGTCGGTGATCATGGCGTCGTACAACCACGCCCCCTACGTGCTGGAGGCGGTCAACAGCGTCCTCGACCAGACCATGGCCGACCTCGAGCTGGTGATCGTGGACGACGGATCGGCCGACGACTCGCTCAAGATCCTGTCGACGCTCACCGACCCGCGCGTACGGGTCTACCGGCTCGCAGAGAACCAGGGCGCGTGCGCAGCGACGAACCTCGCCATCCAGCAGACGCGCGGCGGCCTCGTCGCCCTCATCAACTCCGACGACGTGTGGGAGCCGCACAAGCTCCAGCGTCAGCTCGACGCACTCTCGGCCCGCCCTGACGTGACCGCTGTCTTCTCCTCCGCACGATTCATCGGAGAGGACGGGGTCGCACTGCCGCAGGAGCGCATTCCCTTCGGCAACAACATCTTCCGCCAGCCGAACCGGACTCGAGCGCAGTGGCTGCGCTACTTCTTCGAGCACGGGAACGCCTTGTGCCATCCCAGCATGCTCATCCGACGGGCGTTCTACGAGGACCACGGGCTCTATGACGGCAGGCTGCGCCAGCTGCCGGACCTCGAGCGATGGATCACCCTGGTGAAGCACCACGACATCCTCGTCCTCGGCGACGAGGACCTCGTCCGTTTCCGGTTGCTCGCCTCCGAGCAGAACGCCAGCAGCCTCACCCGGTGGAACGTCGCGCGCGGGCTCCACGAGCACATCGCGATCCAAGAGTCGTTCTTCGACGACGTCTCCGACGACATGCTCGTGGAGGCGTTCCTCGACCAGCTCCAGCATCCGCTGATCAGGACTCGCGAGGAGCGCGAGTGCGAGATCGCGCTGCTGCTATGGAACACGCCGTGCGGGATGCAGGACGTCAACCGCATCCATGCCCAGCGGCTCTTCCGTGAGCTGCTCGGCCAGCCGCGTGCAGCCCGACTGCTCCGAGCGCGCTACGGCATCAGCGATCTCACCCTGCACTACTTCGCGGGCATGGAGCGTCGATCGATCCCGGTCGCGTTCGACGAGTGGCTGACGACCCTCGATGAGCTCCGCTCCACGCCGCCCGACGACCCCGACCTCGTTCCGGTCGGCGCCGTACCGGCCGGTCAGCTGGTCCGGATCGCCGTCTCACGGACGCGTCGTCCCGGCGACGCGTCACTGTCGCGCCGCGCGTGGCGGAACCTCCGCGTGCTGGGTCGCCGCCCGTGACGCGACGTGCCGGCGTGGTCGTCCTCGACGACTACTTCCCGAGGCTCAGCACCGGCTTTCGCGTCGCTGAGTTCAGCTGGATGCTGCGCCACGGAGTGGTCTCCGAGGTCCTGACGACCGCAGGTCCGATCGACCTCCTGCTCGACGAGTACGACCTCGCGCACCCCGGTCAACGGGCCAGGATCCGGAGCTACGACGTCGCTAGGCTGGCCGGCTTCGAGCTGGCCTCGGTAGTCTTCCTAAACAACGTCCACCACTACCTCGACGACCTGGAGCACGCCGAGTTGCCGTTCGTCCTGACCCTGTACCCCGGCGGCGGGCTCCAGCTCGGCGACGCGGGCGTCGAGGCCAAGCTGCAGCGCGTGCTCGCGTCGCCGTTGATCCGGCACGTCGTCACCACCCAGCCGATCGTCACGGACCACGTGCGGGAATCGGCTCCGGGGCTCCCCCTCACCGAGATAGTGGGCGTTCCGGTCGGTCGCGAGCACCTGTTCCCCGGGGCAGGGCTGCGCCCCAGCTACTTCCTGGAGGGCAAGGACTCCCTGGACGTCTGCTTCGTGGCGCAGCGCTACACGGCCGATGGCAGGGACAAGGGATTCCCGACGTTCCTCGAGACCGTGCAGCAGCTGTCGGACGACGGATTGCCGGTGCGGGGGCATGTCGTCGGTGGGTTCGACATGGAGCAGGTCCCCGACGGCCTCGGTAGGCTCGACCTCACCTTCCACGGCGTCCTGAGCACCGGCTCGCTGCGGCAGTTCTTCTCTTCTCAGGACGTCATCGTGTCGCTCCCCGTGCCCGGGGTCCTGGCGCCAGGCGCCTTCGACGGATTCCCGACCGCCTCGTGCGTCGAGGCGGCACTGAACGGCGTAGCGATCGTCAGCAGCGACCCGTTGGACCAGAACAGGGTCTTCCAGGACGGACGGGACATCCACGTGACCGGAGGCTCTGCACTCGAGGCGGCCGGACGAGTCCGAGCCATGCTGGCCGAACCTGGCGGACTGCGCCGGGTCGGTCAGGCCGGGATGCGGACAGCACGACGCGCCTACGGGGTGGGGGCCCAGCTCATCCCCCGCCGGACGATCCTGGAGTCGCTCACGTCACGTCCAGACGGAAGCCTGCGCCGGTGAACCGGGTCACATCGCGGTGCTGCGTCCGCGCGTTGGTGTCCGCCTCGCGTCCGGGGTGGCCAGATCCCAGCCCGCGGTCCTGAGACAATCCCGGCGGCGAACCCACGGGTCAGCCGCGAGC
>Ga0302321_100005883_pt1 | contig 10755 bp, 7 predicted proteins | sample Fen_T0_1_FD_202505 | JGI IMG/M metagenome (GOLD analysis project Ga0302321, IMG submission 202505) | Peat permafrost microbial communities from Stordalen Mire near Abisko, Sweden - Fen_T0_1 | ecosystem: Environmental > Terrestrial > Soil > Wetlands > Permafrost | place: Sweden: Abisko...
TCCACGATGACGACGGCGAGCTGATCCCGACCACTGACCTGTACGTCGTCACATTGGCCAACGGTTATTCCTTCGCTGCTCGCGGCAGTGGTACCGAGCCAAAGATGAAATTCTATCTATTCGGACAGGAGCCGGTCAAAGGTGCGGCCGATCTCCCGAATGCCAAGGCCACGACGAAGGCGACTTTGGAGAAATTAAAAGGTTTGATCGAGGCCGACGCCCGGCAGCGCGCGGATCCGTCTTCGCTCTGACGAGCTACGCCGCGACAAGGGGCTGAGCAAGGTGGCGCGATTAGGACACGGGGGCGGACTTTGGTCCGCCTTCTTTCTTTCCCGTTCTCGTTTCCGACTGCTGGAACCAGCGGTAGAAGCTGATGGCGAAGGCGCCCATCAATACCGTCATGCCCACGAGTGCCATCATGGAGCCGGCGAGGAGTTGGTCGTCGGCGGGTGTCATCCAGGTAATGCGCGGAGCATACTCGTAAGTGGGATAGAGGATGTCTTGGGAAAAAGTGATATAGGCGAAAGCCGGCTTCATGCCGATGGTGACGGCGACAAAATAGAACATCTGCGTCGCGTATCTTGCCGGAGGAAATTCCGTCGAAGGACTGCAGACCGGCCACCAGAGAAAAAGGGCCGAGCCAAAAAAGGTGAAATGTTCGGCGATATGAACTGTGCGGTTCTGGAGCGCCCAATCGTAGAGCATTGGCAGATGCCAGACCTGGAGGCCGACACAAAAAACCAGGCCGCAAATGACAGGTTTGGTCAGGAATCTGATCAATCCGTGCAGCGATGGATGTGCCGTGATCGGCCGAACCATCCAGTCCGGCAAGCCGAGCAGAAACAAAATAGCCGAAGGATAAATCATCAGTTGATGCTGCAGCATATGGGCGCTCAGCAGGAAACGTTCGCCGGCCTGATCGAGGGGAGAGCCCACCGCCAGATAGAAAATGATGAGTGAGCCGTAGAATTTCAGTGCATGCCGACGGGGATAGGCAACACCGGGTCCGCTCAGGCGTTCACGCCACGGGCCGGCCAGCACGGCGTAAAGCCAGCCGATGAAAATGAGCCCACCGATCAGGAAGGGTTCGTTATGCCAATGCGTCCAATCGATCATCAGTGCCTACCAATAGAACTTGTGGGTGGGATGGCCACAAAAAGTGCTGGCCAGACGCATGCGCTTTGGTTGTCCGGGGTGGAACCCGGCCTCCGGACGGGTTGTTCAACTCCAATAGCAAGAAACCCGTCCAGAGGCCGGGTTCCACCTAAAAGCAGTCGGGAGCCAACTTATGTCAGGGCAACGCGGGCAATCTCCAGCGCAGCGGAGCTAAGCGGCTTGCTGGCTTCGGAACCGAAAAGGTGAAGCAAGGCCCACATGGTGCCACCGGCAAGAACGAGGCCGATGAAAAACAGAATCGTGCAGAACACCTTGTCCCACCGCAGGTGCATGAAGTAGAAAATAACGAACATGAACTTCACGGTCGAGAGGATGGCGAGCGCGGTAAAAACGATCCAGCGGGTGAGCGGCAGGTAAACCAGCACGATTTCGAAGCCGGTGATGACCCCGAGCACCATGGCGATCTGGACGTAGATATGGAGCTTGCTGGGCTCGGCGTGGCCGTGAGCGGGAGAATGGTCGGATGCGGCAGGAGCGGACATGGGAGGATATTTAGGCGGATCTCTTAGAGATACTCGATCAGGTAAACGGCGGTAAAGATGACGATCCAAACGATATCGACGAAGTGCCAGTAAAGGCCGATCGCCTCGACATCGATGGCGTTGCGTTGATCAAAATCGGAGTTTCCACTAGTCTTGGCGAACCAGCCGAGCACGGCACCCGCAATCGCGAGGCCGATCAACGGCATCGTGTGATGGCTGAAAAAAGCGCCGAGGCCAGAGCCTGATTCCAGCATGTCCAGAAAACCCGGAATGATGAGAATGAAGGAGAGGCCCATCGCGGTGCAGACCGCGAGAACATGGAAAAGGGTGAGGCCAAGATCGCCAAATGTACCATGGCTGTGGGCGGGCTTGAAGGATCGGACGTACATCAGGCCGAGGAGCAAAACGCCGATGGCGACGTGCGTCCCGTGTGTGCCGGTGAGGGTGTAGAACGTCGAGCCGAAGAGGCTGTTCGATAGCGTCATCTTCTTCACGTGGACAAAGTGCGAGAACTCAAAAACCTGACCGCCGAGAAAGATGCAGCCGAAGAACATCGTGCCGAGCAGCATCGTGCGCATGCTCTTCACCTGGCCCCGCTGAATCGCATTCACGGCGAGGGCCATGAGCAGCGACGACATCAGGAGGATGAACGTCGAGAAAGAGGTGAGCTCGATATTGAAAACCTTGGTCGGCTCCGCGTTCCCCGGGGGCGGGTTGAGGCGGTAGACGAGATGGGTCGAGATCAACGTGCCGAAGAACATGCAGTCCGAGGCGAGAAAGGCCCACCATAGGAGCTTCTTGTTCGGAATGCCCGTGCTGGTGGAGGCGTCGTGGTGGTGATCGATGGTGCCGGCGGCGGCGTGACTGCTCATAGGGAAGAGAGAATGAAAGTAATGGTGAAGCGGCTCGGTAACTTAATGAGAACGGGTGACGGTTTCGTTACCTTCGTCATCGATATGGATGTGGTAGCCGCCGGGACCTTCGAGTGACCAGAGATAGCAGCAGGTGAAGAGAATCACGCCGCCGGCGATAGCGAAGGGGAGGTGGGAGGCGGCAATCTGGCTGCCGCCGAACATCACCGGCAATTTCAGCTGGATGAAGTTGTAAGTGCCAATGAACAGCCCGATGCAGGCCAGAAGGGGATACCACGAGGAATCCGGCATGTGGATGCCACCATGGGACGACTCGGCTTTCATGTGGTCGGCACGTTCGTGGGCGATCTCGTCAGCGTGATTCTTCTCGTACCAGTAGGCGTCCCGGGCATGCACCGTTGGGATGGCCTTGAAATTGTACTCGGGCGGAGGCGAGGGAATCGACCACTCCAGGGTGCGGGCGTCCCACGGGTCGTTGCCACATTTCTCGCCCTTGAAGTAGGTGTAAATCAGGACGGCGAAATACGTGAAGATGCCGACGCCGAGGAGATAGGCACCCATGGTGGCGATGAAGTTACCCTCGTTCCAGCCCATGTTGGCATCGTAGGTCCAGGTGCGGCGTGGCATGCCGTTCAGGCCAAGGAAGTGCATGGGGAAGAACGTCACATTGAAGCCGACAAAGATGAGCCAGAAGGAAACCTTGCCCCAGAATTCCGGAACGAGGCGGCCGAAGAACTTCGGAAACCAATAGTGGATGGCGGCGAGCAGCGCAAAGGTGGCGCCGCCGATGAGCACATAGTGGAAGTGGGCGATGACGAAATAGCTGTCCTGTTGCTGCGCGTCAGCAGGAGCGGCCGAATGCATGATGCCCGAAAAGCCTCCGAGCATGAACATCCAGATGAAACCGATCGCAAACATCATGGGCGTGCGCATGACGATCTGGCCACCCCAGAGGGTGCCGATCCAGTTGAAAATCTTGACGCCGGTCGGGACGGCGATGGCCATCGTGGCGATGGAGAACGCGGCGGTGGCGACATTACCCAAGCCGGTCGTGAACATATGATGGCTCCACACACCGAAGCCGATGAAGCCGATGGCGGCACCCGAGAAAACAATGATCGGATAGCCGAAGAGTGGCTTGCGGGAGAACGTCGGCAAGATTTCCGAGACGTAGCCCATCGGGGGCAGGATCAGAATGTACACCTCGGGATGGCCGAAGACCCAGAAGAGATGCTGCCAGAGAATCGGCTGACCACCGCCGGAAACCTCGAAGAAGTTCGTGCCGAAATTACGGTCAAAAAGCACTTCGACGAGCGCGATGGCGATGGCCGGCAGCGCGAGAATGAGCAGGAAGCTCGTGACGAGCGCCATCCAGCAGAAGACCGGCAGACGCATCATCGTCAGGCCCGGAGCGCGCATGTTGATGATGGTGACGATGAAGTTCAGCGATGCGACGATCGACGAAAGGCCCAGAACCTGAAGACCCATGGCCCAGAGATCGGTTGAGAGCAGGGGCGTAAACGCCTTCGACGTGAGCGGAGCATAACCGAACCAACCCACGCCGGGAGCGCCGCCAAAAGCCTGACGAGCCGCATCGTTGACGTAGCTGAGCCAGCCGATGTTGAGCAAAACCGCACCGACGACCCACGCCCAGAGGGAAAACGCATTAAGCCGGGGGAAGGCGACGTCACGCGCGCCAATCTGGATCGGAATGAGTAGATTGAAAAACGCGGCATTCAGCGGCATGACAGCGAGGAAGATCATCGTCGTGCCGTGCATCGTGAAGAGCTGATTGTAAGTCGTCGCATCGATCACCCGGCTGTTCGGGAACATGAGCTGGGTGCGGATGAGCAGCGCTTCGAGGCCGCCGATCAGGAAGAAGATGATGGCAAAACTGCCATACATCATGCCGATCTTCTTGTGATCGACGGTGGTGAGCCAGCTGATGAGGCCCGTCTTCGCTGTCGGGCGGGAGATGAGCGTGATATCCTTAGGCCCCGAGCTATGCTCTTTGCCGATAAAATCTGATTTTGCCAGTGCTTCTGCCATGTGAGAAAAAGATGAGGGTGAAAAATACGGTGGGGACCGGAGCGACGTTTACTTCAGGCTTTGCAGATACGCGACCAAGGCGGCGATTTCTTGGTCATTGAGGACGATATTGGGCGTGGCCTTGCCGTTCTCATATTTGAAATAACCAGCCATGCCACCGATGCCATGAACCATCTTGTTTCCGGGTTTGAAATATTCGGGATCCTTCAACCACTGGCCCATGCGCTCAGGTGAATTTTCGAGAACACCGGCGGCAATGGAGGAACGGGCGCCGACGTGGGTGAGATTGGGTGCGGTCAAGCCGCCAAAAGGAGTTTTCCCATCCTTTGCGGTGTGACCTCGAATGGTGTGGCAGTTGTAGCAAGTCTTTTCCTCGAAGAGTTGATGGCCACGTTTAATGAGCGCGGTGTCTTCGTTTGTGGGAACGATTTGCTTGTCCTGCCACGCCGCAAACGGGTTGGCATCAAACTCGGGGGAGCCGGCGAGCGTGCTGCCGCGGCCCGTGTTTTTCATGCTGGCGAACTCGACGCGCAATGGGCCGGCTTCTGCCGAACCGGTGGCGTTGCGGGCGACTTCTTTCTGGTTTGCCAGCCAACTTTCGTACGCCGCCGGCTCAAGCGCGATTACGCGAAAACGCATGATGGCATGGGAATCACCGCAATACTCGGCGCACTGGCCGTAATAGTAGCCGGGCTTGTCGGCCTTGAACCAGACGAAATTTGCCCGGTTGGGGATCATGTCAACTTTGCCGGCGAGCTTGGGAATCCAGAAGCTGTGAATCACGTCGACCGTGCGAAGATGCACACGCACCGGTTTGCCCGCAGGAACCACCAGTTCGTTGGCAGTGACCAGATTCGCCCCGTCCTTCCCGTCGGCGTCCTTTGCCAGCACGTTTTCATAATCAAACTTGAACCACCACTGGTAGCCGGTGGCGGTTATATCCATCGCATTAGCTTTTTCCACCTCTGGAACATCGTGGGTGTACCAAATATCCTTGAGCGTCGGAATGGCGATTATGACGAGGAGAGCAACCGAGGCGACAATCAGGCCCATTTCGATGAACGGGTTGCCATGCCCTTGCTCGGGCGGAGCGACCTTGTTGCCATCGGATTTTTTTGCACGGAATTTGATCTGCGCATAGGCCAAGATGACGCCAACAACGATGAAAATGAAGGTCGTCACGTAAACGGTGACCATGAACAGATCCCATTGTCTTGCGGCTACCGGGCCCTCGGTCAGGTAGGTGGATTGCGGGCCGCTCAGGCTAAACACCTGGTGGATTTTCTCGGCCAGTTTGCAGCCGGAAAGCAGCGCGAGGGAAAGACCGCCAAGCACGAGAGTGCCCAAACGGGTCATTTTACGATAATCGAAGCGTGTGCGGGTCATGTGTTGCGAAGGCGTCAACGCCGGATGGCAGTTGGCAAAAGGAAAGCGTCAGAGTTTGGAATATATCGGTCATTTCAACCGCAAAAAGAGAGAACTTTTTGTTGTTATCTGCGTAGACAGGGCCAGTTCCGCCCTTTTGGGCGAAAACCCTGATTTACCGTCAAGATTGGTTCTGCGGTGTTGATTGTCATCGGAAGTTGTGCGTCTTTTTTCGTTCCATGAACAATAAACTCGCCCTCTCTCTCTTTGCTTGCGCGGTATTGCTGGCTGGCTGCGGCAAGAACGACAATTCGGCCGCCAGCGCGCCCGCTGCCGCCTCGGCTGCGTCCGCAGTTGTTACGGTGGAAATTACCGCCAATGACAGCATGAAGTTCAACCTTAGCAGGATCGAAGCCAAAGCCGGTCAGGAAGTTAAAGTTACCCTGACGAATACCGGCACGCTGCCCAAAACGGTGATGGGGCATAATTTTGTCCTCCTGCAAAAGGGTACGGATCAAAAAGCCTTTACCGATGCCGCCGTGGCCGCCGCCGCGACCGATTACGTCCCAGCCTCAATGGCCGGCAAGATCATTGCCCACACGAAACTGCTTGGAGCCAAGCAAAGCGACGAGATCACCTTCAAGGCTCCCGCTGAAGCCGGCGAATATCCGTTTCTGTGCAGTTTTCCCGCCCACTACCTGACGGGGATGAAGGGTGTGCTCGTGGTGCAGTAAGCTACTCAGTCTTCGTCCGGCGAAGAAGTCGTCGGGCAAGCCAATCAAGCCGGGCCGACTGCCCGGCTTTTTCATATCCGTGGTTTGATCACTTCCGCTTTCCGATATGCACCTGAATTTGAAGGTGGAACCAGGCCTCCGGACGGGTTGATTCGACGCTCGAAGGAGAAAACGCGTCCGGCGGCCGCGTTCCACCCAAACCGATTGCTTGCGCCCTACAACAGCGGTGCCAGCAGCCGGCTGATTTCTTCCGCCACGGCAGAAGAGAATCGCCGGTGCGCCGGCGGTGCGGGCATCGGCTTGGACTGCGCGAACACCTCCTGCGCCCACCGCGACAGGGCCGCAGCTTCCGTCGGCGAGTAGGTAATCATGCCGACTTCGAAATTCACGAACAGGCTGCGGAGATCCATGTTGGCCGAGCCCATCAGGCCGATCTGTTCGTCCACGAGCAGCATCTTGGCGTGACTCATCCCTGGGTTATAAAAAAGAATTTTCGCGCCCGCCGTGCGGAGTTCCCGCAGGAAATACCGGCGGGCGATGTCCGGAAGGCGATGGTTGGAGCGGGCCGGAACCACGATGCGCACATCCACCCCGGCGCGGGCTTGCACGACGAGCGACCGGAAAAGTACTTCGTCCGGGATAAAGTACGGGGTCACGATCCAGATGCTACGGGTCGCTTGTTGCACGAGGGAAAGAATTCCTTCATAAAGCGGATCGCCGGCCACGTCCGGGCCGCTCGCGACGATCTGGACCTCGCTGTCGCCGCACGCGGCTGGTGCAGTCGCCGGCAACTCGGCGCGCAGTTTTTCTATCAGCTGTCCGCTGGCAAAAGCCCAGTCGGCGAGAAAGACCTCGTTGAGCAATCCGGCCGCGGGACCTTCCACGACCGCGCCGAAGTCGCGCCACCGGCGCTTGAGCGGAGTCGCACCCATGTATTCCAACGCGAGATTGTGGCCGCCGAGGGCGGCGGTCTGGTGGTCGAAAATGACGATTTTCCGGTGATTGCGCAGATTGGCCGAGCCCCGGGTTTGCAGCGGCAGCACGGGCATGAAACGTACGACTTCGCCTCCGGCCGCGCGCAACGGATCGCAAAAACCCCGGCTGGTGGGAAAACAGCCGAGTGCATCGAGCAAGAGGCGTACCTTGATTCCTTCGCGGGCGCGCTGAGCGAGTAGCTTGACGATCCGCTTGCCCGTTGTATCACGGGCGAGAATGAAGGTCATCAGATGGATCGTGTGCTTGGCATTGCGAATGCCGTGTTCGAGGCGCTCGAAGGCTTCTTCTCCGGACGTGATGAAGTGGATGCGATTGCCCGCCAAGGGTGGGCTGGCACCGTTGAGCATCAATACGCGTGAGATCGCGCTTTCTGCCGCCGCGGAGGGCGTGGTGCCGGGCACGGTGGGGTAGAGCCGCGCTTTGCGCGCGATCAGCCGGCGGACTTTGCGTCCGCCCATCAGCAGGTACAGCGGCACCCCCAGATAGGGGATGAACGCGATGGCGAGAAGCCAGGCAAAGGTGTTGCTGGGTTGCCGGCGTTCGCTGATGAGCCGTGCGATGGCGAAAAACGCCAGAAGGAAACCGGCCACGGTCAGCAAATGCGGCACCACGCCGTTGATGAACGGGTGTTCCGAGAGCGCCTGGTAGGCGTTGTTCATCCATTCTGACACGGCAGGAGTTTTACTGGGCCGCGGCGCATTGCAAGCGAGGGGAATCGGCCGGCTTGGGATTCGTTTACCGCAATCCGTGCGCTATCCGGAAAATGGGGTCGTCTGGCAAGATATGCATACCCTTGTGCAAGTAAGGCGAAGCACGGGATTCCAGCGGCAACTATACTCAACCGATGATCAAGTCCCACGCACCTGTCCAAGTAACGCTTGATGCCAATGAGGCGGTCGCCTCGGTCGCCTATCGAGTGAGTGAACTCTTCGTGATTTACCCGATCACCCCATCGTCACCCATGGGTGAATGGGTTGATGAATGGTCGGTCAAGGGGAAGGCCAATCTCCAGGGCCACGTGCCCGAAGTGATCGAGATGCAGTCGGAAGCAGGCGCGGCGGGCTCATTGCACGGCGCCTTGCAGGCCGGTGCGCAAGCCTGCTCGTTCACTGCCTCGCAGGGACTGCTCCTGATGATCCCCAATCTCTACAAGATCGCGGGTGAATTGCATCCTTTCGTGCTCCACGTGACGGCCCGCACGCTCGCGACGCATGCGCTTTCGATCTTTGGCGACCACTCCGACGTCATGGCCTGCCGCCAAACGGGCGCAGCGCTGTTCTGTTCGAATTCGGTGCAGGAAGCGCAGGATTTTGCCGCCATCGCCCATGCCGCCACGCTGGAGACGCGCGTGCCGTTCCTGCATTTCTTCGATGGGTTCCGCACCTCGCACGAGGTGCAGAAGATCACGCGCCTTGAGGATGACGATCTGCGCGCGCTGATTGATGACGCCAAGGTCGCGGCCTTCCGGCGCAACGGCCTGACGCCCGACCGTCCGGCTATTCGCGGCACGGCCCAGAATCCAGATGTATTTTTCCAAGCACGCGAAGCGAGCAACCGTTTCCACGACATGGTACCCGAAGTGGTTCAGGACTTGTTCGACGATTTCGCGGCGCGCACTGGTCGCCAATATCATTTATTCGACTACGTCGGCCATCCGGAAGCGGACCGCGTCGTCGTCATCATGGGCTCGGGCGCCGAGACCGTGCAGGAAACGTCGGCCTGGTTGAACGCGCACGGTGAACGCACCGGCGTGCTCGCCGTTCGTCTCTACCGTCCGTTTCAGGTCAACGCGTTTCTCGCGGCTTTGCCGAAGTCAGTTAAGCAGATCGCCGTGTTGGATCGGACCAAGGAACCAGGTGCGCTGGCAGAACCGCTGTTTCTCGATGTGGCGACCGCGCTGTATGAGAGCGACCGCGTGGGACAAATCCGACTCATCGGTGGACGCTACGGTTTGGGCTCCAAGGAATTTACGCCAGCGATGGCCAAGGCGGTCTACGCGGAGATGGAGAAATCCAATCCGAAGAAACGTTTCACCGTCGGTATCAACGACGATCTCACCCACCTTTCGCTCGCCACCGAGGAGGGTTTTGATCTCGAGAGTCCTGATACCCGCCGCGCGATTTTCTTCGGGCTGGGCGCGGATGGCACGGTTGGCGCCAACAAGAATTCGATCAAGATAATCGGCGAGGGCACCGACCTTTTTGCGCAGGGTTACTTTGTCTACGATTCGAAGAAGAGCGGCGCGATGACCGTGTCGCATCTGCGTTTCGGCCCACAACCGATCCGGGCTCCATACCTGATCGCGAAAGCGGGCTTTGTGGCCGTGCATCATTTCCCGTTCATGGAGCGGCTCGATGTGCTCGCGCAGTCGGCGGAAGGTTCGACCCTGCTGTTGAACGTCGCCACTCCACCCGACAAAGTGTGGGACCGGCTGCCGGCGGAAATCCAAGAGCGGATCATCGCGCTGAAACTGAACGTGTACGTGATCGACGCGGTTTCGGTTGCACGGGCGACCGGGATGGGTGGACAGATCAACACCATCATGCAGACGTGCTTCTTCGCCCTGGCGAAGGTGCTGCCGCGCGATGAGGCGATCACCGCCATCAAGGAAGCCATCAAGAAAACTTACCTGAAAAAAGGCGAAGCCGTGGTAGCCAAGAATTGGGCCGCCGTGGATGCGGCTTTGGCCGGAATGCACGAGATGGTCGTGCCGCCGACGGTCACCGCGACGTTCCGCCGGCCGCCGTACGTCCCCGCGAACGCCCCGGATTTTGTCCAACGCGTGACGGCGAAGATGCTGGCAGGGCAGGGCGACGAGCTACCGGTCAGCGCGTTTGTTCCCGACGGCACCTGGCCGGTCGCGACGACCCGCTGGGAGAAACGCAATATCGCACTCGAAATTCCCGTGTGGGACGCGACGCTCTGCATCCAGTGCAACAAGTGCGTGCTGGTTTGTCCGCATGCCGCGATCCGCGCGGCGGCGTATCCGCTCGACGCGCTCACCGAGGTGCCTTCGACTTTCAAGCACACCAAGCTGCGCAGCGCGGAAGTGCCGAACCACGGCTACACCATCCAGGTGGC
>Ga0302321_100005884_pt1 | contig 10755 bp, 5 predicted proteins | sample Fen_T0_1_FD_202505 | JGI IMG/M metagenome (GOLD analysis project Ga0302321, IMG submission 202505) | Peat permafrost microbial communities from Stordalen Mire near Abisko, Sweden - Fen_T0_1 | ecosystem: Environmental > Terrestrial > Soil > Wetlands > Permafrost | place: Sweden: Abisko...
TTCAAGTAATTGTAGGATTTGTCTTCATAATTGGACCAGGAATAAAGCTGTTTCTGAGGCTGGCAGGAAACCAGGAGAATCAGGGTAACACTAAAAAGCAATAGTTTTTTCATCGTCATAGTTTGATTAATTTTAATTGGTTATGATATCATTGATATTCAGATAGTACTATCTGAATATCAATGGAAATTTTTATTGCAAATCAATTTTCAAGGTTTCCTGTGATGATAGGAATACTTGTTTTTTATAAACCACAACATTGTTAAAGCTTACACTAACAATATGTTTACCTGGAGATATGGCATAGGTGATTCCTTTTGGCCTGTCTGGATGAGGCTTGGTTACCTGGGCCACAAATGGCGTGCTTTCATCAACTTGAACAAGAACTCCTTTGTCATATTTTGATAAATCGCCGTAAATTTCAATGTACGATTCATTTTCAATCCCCCGGGTTGTGGACTTTAAACCTGTACAGCTTGATACCAGGATCAAGACGACAGCAAAAATTGGAATTAGTTTTTTCATTATTTGTCCTCCTTAATATAATAACTGGATAGTGAGTTTTTATCGATACTTCCTTCAACGAAACTAACAGTTGAAAATTCTGATACCGGCGTGTCTCCACCTACAAAGTCGATCTTTATTTTACCAACTTTTTTTCCTGGAAGTTCCAGCATCATTCCTGTTTGAGGGTTTTTAACGGATTTCCCTTTTTCAACAACGGCAAACATGTCGCCTACTTTAATTCCCTGGCTTTTCCCGCCTGAAATAATGATACTTTCGTTCTCATATGTCAGGAAGTATGATTTCCAAGGTTTATCCATGCATTTATTGATAACATTTTCAACCAGTTTTGATATGGCCGCCGAAATTGCTTTATCACTGAGGGTTGCATCATAATCGGCCTTTTCACCAAGACCCATGACGGTTTTGGCTGTGGTTTCAGCTTCACCCTTAGCTTCTTCGGAATAGATAATTTGACCCGTTGAAACATCAACAAGACGGATGCTAACACCAGCCTGAACGGTCTGTGTTTTGCTCCTGGAGAATGCATTGACATCTCCGGTTGTTTTCCGTCCAAATTCGGTTACGGAACCAATAATTAAGTAGTCGGCGCCGACCTTTTGAACATTGGTTTCTCCAATTTTTAATTCTTCCATGATTTTGTCAAAATCCTGTCTTTCGAGCAAGATAAACTTGCCGCTTGAGGCTAACTTTGTAGAAAGAATGTCAACAGCTTGTTTTCCAATTGGATCGTTCTCCTTTGAGTAAAAAATTCCTTTTGCGTATTGCGTTTCGTTCGAAAAACGTGCAATAGCAACTTTCCGTTTGAGGACAAGTTCATCTGGTTTTTTAATTTCCTGAACTTGCGATTCTACCTTGACAATCTTTTGATTCGTTGTACATCCAACTGCAAGGATAAGCGGACACAATAACAATGCAAAACGTTTCATTTTCATAAACTTAATTTTTGAATTTTATTGATGGTTAATGTATAAATGATGTTTTATGTTTATTGCTTCTACAAAGGTTATACCACAAAATAAAGTTATTCCCATATAACTTATTGGATTTGCGTCATTATACTGTATATCCTTTATATTAAAGGATAAAAATAAAAGATTTTATTTAAAAAGTTTTGAAAAGTTGAAAATATTTAGGCGAATTAACAAAAGGAACAGGATTTTCTGGCGAAATCTAAACCTGGCTATGTTTTAATTTTTTCAAACCCTTGTCCGTAAACACCCATCACACTGCCCATGGAAATAAAGGCATTAGGGTCTTCGTGTTTCACAATGCGAAGTAGTTCAGACGATTCATTTTTACGCACCAAAATCATTAACACTTTCATTGGTTCTTTGGAATACCATCCCTGACCATCGAGTACAGTTACACCACGGTTGAGTTCAGCGGCAATGCGGCAGGCAATTTTTTCCTGTTCTTTGGAGAAGATGAATACCTGAAATGACTGTCGCGATCCGGCCAGCACGTTATCAATAACATAGGACGATACCACCATCGTAACATAGCCATATACAATGATTTCAAGCGATTTAAAGATAAAGTAGGATGAGGTAATAATGATGACATCGCAATACAGGATGATCCTGCCGGGGCTATAATTCCGGTATTTGTTGATAATCATGGCAATAATATCGGTTCCACCGGAGCTTCCACCTTGTGTAAAAACGATGCCAATGCCCAATCCTCCCAGGATTCCTCCGATAACAGATGCCATAAAACGATCGGTAACGATGGGTCCTTTTATTAACCATTGAAACAGCGAAAGGAAGAAAGCCATGGTTATGACTCCAAATACAGTTCTGAGACCAAACCTAAAGCCTAAAATCTTCAGTGAACTTACCACCAATATGGCGTTAAATATGATGACACTGATACCTATTGGAAAGCCAGTTGCATAGTAGATAAGGGCAGCTAATCCACTAATTCCGCCACCAGTAATCTGATTGGGCAACAGAAACGAAGTCCAGGAAATGGAATATATAATAAGTCCAAACGTAATAATAACGTAGGATTTGACCAGGGTGCCCAGTTTTTCTTTAAAAGGCATGCAAACAGTATTCGTTGTGAGTTATGGATATCAAATCCAAAACGATAACTATATTACAATATTAATAATCTTATTTGGTACTACAATCACTTTCTTCGGTGCTTGTCCATTGAGCCATTTCTGGGCATCAGTGTGGGCTAGCGCAACCTTTTCGACTTCCTTGGCAGGCATATCTTTTGGCAATTCAATCTCAAAGCGCTTTTTACCGTTGAATGATACCGGATAGTTGAAGGTATCTTCTTCCAGGTATTTGATTTCTGCTAAAGGCCATTTTTCATAAGCCAGCGTTTGTTTGTGCCCCAGGGTTTCCCAAATTTCTTCGGCAAGGTGCGGCGCATATGGTGCTAGTATCCTGGCAAACGTTTCGCCGGTAGTCTTGGTCACCTTGCCTTTTTTCATACAAAGATTGGTGAGTATCATCATTTGAGAGATACCTGTGTTGAAACGCAGGTTTTCAATATCATTTTCTACTTTCTGAATAGTTTTATGGAGAAGTTTCAACACTTCCAAGTCTTCTTCATCTTCCATATAGTTTTCCAGGTTTCCGAAGAAACGGTGGCTTCTTGTCAGGAACCCAAACACCCCTTTAACACCACTATCAGCCCACGGTTTGGTGGCTTCGAGCGGGCCAAGGAACATCTCGTATAAACGAAGAGAGTCGGCTCCATATTGTTTGGTTACATCGTCCGGATTCACTACGTTTTTAAGTGATTTGGACATTTTAGCCACTATCTGATTTACTTCATTCTTGGAACTTGTCTTATAATATCTCCCTTCAATTTCTACCACCTCACTCTCAGTATATTTCAAGCCTGCTTTATCTTCAAAAGAAATTTCATTGGGTTTAATGAGATTTTCAGATTTAGAAACATAGACTTCATGCTCTTCATCACTCATATAAAATTTCCCATCTTTTTGGGCGACAAAATCCGATATAACTTTCATACCTGTTTTTGTTTCGTATGCAAAAGCCAGGATCATACCCTGATTGAAAAGTTTCTGGAAAGGCTCATCCGTAGAAACAATGCCCAAATCGAACAATACTTTATGCCAGAAACGGCTATATAACAGGTGCAGTACAGCATGCTCAGCACCACCGATGTAAAGATCGACCGGCATCCAATAATTTTCGGTTGCTTTAGAAAATGGTTCTTTATCGTTGGTTGGATCGACAAAGCGCAGGTAATACCAGCATGAACCTGCCCATTGTGGCATGGTATTGGTTTCGCGGCGGCCTTTGCGACCATTCTTGTCGGTAACAATCAGCCATTCATTGGAGTTGGCAAGAGGCGATTCACCATTGGAGCCAGGTTGGTATTTTTCAAGCTTGGGTAATTCAACAGGTAAATCGGTGTCCTCCAGAACGGCAATCTCGCCATCTTCCCAGTGGATCACAGGAAATGGTTCTCCCCAATAGCGCTGACGGCTGAACAGCCAATCGCGCATCTTATAATTTACTTTTTCAACACCTTGATTGGTCTTTTCAAGCCAGGCAATGATGGTGGCAATACCTTTTTCCTTATTTAAACCATTAATATCGATGTCTTTTTCAGTATTCGACGAGTTGAGGTAAGCGCCATCTTCTGTCCAGCAGGCATTGCCTTCCAAAACCTTGGTACGAAGATCCGGTTCGGCACTGGAAGGATCGAGAATGCATACCACAGGGAGATTGAACTTTTTGGCAAATTCGAAGTCGCGAGTATCATGCGCCGGAACGGCCATAATAGCGCCAGTACCATAACCGGTAAGCACGTAATCGGCCAACCAGATGGGAATTTTTTTGCCGTTTACGGGATTGATAGCATATCGTCCGGTAAAAACACCGGTTTTATCTTTCGATAAATCCGTGCGATCTATCTCGGATTTCAAACCGGAAGCTTTAATATAATTCTGAACAGCCATGGACTGAGTTGATGTTGTTAACTTATCAACCAATGCATGTTCTGGCGCAATTACCATGTAAGTTGCTCCAAACAAGGTATCAGGCCGTGTGGTAAAAACCCTTAACTTTTCATCAAGACCGTCAATAATGAAATCTACCTCAGCGCCAGTAGAACGACCAATCCAATTCCTTTGCATGTCTTTCACACCTTCAGGCCAATCGAGTTTATCGAGGCCAGCTATTAAGCGTTCTGCATAAAATGGAATACGAAGCATCCATTGCTTCAGGTTTTTACGAACCACAGGATTGCCGCATTTTTCGTGGGTTCCGTCGTTCAAAACTTCTTCGTTGGCACAAACAATTTTGCAGCTATCACACCACCAAACCTGAGCATTGTCGTAATAAGCCAGACGACGGCTATCGATATACTTCCGAACAGCTTCCTTGCCTTCTTTTTTGATATCTTCCGGAATCGGTAATTCATTAATAGGCCGTCCTTTTTGTTGTTCGTTATCGAACCATGTATTGTAGAGGCGAATAAAAATCCATTGTGTCCACTTAAAGTATTTCGGATCGGTGGTGTTAATTTCGCGATCCCAGTCGTAACTCAAACCAAGCATCTTGATTTGACGACGAAAGTTGTCACAATTGGCATTGGTCGTAATGGCGGGATGTGTACCTGTTTGAATCGCATATTGCTCTGCAGGAAGCCCAAATGCGTCCCAACCCATAGGATGCAGCACATTAAAGCCTTTCATGCGTTTGTAGCGACTTACGATATCGGTGGCCGTATAGCCCTCGGGGTGACCCACATGCAACCCGGCCCCAGATGGATAGGGGAACATATCGAGTATATAGTATTTAGGTTTTGAAGGGTCGAAATTGGTTTTGAACGTATTATGGTCTTCCCAGTATTGCTGCCATTTTTTTTCGATATCCGAAAAATTGTATTCCATCCTGATTTTGATTTTTTTGTAAGGCACAAAAGTATAAAATCTTCGATAAACCAAAGAAACGGATTCGAAAAAGCTTGAGAGCGAGTTTTCGCTTTATATAACTAAATGCATAATTTAACGTAAACAGTTTACTGTAATTTATTTAGCAAACTATCTTTATATGAAAGCTGAGCCACCTTGCTTCTTTCCCAATGTTATTCTTACATTAACAAGGCCGTAAACGTAAACCCAATTAACCATGAAAAAAATTATCCAACCATCGAAATTAAATGTAATCTTAATTAGTTTTGCGTTCTTAGCAGTATTAGCAATACTTCCAGGATGCAAAAAAAACGATAATACTCCCACTCCCTCATATCTGATGGGATGGGAACTGAACGAGACCAATACCGGCATCTCCGGTGCTGGCATCGACAAAAACACACTTCCACTTTTTGTCCCCCCTGCAAGCCAAGTGCAATATGGAACCTGGTATGTAGCCAAGGATACAGTGATTAAGGAAAAGAGAATTGAATTGGGAGGTATCGTCATATCTGGCGGGAACATAACTTTTGAGCGATGCTGGTTTCACCCGTTGAGCATCGGTAATGGTATGCCTCTTATTCACAACGAACAAAAGTCGCCTGCAACTCAAAATATCATCCGCGACTGCGATATTGATGGAAGCGCTATTGATAAGACCGCTGATAAAGGACTTGGTACTTCTGCTGGCATAAGTTCAGAAAACATTGTAATTGAAAGATGCAATATTCACCATTTTGGAAGTGCCGTTGCTATTGGTGGGAATAAACCAGTAACCATGGAAGGCACGTATATTCACGATCTTATTGATACCGAGTATAACCCAGGCGAATGGTCTCACTCTGATGGTTTTACCATTCGAAACTTCGGTGGTACAGCGGCTATTATTAAAAACAACCGCATTAACGCCTACAACAACCATTGCACCGGTGCATTTTTCCTTCAAGCCACCTGGGCCGACTCCTATTTCGACCATATTCTGCTCGAGGGTAATCTGCTTGAAGGCAATGGATACAATGTAATAATTGAAAAAAAGAATGGAAATTATGGAACCGATATTCGCGCTATTAACAATCGCTTTACAGTAGGCGGTTTTGGCATAGGCTATGTAGCACAGGGCCCTGGATGGGCAGAATGGCAGAATAATTATATGAACGATCCATCGCAGAAGGATAATATGGGTGCCATTGTGCCAGAGCCATAAAGCAAACTCATTCTGGATTGACAAAGTTATGAAATTATGCGGTCAACGGGTAATACTAAATGTACACCACAAGTATGAAAATCGGCCGAGAGGTCGAAATACATGTCTATTTAGTGGTTAGTAATACTTCGATAGTTGAATGTATATACCTAATTGATTGGATTAGATTTATACCTTACAACTAAATATTTTCAGGATGTGTAATTTCTTTTGCTATTTTTGCAGCCACTAAATAATTGTCAATTTTGGCCCCCTAGTTCAATGGATAGAATTTCAGATTCCGGTTCTGAAGATATGGGTTCGAATCCCGTGGGGGTCACAAAAAGGATAGGCAAATAATGCACTATCCTTTTTTTATTGAGATCAAGAAAAACTCACTACCCCAGCATCGGATAATCTAACAATATACTAAGTGGTTTCTTTATTGCTGTTAGAACATGACATATTTTGTATGTTTTCTATCGAAACAATACCAAATAAATGATCAACAAAAATTTATAATACTCGTATCATGAGCATATAGTATTTAAGCAATTGTACATTTCAAATAAAATTAATTGAATACCATGATACAACTTATCCAACAAATAAAGCTTACCATCACAGTTGTTTTTATTCTTTCTATTCATTTTATTAAAATCGAGGCTCAATCATTTATCGAACAAACTGGCATTTCGCTTCCTGGAGTGTATGGGGGGTCTATAGCCTGGGGTGATTACGACAACGATGGGGATTTGGATATTCTGCTTATTGGAAAAACAAACACAGGTAACCGTATCTCTAAGATATACCGTAACAATGGTAACAATACATTCGCCGAACAAACAAGTATCGTTCTTGAAGGAGTTGATATTGGCAGCGCAGCATGGGGTGATTATAACAATGACGGCAATTTGGATATCCTCCTTACAGGAGCAAATGATTTAGGTATTAGAATCTCCAAAATTTACCGTAACAATGGCGACAATAGCTTCAGTGAACAAACCAATATCTTACTAACTGCAGTTTATGAAAGTTCTGTTGCCTGGGGCGATTACGATAATGACGGCAATTTGGATATCTTACTTGCTGGATACGATGTGGTTACGAATACATGTGTTTCCAAAATTTATCGGAATAATGGCAACAATGGTTTTACCGAACAAACAAATATTTCCCTCGAAGGTGTAGCAAATGGTTCTGTTGCCTGGGGCGATTACGACAATGATGGCGATTTGGATATACTGCTTGCAGGAGTATCACATTCTAGTATTTATATCTCCAAAATTTACAGGAACAATGGCAACAATAATTTTACCGAACAAACCATCATTTCGCTTCCGGGAATGTATGGCGGATCTGTAGCTTGGGGCGATTACGATAGCGATGGCTATTTAGACATCCTGCTTGCAGGCGAAACATATACAAATGGATTACTCAGTAAAATATACCGTAACAATGGGAACAACAGCTTTACCGAACAAACAGGTATTTCTCTCACGGATGTAGTGGGGGGTAAAGGTGTCTGGGGCGATTATGATAATGATGGCGATTTGGACATTCTTTTATCAGGTGTTTCAGGTACAAGTTTAGTTTCCAAAATTTATAAGAATAATGGAAACAACAGTTTTACATTGCAAACAGGAATATCTTTTGCAGGTGCCAACAATATTTGCTGGGGCGATTATGATAATGATGGCGACCTTGATATCATCATTGGAGGAGAGTTAAGTTCAGGTCTAATATTCACCAAAATATATAAAAATACTGTCGCTAGTCCTAATACAGTTCCTGCTGCTCCTACTGGTTTAAATTATTCTGTCAATGGAACAGATGTTGTATTGCGCTGGAAACCGGTTAAAACAGATGCCACCGCAGCTAAAGGATTGACATACAATGTACGAGTGGGCAAAAGCAGCATGAGAAACAATGTATTATCGCCTATGTCGGATAGCATTAACGGGTTCCGTCGTGTAGTATCGATGGGCAATGCCCAAACCGATACATCATTTGTCCTCCGAAACCTTAAAGAAGGAACTTATTACTGGAGTGTGCAAGCCATCGATAATAACTATGCAGGTGGGGCTTTTGCACCAGAACAAACATTTACCTTTACCGCAAAATACCCAGCCTCTAACCTGTTATTTCAAAAAATATCTTCAACAAATGTAAAACTATCCTGGACAAGAGGTAATGGAGATAATTGTATAGTATTTGCAAAAGAAAACGGATCCGATTTAGCTACACCTGCTAATAACACAAACTATATCGCAAATAAAGCGTTTGGTAAAGGAGCCCAACTTGGTTCTTCCGGCTGGTATTGTGTATACAATGGACCATTGGATACGCTTTCGGTTACGGAGATGAAACCATTAACCAATTATATTTTCCATGTGCTGGAATACAAAGGTTCGACAGGAATGGAACAATATTCGACTGTCGACGAGCCCACTGCTCATTCCACGCTCACCACCGATCTTTTTACCGAACAAAAGGATATTTTGCCGAATGTTATATCAGATGGTTCCGCAGTATGGGGTGATTACAACAACGATGGATTCCCGGATATCCTTTTCATACCGCGTTCGTATGGAGATCTTAAAATCTACCGAAATAACGGAAACAACAGCTTTACAGAACAAACGGGCATTTCGTTTGTAAAGGTCACGGATGCCTCAGCAATTTGGGGCGATTATGACAACGATGGCTATTTGGATCTTTTGGTATCCGGTGTTACGTATAGTGGCGCAGTAACTAAAATTTATCGTAACAATGGAGATAACACTTTTTCCGAACAAACGGGTATTTCGTTAATTGGTGTGTCCAGGGGGACTGCTGTCTGGAACGATTATGACAAAGATGGCAAACTGGATATATTTTTGGCAGGTAATACCGATTCAAAGGGCCTCTTAAGAATCTACCATAATAATGGCAACAATAGCTTTACACAGCAAGCAGATTTCCAGATTTATGATGAAGAAATACGTTCTGCAGCATGGGGAGATTACGATAACGATGGTGTTCTGGACGTCCTACTTTTAGTCGAAAATACACACTCGTATTATCATCATACCAATATCTATAAAAACAATAGCAACAACAGTTTCTCTGTAACGAATATTGTAAATAGAGATTTAGATGGTAGTATAGCATGGGGCGATTATGATAACGATGGTGATCTGGATATCCTGTTATCAGGGATTACACTTTCCTCAACCTTGGTTTCTCTCATTTATAAAAACGATGGCAATAATACCTTTACGGAACAAACAGGAATTTATCTAAAAGGCATTTTTGTGGGAACGGCTGTATGGGGAGATTATGACAACGATGGTAATTTGGATATCTTACTGGCTGGAGATACATTTAAAGATATGATATCAAAAACTTACCATAACAATGGCGATAATACTTTTACAGAACAAATAGCTATTAAGCTAGCAACTGTTGAGCGAGGATCCGTTTCCTGGGCTGACTATGATAATGATGGAGATTTGGATATCTTGCTTATAGGAGAAACAGGCAACGGTCGTATCACCAAAATTTATCGTAATGATTTAGACAATACGGCAACGCCGGCAGCACCAGCATATACCATAAATTACGCAGCTGAAACAACTGCTCAAGCCATTCCTGCTACCCATGAGTATTCTACTAATGCTGATATGACATTGTCGGTTAACGGTAATGGTAGCCCGGTAGTAATTACACCTGGCACAAATTTGTACATAAGAGCAAAGGGAACAGCAACCAAAGAAGCCTCTGCTATTCAAACCTTGATAGTTCCGTCCAGGCCTTCCGTACCAACCTACACGATTAATTTTATAAATGAATCGACTACAGAAAACGTTGCTGTTGCTGATCAATATTCAACCTATTCAAATATGTCTGTTGCAATAACTGGGACGAATGCCAAAGTTACTATTACTCCGGGGCAAAATATGTATTTCAGAAAGGCTGCTACTTCCGCTAATTTTGCATCTCTCATGCAAACCCTGCAGGTTCCTGCCCAACCCGAAGCTCCATCAGCTCCAGTTGTAAACGATATTGCCAATACATTCGATTGGACATTTGTCAACCAATATCCCAATGTGAATAATTACGAATACTCGTTAAACAATGGAACTACATGGGCAAATTG
>Ga0302321_100005886_pt1 | contig 10754 bp, 8 predicted proteins | sample Fen_T0_1_FD_202505 | JGI IMG/M metagenome (GOLD analysis project Ga0302321, IMG submission 202505) | Peat permafrost microbial communities from Stordalen Mire near Abisko, Sweden - Fen_T0_1 | ecosystem: Environmental > Terrestrial > Soil > Wetlands > Permafrost | place: Sweden: Abisko...
AACTGGCGAGGCCTCGCCGTGGGGCAAATCATGACCAAGCCGGCACTCACGATTCCGTCGACCGCGACCCTCGAACAGGCCGCGCGGCTCATGGGCGAGCGCCGAGTCCACCGTCTCGTCGTCACGGACGCGACGGCCACCCCGATCGGCATCATCTCGGCCAGCGACCTCGTCCGGTCCTGGTTGGGATAGCACGGCAGCACAGAGCGAGCGATGACAGACACGATTGCAACCGAGAAGAACGGAAAAGGCCACTTCGTCGGCCTGCTGGCGAACCTTCCCGCGGGTCCTGGGCGCATTGCGCCGCAGACCTTCGATAAGGCCACCTACGTCAAGGACTTCAACACGTCCGTGATCGATGCCTACCGCCGCGGCGTCGCCGACGTCGAACTCGCCGCCGACATGGGCGTCGGGCGGAGCATCATCCCCGCGGCAACGGCCGCGACCCGCGACTTCAGCAGCCTCTCGCCGCTGATTCCGCAGTTCGTCGCCGACCAGTGCGTGGGCTGCATGGCCTGCGTCAGCGCCTGTCCCGATAGCGCGATATTCGCCACGGCTCAGCCGAAGGCCGCGCTCACGGCCGCCATCGAGAAGTTCGCGGCCGCCCAGCCGAACCCGGCGCTGGCCGCCGAAACCGCCGCGACCCACTTCGTCCACACCACCAAGTACGCAGACGTGCCCGCCAAGCGCGGCATCGAGCCGGCCGACTTCGGGCTCTTCATCGATCCGGTGCACTGCAAGGGTTGCGCGGAGTGCGTGGACGTCTGCGTGGCACAGGGCCACAACGCGCTCGTCATGACGGAGAAGTGCGACTCCGAGCCGAGCGGCGAAAGCACTCTGGATCGCTACCGCCGCGACGTCTCGTTCTTGCGCAGCCTGCCGGCGACCCCAATCGAGTACCGCAACGAGAAGGCCCTGGCCGACATCATGCTCGGCGAGAACGCCTTCGGCTTCGTCGGCGGCGGCGGGTCCTGCTCGGGCTGCGGTGAAGGCACCGTGGTTCGGATGGTGATGGCCGCTACGCTGCAGGTCCACGGCGCTCAGAGCATGGGCATCGTCGCTGAGACCGGCTGCAACACCGTCTTCGCGAGCACGTATCCGTACAACCCGTTCACGGTTCCGTGGACCAACTCTCTCTTCGAGAACGGCCCGGCCGACGCGATGGGCATTCGCCTGCGCTGGGACCAGGACGGCCACGCCGATCGGCGGCTGTGGGTGTTCGGCGGCGACGGCGCGATGTACGACATCGGCTTCCAGTCACTCTCGCGCCTGGTCGCATCGGGGATGGACGTCAAAGTCCTGGTCCTCGACACCGGCGCCTATTCGAACACCGGCGGCCAGACCTCGACCGCTTCATTCGCCGCTCAAGTCGCCAAGCTCTCCGCCTATGGCAAGGTCGAGCACGGCAAGCAGGAGAAGCGCAAGGAGCTGGGCCGAATCATGATGGCCCACGGCGATGCCTACGTCGCCCAGGTCGCGGCCTGCAACCTGAACCACCTCTACAAGTCGGTCATCGAGGCGAACGCGTACCCCGGGCCGGCCGTCGTCATCGCCTACGCACCCTGCATGCCCGAGCACGGTATCGCGGACGACGCCGCGAACCGCCAGGCCAAGCTCGCCGTTGAGTCGAGGGCGTTCCCGCTCTTCACGTACGACCCGCGCCGGGGCGACTCGCTCGCCGAGCGGCTCTCGCTCCAGGGCAACCCGGCGGTCAAGGAAGACTGGTCGAAGAGCCCCGACGGGTCTATCTTCGACTTCGTCTCCTTCGCCCGCACGGAAGGCCGCTTCCGCCAGCACTTCGACGCCGAGGGCAACGCCTCGCACGAATTACAGGCCTCTCAGGAGGACCGCCTCCACAACTGGCACGTCCTCCAGGAGATGGCCGGCCTCCGCTAGAACATTCCTTCGCCGTCACCAGGAACCGGGGCTCCGCAAGGGGTCCCGGTTCCTGATTCGTGGGGTCCGGAGGGCCGATGATGCGAATGGGCGTCCCGCGCGTATTGCGGAACGCCGACTCTACGCCGTCACTTCCGCTCGACCGGCGTCGAAACCGGCGGCAAAAACGCCCAGGTCCGCGTCTATGATCTCGGGCCGCTTCTTGGCGGAGATCTCACGCAGCGCGGCCCGAACCGAATCCGGGGTCACCCAGCCCAACCGCGCCACGAGCGCGCCGAGGGCGACGATGCTGACGAGCTTGTCGTCGCCGCCTTTCGCGGCCAGTTCCGTGCACGGAAGCCGCAGTTCCACTATGTCGCCGCGAGCCGAGGTCTGCGAGATGACCAGCGACGAGTTGACGATCAACAACCCGCCCGGGGCCACGGACGGGCCGAACTTGCGCAGCGACGGCAGGTTCATCGCCACCGCGGCGTCGAACTGATCGACGACCGGCGAACCGATCGGATGATCCGCGACGATGACGGTGCACGAGGCGGTGCCGCCGCGCATCTCGGGACCATAGGAGGGGATCCAGAAAACCTCCAGCCCATCCTTGATCGCGGCACGGGCGAGGACCTGGCCGGTGAAGAGGAGGCCCTGACCGCCGAAGCCGGAGAACACGACCGAACGCTCCATCTCAGGCCTCCGGAACCGCGGGCGCCGACCCGGCCGCCGCCGCGCCACGATCCACGATGACCCCGAGTGGATACGCCTCGACGACCGGCCCCTTCAGATGCTCGATCGATTCCTGCGGCGTCATGCCCCAGCCAACTGGGCAGTTCGACAGGGCCTCAACCAGCGAGAAGCCGCCGCCCTCAATCTGGACCATGCACGCTCGCCGGATCATGGCCTTGAGTTTGCCGATCTGCGAGGCGTCGGCGACGCTGCCTCGAGCCGCGTAGGTGACCCCGGGCAGCTGCGCCAGCATCTCGGTGATCCGGATCGGGTAGCCCATAAGCAGCGGGTCGCGACCGGTCGGCGACGATGTGGTCCGCTGGCCGAGCAGCGTGGTCGGAGCCATCTGGCCGCCGGTCATGCCGTAGATGCCGTTGTTCACGAAGATCGCCGTGATGCGCTCGCCGCGAGCTGCGGCATGGACGATCTCCGCCGTTCCGATCGCGGCCAGGTCGCCGTCGCCCTGGTATGTCAGCACGAAAGCCTCCGGTCGAACCCGCCGGATCCCCGTCGCGACGGCCGGAGCCCGGCCATGGGGTGCCTCGACGAAATCGACGTTGAGGTAGTCGTACGCGAAGACCGCACACCCGACGGGCGCCACGGCGATCGTGTGGGCCGGCAGATCCAGTTCGGTCATGACCTCGGCCAGGAGGCGATGGACGATGCCGTGGCCGCAACCCGGGCAGTAGTGAGTAGATCGGTCGGCGAGCACGTCCGGCTTGCGGTAGATCAGGCGAGGCGCACCCGGGCGCGCCGGCAGCTCGGGGTTCGGATTGAGCGTCATCGCTCGCCTCCATCGCGCCTGCCCGCTGGGACGTTGGCGAGGGCGTGACCGCGGGCCGGCGCATCGGCCTCGACCCGATGGGTTCGTTCCGCCGGCGCGGCCACCGGCGCGTGCAGGCGTTTCCGTTGCTCCTCGCGCTCATGCTCCCGAGTCCGCTCGACCTTGCCGTGGAGCGCCTTCAGGGCGCCGACCACCTCGTCGGGTGTCGGGACCAGACCGCCCATTCGACCGTGAAAGCCGACCGGACATCGACCTTCAACCGCAAGACGGACATCTTCGACCATCTGACCCGACGAAAGCTCGACTGTGAGGATGGCGTGGGCGCGGCGTGCGACCCGTGCGAGCTCGCGGCTCGGGAAGGGCCAGAGCGTTATGGGGCGGAAGAGACCGGCCTTGATGCCTTTGGCGCGAGCCTTTTCGATGGCGCTGCGGGCGACCCGCGCCGCGGTGCCATAGGCGACCAGGACGTAGTCGGCGTCCTCCATCGATTCCGTGGCCCAACGGACCTCGTGACGGGAAATCTCCGCGTACTTGCGCTGGAGGGCGATGTTGCGCTTCTCCAGAACCTCGGGCACGAGATCGATCGACTTGATGACCCGCGCCGGCCGCCCGGCCGCGCCGGTCAGGGCCCAATCGAACGTCCGCCGTGCGGGGTTTCGGAAGCGCAGCTCGACCGGCTCCATCGCCTGCCCAAGGATTCCGTCGAACACGACCATGACCGGCGTCCGATATCGTTCCGCCAGCTCGAATGCGTCGGCCGTGAGATCCATTGCCTCACCGATCGAGGCCGGAGCAAGAACCGGGACCCGGTAGTCGCCGTGGCCGTGGCCCTTCGTGGCCTGGAAGTAGTCGCTCTGAGATGGCCCGATGCCGCCCAGGCCCGGCCCGGCGCGCATGACGTTGATCAGCACCATCGGCGTCCCGGAGCCGGCCATATAGCTCATCGCCTCGGCCATGAGGCTGACCCCCGGGCTCGACGACGAGACCAGGACCCGGGCGCCGGTTGCCGCCGCGCCCAGGGCCATGTTGATCGCCCCGAGCTCGCTCTCGGCCTGGACGAAGACGCGACCGAGCTCCGGCATACGGCGCGCCATCCACTCCAGCAGTTCGGCCTGCGGCGTGATGGGGTAGCCGAAATAGGCGTCGCAGCCGGCCTGAATCGCCGCCTCGGCCACGGCATCGTTGCCCTTCATAAGGACGCGAGCGCGGCGCTTGGCCTCCTGCTCGGGCGACTTCGAGCGCTCGCCGCCGCCGACTTCGAGCGTGTCTGTCATCGAGCCCGCTCCTCTCGGGAGGCTTCGGGCGAGTTGTCGCGTGGCGCGGCCCAGACTGTGAAGACGGCATCCGGGCAGACGCGCGCACAGAGGGCACAACTCGTGCAGGCCGACGCGTCGGTCAGGCGGACGGGGTGATAACCGAGGACGTTGACCCGGTCTCGAGAGAGCGCGAGGATCGCCTTTGGGCAGGCGGCCACGCACAGTTCGCAGCCCTTGCAGCGCTCCTCGGCAATGACAAGCGGCGTCCACGGCACGGGCGGCCGGGGCGGTCGAATGGCAATTGGACTGATCGCCATCTATATGCACTTTCTGGTGCGGAGCCCATCGCCGAACAGGCCGCCGGGCATCCGGCCCCGCGGCGGTCCCGCGAGCGGGACTTGTTGACCTTAGACTCGCCCGGTTGGACAGGGCGGGCAAGGGCCGTTCGACCCATCGGCGGGACCGAGAGGCACTGGGACCGAAAGTCTGCCGGCGACGGTGCCGGGACGCCCGCAGGCGAGCCGTTTGGCCCCCGGCCGAAGGTTCATGAACGCTGGTGCGGCACCAATGGGCCCTTTCGCGAGTCCGGCCGAAACGGCACGCTGGGGTCCTCATGGCAGACGACACCAACCCATCGCACCGGCCCGAAACCTTCACCAAGGCGCCGATCGTCCCGTTCGATCCTGATGCCACACCGCATCGGCCGGTCCGCGCGGCCATCCCCGGCGCGGAGCCGCCGAAGGGACTGCGGGTGGATGACCTGGGTGCCGCCGGCGAATCCGAACCGAATATCCGGCTTGCGTTGCTCGCCGAGCCATTCGACGACCCGTTCGTACCCGCCAGTGTCCGCTGTATCGCCTGCGCCCACCGCTGCGTCCTGCGCCCGAGCCGGATCGGCATCTGCGGCGTGCGCCAGAACCGGGGCGGCCGGTTGTACACCCTTGTCTACGGCCAGGCGGTCGCGTCCCAGGCGGAGCCGATCGAAAAGAAGCCGTTCTTCCATTTCCTGCCCGGCAGCTACGCATACTCCGTGGCCACTCGGGGCTGCAATTTCCACTGCTCCTACTGCCAGAACTGGGAAATCTCGCAGGCCCATCGCGAGGGGATGGTGCCGGAGAGCCGGTACGTTGCGCCCGAGACAGCCGTCGAAGCGGCGGTCGCGGCCGGCGTTCGGAGCATCGCGTATACGTACGTGGAGCCGACGATCTTCCTCGAATACGCCCTGGACACCATGACCCGGGCGCGCGTCGCCGGGCTGCGCAACGTGTTCGTGACAAACGGCTACGAGAGCTCGGAGGCGCTCGATCTGCTGGTCCCGAACCTCGACGCAGCGAACGTCGATCTCAAGGCGGCCAACGACGACTTCTACCGCCACGTTTGCGGGGCGCTCTGGGAGCCCGTCCGAGACACGATCGTGGCGATGCACGAGCGCGGCGTCTGGGTCGAGTTGACGACGCTGATCATCCCCGGCCTCAACGACGATCGCCGCGACCTTGCGGCCATGGCGGAGTGGATTGCAACGGCGGTGGGACCCGAGACGCCCTGGCACCTGACCCGCTTTCAGCCGGCATATCGGCTTTCGGCGCTGCCCGAGACGCCCGCCGCCACGCTCGTCGGCGCGGCTGCGATCGCCCGCGAGGTCGGCCTGCGCCACGTCTACGTCGGCAACGCACCCGAGGTGGAGGCCGCCACCACTTTCTGCTCGCATTGCGGCGAGCGGCTGATCGACCGTTCGAATTTCGCGGTCACCGAGTGGCGGCTGGTCGAGGGCTGCTGTCCGCGTTGCGGCCACGCTCTTGCGGGGGTCGGTCTCGAGGCCGCGCCGGTCGGCGTCTGAGGGGAGCGAGCGGCCCGCGCGGAGCTCGCGGTCCGCGGGAGGCGGGCGCCGCTCCCGTTCGAGTGAAGGGGACCTAACCGGGACGTTCGGCCCGAGCCGCGGGCCTCTCGGCAGGCGGAAAGAAGAGCGGTTGGGTGTGAGATAGACGCGGGCGGTTAAGCTTTGCGTGCGCCCCGGCGAATGGCCCGGGTCCAGCGGAGGTCGATCGGATGCACGAGGAATGGCTGGCGCGAAACGTGGCGAAGTCGTTGAAGAGCCGCGGGCTGAGTTTGGCCCAGGTGCGTCTCAACATTCGCGGCGGTCGTCGCGAGCCGTCCGAGTTCGAGTCGGATCTTCGCGTCCAGTTGCTCAAGGCGATGCCCGAGCAGGCGAAATCGATCCCGGGCCTCGATATCAGGCGTGTTCCATTTGGCCACCTTTGCCCCGGCTGCGGCAACGAGTTCGACTCGCCGCAGATCGCCGCGTCATGCCCGCGCTGCCACGCCGAGTCGTTGCCGGAGTCGACCGACGAGCAGGTGGATATCGAGCGGATGGAGCGCTATCCGTGAAGTCGGCCAGGCCGGGGGAGCGGGTCGCCCGCGCGCTCGAGGTTCGAGGCGTGGTTCAGGGCGTCGGCTTCCGGCCTTTCGTGTGGCGGCTCGCCACGGAACTCGGTCTCGACGGCTCGGTCATCAACAGGGCCGGCCAGGTCGACATCGAAGTCGCCGGTTCGGCCGAGGCGGTTGACACGTTCACGCGTCGAATTCGAACGGACGCGCCTCCGGTCGCCCGAGTTGAGGAAGTCGCGGTTCGACCGTCCGACCGGTCGATCGTCGAGGGCTCCGGTTTCGTGATCGAGGAGAGCGAGGCCGTCGCCTCCACCGAACGGCTCTTCCCGCCCGACATCGCCACCTGCGACGACTGCCTGCGCGAGCTGGCCGACCCGGCCGATCGGCGATACCGGTATCCGTTCACCAACTGCACGAACTGTGGGCCCCGGGCGACGATCATCGACGAGCTGCCGTACGACCGTTCCCAGACCTCGATGCGAGAGTTCAGACTGTGCGCCGCTTGCGAGGCCGAGTATCGCGATCCGGCAAATCGACGCTTTCACGCCGAGCCGGTCGCGTGCCCCGACTGCGGCCCGCAACTGAGCTACCGGCGGCCGGGCGACGCTGCCCCGGCGGCACATCGGGAAGCGGCGCTCCAGGCCGCCCTGGCGGATCTGCGGGCCGGGCGGATCGTGGCGGTCAAAGGGCTGGGCGGCTATCACCTCGCCTGCGACGCCACCGATCCCGCGGCCGTGGCCCGGCTGCGCGACCGGAAGCATCGCTGGGCCAAGCCGTTCGCGGTGATGGTCCGCGACCTGGCCGCGGCTCGGGCGCAGGCCGAAATGTCCGCGGAGGAGGAGGCGCTCCTCGTCTCATCGGCGCGGCCGATCGTGCTGGTGGAGCGGCGCCGCCACGGTGCGACGGGCGCGCCACGGAACGATGAATTGCCACTCGCCGACGGCGTGGTGACCGCCGAGCCGGAGAGGGCCGCCGCCCTGAACCGCCGTGTCGGAATCTTGCTGCCGTACACGCCGCTGCACCATTTGCTGCTCGAAGGGTTGGGGCGGCCGATCGTGCTGACCAGCGGCAATCTATCCGATGAGCCGCTCGCCACAGACGACGCCGAGGCGCTGGACCGGCTGGCCGGGATCGCCGACTCGTTCCTGTCGCACGACCGCGAGATCCGGGCCCGCTACGACGACTCGGTGACGCGGGTCGTGGATGGGCGTGAGAGCCTCATCCGCCGCGCCCGCGGCTACGCCCCGGAGCCGCTGACTCTGCCGATCGCGACGCCGCAGCCCGTTCTGGCGGTGGGCGCGGAGCTGAAGCACACCTTCGCACTGGCGCGCGGCGGACGCGCGCACGTGGCCCCGCACACCGGCGACCTCGAGGACCTGCTGACCCATCGGGCGTTCGAGGCGAACCTGGCACACCTGAAGCGGCTGCTCGATATCGAGCCCGCGTATGTTGCCCACGACCTGCACCCGGCCTACCTCTCGACGCAGTACGCCGTGAGCCACTTCCCGGAGAGCCGGCGCATCGGCGTGCAGCACCACCACGCTCATGTGGCGTCGGCGGCGGCCGAAGCGGGGCTGACGGAGCCGTTCATCGGCGTTGCCTTCGACGGCCTCGGGATGGGCGACGACGGCACGTTTTGGGGCGGCGAGGTGCTCGTGGCCACTCTCGCCACTTACCGGCGGGTGGCGCGGTTCGGGCGGGCCCAAATGCCCGGCGGCGCGCTGGCAGTCAAGAAGCCGTACCGGATGGCGCTCGGGTATCTGATGTCCGCCGAGGCGTTCGGGCCTCAAGGTTCGGCCGGCGAGCCCGAAGTCGCCGACTGGATCGACCCTGAGCTCACTCGCGCGTTCCTCGATCGGCTCGATCCCCGCGAAGTCGAGGTCGTCCGAGTCCAGCTCGCCCGCGGGCTCAACGCCCCGGTCGCCTCTTCGGCCGGTCGCCTCTTCGATGCCGCGGCAAGCCTGCTCGGGATCCGCGACGTGGCCGAGTACGAAGCCCAGGCCGCGATCGAACTCGAGCTGCTGGCGGAGGAGGGGAGTGCCCGTCCGCTCCCGTACGAGATAGTTCGGCAGGGACAGCTCCTCGTATACGACCCCCGGCCCACGCTCCGTGCCCTGTTGGAGGGTCGCGCCTCGGGCGACTCCGTGGAGCATCTCGCGGCGCGCTTCCAGGAGACCGTAGCCGCCGTGACTCGCCAGCTGTGTGGCGACGTCCGAGCGACTACAAGCCTCGCAACCGTCTCCCTTTCCGGCGGCGTCTTCCAGAATCAGTGGCTCGCCACGACCCTCGTCCGCCGCCTCACGCGCGACGGCTTCGAAGTTCACACCAATCAACGTGTCCCGGCGAACGACGGCGGGATCAGCTACGGTCAGGCGGCAGTCGTGGCGGCGCGTCTGTCCGGCGCCTCTTAGCGGCCTCGGCCGGCCGCTTCGCGGCAAGGAGAAACTCGAATGTGCCTCGGCATCCCCGGCAAAGTGGTTGAGATCCGCGACGAAGGTCCGCTGCGGATGGCTCTCGTCGATTTCGGCGGGGTCCGCAAGGAAGCCTGCCTGGCGTATTTGCCGGAGGTCCAACTCGACGATTACGTGATCGTCCACGTCGGCTTCGCGATCAGCCAGCTCGACGAAGACGAAGCGATGAAGACCCTCGAGATCCTGCGAATGCTCGACCCGGAAGGCATGGAAATGGAGCTCGGCTCGCTGGCCGAAGAGTCGCCGACCGCAGGCCCGGGGTCGGGCTCGCCTGCCGCGGCGCCGCCGACGGCGTCGGCCACGGGTGCCGCATGAAGTACATCGACGAGTACCGTGACGCGCCGCTCGCGCGCAGGCTGGTCACCGAGATCCATCGCATCACGACCAGGCCGTGGGCGTTGATGGAGGTCTGCGGCGGCCAGACTCACACGCTCGTGAAGCAGGGGATCGACGAAGCGTTGCCGGCCGGCGTGCGGATGATCCACGGGCCCGGCTGCCCGGTCTGCGTGACGCCGCTCGAGCAGATCGACAAGGCGCTCGTCATCGCCGCGCGACCGGACGTCATCTTCACGAGCTACGGCGACATGCTCCGCGTCCCCGGATCGACCACGGACCTGCTGTCGCTCAAGGCCCGCGGCGCCGACGTCCGGACGGTCTACTCGCCGCTGGATGCGGTTCGAATCGCCGCCGCGAACCCCGATCGGCAGGTTGTCTTCTTCGCCATCGGCTTCGAGACGACCGCACCGGCGAACGCGATGGCGGTCTGGCAGGCCGCCCGGCTCGGCCTCGACAACTTCACCGTCCTGGTCAGCCACGTCCTGGTTCCGCCGGCGATGAGCGCGATTCTCGAATCGCCCACTTGCCAGGTTCAGGGGTTCCTGGCTGCCGGCCACGTGTGCGCTGTGATGGGCTGGACCGAGTACGAGCCGATCGCGGAGAAGTACCACGTCCCGATCGTGATCACCGGCTTCGAGCCGCTGGATCTGCTCGAGGGGATCCTGATGGCCATCCGCCAGCTCGAGTCGGGCCGGGCCGAGGTCGAGAACCAGTACGCTCGAGCCGTGAAGCGCGAAGGCAACCTCCAAGCACAGGAAACGGTCTTCCGTGTCTTCGAGGTCGGTGACCGAAAATGGCGCGGCATCGGGATGATCCCGGCGTCGGGCTATCACCTGCGGCCGGAGTTTGCGCGGTTCGATGCCGAGGCCCGCTTCGAGGTCGGCACGATCACCACGGCCGAACACCCGGCCT
>Ga0302321_100005888_pt1 | contig 10752 bp, 6 predicted proteins | sample Fen_T0_1_FD_202505 | JGI IMG/M metagenome (GOLD analysis project Ga0302321, IMG submission 202505) | Peat permafrost microbial communities from Stordalen Mire near Abisko, Sweden - Fen_T0_1 | ecosystem: Environmental > Terrestrial > Soil > Wetlands > Permafrost | place: Sweden: Abisko...
TTACCCACAACCTACGACAAGTAGCATGGTATTACCACTAACAACCACTAACCATGACCGCGACATTGCTGGCCTAAAATACGTCTACCCCGTGCTTTCCAGACGTGCAGGCGGATTGTCTGTGGGCATTAATTTTAACACCAACAATGCCTGCAATTGGCGTTGTATTTACTGCCAAGTACCAGGCCTTATCAAGGGTGCAGCACCCGATCTGGACTTACCGTTGCTTGAAGAGGAGTTGAGGTTTTTCCTGAACGATGTCCAACACGGTGATTTTTACCAGCGCTTTCAGGTGGAAGCTGACAATCAGGTCATTAAAGATATTGCGATTTCAGGTAATGGGGAACCGACCAGTGTAAAAAATTTCGCTCAAGCCATTGCCCTGATAGGAAATATCGCAACAGAACTAAACGTGTTTCCAGCAAGCAGTTTTGTATTGATTACCAATGGCAGCTTGATACATCAACAAAAAGTGAGGGAAGGGTTGAAAGCCCTGCACAGCTATGGCGGTGAGGTGTGGTTTAAGTTTGATAGCGGCACGAAAGCAGGTAAGGCGCTATTTAACCAAACTGCACAATCTGTTAAAAGCAGCCTGGAAAATCTGAGGATTTCATCCGAGTTGTGTACGACAAAATTGCAAACCTGCCTCTTTGATTACGCCGGGCAGGGCTGGTCTGCAAAGGAAAAGCTGGCGTATTTAGATGCTTTAAAAATCATCGGAGCAACCACGAATGTGAAAGAAATTATGCTTTATACGTTGGCAAGACCATCCATGCAGCCGGAAGCCAGTCAATTGACGGCATTATCCTCCGATGTTTTGAACGCTATTGCCGCACAAATTCGTCAGTTGGGGTTTAAGGTGTCGGTCGCTAGTTGAGGATTGTAATAACCAAACCTGGAACTTATCGCTTGTTGCTAGTCTTGCTAGCCACTATAATGCACGGCTCGATCATGTGCGAATGTGGCGAAATTGGTAGACGCGCTGGATTTAGGTTCCAGTAGGGCAGCCTGTGGGAGTTCGAGTCTCCCCATTCGCACCACTAAATATACGTAAAGTAAGCTAGTCATGAGTCTTACTCATCCAAATAAATACGCCGATTATCGGCATTCCCGTAAAAATCCAACCCGTTTGTTGAGGTAAAACAATGCAAGTTTCTGTCGAGAAGACATCAGAATTGAGCAGGAAAATGACCGTTAGTGTCCCTGAAACCGTCGTTCAGGAAAAAATGGCCGAACGCCTGAAAACCTTGGCGCGGCAAGTCAAAATTGATGGTTTTCGCCCAGGCAAAGTTCCTCAACACGTCGTCAACAAAATGTATGGCGAAAAGGTGCGCGGCGAAGTCGCAGGGGACTTAATTCAATCCACTTATTACGATGCCTTGCGTGACCAGAACTTAAATCCTGCCGGGCAACCGAAAATTCATGATCTGGATGAAGCCCAAGGCTTTACATATATCGCTGAATTTGAGGTTTATCCTGAAATTTCCCTGGCTGGTATTGAGGGGCTGGCGATAACACGCACTTCTGCATCGGTAGAAGAAAGCGATGTTGATGCGATGATCGAAAAGTTGCAGACACAGAAAAAAACCTGGAGCGTGGTTGATCGAGCTTCACAAGAAAAAGACCGCATAACCATTGCTTTTTCAGGTGTTTGTGAAGGTGAAAACTTTACCGAAGGTCGGGTGCAGGATTTTCAGGTGGAGATCGGCGCTAAACAAATGATCCCCGGTTTTGAAGATAATCTGATCGGCCTTAAAAAAGATGAGGGCAAAACCTTTTTAGTGACCTTCCCAGAAGAATACAGCAACGTAAAACTGGCCGGCAAAGCGGCCGATTTTGATGTTGAGACTTTCAAAGTAGAAGAGCCTGTGTTACCTGCCGTAGATGAAGACTTTATCAAGGCTTACGGCACTCAGGATGGATTGTTGGCTTCATTTCGGGACGATATAAAAGCCAATATGCAGCGAGAACTTGCTCAAGCGCTACATGGTAAGTTGAAAAATGCGGTATTGGATGCTTTATATGAAAAAATCCAGTTGCCCGTTCCTAACATCTTGATCGACGAAGAAATTCAAACCCTGATGAAACCTTACATTGAATCTGCAAAAAGACAGAAGATGAAGAAGGAAGATTTGCAGTTGCCCAAGGAAATGTTCAAAGCCAAAGCGGAACGGCGCGTGGCATTGGGTTTGATATTGGGTGAAATCATTCACACTAAAGAAATCAAAGTTGACGACAATAAAGTCCGTACGACAATTGAAGATATGGCAAAAAGCTATGAACAACCTGAGGCTTACGTGTCATGGTATTACTCGGACAAAAGTCGTTTGCAGGGTGTCCAGCAAATGGTGTTAGAGGATCAGACGGTCGAATGGCTGGTTTCACAGGCAAAAATTTCTGATGAAACAGTGGGTTTTAGTGATATTATGGATGCAAATCAACGCTAAACACTTATTTAATGTACAACAAACACAACAACATAAACCAGATTACATCGCCACAAGCAGCTGGCACCTTAGTGCCTATTGTCATAGAGCAAACTGCGCGAGGTGAACGCAGTTTTGATATATATTCCAGACTCTTAAAGGAGCGGGTCATCTTCCTGATCGGTCAGGTTGAAGATTATATGGCTAATCTGGTGGTAGCGCAGTTGCTGTTTCTGGAGTCGGAAAACCCTGATAAGGATATACACCTTTATATCAATTCGCCGGGTGGTTCCGTGACTTCAGGCATGTCTATCTACGACACCATGCAGTTCATTAAGCCCGATGTCAGTACTATGTGTATAGGGCAGGCGGCCAGCATGGGGGCTTTGTTGTTGACCGGGGGCGCTAAAGGTAAACGGTATTGCTTACCGCATTCACGCATGATGATTCATCAGCCTTTAGGCGGTTTTCAGGGACAAGCTTCGGATATTGACATCCATGCACGGGAAATATTGCAAATCAGGGACAGGCTAAACAAGGTTTTGTCCCATCATACTGGGCAGCCCATAGAGAAGGTTCAGCTCGATACGGATAGGGATAATTTTTTAAGCCCAGAGGATGCGGTCAGTTACGGATTGATTGATAAAGTTTTGTCGAATAGAACTTCTGTTCCTGCCTAAGTTTTTAACAAGATTGGCGTAATGAACTAGAGTAATCATGGTATTCGGTTTTAATATTTTGGTAATGACTATAACGATCACAAGCACGATTACACCAAGCTGGGCCTTTTCAGGAGTCCAAACATGAGTAATGATAAACACAGCAAGGACGACGATAAGCTGCTTTATTGTTCTTTTTGCGGCAAAAGCCAGCAAGAAGTCAGAAAGCTTATCGCTGGGCCGTCGGTCTATATCTGTGACGAATGCGTAGACCTGTGTAACGACATCATCAAAGATGAATTGCAGGATAAAGCCTCTTCTTTTTATGGCGGAGAATTGCCTAAGCCCAAGCAAATTAAAGAAGAGCTTGATAGCTATGTCATAGGGCAGGAACGTGCCAAGAAAATTTTGGCAGTGGCTGTTTACAATCATTACAAAAGACTGCGGAACAGGACTAAAAAAGACGGTGTTGAACTTGCAAAAAGCAACATCCTGCTGATTGGCCCTACCGGTTCAGGCAAGACCTTATTGGCTGAAACTTTGGCGCGATTGCTGGATGTGCCGTTCACCATTGCCGATGCGACTACCCTGACCGAAGCTGGATATGTCGGTGAAGATGTCGAAAACATCATCCAAAAGATTTTGCAAAAATGCGATTACGATGTCGAAAAAGCTGAAACTGGCATCGTGTATATTGATGAGATCGACAAAATATCACGGAAGTCCGACAATCCATCCATTACCCGCGATGTGTCTGGTGAAGGCGTTCAGCAGGCGTTATTAAAGCTTATCGAAGGCACGATTGCCTCTGTGCCGCCCCAAGGTGGACGCAAACATCCGCAACAGGAGTTTTTGCAAGTCAACACCGCTAACATCCTGTTTATCGTCGGCGGCGCTTTTGCGGGTTTAGATAGGGTTATCAAGGCGCGTTCTGAAAAAGGTGGCATTGGTTTCTCTGCTGATGTTAAAGCTAAAGACGAGTCCAAGAATATCGGTCAGCTGTTCGCCGAAGTCGAGTCTGAAGATTTGATCAAATATGGCTTGATTCCTGAATTTGTTGGCCGCTTACCTGTGGTCGCCACATTGGATGAGCTGGATGAGCAGGCCTTGATAAAAATTTTGACAGAACCCAGAAATGCCCTTATCAAACAATACCAACACCTATTTGAAATGGAAGGCGCGGAATTGGAGTTTAGGGAAGGGTCACTAGGTGCTATTGCCAGAAAATCCATGGAAAGGAAAACAGGCGCTAGGGGCTTGAGGACTATCGTTGAGAACGTCCTGCTCAACACCATGTATGAGCTGCCATCTGCCGATAATATCAGCAAGGTTGTGGTCGATGAGAGTGTCATAATGGGCGAGTCAGAGCCTTATTTGGTCTATGAAACTGAAAAGATAAAAGCTTAGATAAAGCAGGTAGCGAGGAACTAATAAAAAGGAGCTTTAATTTGCAAAGCTCCTTTTTTGTTTCTGGGGCCCTGATGAATTGCCCAAGCTTAATAATATTGTTAAGTCCATCTAACTAAATACATTTCATTCTTGCTATTTGAAATAACATCCCCATAATCGGATTTATTGCACGTTAAAACGCCATTCATGGAAACACAGAAGATGAAAGAGCCAGAAATGTTAGTACCGGTATTGCCCCTAAGGGATGTTGTCGTTTATCCCCACATGGTCATTCCTTTGTTCGTTGGCAGAGAGAAATCTATCGACGCGTTAAACGCCGCTATGCTGGAAAACAAGCAAATCTTGCTGGTAGCCCAGAAAGAAGCGGGCGTTGATGAGCCTGAATTTGCCGATCTTTATGAGGTCGGCACTTTAGCCAATATCCTTCAGTTATTGAAACTGCCGGATGGGACGGTTAAGGTGTTGGTGGAAGGCAGCGAACGCAGTCAAGTCATCAGGTATCAAGAAACCGGAAGTTTCAATTCGGCGGTTGTAACAAAAATTAATGATATTTTGCTCATTTCAGAGCAAAAACTGGATGCCTTGAAACGTACAGTCATGAATTCCTTTGACCAATACGTTAAATTCAACAATAAAATTCCACCTGAAGTCCTCAACGTTTTAACCGGCGTTGATGATCCCAGCCGTCTTGCAGACACGATGGCCGCCCATATTGCTATCAAGATTCACGAAAAACAAGTGATACTCGAAACTGCCGACATCGAGCAACGTTTAGAAGTCTTGATGGCGCTGATGGAAGGTGAAGTCGATATCCTTGAAATGGAAAAGAAAATCCGTGTGCGTGTGAAGCAGCAGATGGAGAAAAACCAAAGGGAATATTATCTGAACGAGCAGATGAAAGCCATCCAAAAGGAATTGGGTGATATGGACGATGTACCCAATGAAATTGAAGATTTGGAAAACAAAATCGAAGATGCGGGTATGTCCAAAGAGGCGAAAACCAAGGCCAGTACTGAGTTGAATAAGCTCAAACTTATGTCCCCGATGTCGGCTGAAGCTACAGTCGTGCGGAATTATATCGACTGGATGGTGAATGTGCCGTGGAAGAAAAAAACCAAGGTCACGCGGATATTGAAAGATGCTGAACAAGTCCTGGAATCTGAGCATTACGGGCTGGAAAAAGTGAAAGAGCGCATCTTAGAATACCTTGCGGTACAACAGCGTGTTAAACAGCTTAAAGGCCCAATATTATGCTTAGTAGGGCCACCTGGGGTCGGTAAGACCTCCTTGGGTGAATCCATCGCCAGGGCAACCAATCGTAAGTACGTACGGATGGCTTTGGGCGGCGTTCGTGATGAAGCCGAGATACGGGGGCATCGCAGGACGTATATTGGTTCCATGCCGGGTAAAATTTTGCAGAGTTTGGCTAAAGTGAAAACGAAGAATCCCCTGTTTTTGCTGGATGAAATCGACAAGATGGCCGCTGATTTCCGTGGCGACCCTGCTTCGGCCTTATTAGAAGTGCTTGATCCAGAGCAAAATCACACCTTCTCCGATCATTATCTGGAGGTTGATTTTGATTTGTCGGATGTGATGTTTGTTGCGACGGCCAATACCATGAACATACCTCCGGCCTTGCTGGACAGGATGGAAGTCATACGCATTGCCGGTTATACTGAAGATGAAAAGATAAATATCGCAATCAAGTATTTGATCCAAAAGCAGATAAAAAATAACGGCCTGAAAGAACGTGAAATTGAAATTACCGAAACTGCGGTCAGGGACATGATCCGTTATTATTCCCGCGAAGCTGGGGTGCGTAGTCTTGAGCGCGATATTTCAAAGATTTGCCGTAAAGTCGTGAAAAATCTGTTGCTGGAGCCTAGTCAGGAAAAAATGGTCATCACACCCGAAAACTTGAATCACTATCTGGGTGTCAAACGTTATCACTACGGCCTTGCCGAAGAGCAGGATCAAATTGGGCAAGTAACTGGATTGGCCTGGACTGAAGTGGGTGGGGAGATGTTAACCATAGAGACGGCGGTTACTCCAGGTAAAGGCAAACAGTCGGCCACCGGTAAGCTTGGCGACGTGATGAAAGAGTCTATCGAGGCCGCAATGACCGTGGTCAGGAGCCGTTCCGATATACTGGGTCTGGATAACGAGATCTTTCAAAAGAATGATATTCATATTCACGTACCGGAAGGGGCGACACCGAAAGATGGGCCTAGCGCGGGGATTGCCATGTGTACGGCAATTGTTTCAGCACTGACTAAAATTCCGGTTCGCGCTAATGTGGCTATGACGGGAGAAATCACCTTACGTGGTCAAGTATTACCTATTGGCGGGTTGAAGGAAAAGCTGTTGGCTGCCCATCGCGGCGGCATTACTACAGTCCTGATTCCCGCTGAAAATGAAAAAGATTTGGTTGAAATACCAGAAAACATTAAGCAAAACCTGCTTATTAAACCAGTGCAATGGATAGATGAAGTGCTGGAAGTCGCTTTGCAGTATATGCCCAGTCCTTTGGTGAAACAAACCAGTGACGAGCAAGCTAAAGTCGAAACTGACACGGTTAAAATAAAGCCAAGCTCTGGGGTAATCGCGCACTGAAACAGTGCATGTGGATATTAAATGGTCAGGATGTAAGATACACTGACCTTTAATGCTTGACACTGTATGAGGGCAGTTGTTATAAATACTCGGGGTTTGTTCTTATGTTATTGATGGAGCCTACATAAGAATCGATACACTGTTCTTGCTATTATAAAAACAACGTACACTTTCCTAATAAAATACTCACTTTCCTAAGGGGGAATAAATGAATAAATCGGAACTTATTGATGCTATTGCAGAGTCTTCTGGATTAACGAAGGCCGATTCTGGTCGTGCTTTGGAAGGTTTTATCGGTGCGGTTACTGGTGCTTTGAGCAGAGGAGACTCTGTCACTTTGGTTGGTTTTGGCACTTATCTCGTAAAAGAAAGGGCTGAACGGTTAGGGCGTAATCCTCAGACAGGGCGTGAGATAACAATCCAAGCGGCAAAAATCCCGTCATTTAAGGCTGGTAAAACACTCAAGGATGCTATAAAATAAGCGTCTTTAGTCGGGTGCTTAGCTCAGCTGGGAGAGCATCGCCCTTACAAGGCGAGGGTCGGGGGTTCGAACCCCTCAGCACCCACCAGACTTTGGAGTGGTAGTTCAGTTGGTTAGAATACCGGCCTGTCACGCCGGTGGTCGCGGGTTCGAGCCCCGTCCACTCCGCCAAATCGCAAGCCCCGTACCGACAGGTTCGGGGCTTTTTTTTTACAGGGTTTTAGGTTATGTGGCTTTTTTGGAATTGAACTTATGCTGACAACAATTAGAGAAAAAGCGCAAGGTGCATTCGCTTGGATAATCTTGGTAGTGATATGTGTGCCTTTCGCATTATGGGGTATTCAAAATTACGTGGATACGGGCAAGGAAGCGCCGGTTGCATCCGTGGGCGATAAGGATTTTTATCAGCGCGACGTCAACAAAGCCTACGAGCAATATGCCCAGAATTTTCAGGGCATGACGGTTGATGAGCAGCTTTTGAAGCAGCAAGCGTTGGATAAATTAATCAAAGATGAAGTTTTATTGCAGCACGCACATACAGCAGGGCTAGTCGCAACGGATTCCAGCACTCGTGCTTTCATCGAAACCTTGCCGTATTTCCAAACCGATGGCAAATTTGATGACAAGCGCTATAAATCGTTGCTGACTTCACAAAGGATGTCATCGGCTGAATTTGTGAACAAGATTAAAAGCGCCCTGATTATGGAGCAATTCCAGCGTAGTATCATCGACAGCAGTTTTGCGACGCAATACGCTATTGATAACTTCTTCAAGATTCAAAACCAACAACGCGATGCCGATTACGTAACCGTCGCGGTGGAAAAAGCAACTCTGCAACCCAGTGACCAAGAGATTGCCAGTTATTACCAGCAGCATCAAGCTGAGTACAAGCTGCCCGAACAGGTTTCTGTAGAATACGTAGAATTGTCGCTGGAAGAGATTGCCAAAAAGATCGATGTGACTGACGATAAGCTCCGCGCCTATTATGAAGAACAAAAAGAGCAATACAGCACACCGGAACGTCGAAAAATCAGCCATATCCTGTTTGCCGTCAATGCAAAAACCGATGATAAAACGGCGCTGGCAAAAGCCGTAAAAGCGCAACAAGATTTGAAGGGTAAAGATTTTTCTGCATTAGCTGCGGAAGTATCCGATGACAAACTCACGGCCAAAAAAGGCGGCGATTTGGGTTTGTTCATCGTGGGCAGCATGGAAAAATCGTTTGAAGAGGCGGCAAGCGCATTAAAAGCTGGCGAAGTGTCCAAACCAGTCAAGTCCTCATTCGGCTATCATTTGATCAAAGTGACCGAGTTAGTACCTAGCGAAGTTAAGTCTTTTGATACTGTTAAAGGCGAAGCCACCAAAGCCTACCAAAAAGCGCAGGCAGAAAATGCCTTTTACGAGGCTGGTGAAAAATTGACAGAAATGAGTTACGAGAATCCCGACAATTTGCAAACCGTGTCGGAAGCCCTTGCTCTTGGCATCAAGAAAACAGGGTTATTTGCCAAACACAAAGGTGAAGGTGTCGCGACTGAGCAAAAAATTCGTGATGCGGCATTTTCTGACGAAGTGCTGCAAGGCAATAATAGTGTACCGATAGAGTTAGGGACGGATCGTTTAGTTGTGTTACGGCTACTTGAACGCAAACCAGCCGCAGTACGCGAACTAAGCAACGTTAAACAGGACGTGATTGCTGCGCTATCTAGCGATAAGGCTAGACAGCAAGCGATAGAGAAGGCAAATAAAATCAAACTGCGCGTACAAGCAGGTGAGACTATCCAGAAAGTAGCCGCCGACCTTAAGTTGGCCGTGAAAGAGGCAACTGGCTTGACGCGTAGCAAGAACACCTTGCCTGAGCAGCTTAATGATGCGATTTTTAAAGCTGCGAAGCCTGTTGCCGCCGGTAAAGCAACTACTTTTGTTGTTGGATTGTCCACAGGTGAACAAGTGGTTGTTAGCCTGAAAAAGGTAGCGGCCGGTATTATGAGCGATGAAGACAAGAAGCAGATGGAGCTTGCCAAGAAAAATCTCGCCAAGGCATTTGGTCAGTCGGAATTTAACGCGATGCTGGCTAGCTTGCAAGCAAATGCGGATGTTTCGATTAAAACCCAGCCCAAACCGCAGTAAAGCATAAGGGAATCTAGTCAGGCCAATAGCTCAGTTGCTGATCTATTGGCTTGTACTCAGTTTAAAATGCTACAAAAACAAACTAATCTGCGTTTTGAGCAAGTTTGGTTTGCAAAAAGCCCATAATACCGTCAAACGGAATATCTTCGTTCTGTTCTACGGTTCTAGCTTTATATTCAACAAAACCCGTATCCAAGCCCTTATCGCTGATGATGATGCAATGCGGAATCCCTATCAGTTCCATATCGGAAAACATAAATCCTGCACGTACTTTACGGTCATCGAACAATACTTCGATACCTGCTTTTAACAAATCCTGATATAGCTTTTCAGCGGCGGTTTTCAGGCGCTCTGATTTGTGCATGTTCATAGGGCACAGTGCAACCTGAAAAGGTGCGAGGCTGGCAGGCCAGATGATGCCCCTTGCATCATGGTTTTGCTCAATGCTTGAGGCGACAACACGGGAGATGCCAATCCCGTAACAACCCATAATCATCGTCTGGTTTTTACCTTCTTCGTTGATAACGCCAGCCTTCATGGCTGCGCTGTATTTTGTGCCGAGTTGGAAAATATGACCGACTTCAATTCCCCGTGCTATATGGATATTGCCTTTGCCATCCGGGCTGATGTCGCCTTCAACTACTGTGCGGATATCTTCAATTTGTGCAGGGAAGGGCAGGTCACGCTCCCAATTGACTCCGGTGAAATGCTTTCCATCTTCGTTGACACCGCAGATAAAATTTTTCATTCCCACTACGGTCCTATCAGCAATAATAGGAATGCTTAAATTCCTAGGCCCGAGTGATCCTGCAAGTTTATCAAATTCATCTTTACGAATATTTCTCTTAATATCTGTTTGAACTTGTTGTTGAGTTAGTGTTGGTTGCTGGAAAGCATACATTTCTCCATAAGCAAAATTACCTTGACCACCTATTGAAATGTCCCTTAATTCTATTTCATTTGCGAAAAATAGAGGTGTAACGATTCCTAATTTGCTTAATTTAGTTTCGTTGGCAGTGTGGTCTCCTCGGAGTAG
>Ga0302321_100005889_pt1 | contig 10752 bp, 8 predicted proteins | sample Fen_T0_1_FD_202505 | JGI IMG/M metagenome (GOLD analysis project Ga0302321, IMG submission 202505) | Peat permafrost microbial communities from Stordalen Mire near Abisko, Sweden - Fen_T0_1 | ecosystem: Environmental > Terrestrial > Soil > Wetlands > Permafrost | place: Sweden: Abisko...
GTGGCGTCACTCGAGGCCGGGCTCAGCGCCGCCAAGTCTTCGTCGCCGGCCTACCCCGATCTGCGCGAACAGGTGAGCAATTTGGAAATCCAACTCGAAGCTGCCCGCACCCTGCCGAAGAACTACGTTTCTCCGACCGAGTTCAACGATCTGAAACAGGACCTGGCCGACACGAAACAAAAACTCGCGACCACGCTGAAAGGCTACGCATCGATCGAAAAGGAACGCGATGCGCTCGCCTCCCGCCCGGCCGCGCCAGCTGTGGCGGATCAATCTGGCCGCGTGCGCGAACTTGAAGCCAAGCTCGCCGCCAAGTCGGCTCCCGTCGCCCCCACTTATCCTGATCTGCGCGACAAGGTGGCTTCACTCGAAGCCGCGCTCAGCACCGCCAAGCCTTCCTCGCCGGCTTACCCCGATCTGCGTGAGCAGGTGAGCAATCTGGAGATCCAACTCGAGGCGGCCCGCACCTTGCCGAAGAACTATATTTCCCCGAAGGAGTTTAACGACGTCAAACAAGAGCTGAGCGACACGAAGGAAAAACTGGCAACCACCTTGCGTGGCTACACGATGATGGAAAAGGAACGCGATGAAATTTCCGGCAAGACCGGCAAAGTGGGTAGCACCCAGTCTGACGTCGCCCGGTTGACTGAAGCTTACAATGCGCTGCAACGCACCAATGCACAAAACGAGCGCGACCTCGTGCTGTTGCGCGCCCAGCTCCCGCAGACCGTGGCCACGAATACAACCGTCGCGCAGCTAGGCACGCCTGTACGGCCGGTTCCTGTATCGACGGTGCCGCGCATCACGCCCGCTTCGACAGCGCCGACGCCAGTAGTCGCAGCCGTTCCAGTCGCTCCCGCCGTTCGTCGCACCCACACGGTGGTGGCCGGGGATACCTTGGTCAAAATCAGCCAGCGCTATTACGGCAACGCCACCAGTTGGCAGCCCATCTACGATGCCAATCGCGAGCTGCTTGGACCCAAGGGGGCACTCAAAGTCGGCACCGAATTGCGAATCCCGTAAGAACAGAGGGTCCCTTCGACCAACGGCTTTCCCTGTGGGAGCGAGCTTGCTCGCGACTCGTTCGTTCAATGTCGCGAGCAATCTCCCACAACTTCAAAGCCTCGCCTCCTCAACGCGCGAATTTCTGTTCGTGTTCCAGCAACCGCTGCTTGCGCCAAATGCCGCCGGCGTAACCGCACAGTGTACCGTCGGCGCGGATCACGCGATGGCAGGGGATGACGAGCGCCAACATGTTTGACCCGTTCGCCCGTCCGATGGCGCGCGGTGCTTTCGGGAGGCCGAGGCGCGTGGCCATTTCCGCATAGCTGCGAGTTTTACCCGGAGCGATGCATTGCAATTCCGTCCATACGCGCCGCTGAAATTCCGAACCCACCGGGGCAAGCGGCAGATCAAACGTCATCCGTACGCCCTTGAAATAATCGGCCAGCTGCCGCGCCGTTTTCTCGAGCACATCGTTGCTCCCGGGCACGATCACGCGCTTAAGCCGGTCTCTCAGGCTGACGAGCTCGCGTTCCAGGCCCCGGCGATCCACGAATTCCAGCAAGCGCAATCCGCGTTCGTCTGCCAGCGCCAGCATGGTGCCGAGCGGCGTCTCAATCCAAAGGGCGATGAGGCAATCCTCCTTCTTGGCTCCGCGCGGCGACGCCCCAAAAACGCGCACGAAGGCCTCGCGGAATCCACTCGGCGATTCGTAGCCCTGCTTGTGCTGCACGTCGATCACCGGCCGGCCCGCCTTCACGTCGCGCAGCGCCAGCCCCATGCGCCGCGCACGCTGGTAGGCGTGAAAGGTGAGGCCATGATACGCCTTGAACTGACGCCGCGCCGTCGAGGGCTCCACCTTCATCGCCACAAGATCCTTGTCCGTCACGCGGCCATCCGGCGCCGCTTCGACCGCGCAGCGCAATTTTTCCACGAGGAGCGGCACGGGCTTGGTCGAGTTCATCGGATGACAGAGCCGGCACGGCCGGTAACCGCCATGCAACGCTTCCATCACCGTGGGAAAAAACTCCACGTTTTCCGGTTTAGGTTTTTTGGCCCGGCAGGTGGGCCGACAAAAAATGCCCGTGGTCTTCACCCCGGTGAAAAAGACCCCCTCGTACGCCGCGTCCCGCCGGGACAGCGCGCGATACATCGTACGAAAATCGGGCAAGGCGATGGGTTTCGAGGCGGGCATGACTGGGAAGAGTTCGGATTGGATCATGTTCAACTCTAGCACATGTCCGCGCAAGTTTTCCGCCGATTTCCGGGCAAGTTATTCGAGCGATCGGAAAGAGCATCCCCAACTCACTGTTGACCCCGTCGCGCCTGCATCGCAAAAGGAAGCCGCACGGGCCCGTGCTACCCCCATCGATTCCGCGTCAGAGGATCGGTAAATTTTATATGCCCGTACTCCGCCTCCCCTCCGCTGCGAACGTCTGCTCGTTCGCACGCACGCGCGCGTCCGCTGCCCGTCCGCCATGAACCGGGACACGGGCCACCTCGATCGACATCTCGTGCAACGGGCCTTGGAACTGGGCCGTGGCACCGACCCGGCCGCCCTGTCCGAGCTGGTGCAATTGCTTGCCCGGTCCTTGGCCGAGGTCCGCGCCGCAGCCGCCGCGGCGATCGGCCAACTCGCCGGCTTCGGTCTCGACGAGCAGGCAGCCGTGTGCGCCCTCGCCCCGGTCGCGCTGCACGATCCGCAACCCGAGACGCGTCAATCCGCCCTGCACGCGCTCAAAGCCTTCGGGGCGGCTGCCCGCAATCTCCTGCCCGATCTCGATCTCCTCGTGCGCAGCGAAAATGCTGCGGCCAACGTTCGTCAGGCGGCGCGCGCCACCGCCGTCTCAATCCGCGAAGCGGTGCGACACAGTGAACAAGAAGCGGTGCATCGGTGCGCCCGCTGCTGCCGTCCCGCCAGTCGCGAGGAACACATGTCCAGCCGACTCGTTTTCGACCGGACATTTTGCCCGGATTGTTTCGATGACGTCTTCCGCGAGCGTCGCGATCCCGATCCTGAGGCCGAGCGTGGCGCCCAAAGATTGTGACAAACTCATGTCGTTTGATCAGTGAGCCAAAAATCGGCATCCCAACGGACGCTACTTCTTCGGCAGATAATCTTTGAGGTCGGGCAGCGGCTTGGCGCGGTGGCCGCTACGGAGCCGCTCGAAATAGACTTCGGGTTTCGGCGCGTCTTCGTCCACCTCGCCTTCCGGCAATCCTTCCTCGTCGTCCGTCTCGATCTCGATTCCGGACAGATCCTCTTCTTCCTCGAAATATTGGGAGAAACGGCGCGGAAGCGGATCAAGGAGGAGCGCGGGATTCGGCAGTCCGCCTTTCTTAAGCTGGATGAAGAGCGACGGCGAACACAGGTCATGGTAGTGGCCGAGAAAATCGCTGACCCATTTGTTGGCCACCCCGTCGCGTTTGGTCAGAATGACCACATCGGAAAAATGGATGCTGGCCTCGTACCAATGCCGGAGCGCGGCGTGTTGGGAGGCAAACTGGCAGTCAACCACGGTGATGATCCGCGCCAATTCCGCGCCATGCTGCACGAGCCACGGCTTCAAGGACTCAATCTGGGTGATCGGGTCCGCGTGCGAGTCGGCCACAAAAAATACGGTGCCACCTTCCGGCAGTTGCAACTCCGGGAGTGCCGTGGCCGTCCACGCACAGCGACGAATCTCCAAACCGGGGCGGTGGGCGAGTTTCTCCTCCGCTGCGTCCACGGGCTCACTTTGAGCAATTAATACGAGCACTTTGTCCTCGGCGGACAGGCCGTTCTCGATCAAATCGCGGGCCAATTCCCGCCGGCCGGAGCCCGGAGTGCCGAGAATGAAGTAAACTAAAGGAACGGTGGCCATGTTGTGGCAGTAAGAGGATATAGCCCGAAAAGACAAACGTCCTTTAACGGGCGAACCACCCGTTTTTATCGGCCCAAAATGCCCCGTCTGCAGTCTAGAACTTGAACGTCCGATTCTGTGCAGAATGCCGCAGGCAATGATCCACCAGCACCAGCGCCGCCATGGCTTCCACGATCACCACCGCACGCGGCACCACACAGGGATCATGCCGGCCACGACCTTTCAACTGCGTGGCCTTGCCCTGTAAATCCACGGTGTCCTGCACCTGCATGATGGTAGCCGTGGGCTTGAAGCCGACCCGGAATATAATCTCCTCCCCGTTGCTGATGCCGCCCTGCACGCCGCCGGAGTGATTGCTGGCGGTGCGAACCTTGCCGCGCTTGGCGACAAAAGCATCATTGTGTTGCGAGCCTTTTAGCAACGTGCCGGTAAAGCCGCTGCCGATCTCGAAAGCCTTGGTCGCAGGCAGGGAAAGCATCGCCTTGGCGAGATCGGCCTCGAGCCGGTCGAACACGGGTTCGCCCCAGCCGGCCGGAACCTTGCGAATACGACATTCGATGATACCGCCGACGGAATCGCCTTCGGCACGCACTTCCTTAATGCGTTCGATCATCTTCGCCGCGGTGGCGGGATGCGGACAGCGCACGGCCGTCGCTTCAACTTCGGCCAGCGTGGGAAAATGGGTGATCGATGGCGCCACCACGTGGTGAATATGGGTGACGAACGCGCGGATCTCGACCCCATGCGCGAGTCGGAGAATTTTTTTGGCCACAGCGCCGGCGGCTACGCGGCCGATGGTTTCCCGAGCGGAAGAGCGGCCGCCGCCGCGATGGTCGCGAATGCCGAACTTGGTCTGATAGGTGAAATCAGCGTGCGAAGGACGGAATTTTTCGCGCATCTCGTCATAAGCCTCGGAACGCGCGTCGGCGTTGCGGACCAACATCGCCAAGGGCTGGCCGGTGGTGGTGTCCTCGAAAATACCTGAGAGAAATTCAACGGTGTCCGCTTCTTTGCGCGGCGTGGTGATGTCACTTTGGCCCGGACGGCGGCGGTCCAGCTCGGCCTGCACCTCAGTTTGGCTCAGCGGCAGACGGGGCGGGCAGCCATCAATGACGACACCCACGCTGGGGCCATGGCTTTCGCCCCAAGTGGAGATGGTGAAGAGTTTGCCGAAGGAGTTGGGCACGAAGCTAGCGTTGGCGGAAGCCCGGCGGCAGGCAAGCCCGGCTTAACAGGAATGAAATTACGGGGGGCCTAGACCTTGCTGATCTTCGCTGCCGGGGGAACCGCCGGATGCTGGACCATGACAATGTCACGTGTGACCGTTTGGCAAAGCCCGACGAAAGTTTCCTCGCCCAGCGGGAGTTTGCGGCCTTTGAGGTAAGCCACGCACCAGCGACGGCGCAGATTACGCCGGCCTATGGGCAAATCCACCAGTGCGCCGCTCTCAATCTCGGCACGCGCCACCCATGACGCGAGCACGCCCACACCGAGGCCGATTTTCACGAGCTCCTTGATTGCATCCATGCTGCCCAATTCGATCACCTGGGCCGGCGGGCACCCTTCCTCGCGCAAATAGTCGCTGACAAGCCGGAACGTGTAGCTCGATTTATTGTAGTGCACGAGGGTTTCGTTCGCGAGGCCATCGCGCGGCACGCTGCCGAGGCTTGCCCACGCGTGCGCGGGAGAAACCAGCATGCGCAGTTCATCCTCGAACAGCGGTTGAAACTCGATGTCGCGCTCTTTTGTCGGCTCGATCATGATTGCGAGATCCACGGTGTTGCTGCGGAGCAGTTCCAGTTGCCGATCATAGTCACCCGGCTCGATCGTGATGACGCATTGGGGAAAACTTTGGCGGAATTCGCGCAGCACTGACGGTACTATATACTGACACGCTGTGGTGCTGGCGCTAACCCGCAGCCGGCCGTGCCCCCAACGCGACATCGCATCGAGTCCGGCGCGCGCTGTTTCCATCTCTCTTAATATAATATCCACGTGGTGCGAAAACTGTTCGCCGGCCTGCGTCAATTTTGCCGTGCGGCCGGACCGATCAAAAAGGCGACAGCCCAACTCGTCCTCGAGTCCGCGGATGGCGTGACTGACGGCGCTTTGGGTCAAATGGAGGTCTTTCGCGGCCAAAGTGAAGCTCTGGCGTCGCGACAATGCGGCAAAGGCGAGTAACTGTCTGGTGTCGAGCGTGCCGCTCATGGATGAATGCTCTTCATGATTTCGATGAAATCATTGAGTAGCAATTACCGGGCCATATACGACGGCTGGCACGCGGTGGGCTTAATAAGCGATTCATGTCAGCCTCCACCTTACCTTTCGTTATCCGCCGAAGCCCTGGCCGGCTTCGCGTGGGCTTTGTTGCTTTGACGGATGCCGCCCCACTGATCGCAGCCCAGGAATTGGGACTCTTTAAGAGCTATGGCATCGGGGTGGAACTGAAGCGCGAAGTCGGCTGGGCCACCGTGCGGGACAAGATCATCTTCGGCGAGCTCGACGCCGCCCAAGCTCCGGCTCCCTTGCTCTGGTCGGCTCAACTCGGGCTCGGTGGTCCCCGTTGCGATGTTCTCACCGCTCTCGTCCTTAATCTGCACGGTAACGCCATCACGCTTTCCTCCCGCCTGCATGCCGCCGGGGTTCGCACCATCGCGTCGTTCCGCACCGAGGCCCTGCGCCGGCGAGGCGAGTCCCGCCTGACTCTGGGCATCGTCTATCCTTTCTCTTCCCACCATCTCCAGCTTCGGCACTGGTTGATCTCCGCCGGGCTCGATCCGGAAAAAGACGTCCGAATCGTCGTCGTTCCGCCCGCCCAGATGTTTCGCAATCTCGCGGCGGGCACGCTCGACGGCTATTGCGCAGGCGAACCCTGGGGCACCGTCGCCGTACAGGCCGGACAAGGTTGGTGCCCGATGTGGAGCGCCCGGCAATCGCCCGGCCATGTGGAAAAAGTGCTGATGGTTCGCTCCGAATTTGCTCGCGAACGCCATCACGAGCACCTCGCGCTCGTCGCGGCCCTGAACGACGCCTGCGCTTGGTGCGATGAACCGGGCAACCGACCACAGCTCGCCGATTGGCTGGCCGAAAAACGTTACCTCGATGTTTCCGTGCACACGATCCGTCCCGCGCTGATGGGCCGCTTCGACAATGGCACAGGCCAGATCGAAACCGTGGCCGATTTCCATATTTTTTCCCGCGGTGGCGCCAACGTGCCAACCCAGTCCGCTGCCGCCTCGTTGCAAGTCGAATTGAGCTCAGCCGGACTGCTTCCCTCTCCCCTGCCCGCGATTGACCTTCCCTCCCATCTCTTCCGCGCGGACCTCTATCACGCGGCCACCTCCATCAAACCCGTACCAGTAAATGAAACCACGCAAGAACCCACCAGCCTCAAGCCCATCGAGCCCTGCCTCCATTAATCGCCGCGAATTTCTGCACCGGGGAGCGCTGCTCGGCGGCGCCGCCGCGCTTTTCGCTGCTTTGGGGCAGAAAAGCCGGGCGGCCACGGTGGCGAGCGCTTCCGAGGCACCCGAGCATCCGGATGTGAAGTTCGGCATCATTGCGCTGACGGATTGCTCGCCGATCGTAGTCGCCCACGAAAAAGGCTTTTTCGCCAAATACGGCATCCGCTCGAAAATCTCGAAGGAAGCGAGCTGGGCCGTTATCCGCGACCGCCTATCGACCGGCGATAACCAGGCAACGCACATGCTTATCGGCATGCCTTATGCCTCGAGCATGGGCCTGCTCGGCTCTCCGAAAAAACCGATGGTCTATGCGTGGATGCTGAACCGCAACGGCCAGGCCATCAGCCTGAAGAAATCTTTCCGCGGCAAAGTCGGTGCTGACGCTGCCGCACTCAAGCCCTTCGTCGATGAAGCCAAGAAGGCCGGCAAGCCGCTCACGTTCGCCCAAACTTTTCCGCCCGGCACGCATGCCATGTGGATGCGCTACTGGCTGGCGAGCGGCGGCATTCACCCCGGTGATGCTTCCGGTGGCGGCGCCGACGTTAATCTCGTCACGATTCCACCACCGCAGATGGTTTCCAACATGCGCGTCGGCAAGATGGACGGCTTCTGCGTCGGAGAACCGTGGAACGCGCGCGCCATCGACGATGGCATCGGCTACACTGCAATCACCACGCAGGACATGTGGAAAGATCATCCCGAAAAAGTCTGCGCCTTCACCGCCGAGTTTGCCGAGAAGAACCCGAAGACCGTGAAAGCCATCCTCAAGGGACTACATGACGCCAGCGTCTGGCTCGATGATCTGAACAACCGTTCCGAGCAATGCGACATCGTCTCGCAGCCCTCTTACATCAACTGCCCGAAGGAAATCATCCTCGGCCGCCTGCTCGGTGATTATGACTACGGTGACGGCCGCAAGAAGCAGGACGACTATTACATGCACTTCAGCAGGCGAAACTGCAATTTCCCACAGCCCAAATACGGCAAATGGTGGCTCACCCAATTCCGGCGCTGGGGCATGACGGAAGGCGCGCCTGACTACTCGGTCGTCGACCAGGTCTGCCGCCACGATCTCTACACCGAGGTCATGTCGGAGATGGGCGTCACGAACCGGGTTATGGACAATTCTCCCGAGAAATTTTTTGACGGCACGACTTTTGATCCAGCCGGCGATCTGGAGGCCTACGCCAAGAGCTTCGCCATAAACGCCCTCAAGGGCTGATCGCTCACAAAGCTCATTCTTTAAAAACCGCCCACCTGGAGCGGGTCAGGGTACCCGTGCCCATTTTCAATCCAACATCTTTTCAAGACTCACTACCACCCACGATGAAAGCTTTCAAATACGACTGGCTGATTCTGCCGCTGATCACGATCGGGATCTTCCTGCTCGCGTGGCATGCCTACTCGAATCACGACCGGTCCAAGGACAGCAGCAACTACTTCCCGGGGCCGACCGAGACGTGGCACGATAGCAAATCCTACATCACTTCTCCGCTCGCTTACCGCGGCGAGCAGGATCAAGGCATCCTGCGCTTCACCTGGAAGTCGCTGTATCTGGTGGGCCAAGGGTACGGCCTCGGCCTGATGCTTGGGGTGCCGATCGGACTGATGCTCGGCCTGTCCAAGCTTTTCACCAAGGCCTTCGATCCGATCATCCAGATCCTGCGGCCCATCTCGCCACTGGCGTGGTTTCCCATCGGCCTCGGGCTTTTCAAGGGCCTCGATGGAGCGGGCCTGTTCACCATCGCTTTCTGCTCGATGTGGCCGACCGTCCTCAACACCGCTCAAGGTGTTCGCGCAGTTCCCCAGGACTACATCAATGTCGGAAGAGTCCTGAAGCTCTCCCGGTTCCAGATGCTCTGGAAGATAATCATTCCCGCGACACTGCCGTACATGTTCACCGGTTTCAGGCTCAGTCTCGGCCTCGCGTGGCTCGTGATCGTCGCGGTGGAAATGCTCACCGGGGCTCCCGGACTCGGCGGCTTCCTTTGGCAGGAATACAACGCCCTCAATTACCGGCACATCGTGATGTGTGTCATCTCCATCGGCCTGATCGGCTTCGTCCTCGATCGCCTGATGAGCCTGGTCGAAACGCGCCTCCGCGCTGCGACCTAAACATGACCTAGCTCAAGGTTCTTTCCCGCCCGCCCCGTTACACTCTTACGCTCACTTAACTCACCAAGACATGACCTCCCGATCCACCATCCGCATCACACCACTCATCCGGAGTGTTTGTAGTCTATTAAGCTACAAACGTCCTCTCGCCGCCCTGGCCCTCGGCCTCGCCGCCGCTGCGGTGCCGGCCCAGGCCTACGTCTTCGGCGACCCTATCACCTATGACAACGGCAAGCTCGTCCTCGACTTCAATGCCCGCGTGCGGGTCGAGTCACGGGAAAACACCTTCGATTTCAATTCGCTCACAGATACGGTGAATGACGATACGTTTATCCTGACCCGCCTGCGGGCCGGAGCGAAGTTCACCTTCACGCCGAAATTTTCCCTCTACGGTCAACTGCAGGACGTGCGCGAGTTCGATTCAAAGCGAACCAACGTTCCTTTCGTCAATGCAGCCGAAGGCAATGATCCTGTCGACCTCCGCCAGCTCTATGCCGACGTGGGCGATCCGCGCGATGACGTCGTGTACGCCCGTATCGGAAGGCAGATGCTTGCCTACGGCGACGAACGCCTGATCGGTGGCTTTGAGTGGAACAACTTCGCCCGTACTTTCGATGCCGTGAAAGTCGTGTACAACGCGGCCGCAGCCAAAACGACGGTGGATTTCTTCGCCGCACACGTCGTCACCGTCCAAGGCCGCAATCAAGGCGACAAAAACGACTTCGAGTTCGACCGTTCCGATCCGCACGATCTTTTCGCCGGCATCTATGCGCAAAACTCCGGACTAATTAAGAATCAGAACACGCACGTTTATCTGCTCTACCGGGACAAGACACAAAACGGACCGTTCTACCGGCCGAACACACTCACCACCGGCACCACCGGCGTCGCCCCTTATGATATTCCAGAGAAAATCTGGACGCTGGGTTTCCGCGCCCAATCCATCTCGATGGCGCCGCTCCATGGCTTCGACTACCTGATCGAAGCCGCGGTGCAATGGGGCAAGTCCCGCCCCGGCCTCACGAACGCGCAGGTCGTCGTGCCCAACTGGTTCGACCACCAAGCCTACGCGCTGCACGCCGAGATTGGGCGCAGCTGGGAACGCAGCAAATATTTTCCGCGCATCGCCATGGAATACAATGAAGCGAGCGGCGACAAAAACCCCTCCGACACCAAGAACGACGCCTTCCTGAATCTTTTCCACACGAACCATAAATTCTACGGCTACATGGACGTACTTGGTTGGAAAAACATGCGCGATTTCGCCTTCACGCTACGCTTCAAGCCGCTGGCGAACCTTGATTCCT
>Ga0302321_100005890_pt1 | contig 10751 bp, 3 predicted proteins | sample Fen_T0_1_FD_202505 | JGI IMG/M metagenome (GOLD analysis project Ga0302321, IMG submission 202505) | Peat permafrost microbial communities from Stordalen Mire near Abisko, Sweden - Fen_T0_1 | ecosystem: Environmental > Terrestrial > Soil > Wetlands > Permafrost | place: Sweden: Abisko...
GGCACGAGGTTGGGCGACCCAATCGAAGTGCAAGCGCTGGGTGCCGAGTTAGCGGAGAGCTCCGCGCCGGCGGAGCCGGTGGTCATCGGCTCCATCAAGACCAACATCGGCCATAGTCAGGCCGCCCAGGAGTCGCCGGCCTGATGAAGGTCGTCCTGTCGCTCCAACACGAGCGCATTCCCAAGAACCTCCACTTCGATGCCCCGAGCCCGATCATTCCTTGGCAAGACCTGAGCCTCAAGGTGGCGACGGAGCCGTTGGCCTGGCCGCGAGGCGAGCGGGTGCGACGAGCCGGAGTGAGCTCATTTGGTTTGAGTGGGACGAACGCGCATGTCATCCTCGAGGAGGCAGGGGAAGCCGCGCCGGTTCGAGCTTCGCCGGAACGAGCCCTGGAGCTGATCGTCCTTTCGGGGAAGAGCGCCGCGGCGCTCCGTGCACACGCTTCCCGACTATCGAAGCATTTGCAGGATCATCCGGAATCACGGATCGGCGACATCGCCTGGAGCCTCGCGACGGCCCGCGATGCCATGGACCACCGCCTCGCGGTGCCTGGGGCCAGCCGCGAAGAGCTGGGCGCAGCGCTCGATGCGGCGGCGCAGGGACGGACCCTCCCGGGGAGCGTGCGCGGCGTCGCGTCGCCGGCGCCAGGACGACTCGCCTTCCTGTTCAGCGGACAGGGGACGCAGGTGCTAGGAATGGGCGCGAAGCTTTACGAAGCGTGGCCCGTGTTCCGGCAGGCTCTGGATGAATGCGCGGGGCGATTCGACCGAGAGCTGGAGCGACCACTCCGCCAGGTGATGTGGGCAGCACCTGGGACTTCTGAAGCGGGTTGGTTGGATCAGACCGAATATACCCAGCCCGCCCTGTTCACTCTGGGATACGCGTTGTGCGCGCTCTGGCGTTCGTGGGGAGTGGAGCCGAGCCTCGTCGCAGGACACAGCATCGGCGAACTGGTGGCAGCGCACGTCGCGGGTCTCTTCTCGCTCGATGACGCAGTCAAGATGGTCGCTGCGCGCGGCAGGTTGATGCAGGCGCTGCCCACGGTCGGCGCGATGGTGGCGCTCGAGGCATCAGAGGTGGAGGTGGAGGCGGAGATCGTCTCGTCTCCCGAGGGCGTGTCGATCGCCGCGGTGAACGGCCCATACCAGACGGTCATCTCTGGCGACCAGGATGCCGTCGATGCCATCGCGCTGAAGTTTTCTGGGCGAGGAGTACAGACCAAACGGCTGGAAGTTTCTCGTGCCTTTCACTCAGCGCATATGGATCGGGTGCTTGGAGAGTTCGAACGCGTCGCGAGCTCGGTGACCTATCAGCGCCCTTCGCTCGAGCTGGTGAGCAACGTGACGGGACGGCTGGTCACGCAGGAGATCATGTCGCCGAGCTACTGGGCTCGCCAGGTCCGAGACACGGTCCGATTCGGGGATGGGGTGAGGGCGCTTTACGAAGCTGGAGCGCGAACCTTCGTCGAGCTCGGCCCGCGCTCCGCGCTGCTGGGGGTGGTCCCGCAAAACCTTCCGGACGAAGCGCGGGCAACGCTGATCCCTTCGATTCGGGCCAAAGGCGACGAGAGGCGAAGCGTGCTCGGAGCATTGGCGGATTACTGGGTGGGTGGACGGCGGGTGAACTGGTCGGGCGTCTTCCCTCCCGGTGCCCGTCGCGTCGGGCTTCCCACCTATCCATGGCAGCGGGAGCGGTACTGGATCGACACCGAGAACGCGCCACGGCGAAAGCGCGAAGCCGATCCCTTCGCGGACTGGGTTTATCAGGTCGAGTGGCAGGAACGGGCACGTTCGAGTGGGGCGCCGGCGAGCGGCGTGAGCGGAAGCTGGCTGGTCCTGAGAGACCGTGCGGGTGTCGGCGATGCGTTGATGACTGCGTTGGAAGCGCGCGGCTGTGCGTGCGTGGTGGTCGACGAGCCGCCGGTGACGCGAGACGCAGCAACGGAGGTCTCTCGCGCTCTGGCAACGCGGAGCGACTGGCAGGGCATCCTCCACGCTTGGGGGGTGGATGACGAGGCGAAGGAGGAGGCGTCGGCGCGCGCGGTGGGCGAGGCGACATCCAGGTGCACGGAGGCGCTGCTTGGAGTGACACAGGCGCTGCTCGGACTCGAGAGGAGGCCGCGGCTCTGGGTTGTGACGAGGGGGGCGTGCGCGGTGGACCGGGGATCGATTGTAAAGCCCTGGCAATCGGCTCTCTGGGGTTTGGGCCGGGCCGCTGCCGCGGAGCTGGGCAAGGCCTGGGGAGGCTTGTTGGATCTGGATCCAGCCGGAGTCCCGGGCGAACACGAGGCGGTGGTGACGGAGCTCCTGTCGCCCGACGGGGAACAGCAGCTCGCGTTTCGCGATGGGCGGCGATGCGTGGCGCGACTCGCGATCGCCGACCTCGCGCCCAAGGGCGCCCTCCTGCCGTCCGCCGAAGGGACCTACCTCATCACCGGAGGGCTCGGCGCGCTTGGGCTGAGCGTGGCGCGGCGAATGGTGGAGAACGGCGCGCGGCACCTGCTACTCATCGGCCGGCGAGGGGTGGAGACGCCGGGGGCGTCCAGGGTGATCGCCCATCTGCAAGCCCAAGAAGCGCGAGTCACCGTCGCAGCGGCGGACGTCACCGACGCCGAACAGATGGGAGCTCTGCTGAACGGGTTGACACCGCCGCTGCGAGGTGTGGTCCACGCGGCCGGCGTGGTGGATGACGGCCTACTGGTGAATCTAGACGCGACGCGGATGCGCCGAGTCCTAGCCCCGAAGGTGGAGGGGGCGTGGACACTCCATCTGTTGACGCGCCGGAGCACCCTCGATTTCTTCGTGCTGTTTTCCTCCATCGCGGCGGTGGTCGGCCCGATGGGCCAAGGCAGCTACGCGGCAGCCAATGCCTTTCTAGACGGTCTGTCCGAAATGCGCCGGCGGCAGGGGCTCACGGCCCTGAGCATTGCGTGGGGGGTGTGGGAAGAGGGCATGGGCTCGGCCGAACAGCGCCAGTTCCTCGATGCAAGTGGCCTGACCGCGATTCCGGCGGCGCTGGCGCTGGACGCAATGGAGCGATTGGGATCCACGGCCGCCATGCGCGTGGTGGCGCACGTGAACTGGGAGCGGCTGGAGCGGGGATCGCTTCTCGCCGGAAAGGGGCAGTTCTTCGAAGCGGTCGGCTCCCTCCGCGGGCATGCCGGCCCGCATCATGCGCCCCATCAACTGTTCCGAGCCGAAGATGGCCAACCACGTGATCCGATCGAACGTGCGATACGACAGCTCTGGGCAGAGGTCTTGCAGTCTGAAGATGTCGGTGTTCATGACGATTTCTTCAAGGTCGGAGGCGCCTCTCTGACCGCAGGCATGCTGGCAAGCCGCCTTCGCGCTCTCTTCAAGGTCGATCTCGCGCCCAACAGCGTCTTTCAACATCCGACCGTTGCGCAACTCGCACAGCACGTCGAAGCGATCGAAGTCCAACCTGGCCTAACTCGAAAGATCGCGTCGCTTCTCTTGGAAATCGAGTCCCATGGACACCTTTGAAGAACGGCTGGCTCAGCTCGATGCACTCTTGGAGAAAGAGGGGCTCAATCCAGACGCCCTAAAGCGGGGGAGTCGAATCCCCGCGCGTGCGAGCGGGCAGACGTCTCCCATGTCGGCCGCGCAGCGTAGCATCTTTCTCGCGCAGCAGCTCGCGCCCGGCGACCCGAGCTACAACATGACCATGACGGTGCCATTGCCTCCGTCCTTGGACGTCGGTGCGCTCGCGAAAGCCATCGATGCAGTGGTCCGGAAGCACGAGATCCTGCGGACTTCCTTTGCGACGTCCTTCGAGCAGCAAGTGAGCCTCGAGGTCACGGTCCCACTTCGCCAGGTCGACGCAGCGGACATGTCCGACCGGTTGGCGATCCAGCGGGCCGACGCGGCTTTGCCCTTCGACCTATCGCAGGGCCCGCCCATCCGAGCAAGCCTCGTGCGACATCGCGAAGGTCATGACCTCCTGCTTTCGGTTCACCATGTTGCGTGCGACGGGGCGTCGCTGGCGTATCTGTTCGACGACTTGTCGGTGGCTTACGAGTCGCTTCGGAACGGCGTCGACGTCGAACTTCCCGCACCGGAGGTTCAGTACGCCGACTTCGCCGCGTGGGAGAGTGAACAGCTGGAAACCGATCTTGGCCGCCAGCACCTCGAATGGTGGCGGACCAAGTTGGCCGGCGCCAACTCGCTCGAGTTTTCAGATGCAGCGGCTCATCCGCCGCCATCGTCTGGCGCCAGCGGCTGGGAGCTTCGGGTTCTCTCGGTGCCGGTGACCCGGGACCTCCATCGGTACGCCGGCACGTCGGGAACGACCTTGTTTGCAGTCTTGGCGGCCGTCTTCCAGGCAACCGTGGCGCGGATCAGCGGTGCCAGGGACATCGTGTTGAGCACCGCGGCCAGTCATCGCGAACGCCCGGAGTTGGAACGGGCCGTCGGCGTGTACCTCAACACGGTGGCGGTGCGGACCCGGCTCGAAGACGATCCACCGCTCAGCGAGATCGTAGGACGAGTGAGAACGGCCTCGGCGGAAGCCTTCGCTCACCAGGGAGTGCCCTTTGAGAGCGTCGTCGCCGCCGTGGCGCCACTCCGGCAGGACGGCGAGATCCCGTTCTGCCAGTTGATGCTCGCCTTTCACGACTTTCATCCAGCGCGATTCCACAGCTCACAGTGGGAGGAGCCCTGGGGGGCGGTGCAGTTCATCCAGAACGCCACGGCAAAGTTTCCCGTCGCGCTGTTTGTCACGGAACGAGAAGGTCGCCTCGAGCTCGCGCTGGAGTATGACAGTCGAAAACTGACGGCTGCGCACTCGGGTGTGCTCCTGGACTCGGTCGTCGGTACGATCGATGCGCTGCTGTCCGATCCTTCGATCCGGCTGTCCCAACTTCGCCTCGTCTCCGACGCCGAGGGCATGATCCAGGTACAGGCGGAGCGGCCTCGGCGCCGTCCCGTCCCTCCTCGCGACGAGGTGGAGGTGCAGGTGCTCTCCATCTGGAAGACGCTCCTGGGACGCGACGACATCGGGGTCGAGGACGGGTTCTTCGAGGTGGGCGGGAAGTCCGTGCTGCTGTTTCGAATGAAGGCGCTGTTGGAAGAGGCCTTTGGAAGGCCCGTCGAGGTGAGTGACCTCTTCCGGTATCCCCGCGTGCGCGCGATCGCCGAGCTGCTCGGGGTGAAGTCCAATGAGGCAGCTCCGGTGGACGAAGCCGAGGAGAGGGGCCGCGCCCGTAGCGCAGCGGCCGGCCGACGGCGTAAGGGTGCCGGTGGGGAGTGATCCGATGACAGACACAGACGTCGCAGTGATCGGCATGTCCGTGCGGGTGCCGGACGCAGAGAACCCCAGGACCTTCTGGGACAACATCCGCTCTGGCCGCGAGTCGGTACGCAGGTTCTCGAACGAGGAGCTGCGCGCTCGGGGTGTTCCCGAGCAGGTCTTGGCGAACGCCAACTACGTCCCCGTCGGCGCGCCGCTCCCGAACCTCGACCTCTTCGACGCGGAGTTCTTCGGGTTCTCTCCAGCGGACGCGGCGCTGCTCGATCCCCAGGTCCGCATCTTCCTGGAGTGCGCCTGGGAGGCGTTCGAAGACGGAGGACACACTCCGGGAAACGAGGCCGGTCCCGTCGGCGTCTTCGCCAGCGCCGGCATGAACACCTATCTGCTGTTCGAGCAGGGTGGGGCGCAGGCGTTCTCGGATCCGGTCGATTGGTTCCGGGTGCTCGTCGGAGCCTCTACCGACTTCATCGCAACCCGCGTGTCATACAAGCTGAACCTGCGCGGTCCCAGCATGACCGTCCAGACCGCCTGCTCCAGCTCCTTGGTCGCCCTTCACCTCGCGGTCCAGAGCCTGCTGGCCCGCGAGTGTGACATGGCATTGGCTGGTGGCGTCGCCGTCAAGGTGTTTCAAGAACACGGCTATTTTCACTTCGACGGCTCGGTGTTCTCACCCGACGGGCGCTGCCGGGCGTTCGACGCGGAGGCGCGAGGGACCGCCATCGGGAATGGTGCGGGCGCGGTGTTGCTCCGGCGACTGGGCGATGCGGTGCGGGATGGCGATCGGGTCTACGCGGTGATCAAGGGGTCCGCTGTCAACAATGACGGCGCGGACAAGATCGGGTACACCGCCCCGAGTCCAACAGGGCAGGCCGCCGTCATCGCCGAAGCGCTGTCCGTGGCCGGCGTCTCGGCCGACTCGATTGGCTACGTGGAGACGCACGGAACAGGGACGCCACTCGGAGACCCCATCGAGATCTCCGCTCTCACTCAAGTATTCCGGCGACATACCGCGCGCCGCCAATACTGCGCCATCGGCTCGGTCAAGCCCAACATCGGGCACCTGGACTGCGCTGCGGGGATCTCGTCGTTCATCAAGACGGTGCTCGCGGTGAACAAGCGGGAGCTGCCGCCGATGACCAATTTCACGGCGCCAAACCCGCAAATTCCGTTCGCTGAGAGCCCGTTCGTCATCCCCACCGAGCTCAGCGAGTGGAAGAGTGACGCGCCGAGGAGGGCCGGAGTGAGCAGCTTCGGGATTGGTGGCACGAACGTGCACGTCATCGTGGAGGAGGCGCCGGCGCCAGTCATGCGGGCGGCCCCAGCTGACGCTCCGAAGCTGCTCCTTCTCTCGGCCCGCACCCCGGGAGCGCTCGACAAGGCGCGGCAGCGGCTGGCGAGTGCGCTGGAGCTGGACCCTGAGCTGCGCTTGGACGACGTGGCGTACACGTTGGCCTACGGTCGTGTTCGGTTCGACGAGCGCCTTGCCGTGGCTTGCTCCTCTCGCGAGGAGGCGATCGCGCTCCTGCGATCAGGGGAACACCCGGAGACGCCGCTCGGGCACCAGCGCGCTCCGAGCCCACCCATCGTGATGGCCTTTCCGGGGCAGGGCGGTGAGTACCCAGGCATGTCTCGTCAGCTCTATGAGCTCCTGCCGGCTTTTCGCCAGCAGGTGGATGATTGCCTGGCGATCCTCGAGGGCGAGTGCAGCCTCGACCTCCGCCCCGTCCTCTACCCGAGCGAGGGCGAGGTCGTAGCGGCGCAGCGAGCGTTCGAGGACCCCACGTTCATTCACACTGCCGTGTTCGTGGTGGAGTACGCGCTCGCCAAGGTGCTGCTCGGGTTGGGAGTGGAGCCTCGCGTGCTCATCGGACACAGCCTCGGTGAATATGTCGCAGCATGCCTGGCGGGGGTCTTCAGCTCGAAGGACGCCCTCCGCATGGTCGCTGCGCGCGGACGGTTGATGCTGGGGACGTCGCCTGGTGGGATGCTCGCGGTGGAGGTTCCGGCAGCGAACATGTCGGAGTGGATCGCAAAGGGGTTGTCCGTCGCCGTGATCAACGATCCCGAGAGCTGTGTGATGTCGGGGCCGACCGCGGGCATCGCGGAGCTGGAAGCCTGGTGCGCCGACAGGGGTGTGATGGCCAGCCGCATCAACGCAAATCGAGGCTTTCACTCCTCGCTGCTGGACCCGATCCTCTCGGAGTTCGCGGCGACCGTGAAGACGGTGACGTTCCGGCCACCGGACCGAGTTCTGTTCTCGACCATCACAGGTGAAGTCCTCGGTCCCGCTCAGGCGTGTGACCCGGACTACTGGGTCCGGCACATGCGCAACACGGTTCGACTCGACCTTCAGCTCGACAGGCTCGCGCAGGCAATGCCCGACTGTGCCTTGTTGGCCATGGGGCCCGTTCGCTTCTTCGGCCGTGCCATGCGGAGGGCGCGGCAGAAATTCGTGCAACCGGAGTCCACTCCGCTTCTCAGAGACGCATCCGAGCCGCAGCGTGACGATCTGGTGCTCGCCAGAGCGCTTGGCGCGTTGTGGGTCCGAGGAGGTGATCTCGATCTCTCCAGAATGACGCACCTGGTTGGCGGCCGCCGCACGACCATGCCCACCTATCCCTTCGAGCATCGGAGACACTGGGTGCGGTCGCGCGCGCGGTCGTTCTTGCCGGAGAACCCGATCGCATCCCCCGCTGCCGGCACGCTCGCAGAGATGGCGTCCGACTCCTTGACGGAGGGTGGTGCATTGCATGCCGAGCCGTCCGGGGAGTATCGCGATGACCTCATTGCCCTGGTGGAGTCGGTCTGGGCGGAGGTGCTGGGGATCTCTTCCGTGCCCCGCTCCGTGTCGTTCCTCCACCTGGGAGGCGACTCGGTGCTCGCCGCGAAAGCCGCCTCTCGTCTCACGGCGGCTTTGACCGTGAGAGTGTCGATTCGCGTCATCATCGAGGCCCCCTCTCTGGTCGCTCTGGCCGCGAAGCTGGAGACCCTGGTGACGGACAGCATCGCTTCTCTCTCCGAGGTAGATGCGCAGCGTCTCCTCGACGCGCCTTGACCCGGGTTCCCTGAGCTCTCCATGGATCAGACCGACAGAAGCGAATCTGGCGAGTTGTCCGACACGAAACGGGCGCTGCTGCGCAAACTCTTGAAGCGAGCGCCGGGTGCGAATGCGATCGGTCGATCGAGCCGCCCGGGCGGATGGCCACTCTCGCCAGCCCAGTACCGGCTCTGGGTTGCCCAGGAGCTTGCACCGGACTCCGCCATGTACAACATGCCTGGTGGTGTTCGGCTCAGAGGGCGCCTCGATCGCGGGGCGCTGGATCGCAGTCTGAGAGCAGTCGTCGGGCGGCACGAAGCCCTCCGCACCAGGTTCTCGACGGATGCCAAAGGCAATGTCGCGCAGGACATCGTCGAGGACGACTTCTTCACGCTCGAGGTCCACGATCTCGCCCGCGAGGGGAGCGAGTTGGCGGAGCAGGAGCTGCACGCTCGGATCAATCGGGATGCAGCAAGGCCGTTCGTGCTGTCGTCGGGCCGGCTGGTTCGAGCGACGTTGTACCGGCTGCGAGAGGACGACCACGTCTTCGTCTTGAACGCGCACCACATTGCCTCGGACGGCTGGTCGGTCGGGCTCATTCTCAACGACTTCATGGAGGTCTACTGCGCCACGGTGCAGCGTCGTGAACCGTCGCTGGCACCGTTGCGGCTGCGGTATGTGGACTTCGCCGAGTGGCAAGCAAGTCATCCGAGCGCTCCGGCCGCGAGCACCCTGGCCTATTGGCGCAAGAAGCTCGGTGGCGCCCTCCCATATCTCGAGGTCCCGGCGGACATGCCACGTCCGGCGGCGCAGAGCTTTTCTGGCGGGATGGTGCCGTTCGCCCTCTCCGGCGACCTCCGTGACCAGCTCCGGAAGCTCGCCGATCAGGAGGGAGCCTCGCTGTTCGTCGTGCTGCTGGCCGCGTTCACGGTGCTCCTGCACAGGTACTCCGGGCAAGAGGACCTGATCGTCGGTACACCCGTGCAAGGGCGAGATCGGCCCGAGTTGGAGCGATTGGTCGGCTTCTTCGTCGACACCCTGGCGGTCCGGACGTCGCTGGACGGGAATCCGTCATTTCGCGAGGTGCTGAGGCGCGTTCGCACGACCGTGATGGAGGCGTTCGAGCATCAGGAGCTGCCGTTCGATCGGCTCGTGGACGAGCTGAACATGGCGCGGACGGTCAGTCGTACCCCGGTATTCCAGGCGATGTTCGTCCTGCTGAACGTCGCGCTTCCTCCGCTCGACCTTCCCGAGCTCCGTGCGAGTCGCTTTGACGTCCATACCAACACGTCGAAGTTCGATCTGTGGATGGCGCTGACCGACGATCGGGATGGGATGCAGGGCTACCTTGAATACAACACCGATCTGTTTCTGCGCGACCGGATCGAGCGCATGGCGCGGCACTTCGAGGTGCTCCTGCGATCCATCGTCGACGGAGCGGATGGTCGAATCGGTGAGCTCGAGCTTCTTCCGGACGACGAGCGAGCGCTCGTGACCCGTGGCTGGAACCAGACCGACCGGGACCTGGGACCTCGGCGATTACTTCACGAGGTGACACAGGAGCAGGCGGAGCGGACGCCGGGCAAAATGGCGGTCAAGGACGAGCGCGAGTCCTACACCTATCGAGAGCTGGATGCGCAAGCCAACCGCCTCGCAAACCACCTCTTGAAGAGAGGGGCGGGGCCCAGGCGGCTGGTGGCCATCCTGATGGATCGCTCGGCCGAAATGGTCGTGGCGCTCCTGGCGACTCTCAAGTCGGGGGCTGCGTACCTTCCGATCGATCCCGCCTGGCCCGCGGAGAGCATCGAGGATCTGGTTCGCGATGCGTGCCCGGCCTTGGTGCTGACCCAGGCGCGACATCGCGAGAAGGTGCCGACGGCGCAGACGTCGAAAGTCATGGTGGATGACCGGGGCGAATGGTCGTCGGAGAGCACGACTGCTCCTTCGAGCGACCTCCGCGACACAGATCCAGCCTATGTCATCTACACCTCGGGCTCCACAGGCCGGCCGAAGGGAGCCATCAATACGCACAGGGCGATCGTGAATCGCCTACGGTGGATGCAAGAGGAGCTGCGTCTGGGCGAGGATGATCGGGTCCTACAAAAGACGCCCTATACCTTCGACGTGTCGGTCTGGGAGCTCTTCCTTCCGCTCTTGGCCGGAGCGGGCCTGGTCATGGCACGGCCGGAGGGCCACAAGGACCCCGCGTACCTGGCCTCGACGATCGAGCGCGAGGGCATCACCGTCGTTCACTTCGTGCCGCCCATGCTTCGCACCTTTCTCGAGCACTCCGGTGCGGCACGTTGCAAAGGGCTTCGCTTCATCATCTGCAGCGGCGAGGCCCTGTCGGTCGCTCTGCAGGACGCCGCCGTGGCCACCCTTCCGGAGGCGGGCCTGTACAATTTGTATGGCCCGACCGAGGCGGCGGTCGACGTCACCTGCTGGC
>Ga0302321_100005891_pt1 | contig 10750 bp, 6 predicted proteins | sample Fen_T0_1_FD_202505 | JGI IMG/M metagenome (GOLD analysis project Ga0302321, IMG submission 202505) | Peat permafrost microbial communities from Stordalen Mire near Abisko, Sweden - Fen_T0_1 | ecosystem: Environmental > Terrestrial > Soil > Wetlands > Permafrost | place: Sweden: Abisko...
CGGGCGAGCTGACGGCGGTGGCGACCCGCGGCGGCGTCGAGGTGGCGCGCGATACGCTGCGCACCGCTGGCGCGCCGCACGCGCTGCGGCTCACGCCGAACCGCTACGCGATCGCCGCCGAGAGCCGCGCGCTGTCGTACGTGACCGTCGAGGTCGTCGATCGCCACGGCGTGGTCGTGCCCTCGGCGCAGAACGTCATCCACTTCGACGTTCGCGGCGGCGCGCTGGCGGGCGTCGACAGCGGCAAGCAGGACAGCGCCGAGTCGTACCAGGCGCGCGACCGCGCGGCGTTCAACGGCAAGGCGCTGGCGATCGTCCGGTCCGACGGCCGCCCCGGATCGATCATCGTCACGGCCACGGCGCCGGGGCTTTTGCCGGCGACCACCACGGTGTTCGAGACCCGCGAGCGCGACGATGGCCGCTCGCCGGACGCGGTCGGCGCGATCGAGCCCGTGGTCCGCACACCGGTCGGGGCTGCGCCCTCCCTGCCGGAGACCGTCGCGGTCGTGCTCGGCGATGGCACGGCGTCGCCGCGCGCGGTGCGGTGGTCCAGGCCGACGCGGCCGCAGCTCGAGTCGACGCGGCCCTACGATGTCGAGGGTGACCTCGAGCGCGGCGCGCGCGGCGGCCCGGGCCGGGTGGTCGCGCACGTCGCGCCGTTCACGGTCGCCCAGGTCCAGCGGTTCACGACCACGGTGCCGGTCGGCGTGGCGCCGCTCTTGCCGGGCGTCGCCACGGTCACCGACAGCGACGGCGTGTCTGGCGCGTTCGCGGTCGCCTGGGAGCCCGTGCCGGCGGGGGCGCTCGCGGCGCCGGGCGAGCTCTCGGTGCGCGGCAGCCTGACCGGCACGCGGCTCACCACGTCGGCCCAGGTCACGGTGTCGGACGCCTTCACGGCGGGCCAGAACCTGGCGCTCGATGCCGTGGCCTCGGCCAGCTTCAGCGGCGCGCCGACCATGCTGCCGGCCGCGCTCAACAACGGCGTGCTCGTCGAGGCGACCGGCTGGTCGAATCGCTACGCCAAGGAGGCCACGGCGCTGCTCCCGGCGTTCAGCCTGGCGCAGCCCACCGACTGGGTCTCGCTGACCTGGACCACGCCGCAGGCGGTCAGCTCGCTGGTCGCCTACTTCCACCTGGCCGCCGGCCTCACCATGCCCGCACAGGTCGCGGTGACCTACTGGAACGGCACGGCGTTCGTCCCCGTCGGGCACCCCCGGGTGACGCGGGCGACCGCGTCGGACCAGCCGACGACGATCGCGTTCGACAAGATCTCGACGACGCAGGTCCGCCTGGTGATCACGAGCTCGGCGCCGGGGACGTCGACGGGCTTCGTCCAGATCTCCGAGCTCCAGGCGCTGGGCGATCGGCCGAAGGCGCCGTAGCGGCGCGTCGCGTGGGCGCAGCCGAGGCCCGTAGTCGTCGCGGAGCGCAGCAACGGTGCGTCTTCGTTCCGGCGGCTCGACGAGCGCGCGCTGGACGAGTGGAAGCAGGAATATCAGCCCGGGCCGTCGTGGATCGCGCGCTCGATCTTGGTCTTGAGCTCGACGTAGCGGCGGAGGAAGTCGTAGTGCTTCTCGCGGAACGCCTGGGCGTAGCGGCGCTCGCGCGCCTTGATGCGCCAGGCCTCGGCGAGCTCGCCCAGGCGATCGACGAGCTGGCTGGCGTGGCGGAACGGCTGGACCAGCGTGCGGAGGCCGTGGCTCTCGACGAGCTCGACCCGGCCCGCCTCGGCCGGGCCGAGGAAGGTGAGCACGACGGTGTCGGGGTGCTGGTTGCGGATCGTGCGGGCGATCGTGCGCGCCGGGAGATCGGTCATGGTCTCGGAGACCATCGCGTAGTGGAACAGGCCCGAGCTGATCCGGTCGAGGCCCTCGCCGCCCGAGGTGGCGTGGATGAAGGCGAAGCCGGGCGGGGCGGCCGCGGCCAGGGTGGCGACGAAGTCGTCGACCGCGTCGATCACCAGGACGCGGAGCTCGTCGAGCTGCTCGATGTGGGCGCGGTCACGGCCCGCGGCCTTGTCGGCCAGGTCGAGGGCGCGGCGCTCGGCTTCCATGAAGCGCTGGAGGAACTCTTCGTGGACGCCGCGGACATCGTCGAGCACCGAGTCGACCTCGCGGCGACCGACCGAGCGGCCGGCGGCGTCGATCACGCGATCCTTCAGGTACTCGACCGAGTTGGGTGCTTTGAGGATCAGGTCGATGGCGCCCGCGCGCACCGCGTCGACCGCGTCTTCGTAGGACCTGCGCGGCGTCATCGCGATCACCATCGAGGTCGGCGACTGCTGCTTGATCGCCGCGATCGTCGCGATGCCGGCGCGCGGCTCGGGAGTATCGATGTCGATCAGCGCGACCGAGAAGAACTGGCGCTCGACGAGGCGCAGCGCGCGCGCCGGGTCGACGACGCAGGTGACGTGGAGGTGGGCGTCGGACAGCAGCTGCTCGATGCCGGCGTGGACGCCCGGATCGCCGTCGAGCACGAGGACCTCGACCCCGATCAGCTGGGCGCCTGACCAGGCGCGGCGCGTGCCCGACGACTCGGCGCTGGTCATGGCGAACCGCTCGCGGCGCGCGCCGGGGCGGCGCGGTTGGCGGCCGGGCGGGCGCCCAGCCCCTCCGAGAGCAGCCACGCGCCCGCGACCGCGAGGCCGAGATCGACCAGCAGCACCACGGCGATCAGCGGCCACGGCCGGCGCGCCGCGATCGGGAGCGACGGCGTGTCGCGCGCGGCCGCTCGGGGGAGCTCGGACGCGGCGCGCGGCGAGCGGCCCGGCGCAGGTGATGAGTAGCGTTCTGGTGCTGCGCGCGGCGGCACGCCCGGCGGGTCGAGCGGGCGGCCGGGGCCGATCGGCGGGGCGCTCGCGGGATACGGACGTGCGAGCGGGATCACACCGGCCGCGGCCGGGGGCGGGGGTTGAGGGAAGCTCGCATCGTCGGCGATCTTTTGAGTCGGCGCGACGCGCGGCCGCGATCCGCCGAGCCGCGCGCCGCAGCCGCCGCAGAACCGCGAGTCCGCCGCGTTCTCAGTGCCGCAGCTCGAGCAACGCATCCCGTTCACCAGGGTAACGTACTTGGCGCGGTCTCGCCTCATAACGTCGCGAGATCCGTTCGGGCGGTATGTTACGCTCCCGCGCTACGGGATGACCCAGATCCTCGACCGTGTACTGACGGCTGCGCGGCAGCTCGGCGCGTCGGATGTTCACCTGAAGGCGGGGTTGCCCCCGATCTTCCGGATCAAGGGGGACCTGCGCACCGTCCGCGACGTGCCGGCGCTCACCCGCGAGGCGATCGCCCAGTTCGCGGTCCACATGATGAACGATCGGCAGCGCGCCGATTTCGAGGAGCACCTCGACATCGACCTCGCGTACGGCACGCCGGACGGGGTGCGCTACCGCGTGAACCTGTTCCAGCAGCGCGGCTCGGTCGGCATGGTGCTGCGCGTGATCCCGCCCGAGGTGCCGCCGTTCGAACGGCTCAACCTGCCGCAGGCGGTGCTCGACCTTACCAGCCACGCCCGCGGCATCGTGCTGGTGACCGGCGCGACCGGCTCGGGCAAGTCGACCACGCTCGCCGCGATGCTCGACTACATCAACACGACCCAGGCCTATCACATCGTCACCGTCGAGGATCCGATCGAGTACACGTTCCGCGACAAGCGATCGGTGCTGAACCAGCGCGAGCTCGGGTTCGATACGATGTCGTTCTCGCGCGCGCTGCGCGCCGCGCTGCGCCAGGATCCCGACGTGATCCTCGTCGGCGAGATGCGCGACTACGAGACCGCCGAGATCGCGATGACCGCGGCCGAGACCGGCCACCTCGTGCTCTCGACCCTCCACACCGTGGACGCGACCGAGACGGTCAATCGCATCATCTCGATGTTTCCGACCCACCAGCAGATGCAGGCCCGGCTGTCGCTGGCGAGCGTGCTGCGCGGCGTGATCTCGCAGCGCCTGCTGCCGCGCGCCGATGGCAAGGGCATGGTGCCCGCGCTCGAGGTCATGGTGAACACCGAGCGCGTCCGCGAGATGATCGAAGAGCCGATCCGGACCCGCGAGATCAAGAACGCGATCCAGGAGGGCCTGCACCCCTACGGCATGATGACGTTCGACCAGAGCCTGGCGAACCTCGTCAAGCAGCGGCTGGTCACGTACGAGGAGGCCGTGAAGCACTCGACCAGCCCGTCCGATTTCGCGCTGCTGTTCCGCGGCGTGTCGGGCAGCGCGCAGAAGTCCTGGGTCCCCAGCGCGACTGAGTCCACCACCGGAGTACCTGGCAATGATGAATTCGAGATCGAGGGCTACGAGAAATAAGCTTTTGGGGGTGGTGGTGGCGGTGGTGGTGCTGGTCGTCGGGTTCGCGGGCGTGGCCCAGGCCGACCGCAAGCGCGTGGTCGTGCTCGATCTCGAGGGCCCCAAGGCCGGGCGGTTTCACGACGAGCTGGTGAGGCTGCTCAAGAAGAGCCACACCGTGGTGACGACCGACGCGTGGAACGGCACCGCGGCGCAGCTCGGCGCGGCGAGCGCGTCGGAGCGCGACCTTCGCAAGGTGGCCAAGCAGCTCAAGGTCGACGCGATCGTCGCGGGCGTGGTCGAGCGGCGGCGCGACCAGTTCATTCTGCGGCTCACGCTGCGCGACGGCAAGACCGGCGCGCAGATCGGCAACGGCATCAACGCGCAGGCCGAAGGCCCGCGGCTCGACGGCCAGGCCGAGCGCGAGATCCGCGACGAGCTGGTCGACGTGATCGAGGGCCTCGTCCCCGGGAGCGCCGGCGCGACCGCCGAGGCCGTCGAGGACGAGCCGGCCAGGCCGGCCCGGACGGCGAAGCAGCGCAAGGCCGACGCCGAGGCCGCCAAGGCCAAGCGGGCGAACAAGCCGGGGGCGGCCGAGGACCCCGCCGAGGCGGCGAGCAAGCCGGCGAAGAAGCCAGCGCCGAGCGACGACCAGGACGATCGCGCCGTGGCGTCGGCCAAGCTCAAGGCCGACGACGACGCGGCGACCCAGCAGGCGTTCGCGCGGCGCGGCGACGACGAGCGCGGCGGCGACCGGGCCGGCAAGCCGGCCGCGCGCCCGGCCGACGACAAGCCGGTGGCCGAGGAGCCGGCCGCGGCGCCGCGCGCGGCTGCCAGGCAGGTGGCGCAGGGCGAACCCGACGGCAACCCCGCGCCCGCCGACGACCGCGCCCCGGCCGACGAGCCCCGCCCGCCGGCTGCGCCATCCCACGACCTGTCGCCCGGCGAGCGCGCGCTCGACGTCGTGGTCGGGGTCTCGGTCACCCAGCGCGACCTGACCTTCGAGTCGCGCGCCGGGCTCGCCAACAAGCCGGCGGCCTACAACGGGTCACCGGTCGCCGGCGCGCTGCTCGACGCCACGCTGTATCCGCTGGCGATCGGCCACCACCGCACCGGCATCCTGAAGGACCTCGGCGTCACCGTGCTGATCGACCGCGTGATCAAGATCGACTCGAAGAACGCGGCCGGCATGGTGTTTCCCACCACCCAGTTCCGCTACGCGGCGGGCGTCAAGTACCGCCACGCGTTCGGCGCGTCGGCGACCGCGCCGGTGCTCGTCGCCTCGGTGACCTACAACTACCAGGGCTTCGACATCACCAACTCGGCGATGGCCAACCTCCCGAGCATCGACTACCAGAGCATCGAGCCGGCGGTCGGGCTGCGCTGGCCGCTCACCGAGCGGCTGTCGGTCGGCTTCGATGTCGGCGTCCCGCTGGTCACCGACACCGGCGAGATCTCCCAGCCCACGCAGTATGGCACGGCCAAGATCCTCGGCATCGACGGCGCGGTGGCGGTCGACTACCTGCTCACGCGCAGCCTGTTCGCGCGGGTCGCGTTCCGCTACGAGACCATCGTGCATACCTTCGATGGCAACGGTACGCAATCCAACGCGCTCGACGGCGATCCGACGACCACCGATGTCACCAGCGCACGCGACAGCTACATCGGCGGGTTCGCGACCGTCGGCGCGCTGTTCTAGCGGCCGGCCGCCGCGGCCGCGCCGGCTGCATGGTAGTTTTCCTCGGCTATGAAAGCCGCCGAGGTCCGTACAGCGTTTCTGGAGTTCTTCCGCAGCAAGGGGCACACCGCGGTCGCCTCGAGCTCGCTCGTGCCGTCGAATGACCCGACGCTCCTGTTCACCAACGCCGGCATGGTGCAGTTCAAGGACGTGTTCACCGGTAACGAGGCCCGCAGCTACAAGCGGGCGACGACGTCGCAGAAGTGCGTGCGCGCCGGCGGCAAGCACAACGATCTCGACGAGGTCGGCAAGACGCCGCGCCACCAGACGTTCTTCGAGATGCTCGGCAACTTCTCGTTCGGCGACTACTTCAAGGCCGACGCGATCGCCTACGCCTGGGAGCTGTTGACCAAGATCTACAAGATCGACGCGTCGCGGCTGTGCGTCACGGTGTTCGGCGGCGACCCGAGCGATGGCCTGGGCCCCGACGACGAGGCCCGCGAGATCTGGAAGCGGGTCACCGGGTTTGGCGACGACCGGGTGATCGGCCTTGGCAAGAAGGACAACTTCTGGGCGATGGGCGAGACCGGCCCGATGGGCCCGTGCTCGGAGATCCACTACTTCATGGGCGGCGTGCCCGAGCGCTGGCCGACCACGGATCCGGCGACCTGGCCGGGCTGGCTCGAGATCTGGAACCTCGTGTTCATGCAGTACGAGCGGCGCACCGCGGGCGGCGAGCTGTTCGCGCTGCCCGCGCCGTCGATCGATACCGGCGCCGGCCTCGAGCGCGTCACCAGCGTGCTGCAGGGCGTGGCGTCGAACTACGACACCGACCTGTTCACCGGCATCCTCGCCAAGGCGGCGCAGATCGCCGGCCTGACCTATGGCAAGGACGCCGAGCGCGATATCTCGCTGCGGGTGATCGCCGATCACGCGCGCTGCACGGCGTTCCTGATCGCCGACGGCGTGTTCCCCGACAACAACGGTCGCGAGTACGTGCTGCGCCGGATCTTCCGGCGCGCGGTGCGCCACGGCAAGCTGCTCGGGATCGAGAGGCCGTTCATGCACGAGGTCTGTCAGCAGGTCGTCGCCGAGATGGGCGGCCACTACCCCGAGCTGGTCCAGCACCAGACGACGATCGGCAACGTCGCGCTCGCCGAGGAGAAGCGGTTCCGCGCCACGCTCGATCAGGGCGTCAAGCTGCTCGAGGACGAGTTCGCGGCGATGAAGCAGGCCGGGCTGACCCAGGTCCCGGGCCAGGCGGTGTTCACGCTCTACGATACCTTCGGGTTCCCCGACGATCTCACCGAGATCATCGCGGCCGAGCGCGGCTACGGCGTCGACAAGCTCGGGTTCGAAGACGCGATGGAGAAGGCGCGCAACCGCAGCCGGTTCTCGGGCTCCGATCAGGAGGCGATCGCCGGCGAGCTCAAGGCGCTGGCCAACGAGGTCGGCGCGACCACGTTCACCGGCTACGCCGGCCGCGGCACCAGCGGCGACGGCGTGGTCAAGGCGATCCTCGTCGACCAGCAGCGCGCCGATCGCGCCACGGCCGGCGCGCGGGTCGCCCTGGTGTTCGACCAGACGCCGTTCTACGGCGAGAGCGGCGGCCAGACCGGCGACACCGGCACGGTCCAGGCGACCGGCGCCACGGTGCGGATCGACGATACCAAGAAGCCGACCGGCGACGTCCACGTGCTGTTCGGCGAGGTCACCGAAGGCGAGCTCCGGGTCGGCGACCGCGTCAGCTTCGCGGTCGACGACGACCGCCGAGAGCGGATCCGCGCCAACCACTCGGCGACCCACCTCCTGCACCACGCGCTGCGCCACGTCCTGGGCGATCACGTCGCCCAGAAGGGCTCGCTGGTCGCCCCCGACCGGCTGCGCTTCGACTTCGCCCACTTCGCGCCGATGACCGAGCCGCAGAAGCGCGAGGTCGAGGACCGGGTCAACGCCGAGATCCGCCGCAACATCGACTCGGTGGTCGACGTCCTGCCGATCGCGGAGGCCAAGCAGCGCGGCGCGATCGCCATGTTCGGCGAGAAGTACGGCGACCACGTCCGCGTGGTCTCGATCGGCGGCGAGTCGATCGAGTTCTGCGGCGGCACCCACGTGCGGCGCGCGGGCGACATCGGCCTGTTCAAGATCCTGAGCGAGGTCGGCGTCGCCCAGGGCGTGCGGCGGATCGAGGCGGTCACCGGCGCAGGCGCGCTCGACTACCTGCGCAAGCTCGAGGACGAGCTCCAGCGCGCCGGCGAGCGGCTCAAGGCGTCGCCGTTCGAGGTCGCCCAGCGCGTCGACAAGCTGCTGGTCGATCAAAAGGCGCTCGACCGCGAGCTCGACAAGCTCAAGCAGCGGCTCGCCTCGGGCGGCGGCGCGCGCGACCTGATGGCCGAGGTCGTGACGATCAAGGGCATCCGCGTGCTGGCCGCCGCGGTCGAGGTCGACGACGCCAAGGTGCTGCGCGACACCGGCGACCAGCTGCGCGACAAGCTGGGCTCGGGCGTGATCGTGCTGGCCGGCACCGGCGGCGCCGAGGTCAAGCTGGTGGCGATGGTCACCAAGGACCTGGTCGGCAAGGTCTCGGCCGGCAAGCTGCTCGGCGAGATCGCCACGGTCCTCGGCGGCCGGGCCGGCGGGCGCCCCGACATGGCCCAGGGCGGCGGCAAGGACGCCTCCCAGGTCCCGGCCGCGCTGACCGCCGCGCGCAAGTGGGTCGAAGAACACGCCTGAAGCGCGGCGGGCGCCCGGCTGGGCCGGCTCAGCCCCAGGCGTGCATCAGGGCGATGACGAGCGCGGCGCCGATCACGATGAACAGGGCGACGGTGTGCAGGATGTACGTCTGCGGCGGCTTCTCACTCACGCGCGCAGGGTACACGCCTCGCGAGCCGAACACGACTCGCGGGAGCAGCTGCCGTGTCGCAGGCCGGCGGCGGGCGCCTGGCGCTGTCCTCACCGCCCGCACGCGCCGACGCTGGCTCACGCAGCAAGCGGCCTCGCGGGCGAAGTCTGTGCACCTCCCACATGGGGAGTGCCCTCGCCACTCCGATCGGATATCTAGCTGAAATCACTAGGTACTTGATGTGCACCGGGTTTTGCAATGACGCACCCCATCTATGCTCCGCCTCAGCACAGCGATCTTGTCCTTCCTCCTCGTGAGTGCGTGCTCCGTCGGCGAGGTCCCGCCCGGCCAGGGCAGTCAGCAGCCGACTCCAGACGCCGCTGCAAACGGCAACGGCAACGTCGATGCGGCGTTGCCGAGCACCGACGCGGGGCAGACGGGCGCCGACGCGAGCAGCGGCGGCGTCGATCCGGTAGCGAGCTTCACCGCGCAGGTCACGCCGATCGTAAGCGGAAGCGGGTACTCCACGCCCTGCACCAATTGCCACAACGGTGGGATTCCTCCCAACTTGCTCGGCGGCGACGTGCTAGAGGCGCGATTCAAGGTCAAGCCAGGGGCAAGCAACTCTCTCGTGACTCACGGCGCACACTCAGGCCCCGCGCTGAAGACGGCGGACGCCGCGACGATTGCAGCCTGGATCGATTCGCTGTAGCAACAATGCGATGTTGTGGCGTCGCCGCCCTGGTCGCCGCCACCTTGACCTCGATGGTGCTACTGCAGCTTTACGGGGCTAAAGCCACGCCGCCGTCGTCGACCGTCGCTCACTCGGTCGCAGCTTGTTCGAAGCCAGCCCGCATGCCTGGTGGGTCACGGTGCTCGCGCACAACGAAACCCGTTGCCGCCACCACGGTATGATGGATCCACGGCGGTGCGCCAGCTGGGCCGCAGGAGGACGGCAGATCCACCGAAGCTTACGCCACGGAGCACACGGTACGAAGCGGGCGTGAGATTCGAGCAATCCTCACACGGATTGGCATAAGACGTCGCATACCAATCGAGCGTCATCGTAGTAGCTTGCGCGTGACCTGTCGATGCTCAGCGAGCTCGCGGGAACCGTCACGCGGTACTTATCGAGTCGAAAGCTGCTGATCGTCGCCGGGAAGCTCCCATCGTTGGAGTTGCTGTCGCCCGCGACGTCGTAGCCTCGGGCATAGGTCCCGCCGGGAATCTCGGGGCTGTTACAGCAGTTGTCGCTTCCATTCGAGCTGCAGTTCGTCGGTATCTGCGCACAGCTCAAAAACTGCGGTGGCGGTACAGCGTCGCCGGCGGCACCATCGCTACCTGCGGCATCGGGCGCGTCTGCCACCTGCGCGTCCTCTGGGCCCGCGAGATCCGGAGGACGGGCAAAGCTGCAGGCCATCCACCCCACCGCGCATGCCACGACCTGGCCGATTCGTACCGCTTCGTTGATCGCGCCGGATTGTGGTGGATTCGCCAAGGAGTCTCAAGACAGGTTTGCGGGAGGACCCTGCGCAGATCCGAGCTGTCGCCCGTCGGGGCGTCGCCGGGGGAGGCGCCGGTCACGGCGTCCGAGCGCAACGCGCGCCCGTGTTGATCAGGCGAGTCGTCGGCGTGCCGAAGTGGACGTCGGTCACCGGGCGGTAGGCCGAGCGCTGGAGCTCTGCACTGGAGAGATAGCCGCCGCCCCGGATCGCGCGGCGAGACGTCATGGTCGTGTTGGCGCAATCGCTGCACGGATTGAGATAGGTATCGGCAAACCAGTCGAGGGTCCACTCCGACATGTTGCCCTCCAGGTCCGCCTGGCCCCAGCGGCCGTCGCCCTTGGGTGACTCGCCGCCGACGCGATTGCCTGCGGTGTCGCTCACACACTGGATGTTGGCAGGGGCGTAGTTCGCGTAGCTGCAGTCGAGCGCGGTCGAGCCGG
>Ga0302321_100005892_pt1 | contig 10749 bp, 5 predicted proteins | sample Fen_T0_1_FD_202505 | JGI IMG/M metagenome (GOLD analysis project Ga0302321, IMG submission 202505) | Peat permafrost microbial communities from Stordalen Mire near Abisko, Sweden - Fen_T0_1 | ecosystem: Environmental > Terrestrial > Soil > Wetlands > Permafrost | place: Sweden: Abisko...
CAAGTCCCAAGACCTGCATGGGAATGGGGCTACCCACAGTATCGTCGTTGCCTAGTTGCCCCTGGTGATTTAGTCCCCAACAGCGCGCGCCGCCTTCAACAATGGCACAACTGTGCTCACGGCCCGTGGCAATAGCCGTGACACCGCTCTCTAGCCCAAACACCTGAACCGGCACTGGGCTTTCCAGGCTAACCGTGCCGTTTCCGAGCTGCCCGCGATGGTTCCAGCCCCAGCATTTAAGTCCACCGTTTAGAATGGCGCAGGTGTGAACTCCGCCCGTCGCAACGGCCGTGGCGCCGCCGGTGATACCCAAGACTTCGGCAGGAGAAGGGGTGTCAGTGTGGCTTTCGCCATTTCCAACCCCGCCGCTGATGTTGTCGCCCCAGCACTGAACCTTGCCTTCGACCAGGACGCAGGCAATCCGCTCGCTGACGGAAAGGGCAGCGGTCGAGCTCGACGGACTGGACGACGTGGACGCGCCATCGTCGCTGCTTGCAGCCAACTCACCTGGCTTTAGCGGCCAGCCACTCACACAACCGGCCAAATGTGCAACCCCGCCCACCAAGATTGCCCCAGTCGCTGCGAACTGACAGAATTTGTTCATCTTATTGCCCCAATCGCAAAATGCCCAAAGACACCGCATGTCCCAATTGCATTCATGTCAATCGAGTCGGCAATCGATCAATAGCGGCGCGGCAAATCGCCGCGTCGCGCCATTGGATCACCAGCCGGACTACCCAAGCGCGACTCGTGATTGCCACCGGATAGCATCGCGAATGGGCGGTTAACGTCCCATTCGTCTCAGCACAAACGCCTTGCCTCGCATAGCAAGTGCGTACAGCCAAATGGCATAGCAGGTTGCCCAGAACGGCACCGCGGCAACAATTACTCGATCGCCCTGCCAATAGACGAGCGGTGCTGTGACGATGATGGAAAATGCGATCCACCAAGCGTAGCTGGCAACGCGGAGCGCGGTATTGGTACGCGTTGCGCGTAGCATGACGAGGGCTATCGGAAGAAATAGAACGTGGCAAACGGCCATCCAGCGATTGAGCTTTCGGGAAGTTTCACGAAGCTTCTGCTGCGCCCTATGTTGCGAGGGGCTGGGCTTGAAGCTTGCTCCAGGTTCCGTCTGGACGTGGCTTGATGCCCGGGTAAGGTGCTCTTCGACCAGAATGCGATAGTAACCACGGGCTGTAGCTTTGGGGTGACCTAGCAGATAAAATACCTGATCTACACCTTGAACCGCCTGCCGCTTTTGCTTCGCGAAATCAGTTGAGTACGCGCCAAGCCGCCAATCGTGAAGCTCTGCCTCCGCTGCCATTGCAGGGAAGAAACGCCATTCGAAATTCAGTGCTGCGGCGCTGTTGAGTAACGGTTTACCGACAATTGCAGCAGTGATGCCCCATTGAAACAGAAGTGGCACAACACCAAAAAGCAGACTTCTTGCAACCGTTCGTTTGGTTCTTGCAAGTTGCCGCTGATGCGCACGAACCCAAACCATGACGAGCGCGAGAAGCCCAACGAGCAGCGCGGGTTGAAACGAAGGCTTCACGATACACAGGCAGCCCAGGAGCAAGATAGCCCAGTGCTGTTTGAGTGACCGGTTGAGTAGTGCACTCAAAAATAGGCACGCTAGCGCAATTGAAAGCGGTTCGCTGAGCGCCCGATAGCAGAGGAATGTAGGTGATGGAAGTGCCGTCAGAACCACCCCAGCAATCGCGGCAAACCACCCTATATGTCGAAACAAGCTGTGCGTGAGAGCGCCGATTGTCAGCGCCTCCAAGGCCAATTGAAGCAACTGGAAGCACGCGATCCCAACCCAGCGATAAAGACCCAAGAAGACCGGATACCCAAGCGTTCGGAGGCTCAATAAGTCGAGCGACGGCGCTTGAACCGTGCCGCCATAGAGGTAGTCCGCGATGGCGCGGTACTCACGCGCATCGGACACGAAGAACAGATCTGCCTCTCCGCCAAAGTGGCCGCCGAATCCGGTAGAGTGGAAACGAAATACTCCGACCAATAGGAAGATGGAAACAACCAAGCCCGCGCAGGCAAGCGCAGGCAATGGCTGAGTGCGATTGTGTTTCGTAGATACCTGGTTGGAGTTAGAGCAAAATAATGTTGCGGCACGCAGAGCCACAACCGTCCCCGTCTAGGTTATTGCCGTCGTCACAGTCCTCACCGGTCTGCACGATGCCATCACCACAGAATGCACCAAGCTTGCAACCGGGGCCGCAAAGGCCGTATCCGCCCAGGTTTTGGCCGTCATCACATTCTTCACCAAGCTCCAGAATGCCGTCGCCGCAGACCGGATTACACTCGCTGGGTGCGGCACTAAAGCCGCTCAGTGTGAGCTGATAGCTGGAGGCCGTTGTTTGGCGCTCTGCGTGAAGCACGACAATCTCGTAGATGGAGCCACTCTTCAAGCCCAGATCGGGGTGAGACGTGAGGGGCGGAGGTGCTGGAGTCACGTTCGTTGGCAGCACGTTGACCGTTGTGCCGGTGCTGTCCAGGATGAGGTCGCCTTGCGTGGCCGTGTGAATCCCTCCAAGATCGACGGCAAGTTTGCCATTGATGAAGACCCAAACGTCGTCATCTCCAACGAATCTGAGTTTGTACGTCTTGGTTGAATCGTACTGGAACCAGTAGCGGACCTCTGACGTGAAGCTGAAGTTGTGTTGGACAACCGGCACAACAGGCCAACTCGAATTGTAATTCCCCGAGATTTGACCAGTGGCAGAAGGGTTGTACGGTGTAATGGAGTCAGCCGGGAAGAACAGCGGATTGCCGTCAAAGGACGCCTGCAAGAAGGTTCCTTTCCACGACGTGCCTTCCAAAGCACATTGACCGGTGTAGGTCCCATTCTGCGTCGAACCCGACGAACAAGGCGTCTGATCGCCAATGAGCTCTTTGCCCTCACAGACGGGGGTTGCGGGGTTGGAGTCGTAATAACAGACGGTGCAGGGAATGATGTTTCCGCTGGCGTCCTTGTTTGGCTGGTTGACACTGCCGCAGTCCTGCGTCGTAGTCACTTCATACTTGGCGCTGGTGCTGCCATCGCCGTTGACGCCGAACCGATTGACGTAAGCGGTCTTGTCGTCGTTCAGGAAAAGGTTCAGGGTTCCGACATGCTTACCCTTGTAACTGTTTCCAGCCGCCGGGGCGGAATCGTCGTACCATTGCGCGAAGCTGGCCGCGCTGGCGATCCCTGAGTCCTTGCCTGGCGCGCTATCGTAGGTGCCTGTTGTCGAGGCGAGCACCGGCTTACGTCTAGCGCCTTCAAGAGTTGGCTTGAGTAGCCCTTGGTTGGCGTAGTTGAGTCCGGTCGCAAACGATGCCTTCTTTTCAAAGTCGCCGCCCGCGTCGAAGTCTCGCGCGACAAGCGGCACTTTCATCATGTCGCCAAGATCTGGTGTCTTGCACACGAAGCCGGCTTCCGGCACGCATTTGGAACTGCAGCCGTCCCCGTCGGTGTTATTGCCGTCGTCGCACTGCTCGTTCAGGACGATTCCGTCACCGCAGGCCGAAGTGCAGGCGCCAGAGTCGCAATTGGGTTCATTCTGGCAAAAGCCGGAACAACCGTCGAAGGGCATTGCGTTGCCGTCTTCGCAGCTTTCTGCGCCTTCAACGACCCCGTCGCCACAGGTTGTTGTCGTGCAAACGCTTGGACTCCCCGAGCACTTGTAGCCGGTTTCGTACTTGCATGTGGGAGAACAACCGTCACCCGCGGTGGTATTGCCATCGTCACACAGCTCAGGCATCACGACCGTACCGTCGCCGCAGCGCGCGATGGGGTGGCAGGGTTGCCCTGCCGGAATGCACGAGAAGCCCGGCTCAATGAACAGGCAATTGGCAGCACAACCGTCGCCACCTACCTTGTTGCCGTCGTCACAAGCCTCGTCCTTCGTCAATTCGCCGTTTCCACAGCCGGCCGGTGCGGGGGCGTTGATGTTTGGGTTGGTGAGCCCGCCGCCATTGGTGATGGACGGTCCGCCTTTGGTTCCGGTTCCCCCCGACGAAAGGAAGTTACCGCTGGCTCCGCTGTTGGTGGAACAGGCAGAAACAACGAGTAAACCTGTGACAAGTGTGGGGCAATTCAACCAAGTAATGACGGCATTTCGCATAAGAAGTCTCGCTATGCCCCAGTATAACCCACGGTTTCTTGGAGAGTAGCGGTGATTGTCCCCCTGACGCAAAGTCCGCGCAGCCCTGGACAATACCCCCCGTTGTGGCGGATAAGTGCGCTGTGACTCGATTGTTCGAGGCGCATTCTCGAACCTGGAAACGCCCATGAGCCCAAGCAGTCCACGATTCGATCCGATGCAAATTCTCGACGCTGATTGGCGGAAACGCGTGTGGAAAGGATGGCTCAAGAGTCGTTGGCTCGGCATTGAAGACGTGCCGCCCACACCGCCTGACGCGGAGCCGGAAGCAGGCGGCGCCCGCACGATGCCACCTCCCCCCGCCGCAAACGTTTCCAGCGTGGATTCGTCAATGGCAACACCGGGTTCGCTTGAGCAGCAGCGCTCCGATGATTGCGCCCGACAGGAGGAAACGCGCCGCCACGAGTTGCGAACCCGGTTCGACCATTTTGCGGACCGACTCGGCGGCATCGAGGACAACTTGGAGTCACTCGTCAAACGCTTCGCGTTGAATTCAATCCACCAACGACGGCACGAACAACGCGCCGTTGAGCGACTTGATACAAGCGGGGATTTGCTCGAGCGCATGACGTTAGCGCTTGAGGGGATGCAGGCTACGTTGGAACGGGTAGAAAAGCGTGTGGACCGTTTGGAGCGTAAGCCATGGGAACCCCTTCCGATGCGATCTGAGCCGGAAGCGGACGTGCAGATAGCCGAGAAGCGCTCGAAGAGTCACATCACGATGCGTCCCGAATACGAGGACTATTCGGATCTGGACGCCGCGTTCACCCAGCAAAGCGCGCCACTTCACCGTGACGGCTTCGCCTCGAACCGTCCAGTCTCGATCGACGTAACGGACACGGCCGAACAAGTGCCGCTATCGGGTCCTTCCATTCACGGCAGCTTGTCCGAAATGTCGCTTGGGACAGTGCTTGCAATGCTGGAGCTTGAGCGTCGAACGGGGCTCCTACAAGTGAGTTCCGAAGAGGGCGCGACCGTAACCGCAACATTGCGCAACGGCGCAATCGTGGGGGCCCGCCGACGCGAAATCGAGACCTGTCCGGTCGAGGTGGTACGCGAAGCGCTTCGCTACAAGAACGGTTACTTCCTGTTTCGCCAGTCGAACCACCTGCCCAATACCAACGGGCCAGCGAGATCCGTGGGTTCGGTGTTGCTTGAAGCCAGCAGTCGCAACGACGAGGCAGCCCGAACTGGTTAGAGCCGAACGACATGGTTATGCGTTCGCTGGCGGGCGGAAGCGGACGCGGCTGAGTGCCAAATCGACCAGGAACAAGACTAGCGAGCCCAAAAGTACCAGCGAACGCAAGGATTCGGCGTGGCTCCTTTTAGCCGGTAGATTTCGCGCAAGTTGCTCCGGGGAGATGGGCTCAGTTTGAGCAAGTTTGCGTAGCGCGTTCAATTGTTCAAGATCCGGATCAAGCCGCGCGAATTCCTCCGGATAAGACCAGGATACCTGGCCTTTGCTCTGTCCGAGCAGGTGGCGTTTTCCCTCGGCGTCAATCAGGTCATGTTGCGCTTTGAGCCGATAGTCACTAAATTTATCAAGAGTGAATTCCGCTTCGTAGCGGCCGGGTGCTGTTGGCGCTACTGGAATGACTTTGGACCCATTGGGCTCGGTTGAGGTGACGGTCAAGGCAATCGACCTATCGTTGTCGAAGCTGCCATCTTCGCGGGTCGCGTCGAAGACGACGTGTACGTGGCTGCCGGACTGCTCTAATTGCATGGGCAGATCCTGCTCTGTAGGTTGGTCTTGGTGCTCACGAAAGAGCTGCGCGAAGAGTTTGCCAACTTTAGGCCAATTGAGCCAAGCGTGTGCCCAACGGTCGTGCAAGTCCGGTGTCCAAGCGATAACCCAGCCGGCTCCGCGCGCAACACGTGCCAAGATTGGCTCCCCGCGCGAGCTCTCGAGGACCACTTCCGACGGAGCGGGTTTGGGTGTTGTGCGATGGTAGCCAGAAACCCGCGGCAATTCCCCCGGTGAGATGCCCGCCAAGAAACGCGCCTGGCGCATCACGCGCACGGCGTAAGATTGAGGTTCGTCAGGTGGACGCATCAATTCCTCGGCTTCACGAATGAAGATCCGAGGCAGGCTGTCTGGGGTCGGTGCGGCGTGGTAACGGCCGCCACCGCGTTCAGCCAGGCGTCTTAGCAGCTCGACGTCAACGCCCGTTCCGAGACCCACGGTGGTAAGCGAGATGTTGTCCGCCACCATACCCTGGACAACTTCCGATAGTCCGGAGGTTGGCGATTGTCCATCGGTGAGCAACACTACGTGTTTGCGCTGCGCCGAAGCCGCTACCAAGTCTTGGTACGCCATATCGAGAGCGAAGAACAACTCAGTGTCCCCACCCGAGGAAATTCGCGATAAATCGCGGATGATGGCGCTCTTTTGACTCACAGGTTGCATGGAAACGTAGCGAACGGGACGCGCATCGAAGGCAATAACCTCCAGCAGATCCGTGGGGCCCAGGGTCTCGACGGTTGCCGCGCAGGCACTCTTGGCCAACTCAAGCGGGAGACCTGTCATGGATCCCGAGCGATCGATGGCGAGCACGAGTGCGACGTCATGGCGCTCTTCCAATTGGGTAGCGGTCATCGATACGGGCAGCAGCGCTTCGAGTTGGCTGCCGCTCCAACCGCCGTCGGCGTAGCCCACAGGACCTCCGGCGACCAGCAACGTTCCTCCCGAATGAATCCATTTGTCTACCCGACTGAACGAGGCAGAACTAAGATCTTTGACCCCCACGTTTGATAATACCAAAATCCCAGTGTGCGCTATTTCGCTCTCGGCAACCGGCGCGAACGCCGGCGTGTGAACGGACACGTCGAACTGCTGCGCGCGCAGCGCGTCCGCAAAGTTTGCAACATGTTCGGGTTCGCTATCAAGGATCAAGACCTTGCTGCGACCTTCGACGTCGGCGACAAGCGAGGTTTCGTTGTTCTCTGGAAAGGCGTCAAGTGCTTCGGTGCTGACGCTCAAACGAAAGCGCGTTGGTCCCTCGCGTTCCGCTGTTGTCTCAAAACTAACGTTGGTAAGCCCAGGCAGAAGTGTGAGCTTGCGTTCGGGGTCGCGCGCGTTCGGGGCGCTGTCTTGTGACAACTTGACGGTGACCTCCGTTTTTCGGGTCGACCGAAGCGCTCCGCGCAATATGAACGACTTTCCACGTTCGATGCGTCGCGGAAGTTCAATCCGAAAAGCGGAAACGTCTATTCTTGAGGGTTGTGAGCTACTAACTACGTAAAGCTCAAACCCCTGGTCGAGAAGCCTTTGCGCTGCGGGCCAGAGCCCACCATGTGTGTCGTTTCCATCGCCAAACAGCACCACCCGCCGGGTGCTTCCGCTAAGTTCGAGCCCCATCGCCATGCGCAGTGCTTGACCGTAATCCGACGCTGCGTAGGCGTGATTGGTGCCTCTCGCCAAGAGAAACGAGCCTTCTACCATTCGAGTGCTTGCGTCAAACGCCGCCTTTCTGAACTCGTCGTTTGCGCGATGCACCGACAAATAGGCTTGGGCAAAATCATCTGCTTCTTTGAGTGCAGCGTCAGGCATGGAGGCGCTGACGTCAACCAGCAGTAACGTGGAGCTCTTGCGCGTTTCCAGTTGTCGTTCCGGTTTCGACAATCCGAACCCCAGGAGCAGGACTAAGCAACCTCGGCTTGCGACAAGCAGTGCTTTCTGCTTTCGCCCGATCGCGGCAAAGCTTGGGTACGCCCAGAAGACTATCCAAGGTAGACAAAGAGTTGCTAAGAGGGGCCAGCAGGGCTCGAACTGATACGTGGCATGCCGGACAGAAAAAGTTAGCGTCAGCGGCGCTCGGCGCAAGACAAGCACCACGAAGGTCGCTCCAATTAGCGTCGCTAGCGAAGCCACCAAGGCGCCGCGCACGCGGGTTCGTAATAAAATGGGCGACATTTAGACCGTCACCCGTCGGTGGTAGCTTGCCCACTCAATCAGCAGCAATGCGATCGTTGTTGCGAGCAGCCAAAATCCAAGTTTCGGTGGGGCGTTTCTTGGCGCGAGACTTGGTGCGGAAAGTGCCTTCGCGCCAAGCGAGAGCGTTTGCGCCGGGGAAATTCGACTCTCCGCCTCGGAGGACAGATTGACCGCGATGACCTCCTTTGCATCATTCTTACCCGCAGCGAAGAGCCGGTAGAACCCGAGCTCTTCTGGGACAAAAGTCGCACCCCCGGCGCTCGGGATAGACGGCACCACCTTGCCACTTGGATGCTGCATCTGCCACGCGCCGTTCGCTAATTGGTCAGGGACCAGTTGGGCAAAGTGCGTCAGCGTACCTGCTACCGCAGCAACTGGGGCCGGCGCCTGCGTCGTGAGCAGGTACGCCGAGGCTTGTTGGACGAAGAGCGGCCAAGCGGGTCGTAGAACAAAATCACTCGCCTTGGGGTCGAATCCCAGCACCACTAAGGGAAATCCGTCCTGCTGTGAAAGCGTCAAGATGGGACGCTTCTGGCTGCGGGCCAGCACTTTGTCGGTAGCGCTAACGTTGAGGGCATGCCCCGAAGTGACCTGCACATCGAAGAGTTCAAGCCCGGTCAGGATGGGGTGTAACTTGTCCCATTCATCGAATCCAAAATTGGTCAGGTTTGAGTGCTTCGCGACCACGGAGCTGTTCTCCTTTGGTGCGAGCCAGAGCGTTGGTGACGTAAGTGGCTGTGGTAACGAACCACCGTCTACGATCAATGCGTCAAATTTAGCGTGCGACAACTCGGCAACGCTTGAGACAAATTGCGGTATGGTCCAGGGATCGGCAAGCACCGCTGCCTGCAGGTAGAGATCCCCACCGCTAAGAACTAAAAGCTTTGCCTTTCGCGGATTCGGTACGACGGCGTAGGCTACATTGTCGAGCAGCAGGGCATCGGCGGATTGCGGTAACGGGCGCAGCTTTGCGGTGATTTCCTGAGCCGCATAGAGCGCAAGCGCCAAGATTTGACTTTTGACCTCGCCCGCCAAAAGATCGAGTGTTTCCGTGTGAAGCCTTGTCGCTCCTGCAAAGAAATCGATTGTGACAGATTGTGCCTGCGTGCCATAGTTGGCAACCGTGTAGCGAAGTTCTACGGTGTCGAGTTGGTGCAATTGCCGCCGCGGCCACAGCCCCAAGAGCGCCACATTGTTGCGCGCCTTCCCAATCAAGAGCGCTGAAGTTGTGATGTTTCGCAGTGCGCTCGGCACCTCAATCGTGTCGCTTGCGGAGCCTGCGGCGTCGGTAACAAAAAGCATCTTTGCGTGGCTCTTGCCAGCAAGCAATTCCGCTGCCTGTCCCAGGCAGTTCTGAAAGCGTGACGGCATGGGTCTACTCGTGAGATGCGAAACGGCGAGGCTAAGGCGTAACCTGTCGTCCGTCCAAGGAAGCACGGGCACCACATCCGTGTCCGCTGTTGCCAGCAGTACCTGAGTGTCTGGCTCAAGACTTTCGATGAAACGCAACAGGCTTGCTTGTGCCAGAGCCAAGCGCGTTGTTCCCCCGATTGCACTGCTATTCTCGAGCGTGTCCATGGATGCGCTTGTATCAACCAGCACGAGCACATGTCGCAGGGAATCGCGCGCGGGCGCACGGGCTGGGTCGCCCAGCGCCAATAGGAGTAAAGCGAGCAAGAGCAACTGAAGCGCAATTGAGAGCCAACGTCGGAGCGATTGCGGAGTATAAGAACGTTGGTTGAGCTGTGCCTTGAAATGGGCAAGCGACGGGACCACGATCGTCTTGCGATAGTCCCGAAGCCGGTAGAGCGCGAACACGACAAGAGCGCAAGCGAGCCCTAGCCAAAGCAAGTACTTTGGGCCAAGTCCGAGCCACGTCACGGGTGTTGTCCTATCGGCTCATCTTGGTGCGCGCTGCGAAGTACTCCCATGACCATCTCTTCGAAACCGGCGCGGGGCAGACTCGCATAGAATTGGGATTGATGCTCCGCGCAATACCTTGCAAACTTGCTACAGGTTTGGTCCGCTTCCCGGCGCACGCTCGACAATAGGCTATTGTTCAGCGTCATATCGAGGGCTTCGCCTGTTTCGCAGTCTTTGAGCGTGACATCGCCTTCCACTGCGAGGCGTTGGTGCAAGGGACTCCAAAGCTTGACCCAATGCACCTTATGCTTTGCGTAGCGCAGCGCATCCGTGGCGCGATAGAAACCGTCGGGTGAGGCCAAATCGCTGACCAGGTAAACCGTGCCAGGCCGTCGGTATCGCGACGTAAAATACCGCATGCTGTCCGCAAGCGAGGTGCTTCCTTGTGCCTGGAGCTGACGTAAGAATCCTAAGTGCGGCAGAATTCTGCCATGGCCGCGCTTGGGTGGCTCCCCAAATACGGTGCCATCGCGAAACGCTCCTATCATGACTCGATCGAACCGGCGCAAAAACAGATAGCCCAAGGCGGCAGTCAATTGTTTACCGAGAACAAACTGTGTACCAAAGGGGTGAACCATGCTGGCGCTCGCATCAAGCAGTACGTAGGTGGTTGGGTCTTCTTGCTCTTCGTTGATGCGGACCAAGAGGTGGTCTAGCCGTTGGGTTGCATTCCAATCGATGAGCCGCGGATCGTCCCCGAGGAGGTACTCGCGATGCTCGACGAAT
>Ga0302321_100005894_pt1 | contig 10747 bp, 11 predicted proteins | sample Fen_T0_1_FD_202505 | JGI IMG/M metagenome (GOLD analysis project Ga0302321, IMG submission 202505) | Peat permafrost microbial communities from Stordalen Mire near Abisko, Sweden - Fen_T0_1 | ecosystem: Environmental > Terrestrial > Soil > Wetlands > Permafrost | place: Sweden: Abisko...
GCGACCGATTGGGTGGAGAGATTCTTCCAGTACGGCGCCGAACCGATTACTGCCGAAGCCAGCGACCGATAGATCCGCTAGCGCAATACCGCAAGGCGCGGATCGACCATGAAGCGCACACCGGCTTGCGGCGCCAGGAATGAAAAAAACGGCGTGCCCGAGAGTCGTAACCTGCCGCTCATCTGTTTTGCAAACGCCATCTTGCCGTCGCGAAACAGGTACATCCTGACGATCGTCTGCGAATAGCCTTCGGCGTCGGGTGGTGTTGCCGTTGCTTCGATGCGGGCCAGCCTGGGAATCTCGGTCGAAATCCAGGTGTCGAATTTTCCCGTGATGGTGGGCGCCGCGACTTCGTTGCCGGACTTCCAGATCGACGCCTCAAGTTGCAGTCCCATCTCTGCCGCGCCGGCAGGGTGGCAGGCGAACAGCAGCGAAGCAACCAGGCAGGCGGACAACGATTTCATGGGTTCAATCCTCTGTAAGCCGAAATGCCGGGCAATAGCCCGAAGACAATGTCGATTACAGCAGGTATCGATTCGTACGCCTGTGCGACAGGCAACATTCGCGCGGCCGGGAGCGCGGCTCCCGGCGGCTCGGTTAAATGTCAGCCTTGCGACCTCATTCGCCGTGATATTTGAAAGAGAGTTTCATCTTGGCGCGATAGGTGAGATTGCCCTTGGCGCCGATGCTGACGTCGAGCGTTTCAACTTCGGCGACGCGCAGGTCGCGCAAGGTTTTCGATGCGCTCTTGATGGCGTTGGCTGCGGCCTCGGACCAGGACTTCGGGCTGGTGCCGACCAATTCGATGACTTTGTAGACCGATGCTGCTGCGGCTTTCTTTGCCATGCTGTCCTCCGATGGAATTTTGAGTATGGGGACGGACAACACTACGCCCGAAGGCTGCCGCTGGCAAGTGGAATACAGGTACCGCGTTTCAGACTTTGGTCGACTTCACGGTGGCGTCGAGACTGCCTTGCGAGAGGCGAATGGCGATTTCGTCGCCGGACTTGACGCTGCCGCTGTCGCGGACGATGCGGCCGCGCAGTTCGACGATGCTATAGCCGCGCGCCAGCACTTGCGAGGGCGACAGGTGCGCGAGCGATTGGCGCAGGCTGGCGAGCCGCGTCGCGCGGTCCAGCAGGGAGCGCACGGTCAGGTCGCGCAGGTTGCGTTTCCGGCGTTGCAGGCTTTCCGCCATATCCGGCAGATTGGGTCGGCGAGCGTCGATGATGTGCCTTGCCATCGCCAGGCGGTGCGCGGCCTCGGCCTGGCGGCTGCGCAACGACCCCGACAGACGCGCGCGCATGGCGGCGAGCCGCTCGCGCTCGCGCGCAATGCGTTCCTCCGGCGACCAGAGAGCGCGCGCGGCGCGATCCAGGCGCTGCTCGTTGCCTTGCAACCAGCGCTGCATGCCGCCTTGCAAAGCTTGCCGGCGCTCGGCCACCAGCGCCAGCAATTGCGCGCGGTCGGGCGAGGCCAATTCGGCTGCGGCGGTAGGCGTTGCGGCGCGCCGATCGGCGACAAAATCGCAGATGGTGAAATCGGTTTCATGGCCGACGCCGGAGACGACTGCGATGCCGGTGCTGTCCTGCAGGCGGGCGATGGCGCGGGCAACGATTTCCTCGTTGAAACTCCACAGGTCTTCCATGCTGCCGCCGCCGCGGCAGATGAGCAGCGTCTCGACTTCGCGCCGTTCGCGCGCACGGTCGATGGCAGCGGCGATTTCGGCCGCGGCGCCGGCACCTTGCACGGCAGTGGAGTAGATGATCACCGCGACCATCGGCGCGCGTCGTTTCAGCGTGGTGAGTACGTCGCGCAGTGCGGCAGCTTGCAGGGAGGTAACGATGCCGATGGTGCGCGGGAAGACCGGTAACGGCTTTTTACGGTCGGCTTCGAACAGGCCCGCCGCGGCCAATTTGGCTTTCAGTTTCTCGAAGGCTTCGTACAAGGCGCCGAGGCCGGCCTTGCGCATGGTTTCCACACCCAGCTGAAACTCGCCGCGCGCCTCGTATAGCGACGGTCGTGCACAGACTTCCACCTGTAAGCCGTTGGCAGGCGGGAAAGTCAGGGCATTGGCGCGCTGCTTGAACAGCACGCAGCGAACCTGTGCGTTTTCGTCTTTCAGGGAAAAGTACCAGTGACCGCTGGTCGCGCGCATGGCATTGGATATTTCGCCGGCCACCCACAATAATTCCAGCCTTGCTTCCAGCAGCCCGCGCACCCGCTGGTTGAGCGCGGACACGGTAATGACCTCTTGCGCAGAGGCCCTCTCGCGAGGGGCCTGTGGGGCATTGGCGGCCTGGAACAGGGGCAAGTCTTGGTCGGATTCCATCCACTGCATGGTAGCACCGGTAACGGCCCCCACGCGCCAACACCAGTCGCGGCGCCGCTCCCCTCGGAAGGACTTGCTAAGCAGTTGATTTTATGTGCAAATTCACCAAGGTCAAAAATTAGGCGACGCCGAAAAAACCGTTACCGTTTCGTGACTTAGCGAATGTGCCAGCCGCGTATGCACAGATTTATCCACAGGGTTTGTGGATGGATTTTGAGGGCGTCCGGCGTCGTCAAACAGCAACGAAATGCCGCGTCCAAAGTGCACGATCTTGAGAACCCACATCACTTGTGGGCGGCAAGTTCATGGTGCGCAACTTTTTTCCCGGGCTGTCGTCTGACTTGCCTGGTCCGTGAATCTTGGCCGATACGGGCCGACCGTGCGATACTGTGCGCCTCGGCTCGGCATCACCTCGCAAGCCGATTTTCAGGAGTGACACTTGCTATCTTTTATTCAAGCTGCCGGCTGGCCCATTTGGTTCATCATTCTTTGCTCGGTCATTTCGGTCGCCATCATCGGTGAACGTTTCTGGACCCTGAGGCGCAGCGTGGTGCTGCCCAACAATTTGTTCGTCGACACGGTGGAAGCCTACCGCGCCGGCGGCGCCACGGTGGATTTGATCGCGCGGCTCAACTCCAATTCGCTGCTCGGCCGTGTGTTTGCGGCGGGTATCGCCAACGTCAAGAGTTCCAGCGAAGTGATGAAGGAATCGATGGAAGAGGCGGGCCGTGCCGTGATGGTGGATATGGAGCGCTTCCTCACCGGCCTCGGTACCATCGCCACGGTGGCACCCTTGCTCGGCCTGTTCGGCACCGTGATCGGCATGATCGATATTTTCGGCGCCAGCGGCCCGCAAGGGCAGAACCCGGCATCGCTCGCCCACGGCATTTCGGTGGCGCTCTATAACACCGCGGCCGGCATCGCCGTTGCCGTGCCTTCGCTGATTTTCTATCGCCACCTGCGCAGCAAGGTCGACGTGATGGTGGTCGACATGGAGCAGCAGGGCATCAAGCTGGTGGAAACGCTGCACGGAGACCGCAAGTGAATTTTCGCAGGGGCCGTGCACGCGAAGAGCCGGAAATCAATTTCATTCCGCTGATCGACCTGTTGTTGGTGATCCTCATCTTCCTGATGGTGACGACCACCTATTCCAAGTACGCCGAGCTGCAGATCAACCTGCCCGAGGCCAGCGCCGACAAGGCACCGGACCGGCCGCAGGTGTTGAACATCGGCGTCGATTCCAGCGGCAAGTACGCCATCAACGGTGCACCCGCCGCATTCGGCGGGGTCGAGGCGTTTGCGTCCACCTTGCGCGAAGCTGCGCGTGCCGGAGGAATGAACGATCCGGTGATCGCCATCGGCGCCGATGCGGGAGCCACGCACCAGGCGGTGGTCAACGTCATGGAGGCGGCACGCCTCGACGGTTTCACCAAGATTTCTTTCACGACGCAGGCCAAGTCGGGCAAGTAATCGTCGTGAATTCTTCCCCGCGCCTGGAAGCCTTCTTCACGCGCGAATGGCAGCGTAACTCCCCCTGGCAAATTCTGCTGCGGCCGATATCCTGGCTGTTCGGCCTCGTTGCCGGCTTGCGGCGAGCGATGTTTCGCGCCGGCCTATTGAAGATTCAGCACCTGAAGGTGCCGGTGGTCGTGGTCGGCAATATCTGCGTGGGCGGCACCGGCAAGACGCCACTGGTGATGGCGGTGGTGCATTGGTTGCAGGAGCACGGGTACCGCCCGGGCATCGTGTCGCGAGGGTACGGATCACTGGCTGAGAAAACCGGGCAGTCGCACGAGGTCGCGACGTCCGATGACGCGGCCGCCGCGAAATTTGGCGACGAGCCGGTGATGCTGGTACTGCGACTGGGCTGCCCGATGTTTGTCGGCGCGGACCGGGCACGCGCGGCCACGTCCTTGCTGGCGGCGCACCCGGAAGTCAATGTCATTGTGAGCGATGACGGCCTGCAACACTATGCAATGCACCGCGACGTGGAAATCGCGCTGGTCGATGGTTCTCGCGGATTCGGCAACGGCGCCTTGCTGCCGGCCGGGCCCCTGCGCGAACCGGTAAGACGTTTGTTCCGCGTTTCTGCCGTGGTTGCCAACGGCACCGGCAGGCGATTCAAGCAGGCAATGCCGTCGCTGCTGGGCATGACGCTAGGCAATGAGCGCTTCGTGCCGATGGCGGGGGGAGAGGAGCTCGACCTCGAAACCTTTCGCGCCTTTGTCGAGGGCAAGAGCCTGCACTTGCTGGCCGGCACCGGCAATCCGCAGCGCTTTTTCTCGCACCTGCACCGGCATGGATTTGTCACCAGCGACCACCCTCTCGATGACCATCATCGCTTTCGCCGCGAGGACATCGAATACCCGGGAATCGTGCTGATGACCGAGAAGGACGCGGTAAAATGTCGCCAGTGGGCGGATCAACGCCACTGGTTCATGCGCGTCGACGCACAATTGCCGGTTAATTTTTACACGTTGCTGCACGCCCGCCTCGCCGACTGGAAGATCGCGGCGGGCCGACGCGCGGAAGGAAAATCATGAGCATCGATCCCAAGTCGCTGGAAATCCTGGTTTGCCCCGTCACCAAGGGACCCTTGGTGATGTCGCCGGACAAGACCGAGCTGATCTCCTGGTCGGCGCGGTTTGCCTATCCGATCCGCGACGATATCCCGGTGATGCTGGTCGACGAGGCGCGCGAACTGCGGCCCGACGAGGTTCGCGCTTGACCGCATTTTTCGCTGTCATCCCGGCCCGGCTGGCTTCGACACGATTACCCAACAAACCGCTGGCCGACATCGCCGGCAAGCCGATGGTGGTGCGGGTGGCCGAGCGCGCGGCGCAATCGGGTGCCGCAAGAGTGATCGTCGCCACCGACCATGCCGAAGTCGAGGCCGCATGCCAACAGCACGGAATCGAAGCGATGACGACACGCGCGGACCATCCTTCCGGCACCGACCGTATCGCCGAAGTGGCGGCAAATATCGGCTGGGGGGATGACGCGATCGTCGTCAATGTGCAGGGCGACGAGCCGTTGATTGCGCCCGAACTCATCCGCGCGGTTGCGGAAACCCTGGCAGAAAAGCCAGACGCTGCCATTGCAACGGCAGCGCAGCCGATCACCGATGCGGCCGAATTTTTCAACGCCAATGTGGTCAAGGTGGCCGTCGATGGTGCGGGCTGCGCGCACTACTTCAGTCGGGCCCCCATTCCTTACGCGCGCGATCATTTTGCCGTGGATCAAAAATCGCTGCCGGCGAATTTTCCGGCGCGGCGCCACGTCGGCATATACGCGTACCGCGTTGCGTTCCTGCGTCGGTACGCATCGTTGCCGCCTTCGCCCAATGAGCAATTCGAAGCGCTGGAACAATTGCGCGCGCTCTACCACGGCTTTCGCATCGCGGTGCTCGACTGGCAGGGCGAGGTGGCGCCCGGCGTCGATACGGCCGCAGATCTCGCGCGGGTGCGGATACTTTTCCAGTAGAATCGTTGCAAACATATAACAGGGCGGATCATGAGGCTCATACTTCTCGGAGGACCGGGTGCCGGCAAAGGCACCCAGGCGACGTTCATCAAGGAAAGGTTCGGCATCCCGCAGATCTCCACCGGCGATATGCTGCGCGCCCATGTGAAGAACGGTACCGCGCTCGGCGTCGCCGCGAAAAAGATCATGGACTCGGGTGCGCTGGTGTCGGACGACATCATCATCGGCATGGTCAAGGAACGCATCACCGAGCCCGATTGCGCCAAGGGGTTCCTGTTCGACGGCTTCCCGCGCACCATCCCGCAGGCCGACGCCATGAAGGCGGCCGGCATCAAGCTCGATTACGTGGTCGAGATCGCGGTGGACGATGGCGAAATCATCGAACGCATGTCGGGCCGCCGCGCGCATCTGCCGTCGGGCCGCACCTATCACATCAAGTTCAACCCACCCAAGGTGGCGGGCAAGGATGACGTCACCGGCGAAGACCTGGTGCAACGCGACGACGACAAGGAAGAAACGGTCAAGAAACGCCTCGCCGTCTACCACGAGCAGACCAAACCCCTGATCGGCTATTACTCCGACTGGGCGAAGAGCGGTGAGGCCAATGCGCCAAAGTACGTGGCGATCATGGGCGTCGGCAAGATGGAAGAGATTCGCGACAAGATTTTTGCGGCGCTGGCCGCCTAGCGGCACCTGCCCCCGCCTGATTACGTAACTGCGCGGGGGCCCAATTTCCCCTAACTTGGCCCTCCGCCTGCGCGAGGGAAGGACGAATCGGTGAGTCAATCCAAACCACGCAACGCTTTCTACGCACAATCCGGCGGCGTCACCGCCGTCATCAATGTCTCCGGCGCCGCGGTGATCGAAACCGCGCGCAAGTACCCGAAAAAAATCGGCAAGGTGTATGCGGGCAGGAACGGCATCATCGGCGCGCTCACCGAAGACCTGATCGATAAGTCGAAAGAGCCGATCGCCAATATCCGCGCGCTGCGGCATACGCCCGCCGGCGCCTTCGGTTCCTGCCGCTACAAGCTGAAATCGCTGGAGCAGAACCGTCGCGAGTACGAGCGCCTGATCGAGGTGTTCAAGGCGCACGATATCGGCTACTTTTTTTACAACGGTGGCGGCGATTCGGCGGACACGTGCCTCAAGATTTCGCAGTTGTCCGAAGCCATGGGCTATCCGTTGATTGCAGTACACGTGCCCAAGACGGTCGACAACGATCTTCCCATCACCGATTGCTCGCCCGGCTTCGGCTCGGTGGCGAAGTACGTGGCGGTGTCGATGCGCGAGGCAGGCCTCGACGTGAAATCGATGGCCAAGACCTCCACCAAGGTGTTCGTGCTGGAAGTGATGGGCCGCCATGCGGGCTGGATCACGGCGGCGTGCGGACTGGCGGCGGAGAAGCAGGGCGATGCGCCGCAGGTGCTGCTGTTCCCGGAAATCGCTTTCGACGAAAAAACCTTTCTCGCCAAGGTGGACGATTCGGTGAGGAAGCACGGCTTTTGCGCAGTGGGCGTGTCTGAAGGGATCAAGGGCGCCAACGGCAAATTCGTTTCCGAATCGGGTCTGGTCGATGCGTTCGGCCATGCCCAGCTTGGCGGTGTGGCTCCGGTGATCGCGGATCTGGTCAAGCGTGAGCTGAAATTGAAGTATCACTGGGCGGTCGCCGACTACCTGCAGCGCGCCGCACGTCACGTCGCCTCCAAGACCGACGTCGAGCAAAGCTACGCGCTCGGCAAGGCGGCGGTCGAATACGCCGTCGCCGGCATGAACGGTGTGATGCCCGCCATCAAGCGCATCAAGGCCAAGCCCTACACCTGGGAAATCATTCCCGCACCGCTGACCGAAATCGCCAACCGCGAAAAGAAGATGCCGCGCGATTTCATCACCGCCGACGGCTTCCACATCACGCAAAAATGCCGCAACTACCTGCAGCCGCTGATCGGCGGGGAGGCGTATCCGCCTTACAAGGATGGGTTGCCGGAGTACGTGCAACTGAAGAACGTTGCCGTTCGCAAGAAGTTGTCGTCCTTTTCTTTGTAGTGATTTGCTCGAGGTTACATTCGTGAATGCGGCTGCAAATTTGGTTGAATTGCACGAAGGCGGCTGCGTCTGCGGCTCGATTAGATATCGCGTTCGCGGCCCATCCCTGATGGGCATCGTCTGCCACTGCAAATTTTGCCAAAAGCGCCTGGCCACTTCCTATGCCGTCATAGCCTGGTTCAATGATGCGGACGTCGAGTTCATGCAAGGCACGCTCACTGCATATGAGCACCATTCCGACGAAAGCGGCCGCTGGCTGAAAATAGGTTTTTGCGGTAAATGCGGCACTACACTCACCCACACCGCCGAAGTTCGTCCTGGATTTCGCGCCATCGCCGCCGGCACCTTCGATGACCCGGACTGGTTCCGTGTCGACCGCCACATCTGGACCCAGTCGGCGCGGCCGTGGGTGGCCATTCCCGCCGATGTGGAGGTATATACCCAAGGTTCGTCGGGGAATGCCAAGCCCATCGAACGATAGTCTTTCTTCGGCGGCCAGGGATTGGTCTGCCGCTGCTAAGGTTTTGATTTATCTGGATCAATTTCAATGATGCGGGCCGGGCGCCGGCGTCACAAAAGTCGTTTTGCTGTCACGAAACGGCGCCCGGTCTGGTAAAATCGCGCGTTTGCCGCGCAGTGGGCTGAAAAGCCGTGGCGGCCGGATTTCACTACATCGCACTCAACCGGGGAGTAACACAGATGACTCAAGGACTCATTTTCGCCTTTGTCTGCGCGCTGATCGCGTTGGCATACGGCGCCTACCAGACCAAGTGGATCCTGACCCAGCCGGACGGCAACGACCGCATGCGCGAGATCGCCGCCGCCATCCAGGCCGGCGCCAAGGCCTACCTGAACCGCCAGTACACGACTATCGCTGCTGTCGGTGCCGCGCTGTTCCTGGTGATTGGCCTGATTCCCAGCCTCGGTTGGACCACCGCGCTGGGCTTCGCCATCGGTGCGATCGCCTCAGGTGCGGCCGGTTTCATCGGCATGAACGTATCGGTGCGCGCCAATGTGCGCACGGCTGAGGCGGCCAAGCAAGGCGTCAATGCCGCGCTGAACATCGCTTTCAAGGGTGGCGCTATCACCGGCATGCTGGTGGTCGGCCTCGGCCTGCTGTCGGTGGTGGGATTCTTCTATGCGTTGAACGGCGGCAAGACCTTCGGCACCTCGATGAGCGACGTGGTGAAGCCGCTGATCGGGTTGGCCTTCGGCTCCTCGCTGATTTCGATTTTCGCGCGTCTGGGCGGCGGAATTTTCACCAAGGGCGCGGACGTAGGCGCCGATCTGGTCGGTAAAGTCGAAGCCGGAATTCCCGAAGACGACCCGCGCAACCCGGCGGTGATCGCCGATAACGTCGGCGACAATGTCGGCGACTGCGCCGGCATGGCGGCCGACCTGTTCGAGACCTATGCGGTGACGATCATCGCCACCATGGTGCTGGGCGCGCTGCTGTTGCAAGGTCAGTACGAAGACCGGGCCGTCCTGTATCCGCTGGTGATCGGCGGCTTCGCCATCATCGCCAGCATCATCGGCACCTGGTTCGTGAGCACCAAGGACGACAAGAATATCATGTGGGCCCTGTACAAGGGCCTGATCGTGGCGGGTGTGATCGCCCTCATCGCGTTCTACCCGATCACCAACTGGATCATGGGTGAGGTCGGCGCGCAAAGCCCGATGTACAGCGTCATGCACCTGTGGCTGTGCTGCGCGGTGGGTCTCGGCCTGACCGCCTTCCTGGTGTACGTGACCGAGTATTACACCGGCACGCAATTCAAACCGGTGCAGCACGTCGCAGAAGCGTCCACCAAGGGTCACGCCACCAACATCATCGCCGGTATCGGTGTATCGATGCGCTCCACCGCCTGGCCGGTACTGGCGGTGTGCGTGGCGATCTACGCCGCGTTCTCGCTGTCGGGCCTCTACGGGGTGGCGATCGCCGCAACCTCGATGCTGTCGATGGCCGGCATTATCGTCGCCCTCGACGCCTACGGTCCCATCACCGACAACGCCGGCGGTATCGCCGAAATGGCCGGCCTGCCGGAATCGGTCCGCAACGTGACCGACCCGCTGGATGCCGTCGGCAACACCACCAAGGCCGTCACCAAGGGCTATGCAATCGGCTCCGCCGGTCTCGCCGCACTGGTGCTGTTCGCCGATTACACCCACAAGCTGGAAGAAACCGGCCGTCACCTGAAGTTCGATCTTTCCGATCCGGCTGTCATCATCGGCTTGTTCGCCGGTGGCATGATTCCGTATCTGTTCGGCGCCATGGCGATGGAAGCGGTCGGCCGCTGCGCGGGCTCAGTGGTGGAGGAAGTGCGCCGCCAGTTCAAGGAAATCAAGGGCATCATGGAAGGCACCGCCAAGCCGGATTACTCGCGCGCGGTGGACATGCTGACCAAGGGCGCCATCAAGGAAATGATCATCCCGTCGCTGTTGCCGGTATTGGCGCCGATTGTGATCGTCGTCATTGTCGGTGGCCTGATGGGCATGGACAACGGCATCAAGGCGCTGGGCGGCATGCTGATGGGCACCATCATCACCGGCTTGTTTGTTGCCATTTCGATGTGTACCGGTGGCGGCGCCTGGGATAACGCCAAGAAGTACATCGAGGAAGGTCACTTCGGCGGCAAAGGTAGCGATGCCCACAAGGCTGCCGTGACGGGCGATACCGTCGGCGATCCCTACAAGGACACCGCCGGTCCGGCAGTCAACCCCCTGATCAAGATCATCAACATTGTGGCGCTGCTGATCGTGCCGCTGTTCGGCAACGCGGCGGACTACGTGCCGAAGGCTGCCGAACCGGTCAAGGTCGAAGTAAAGGCCGACGCCAAGCCGGCAGCGCCGGTAGCTCCCGTCGCCGCCGCACCGGCTGCCGCCGCG
>Ga0302321_100005895_pt1 | contig 10747 bp, 6 predicted proteins | sample Fen_T0_1_FD_202505 | JGI IMG/M metagenome (GOLD analysis project Ga0302321, IMG submission 202505) | Peat permafrost microbial communities from Stordalen Mire near Abisko, Sweden - Fen_T0_1 | ecosystem: Environmental > Terrestrial > Soil > Wetlands > Permafrost | place: Sweden: Abisko...
CTGCTTGCCCAGAATCGCGCGGAGCAAGGTTCCGAGGATCATGGCCAGGGCCGGCCAGATCACCAAGGCCCACGGTCTTTGACCGAGCACCCGGACTACTTGATCCACGGACTCGCGAACTCGTTCTCGGCCGATGGTGTCGGTTCCGGCGGTGCACTTTCGGCGGCAGGGGTGGGCGGCGCCGGCTCGGCAGCGGCAAGTGGCTTGTCTGCTGCCACCGGCTCGACGGGCGGATGTGCGGCCTTCCAGACCGACGCAAACCTGCGCAAGGCCGACTGCAGTTGCGGATCGGTCGGCGGCAGTCCACGACGGGCCGCCTCCATGATTCCAAGGACCTCTTGGTTGGCATTGCGGCGGTGCGGCTGGATCAGCGCGCGCAGCATGGTGCGATGAAAGACCTGCAATTTGTCGTCGGTCAGACTCGGCGGGCGCTGTTCCACCTTCGCTCGGTTGGCCTCGATGTACACGTCCCAGTCGGGTGCGGTGAACGTCGGCTCGAGCGCATCCACCACCCGCGCTTCCATGGCAACCTGAAGCTGGTCCAGGTGCTCGAGGAAGATGCGGAAGGCTGGTCGCATGGTCGCCGCCACGTCGGGAGGCAAGCTGTCGCGCAGGTGGCGGATTTGCCCTGACCACACCGCGATTTGGGCGGTGCAGCGCTCGGGTCCCAGGGTACCCAGCGTGGGAACAGCGTCTTGAATCTCTTTTTCTAGAGCGCGCAGAACATCACCCGGCGTCGACGGACGCACAGGCTCGCGTGGGATCACCTCTGGCGCGGGCGCCACGAGCGCAGGCGGGGGAACGTCGGCGACCGGCTTGAGCAATGCGCGCAAGCGGGCGTTTTCTGCGTCTCGCTTGATCTGTTCGGGATCGAGCGGCGGCGGCGCGGGCCTGACGGGCTTGCGATGACGGCGTGGCTTGATCCCGCCTACCAGCGTACTGGCCGATCTGCTTTCAGCCGCCGACGCTGCGGCACGCTCCCTTCGCTCTTGCGCCACGAGCTCTTTGGTGCGCACCCGGGTGCACTTCTCGATGGCGTCGACGAGCTGGTTGGTCAGGCTGCGCAGCAACCGAGCGCGCTGCCGTTCGGCCTGCTCACGTGCGCGCCTTTCCCGGGCCGTGCGCGGCTCTGCGGAAATACCCGCAAAGATCCCTTCAATGAGTTGCTTGCCGTGTTCTTGGGTAGCCAGCTCGACGGCCCCGAGTAGCTGTTGCGTGAGATCGCTAACCAAGTCGTTTTCGGAATCTGGGACCATTGCTTCTGACTTCGGAAATTGGCGCATGAGCGTTGATACTGTCCTCGGTGTGGGCGGTTGTTTAACACAGGGACAGGTCGAACGCAGCCGAAGCCAATGTCGATTAGAATTCCGCTATGAAATCGCCGAGTCACGGTTACGACGCAGCGACACTGTTGGTGCTTGTTACGTTTGGGTTAACGGCCGTGGTGTCCGCGGCCCCGACGAAAAGCCCGGCGCCTGCCCCTTCAATCCCCCAACTCGAGGCGCCCACGGTCGAGCACTTTCCGACGGTAACGGAAGCCTTCGAGAAGGTTCTGCGCATTCCGGCGCGTGTGGTCGCGGTCGGCGAATACCACCAGACCACGGCGACCACGGCCATTCGTTCGTCGCTGTCACGTTTTGCCGACGAGGTGTTGCCGGTGCTGTCCCGTACGGCGACCGATCTCGTGGTCGAGACCTGGATCTCGACGGGAGCGTGTGGCGTACCGGAGACCAAGGTTGCTCGCGACGTCGAAACCACCACCGAGCGTCCGCCCGAGACGGAGAACGAGATCCTGACGTTGCTCAAGCGGGCGAAGGCCGCGGGCATGGCGCCTCACATCCTCACCCTGTCCTGCAAGGACTACCGTTACGTGACCGACAAGCACGGCGAAACCGATTTCGCCAAGATGCTCAAGCTGACCCGACAGCGACTGCAGGACGAGGTCGTGCGCTGGCTGAATGTCCCGCTTGGGCGGACCGGCCGTGAAAGCCGCACCGTCGCGATCTATGGCGGCGCTTTGCACAACGATCTCAATCCGGCGCCGAGCGACCGAGCCTACGCCTTCGGTCGCTCGTTGTTTGCGAAGGCGAAGGGCCAATATCTGGAAATCGATCTGTTCGTCCCGGAATACATTGTCGACGACCGCCTGCTGGCCAGCGAGCCTTGGTTTCGGCTTTTCAAGCAGAGCTTGGGTGCGAAGGATGCCTTACTGATTCGGCGCAGCGAGCGTTCCTTCGTGATCCTCTTTCCACAGTCCGCGGGCCCCCCAAAGGCTGGAAACCAGAGCGTCACATTTCCGTCACAAGCAAGAGACAGATAGAGCGCATACTGCGGAACGGACTTATGAGACCGAGCTCAAAACCCAAGACCAGTGACACAGTCATCGCCGCCATCGATGTCGGCGCGAACGCCGTTCGTCTGGAAATCGCGCGCGGCTTTCCCGACGGTACCATCGAGCTCGTCCACCAGGAGAGGGATCCGGTTCGACCCGGGGAAGGCCTGTTCCAGACCGGGGTGATCCCCGACTACGTGGTCGCCCGGCTGATCGGGGCCTTGCGTCGCTACGCCATCATCTGCAAGCGACACCATGCCCGTGTACGTGCGGTGGGCACCAGCGCGCTCCGCGAAGCCAAGAACCGCGACGACATCATCCGCCAGGTCAAGCGCGAGACCGGGCTCGTGCTCGAGGCGATCTCGGGCAAGGAGGAGGCTCGACTGATGTGCTTGGGCGTCTTGTCCGGCCGGCCCCCCAAAGCGCGGTCGCTGTGCATCGACATCGGCGGCGGCTCGACGGAGGTGGCGGGCGCCATCGGTGAACGACCGGTGAAGCTGTGGAGCGTGGCCATCGGTTCTGTCCGCCTGACCGAGATCTTCAAGAGCCACCGCGACATTTCACCCAAGCAATTGCGCCTGCTGCGCGAGTTCGCACGCGAGGCCGTGGAAGATTCCTTGCCGTCGGGAATTCGCGGCTTTCCCCGTATGGCCTTGGGCAGCTCGGGCTCCATCCGCGCCATCATTGCCAGCGCTGCGGCGGAAGGCACGGCGCACGCCAGCGCCGAGCAGATCAGCAAGGCCGTCGAGAAGCTTGCGCGCATGGATCCCGAGGAACGACGCCGACGCTTCGACGATCGCCGGGCCGAGGTCATCGTGGCGGGCGCCGTGATTCTAGAGGCGCTGGCCCGGCACCTCTCCCTGCACGCGGTTACCGCGGTCGATCGGGGTTTGCGCCACGGGGTGCTCGTGGATCTCGTGCGTCGTCGGTTCCGCGGGGAGGACGATTCATCCCTTCTCGACGCGGCCCGGACTCTCGGCCGACGACTCTTCTTCGATGAGGCGCACGGCGAGCAGGTGGCGGTGCTGGCCGGTGGGCTCTTCGATCAATTGGCCGCCCTTCATCGCCTACCCATGGCGGTTCGCTCGTACCTCGAAGTGGCGGCGGTGCTTCATGACATCGGTCACTCGGTCAGCTATACGAAGCACCACCGGCACAGCGAATACCTGATCCGCAACGGCGACATTCCGGGCCTTTCGGATCACGAGCGCGACCTGGTGGCCCGAATCGCGCGGTTCCACCGTCGCAGTCATCCGGACCTGAACCACCCGGGCATGGAGAATCTCACCGTCGGTGAGGCCCGCGTGGTGCGCAAGCTGGCTACCCTTCTGCGAATTGCCGATGCGCTGGACCGAAGCCACGCCCAGCCAATCGGCAAGCTGCGCGCCGAGCGAAAGCATGGATCGGTCGTGTTGCACGTGAACACCACGGGCCCGGCTGACCTCGAGCTGTGGGACGTGGCCAACGAAGCCCCGCTGTTTCGCAAGGTCTTCGGCACGAGGCTGGCCATTCACGCATCGTCTGTTCGGCGCAGCGTCGGCGCCCGTGGACGAAAACGTCGCAGAATTGTTACATGACACAGACCTCGATCTGTGCCCAGAATTGCACGCCTTGGTAACTCGCACATCAAGTAAGCAGCCCGCACAGGTTGATTCCGTGGCTTCGGAGTCGCGGCCGGGAACCTTCTTCAACCGCGAGCTCTCGTGGCTCGAGTTCAACGCGCGGGTTCTCGAAGAGGCGTGCGACAAGAGCGTGGCGCTGGCCGAGCGGATCAAGTTCCAGGGCATCGTGGCCAACAACCTCGACGAATTCTTCATGGTTCGCGTGGCCGGGATCAAGCAATTGCATGCAGGTGGCGTGAAGGAAGCCAATGCCGACGGAATGGCTCCCGCCGAGCAGCTCACCCGGATCAGCGAGCGGACGCACGCGATGATCCAGCTTCTCTACCAGAACTGGCGCGAGGAGCTCGCCCCTGCCTTGCCGAGCAAGGCCGGCATCTCGCTGCTCCGCCCTGGCGATCTCAGCCACGACCAGCGCGTGACGCTTGAACGCCGGTTCTCCCGCGACTTGTGGCCGGTGCTCACGCCCTTGGCGGTGGATCAAGGTCATCCGTTCCCGGCCCTGCGCAACCGGAGCTTGAATCTCGCGATTCTCTTGCACAAGGAACGTCAGCGGGTCGCGCGTCGGCAAACCATCTTTGCCGTGGTGCAAGTGCCGTCGGTGCTCGACCGGCTGGTCGAGGTGCCGACCGGCAAGGATGGGCAGGCCGCCTTCATCCTGCTTGACGACCTCATTTCCATGCACGTGGGCGGCTTGTTCCCCGGCTTCCGCGTGATCGGGTGCAGCCCCTTCCGGGTGACTCGCAACTTCGACCTTTCCATCGACGAAGATGAAGCCGACGATCTACTCGAGACCATCCAGCGCGAGCTGCGCAAGCGGGAACGCGGCCAGGCGGTGCGGCTGGAGATCGCCGATGACTCGCCCGCCGAGGTGGAGACCTTTCTGCGTGATGCTTTGCGATTGGATCCGGCGGACGTGTACCGAATCCGCGGGCCGCTGCGCCTGAACGATCTGACACCGCTGTCCGCGCACCGGCAGTTGCGCGAGTTCCTCGCCGAGCCGTTCACCCCGCAAGCATCGTCGCACATCCACGAAGGGCAGATCTTCAAGACGCTCGCCGAGCGCGATGTTCTGTTGCACCACCCCTACGAATCCTTTGATCACGTGGTCGACTTCGTGGCGGAAGCCGCCGACGACCCGGGCGTACTGGCCATCAAACAAACCCTTTATCGCACCGGCGCCGATTCGCCGGTGGTAAGCGCGCTCATCCGCGCCGCCGAAAACGGCAAACAGGTCACCGCTGTGGTCGAGCTGAAGGCGCGCTTCGACGAAGGACGCAATATCGCCTGGGCTCGCGTCCTCGAGGAATCCGGCGTGCACGTGGTGTACGGGCTGGTCGGGTTCAAGACCCACTGCAAGATCTCGCTGGTGGTTCGCCGCGAGCAGGGGGCGATCCGTCGCTACGTGCATCTCGCCACAGGCAATTACAACCCGGCCACCGCGCGCGTCTATGGCGATATTTCGTACATGACCGCGCGTGAGGACTTCGCCGACGACGCTGGAGCGCTGTTCAACCTAATCACCGGCTACTCTGCGCCGCCGTCTTGGCGGCGGTTCGCGGTGGCGCCGCTCGGACTCAAAGAGCGCATCCTCGACCTGATCGAGCGCGAAAGGACCTTCGGCCCCAAGGGCCGCATCATCGCCAAGATGAATTCCCTGGTTGATCCCGACGTGATCCGTGCACTCTACGCTGCATCGGGAGGCGGGGTGCGCATCGAGCTACTGGTGCGCGGAATCTGTTGTCTGCAGCCGGGTGTCGTCGGCCAGAGTGAAAACATTCGAGTGACCAGCATCGTCGATCGGTTCCTCGAGCATGCTCGAATCTTCTATTTCGAGGCCGGCGGCAAGCGTGAAGTCTACCTGTCGTCGGCCGACTGGATGCCCCGCAACTTCGTCCGTCGGGTCGAGGTGATGTTCCCCATCGACGACGAGACTCTGCGCGGGCGAATCGTGAATGAAATCTTGGCTACCCAGCTGGCCGACAACGTGAAGGCACGCCGGCTGTGTCCCGACGGAACCTACCAACGGGTGACCCCGGCCAAGGACGCCCCGGCGGTCCGGAGCCAAGAGCACTTCGTCAGGGTGGCCACGCGCTCGGCCCAGGCAGTCGCAGTAGCCACGCCACAGCTAGAGCCAGCCATCCATGACGGTGCCATTTTTCGGCCGCTGGCCTCCACAGCCGCACCGACCAACCTCCCCAAGTCAGTCGAATCGTCGTCCGCGCGTACTCCCCCGCCGGTGCTCGTGTCCTAGACCGGGCTGACTCCGTCGGGGCTAGAAACCGTACACGCGCACGTAGTCGACCACCAGGTCCATCGGGAATCCTTCCGGATCGATGGTGCCGCCCATGTTGCCGCCGACGGCAACGTCCAGGATGATGTACTCGGGCGTGGTGTAGAACGGGGAGGACGTGTCGTAGCTGGTCCGCATGACTTCGTCGCCGTCCACCTGGAATACCAGATGGTCACTGTACCGATCCACCGAGTAGACGTGGAAATCGGCACTTGCGGTGGTGGCGTTTTCGAAGTCGTACCGGACGCTGCGCTTGTCGCCTGACTTGTCTGAGTTGTCCGCGAACGCGCTCGAGTAGAACCAGCTCTTGTCCTGGCCGTATTGCTCTACCAGGGCGAGTTCTCCGCATTGCGGCCAACTTCCCTCGGTTCCCATCGTGATGATGCCCGGGAAAGACCCGACGCCGGCCGGCAGCTTTGCGCGCACTTCGACCCGTCCCGTCGTGAACGAGAAGTTTCCCTTGGTGTGAATCCGTCCAGACGTGTACTGCGCACCCGCATTCTGGCCGATCGACTTGAGCGCTCGGATCACCAGCTGCCCGTCGCCATTCAAGAAGACGTTGTCGAGGCTGGTGGTGTACTGCTGTTTCTCATTGTTGACGCCGCCGCTCGGGCCCCAGGTCGCGTAGGACCACTTCCCCTCATCGGGAGCGGTGCGGGCGGCGCCTTCGAATTCGTCGTGCCACACGAGGGGAGGTCCGCCGTCTGCAAGGGCTTCGATTTCCGCATCGCGCCTGATGCGACCGTCTGCAACCTCGCGGGAAGGGGCCTGCAGATCGGCGCCTTGGTCGAGGTCGGGCGCGGCCTCGCTGGCGGTCGCCGGCTTCTCGAGGCCGAGGTCGGGATTGCTCAACGGCGAATCGCCGATGGGTGCTTCGAGCCCCGCTCCGTCGCGTTGACTATTCTCCGCGTCTTGCATCGCGCCGCCGAGTCCGCTCGGCCCAAGGCGCCCGCCCGTTCCGATCGTGGTTCCTACGCCGGTGCCTCCCGATCCGAACGGGCCGCCAGTCGGTGAGGTCGCACCGTCGAGGGCAGGGGCGCCTCCGGACGAAGCCACGGTCGAGCCAGAGCTCCCGCCAGTGTTCGGGCCGGGACCTTGACCGTCGATGGCCGTACTGCCGATCGCGCCGCCTGCGCCTTGTCCGCCTGTCGCCAAGGAGGCCGCGTCCGAAGGTGTCGTCGCAGAGTCGGGCGATGGGGGCGTGCTGGCATCACCCAAGAGGCCTGCGAGACCTCCGGTCTTGACTTGGCAATTGATCGACATCGCTGCCGCCAAGAGTGGCAGAAGTCGACTCATGGTGGGACGCAGAGAGCTCGCCATGGTTGGTCCTTCGGGGGAATGACGTGATCCTCGGCCTCTAAAAGCAAAGCGAAGCTTGTTAGCTACTTTACGTTTTGTAGAGTCGCAGACAAAGGAAATTGATCGAGTTCGACCGGCGGTATGTGCCACGGGCGCATTGAAACGCCGCGGGAAATTCCGGAGCTAGGAGGCTGTGTTAAACGGCAGACCCGTGCCTGGCGGAGCGAGGAGCCCCGGCCGCGAGGCGCGAAGGGAGCCGTTTGACACCAGCCTCCTAGGCTGCGGAACGGGTGCTGCGGCCCGGCTGCACGGCGGATATGAACTTCACGCCGCGGTTTTCTTCCTCGGCGCGGCGGAGCAACCATTCGGTTTCGAACAGCACGAGTGGCCGGCCTTCCACGTCGATCACGCAGCTTTGTCGCCCGGGCAGCTCGAATTTGTCGTGATTGATCTCGGGCCCTTCCAGCCAACGCGCGTATCGGTAGGGCAGTCGGTCGAACCCGATGCGCACGCCGTACTCGGTGAGCAGGCGATGCTCGATTACTTCGAACTGCAGCACACCGACGGCACCCAAGATCGGGTCGCGCTCCAGCCGCAGTCGGTCGAAGAAGAGCTGCACCGCGCCTTCTTCCGACAGTTGGTCGAGCCCCTTCTTGAGCTGCTTGCGCTTGAGCGGATCGTGGAGGCGCACGCGGACGAAGTGCTCGGGCGAAAAGCGCGGAATGCCTTCGAACTCGACCGGGGTGCCGTCGCACAGACTGTCCCCGATACGCAGTATGCCGGGATCCCACAGACCGACGATATCGCCCGAGTAGGCCTCGTCGACGACGGTTCGTTCCTGGGCCATGAACTGCACCGAACGCGACAGCGACAAGGTCTTGCCGGTACGCACGTGCTTGACATCCATACCGCGAACGAAACGGCCCGAGCAGATGCGCAGGAACGCGATGCGGTCGCGATGCTGCGGATCCATGTTCGCCTGAATCTTGAAGACGAAGCCGGAAAAATTCGGAACGTCTGGTTCCAGCGTACCGGTCGTGGTCAGTCGGATGCGCGGCGGCGGTGCCAGGTCGACGAACTTGTCGAGCAGCGGCGCAAGCCCGCAGTTGGTCATCGCGCTTCCGAAGAACACCGGGGTCATCTGGCCGGCCAGGAATTTCTCGCGGTCGAAGGCAGTGCCTGCGGTCTCCAGCAACTCGAGGTCTTCGCGTGCCTTGTTCAGGCGGTTCGCGCCGACCCACGCCACCAAATCGGCATCGTCCCATTCGCCCTCGTGCATGCCGATGCGCTGCGAGCGTGAGCCTTCCTCGAACAGCAACAGGGACTTGTGCCAGCGATCATAGACCCCGGCGAACAAATCGCCCGAGCCGACGGGCCAGTTGGCCGGGCTGCACGGAATACCGAGCACGCGCTCGATCTCGTCGAGCAACTCGAACGGGTCCTTGCCGTCGCGATCCATCTTGTTGATGAACGTGACGATGGGGATGCCGCGCATACGACAGACCTGGAATAGCTTGATGGTCTGTGGCTCGACGCCCTTCACGCAGTCGATCAGCATGATGGCGGTGTCGGCGGCCGACAGCGTTCGGTACGTGTCTTCCGAGAAGTCGTTGTGCCCCGGTGTGTCCAGCAGGTTCAGGTGTCGGCCCTTGTAGTCGAATTGCAGCACGCTGCTGGACACCGAAATTCCGCGCTGCTTTTCGATTTCCATCCAGTCGCTGGCGGTATGGCGGCCGCCGCCCTTGGTTCGGACCGACCCCGCCATATGCAAGGCGCCGCCGTAGAGCAACAGCTTTTCCGTCAGCGTGGTCTTGCCAGCGTCGGGGTGCGAGATGATGGCGAAGGTGCGCCGGCTGGCGACCTCCGCGCGAAGTCGTTTGTGCTGCTCGTCATCCATGAACTGGGCTCGGTAAGGTAGCAGGTCAATCGACATTTTGCGGTTTTTTCCGCACCGCCGACTTGCACGTGATCATCGGTGGCAAGTTGCACCGACCCCTTTGGAGCGTCGGTCAACCGCCGCGCACAGGCCCGCAATCGCCCACGTCGGTCGCGAGGATCGCTTCCAGGTGACCGGTGTTCGGTCCCTCACCGAAGAGCCGCAAGTCTCCCCCGAGCCCGTAGATGACCCGCTGGGCGACCACCGGCGACAGGCCGAGCGGCTCGGCGGCCGACGACGAACGGGCGACACTCTCGAGGTCGAAGAATTTCGGCACCGCTTCGGTGGGCATGCGGAGGGCATCGAGCCGGGCTCGCAAGGTCACGAATCCATGGGAGTACTTCAAAGCGAAGCCGACCAAACTCTTCCGGGTGGAAAACGCCTCGGCCAGAAGCACCACAGTTTCGAGCGAGCGCACAAGCATGTCCTTTTCTTCGTAGACCAGCACCTTGCCCATCCGGTCCTCGCCGTCGGCCGCGATTCTGATCTGCGGTAGCCGACGTCTCAGCCCAGCGAGGATCGACGGCAGCGGCACCAGGTTCCCCACCGCGGCCGGGCCTTGCGTCAGATCGGCAATCACGGCCGCGTCCTCGATGAGGTTGAGCAGGCGCTGTTTGCTGTGCTCGTAGTGCTTCCGATAGTCCTCGGCCTCCTCGCTTGGCTGGCAGAGACCGAGGATGAGCTCGCTGAATCCGAACAAGCCATTGGCCGGTGTACGCAGCTCGTGGGCGATGATGTGAAGGAAATCTCCCTTGAGCTTGGTCAGCTCGGCGAGCCGGCGATTGGCGTTGGCCAGGTCGCGGGTTCGCTCCGAAACCTGCCGCTCGAGTTCCTGGTTTTGTTGGGCAAGCTCTCGTTGCAGCGAGACGATTCGCAGATGGGTGTGGATGCGGGCCGAGATTTCCTCCGCTTGGAAAGGTTTGTTGACGTAGTCTACGCCGCCTAGCGTGAGGCCCTTGACCACGTTGCCCGAGTCCCAAAGTCCGCTGATGAAGATGATGGGGATCTCCTTCAGCGAATCGTCGTCCTTGAGTGCCCTGCAGAGCTCGAAGCCGTCCATGCCGGGCATGTCGATGTCGAGCAGAATCAAATCGGGCGGATCGGCCTTGGCCATTCCCAGCGCCAGCTTGCCGCTCGAGATGGGGCGCGGATCCATTCCTTGGTCGAGGAGCATCGCGGTGATGAGCCGCAGATTCGTGGTGGAATCGTCGACAATGAGAATGCTTGGCTTCTTGTTGCCCGGCCTGGTTTCGGTTTCCATCTCGGCG
>Ga0302321_100005896_pt1 | contig 10746 bp, 7 predicted proteins | sample Fen_T0_1_FD_202505 | JGI IMG/M metagenome (GOLD analysis project Ga0302321, IMG submission 202505) | Peat permafrost microbial communities from Stordalen Mire near Abisko, Sweden - Fen_T0_1 | ecosystem: Environmental > Terrestrial > Soil > Wetlands > Permafrost | place: Sweden: Abisko...
AGTGGTCAGCGGCGCGAATGGTTTCCGTATCGTGCTCGACGACGAGCACGGTCGAGCCCAGGTTCACGAGTTTACGCAGATTGCTGAGCAAGCGCCCCGTGTCCCGCGGGTGCAGACCAATCGTCGGCTCGTCGAGCACATAGAGTGCTCCCGTCAGGCCGGCGCCGAGCTGGGCGGCCAGCCGCAGACGCTGCATTTCTCCCCCGGAAAGCGTGTGCGCGGTGCGATCGAGGGAGAGATAGCCGAGGCCCACGTCGCGCAAGAAATCCAGCCGCCGACGCAGCTCGGCCAAGATCGGTTTTGCCACCGGCATTTGTTCGACCGAAAACTTGAGCTTCTGCACGCGGTCGCTCGCGCCGTCGATCGAGCGCGCCGACAGCTCGTGGTAGCGCTCGTCCGCGAGCCGCACCGCGCGCGGGATGGGCGAGAGACGAGAACCGTGGCAGTCGGGGCAGACCTCTGCCACGGGTTCGGTTTCGACCTTCTTCTTCCGACCGCGCTTGGGCTCTTCCACGATCACGCCGTTGCCTTCGCAGGTCTCGCAGCGCCCCTGCTTCGTGGCAAACGAGAACCAACGTGGGTCGAGCTCGGGCACCGAGAACCCGCACTTTGGGCAGGCGCTCAGCGTCGAGTACAAGATCTCCCGACCGCCGAGGCGCAGCTTGACCGCGCCGTTGCCCCAGCGCAGGGCTCGCGAAAAATCTGCTTCGGAAATGGCGTGTGCTTCCATATCGCCGCGGATCAAGAGATCGATGGTGTGCTCGACACTCCGCACCAAGCGTGGTGGGTCGTCGTTCGAGACTCGCTTGCCGTCTGCGTACGACTCGGCAATGCCATCGCGAGCCGCAGCCGAAAATACGTCCAGATACGTGCCTTTTCGAGCCTGAACCGCGGGCGAGAGCAGCGTGACTTTGCCACGCAACGCGCGAATCTTGTCCAAAATGGCGGCGGGGCTGGTGCGCAAGATCGGCGTCTCGTGCGTCGGACAGTGCGCGACACCGAGCTTCGCATACAAAAGGCGCAGGTAGTGCGCGACTTCAGTCACGGTAGCCACCGTGGACTTTCCTCCCGCGCGCGCCGTGCGTTGTTCGAGCGCAATGCTCGGCGGCACTCCCGTTACACTGTCCACGTCCGGTCGCGGCATGGTCGGTAAGAATTGTCGCGCGTACGGCGTCAGCGTCTCGAGGAAGCGACGCTGACCTTCGGCGAACACGACGTCGAAAGCGAGCGAGCTCTTGCCCGAGCCGCTCGGCCCCGTCACCACCGTCAATGCGCCGTGCGGGATCTTCACGCTCACGTCGCGCAAATTGTGCTCGCGAGCGCGTGTGACGACGAGCTCGGTGCTCAGCGCAGCGCCAGCTTTCGACGGCGTTTTGTTGCGCATCACCCGTTTGTTTCGCGTCGGGCCCGGCGCGGCGGCCCGGGTCTTTTCTTCTCGATTCGCAAAGTGCTCCGCGAGAGCGCGCCCGGTGCGAGATTCCTTCACCAATGAGACCTCGCGCGGCGCGCCATGGGCCACGACGAGCCCACCCCCAACACCCGCATTCGGCCCCAAATCGAGGATATAGTCCGCGTTCGCGATCAGCTCGAGATCGTGTTCCACGACGATCACGCTGCCGCCCGCGCTCACGATCACGTCCAACGCCGCGAGCACGCACGCCACCTCATCCGCGTGCAACCCGGCGCTCGGTTCATCGAGCACGAACAAAGCGCCCTGATGCTTCTCACTGAGCGCGCGCGCGAGCTTCAAGCGTTGTGCTTCGCCACCGGACAAGGTCGAGAGCGGTTGCCCGAGCCGCAAATATCCGAGCCCGAGCTTTTCCATCGGACCGAGCGCACGCTGCACCCCCACCTCGCTGGCAAAGTGCGCCAGAGCGCCGGTAACCGTCATCTCCAGGACGTCTGCCACGCTCACACCGGCTCGCGACACTGCCAGCACGTTGTCCTTGAAGCGTTTCCCGCGGCACGCTGGGCACACCAAGCGCACGTCGGCCAAAAACTGCATTTCGACGGTCTCGAAACCTTCACCGGAACAGGCTTCGCAACGCCCGCCGTCGACGTTGAACGAGAAATCCGATGGTGACAGCCCGAGCGCCAACGCCTCGGGTTGCTTCGCATACAGCACGCGCACCAAGTCCCAGGCCTTGGTGTACGTCGCCGCGTTCCCGCGGGATGTGCGCCCGAGCGGCGACTGGTCGACCAAAGTCACGGACTTCACGGCCGCCATGCCGTCGATCCCCGCGCATGGGCCGGGCACTTCCTCGTCGAAGTCGCCCAGCTTGCGGGCCAGGGTGCGGTACACGATGTCCACCGCCAGGCTGCTCTTGCCCGAACCACTCGGACCGGTGACTGCACAAAGCACGCCCAGCGGAAGCCGCGCGTCGATTGCGCGCAGATTGTTTGCGCTGGCAGCTTTGACGCTCAGCCAGCTCGAAGCCTTGCGAACTTCTCGGCGCGGGGAAGCGCTCGCTCCGAGCGCGCGCCCAGTCGCAGTATCGGCGGTGGTGAACGCGCTCGGCGGCGCGTCTTTGACCACGTGACCGCCAGCACTCCCCGCCCCGGGTCCGAGTTCGATCACGCGATCGGCCCCGCGGATCACGGCTGGATCATGCTCTACGACGAGCACCAAGTTGTCGCGTTGCGCGAGCTCCTGCAAAATGGCGTTGAGCGGTTCCACATCAGAGGGGTGCAGACCGACGGTCGGCTCGTCGAGGACGAAGAGCGCGCCACAGAGCGAGGTGCCGAGGGCCGCCGTGAGCGTCACGCGTTGCGCCTCGCCACCCGACAACGTGCGCGCTTGGCGATCGAGCGTCAGGTAACCGAGGCCTACGCGGTCCAGGTAGCCGAGTCGGCTTTCCAGCTCTTTTCTGGCCAATTCGCCCTGAGCGGTGTGGGCTTTCAACAGCCCCACCTGGCGCTTGGCCTCCGAGATTTCGAGCGCATGGAAATCCGCCAAGCTGATGCCCGCGACGCGGTAACTGAGCGCGGTTGGATTGAGTCGCTTGCCGTGGCAGGCGTGGCACTGATCGTATGAGCGATAGCGCGCGAGCAGCACGCGCACGTGCATCTTGTAGGTCTTGGTTTCGAGCCACTTGAACCAGCCAACGACGCCCGGGAACGAGCCTTTGCTCCAGCCGCCGTCGCCTTCGAGCACGATCTTCTTGTGCGCAGCCGTCAGCCCAGACCATGGCTTATCGAGCGGAATTCCGTGACGTCGACACAGCTTGGCGATCTCGGCGCGCTCCCACTTCGTAGAAGCGCCGCGCCAGGGTCGGACCGCGCCTTTTTCGATGCTGCGCGACTCATCCGGAATCACCTTGGCGATGTCGACACCCAAGGTGCGCCCGAAGCCACGGCATGCAGGGCACGCGCCGAGCGGGGACTCATAGGAGAACAAGCCGGGTCGCGCGGGCGCGAGCTCGCGGCTGCACTCCGGACAGGAAAGCCCTCGCTTGAGCTCGACGCGCGCGCTCTGGCCGTGGACGTGAGCCAATCCGGAGGAGCGCGCCCACGCCGTTTCGATGCCCTGCGCCAGCCTTTTTTCGTCCTTTCCGCTGCCCACGCGGTCGACGATGACCTCCAACGAGCCACTTTCCAACACTTGCGACGGTTTGACCGCGTCCAACTCGCAGGTCTCGCCGCCGAGCCAGGCGCGCCGATAGCCGTCACGCAGAAGGCCTTCGCGCACCTCCAAGTACGCCTCGGTTCCCGTCACACGGACCGGATAGGTAACGACTGCCCGGGCGCTGCCCAGTGTCTCGGCAGCGGCGCGCGCCGCGCTCACCACGGTCAACTCCCGGGCCTCGAAACCGTGCTCCGGGCACACGGGCTTGGCTTCGCGCAAGAAGAGCGCCGACAAATACGGCTCTAGGTCGGCCATGGTCGCGATCGTCGAGCGCGAACTCTTGATCGGCGCGCGTCGATCGACGGCGATGCCCGCGGGGATCGGTTCCAGCCGTTTCATCGGCGGCCGCTCCAGGCGCTCCAAAAACTGCCGCGCGTAGGGGCTGAAGCTCTCGACGAAGCGTCGCTGCCCTTCGGCGTACAGCGTATCCATCGCCAAGCTGCTCTTGCCTGCGCCGGACACGCCAGTGATCACGACAACCTGCCCGGGCACGAACTCGAGATCGATACCTTTCAGGTTGTGGGTTTCTGCGCCCTCCAGAATCGTCGGTAGCATTTAGGGGACGAGAGTGTGGGGCAGAACCGGAGAACCGCCAGTCATACGAGGGGAACCACGCTCAAAGGCGGCAAGGACGCGCGAATCGGCCCTGCGCGGCACGGGAGGCGCGGCCTGAGTCCGCGAACCTGCTACTTCACCGGGAAGTTGGCGATGCCCACGAATTGCGGCTTCTGCGGGACCTCCAAGCTCAGCAGCTTGGTCAGCGCGCCGGTCTTCGTATCGACCGAAAATGAGGTCACGTTGCCCGATTCGTTGGCAACCAGCATCAGCGTGCCGTCAGTCGAGATGGTGAAGCTACGCGGTACGTTGCCGCCCGAGGGCGTGGTGTCGATGAAGGTCAGCTTGCCTGTTGCGGGGTCGATCGAGAAGCGAACGATGCTGTCGTGTCCGCGGTTCGACCCGTACACGAACTTACCGGATGGCGCGACCACGACTTCAGCGCAGGTATTTGCGGCTCCGCTTGCGCCCGTGGGCAGGGTTGACTTGCTCTCCAGAAACGTCAACTGCCCGAGCAACGGGTCGTAAGAGTAAGCGGACAGGGTGTCGTCGAGCTCAGCGATCAGGTACGCGTATTTGCCGTTCGGGTGAAAGGCGAGGTGGCGGGGGCCGGCGCCGAGCGCGGTCATCACCGAGGGCACGGCGTTCGGCGTCAGCTTGCCCTTGGTCGCGTCGAACACGTACTGGCTGATCGTGTTCGAGCCCAGGTTCATCACGAACGCGAACTTGTTAGCAGGATCCGTCAAAATCATGTGCGAGTTCATGCCTGGCGATTTGTCGTCGCTCGGCGAGCCCAGGCTGCCGTCGGCGGCGATCGGAAATACGCGCGTCGTGCCCGCGTCGTAGTTCGCGACCAGCACGAATTTCCCGGAATGGTCGACGGATACGAAAGCTGGCCCGGCGCCCCCAGAGTCCACACGATTCAAGAATGTCAGGTCACCGGTCCTGGAGTCGACGCTGAACGCAGCCACTTTTCCGTCCGGCTCGTTCACCGCGTACAAGTGCAAAAGTGCCGGGTCGAACGCGGCAAACGACGGATAGTTGCCGGCGGAAACGCTCTTCACGAGCGTCAGCTTGCCCAGCGCGGAATCAATCTTGAAGATCGAGATTTGGCCGTTGGTGCTCCCCACATAGACGAATGGCAGGGTCGCAATCGGCGCGACGCCCGCAGAGCCGGCGCTATCTTGCACGCCACTCGAACCGGCGGGACCACCGGCCGTGCCCACAGCGGCGCCTCCCGTCTCCGCTCCGCCTGCTTCAGTCAGGCCTCCCGCTCCTGCGTCAAAGCCGTTTCCTGCGCTGCCCGGGTTGCCCGCGCTAGGCACTTGGCTGCCATGGCCAGAGGTGCTGGCTTCCCCGCAGCCACAGCAAACTAGGGCAGACAAGGCCCAAATCAGGCTCGATCGGCTTTCGGGGGGGAGCGTCATACCTCATCCTGTGCTGAAAAGAGGCCTCGCGGTAGCGTGAAGTTGCACCTTCGCGCGTGCACGGCATAGTGCTCGCCCCGCGCCATGGCCGCACAGAAGAAGAAACAAGACCAGGGCGATCGACTGGTATCGAAGAATCGCCGTGCCACGTTCGACTACACGCTCGGTGAAACTATCGAGGCCGGTTTGGTGTTGATGGGCAGCGAGGTACGTGCTCTGCGCGAAGGCCCAGCCAACTTGGTCGAAGCGTGGGTCGAACTCGACCGACGCGGCGAAGCTTGGGTCAAGGGCATGCGCATCGCAACGCTCAAGCACGCCGCTTTCGCTCACGAAGAGATCCGCACCCGCAAGTTACTGCTACACGAAGCGCAAATCGAGCGCTTGCGCGAGGGCGTGCACCGCGAAGGCATGACGATTGTCGTCACCAAGTGCTATTTCAAGAATAACCGGGCCAAAATCGAGATTTCGCTGGCACGGGGCAAGAAAGATTACGACAAGCGCCAAACGCTACGCGAAAAGGACGGCTTGAAAGAAGCGCGTGCAGCCATGCAGCGAGGCCGCAAAGGATGAACGTTCCGCTCGCGATCGTGAACGGCGGTGATGCTGCCATCGTGGAGAACCAGGGCGACTTCGTAGTGCTGCGATCGAGCATCGCCTCGCCACCGGGCTCGACATTGAGCATGAGGCACGGCGAGTTGGCGGTGCTGGTGAAGGTGCGAGGTTGCAAGCGCTTGGCGGAAAGCCAACTGCCTTTCCGAATCGAAGGGCGTTTGGTCAGCTTCACCCGCGCCGCGCGTGACGCGCTGTTCGGGCAACCTTCGGCCAAGATCGAGTCCTAATACTTCCTAATACGCTCTTAGGACTTAGTTAGAGCGGGGCGTGAACACCACGCCGATACCGAGCCCAAGCCACGTGCCGTGCAAGCGCTGCTCGCGGCCGGCCAGCGACGAGAAGCGCACTTCACGCAATAAGAGGCCTGCGTCCGCGCCGAGGCTCAGACGCATTTGCCGGCTGAGCCGCGGCTCGACGCGAACCACCAGAGCCGCGCGTGCCGCCCAAGTCTCGGCTTGATTCGGGATCGCGTCGACGCTGCGAACTTTGCCGAGCCGTAGCCACGCGGCAGCCACGGTCAGGCCCAAGTCCAGATCGAGCGCCTCCGCAAGAGACACGCGCTGCATCGGAGCTACGGACAATTCGAGCCATTCGGAATTGGCGGCCGCGGGCGCGCTGCCAGCCAACCAAGCAAAACCCGACTCGATGCGCGCACGCTTGGCGAATTGCCATTGCCCCAAGAGCCGCGGGCCCGCGAGCGTCGCCGTCAGATCGCCGATCGTGGCGAGTTCGAAACTGGAGCGCAGCGCGAGCGGTCCGTCGAGTGCACGGCGTGCTTCACGTGCGGCTGCCTCGGCGCGCGCGAGTTCCGCAATGCGCTCGCGCTCGGTTTGCATCTGCCGCTTCTTTTGCAGGCGACGAGCGAGCTCGGCCGCAGCCAACGCGACGCGTCTCGCGCCGAGTTGTCCTGCCGCGTTGCTGCCAGAGACGACGCGGGCGCCGTGGTATTCGCCTCGCTCCCAGAGCTCGATCCGGAGGTCGTGTTCGACCAGCACGACGCGGAAAAACAACGGCGCGCGAGCGCGTTTGTTGCCGCTCGGCGGTGGCACATCGATATCCGACAGTTCGAGTGCCACGAGGCGCCGCGTGGCGCGTGAATCGAGCAGCGACTCTGCACTGTCGCCGATTTCGACCAGCACCGGTCCGCCCCGCGCGAGCCCGGCGCGGCTCACGAACACAATCCCAAGCAGGCAGCTCACGGCGAGCAGGCCGCGCAGCCTGCGCTCAGTGCCCTTGGCTACCCGGTGCTTGCGGCTCTGCGGGCGTGCCGACAGGCGAACGGCTCTCTTCGGAGTCGTCTTCTGGCTCGTCGTGGATGGCTTCTGGCCTGGCGCCGGCGTCTTGGTCCCGGGCACGCAACGCGTGCTCGGCTCTGCGAAACTCGCTGAGCCGTCTGCCGTGGGGGAAGTCGCGCGCATAGTCTTCCACCAATTGCGTGACCAGCTCGAGATTGCCCTCTGCGAGCGCCACATCGACTTGGCGGGCGGCTGCATCTTCGGCGAAGTCACCGGCCGGAGACAAGCGCCGATAAAGCGCAAAGGCCTGCGCGGCGCCCGGCTGATCGCCCGCTTGATCGAGCAGGTTACCCAAAGTCCAAGCTGCGAGCGGGGCTTCGGGAGTCTCCGGGTGAGCGAGCACCTGACGCAGGGCGCTGGTCGCCTGACCGCGCTCGCCCGAAGCGCGCGCAATGTCGACCAAGCTCATCAGCTCTGAAGGCGAAGCATGAGCCATCGCAACGTCGAAGCCTCCCTGGCGATCGAGCGCACGCCGCGCCCCGGCAAAATCCCCAATTTCGACCAGCCTCTGCCACTCCGGCGCGGCAAGCTGCGCGGGCGCCGCGTGAGGCGACGGATCGGTCGAACCATAGCCGAGCGACTCGGCCGGTGAGGCGGTGAGGCTCGATGCTCGACGCGCCCGCGTGTGCAGGACTTTCGCTTCGGGCGGCGAAGCCTCAGGCTCAGCGGCATTTTTCGCGGGCACTGGACTCGTAGCAGGTAACGACTGCGGTCGCGGCTCAGCCTGAACGAAGGGTGCTACCTGCGGCCGAATGAAGCGCGCACCCACCAGCACTCCGGAGCCGAAGAGCAGCGCGGCGAACGCGGGTGCGCAGACCCAGAGCAGCGGCGAGCGCCGTTCGCGCGGCCGGTGCGCGCGAAGATCGCTTTTGAGCCGACGCCAAACCGCCGCCGAGGACTCGCTCGAACCATAGTCGCGGAGAGCGGCTTTCGGGATCTCCGGCAAGCGCTGACGACTCATCGCGCATCCTCCGCGAAGGCAGGCACGAAGTGCTGAGTCAGGAAGCGCTGCGCTCGCAAGATGCGACGTTTGGCAGTAGCCAAGGAACAATCGACCAACTTTGCGACCACCTCGAGCCGGTGGTGATCCACGTAGCGTAGCGTCCAAGCGATCCGGTCGTCCGCCGGCAGTGTTTGCAAGAGTGAGTACACCTGCGCGAGTAGCACGCGGCTCTCCGGATCCGCGCTGGGCGAGGCGATCGCGTCGAGCTCGATGGGTTCCGGACTCGCCAAACCGAGCGAGCTGAGCAAACGCCGACGGCGCAGGCGCGTGCGCACCAAGCGCACGACGATGCTCCCGAGCCATGGACGAAACGCGGACGCATCGCGCAGCTCGGCCAGGCGCTCGCTGGCCTTGAGGAACGCGTCGTGCACGATGTCTTCGGCATCGTTGGCGGTGCCCTGAATGCGCACCGCCAGGTTCAGAGCAAAGCCCGCGTGGCGCCGGTAGAGCAGCTCGAACGCCAGCAGATCGCTACGCAAAGCACGCGCGACGAGCCTCTCGTCTGCCGCAGCAGAATCGGGCGCTTCCCCGGGTTCAGTCGACGTGGAGCTGCCCGCGATCAAGCGCAGACGGGGGGCGGCGTCGGGAGGCACGGGACTAGGACGCTAGGATGCACGTTTTCGGCTCACGCTTAGCTGCGAAAACGCCGGGCAAAGTCTCGACCAATCATGTATCTCCATGAAAGTGCATGACTTTCATAAGTCACTCCGCAAAATTCAGTTTTCTGGTGAGCCGCTTCTTAGTAGTCGAGCGTCTGGTCACCACGTTCCAAGCCCACGCAGGTCGTGGGCCGGCAAGAGGAGTCTGAAATAATGTCGATTTCCAAGTTGTTCGCTCTGGTCCCCGTGTGCGTTTTGGCTGTTGCTTGTGGTGGCGGCGCCACCCCGGAAGCGGCTGCTCCCGAAGGCGCGGCGGCTGCCGAGGCCAAGCCGGCCGACGGCGCGAAGCCGGCCGACGACGCGAAGCCGGCCGACGCCCCCGCGGCGGACGCCCCGGCCGAAGAGAAGAAGTGAGTTCGTAAGAGACTCGTTCTCTTCGAACAGCCGGGTGAGCACCGCTTGCCCGGCTTTTTTTTGTCTCAAGCGGCGCGGTTTTGCGGAAGGTCAACGACCAGACGCGTGCGGCCGATCAGCAGCTCGTCCCCGTGCGTGAGCTCTTGCTCGCCGCGAATGCGTACGAACACTCCGGTACGCGAACCAAGATCCGTAATCACGACCGTGCCGGCCTGTTCTTCGATCAAGCAATGTTGCTCACCGACCAGCGGGTCGTCCGGGAACACCAAGTCACCGATCGCAGAGCCTACTTGCAGCGTATTTCCGCGCGCCACGACGCAGCAGCCGTTGGCGCCGCCTTCGAATATCTGCAGCACGCGGAACGACGACGGCCATTTGGGCGAAGAATAGAAGTAGGTCGGAGCCGGATCGGGGCCATCGTCCGGAATCGGATTCTTCTCGATCCGAAGCAGCTGGTCGCCAACCACGAACTCGTCACCGAGCTCGAGCTCTACCGGCGTGCGGATGCGCAAGAACACACCGTTCCCGCCCTCCAAATCTTCCAACCACAGGCGGCTGTCACGCGTGCTGAGGCGCGCTTCGCGCGGGTGGCAAAAGCGCTCCCCGGGTAGTTGTACGACGCCCTGCGAGCCGATGAGCGCTTCTGTCCCCGAAGGATCGTAGCGCTCAGGACCGCCGGAAAGCGATCGCAACACGTGCAACGTCACGAATGCATGCACCAACTCAGGCGCGGGGATGGGAGCCGGAGCCGGAGCCGGAGCCGGTGGCGGCGTTTCGCGCGCCGAGGGCGGGCTACCTTCCGGCTTCTGTTGGTTGCCCGTGGTCGGGCGCTGCTTCGGACCGGTGGGTGCCTCGGTGAGCAGAGAAACGCCGCCCACCTCGCGCCCCGCAATGATGCCGTCGAAGCGGCCGTCACGCAGCGCCATCACCATTTCCAAGTGTTGCGCCTTCATCAAGCCGCGTACGTACTCGGCGACGTCGGGGCGATTCACGTGTTCGTTGTAGGCGCGCTTGTGACTCTTGATGACGCGCCCACCATCGGCAAACAAGTGCGTGATGATGTGCGGCTGGTCGAGCCCCGAGTCCTCCGTCTGCACGTGGAAGACGGTGGAGCGGAACTTGATGTTGTTGTTGAAGCCCATCTGCGCGCGCCGAAAGCTCGGCCGCTTCATCTCGGCATCGAGCTTGGCGAGTTCGGCGGGGGCATAGCGCGCCA
>Ga0302321_100005897_pt1 | contig 10745 bp, 15 predicted proteins | sample Fen_T0_1_FD_202505 | JGI IMG/M metagenome (GOLD analysis project Ga0302321, IMG submission 202505) | Peat permafrost microbial communities from Stordalen Mire near Abisko, Sweden - Fen_T0_1 | ecosystem: Environmental > Terrestrial > Soil > Wetlands > Permafrost | place: Sweden: Abisko...
AAGGCCGCCTTCGCAGGCAATGCCAACGCCAGCGACTTCCTGCTGCCGGCGACCGACCTGACGGCGATGTTTCCCGAGGCCGCCGCACGCTTCGTCGAGCGCCGCGGTGGCGTAATGCGGACCGCAATGCCCGCGCGCATCGTCCGGGCGATCAGCAACGACACGACTTTGCGGGTCGGCGACGCAATGCATTCCGCACGCGCCGTTGTGATTGCCGTGGGACCGCACCAGCTGTCCGGCGCCTTTGCGCCCGAAGTACTGACCGCGAGACCGGAGCTGCGCGAATTTCTCGAGCAAATGGCGGCGCTGGCCTATGAGCCGATCGTCACCGTTTGGCTGGGATACGCGGCCGCAATATCGCTGCCGGCGACCATTGCGCGACTCGACGATGCGCCCGGCCAGTGGGTCGTCGACAGGCCGGAAATCCTGGCGCAGGCACACGCAGATCCCCGCCGCCCTCCGTTACAGCAGTTGCTCGCCGTGATCGTGAGTGCCAGCGGGCCACACGAACGGCTCGATCATGGCGGACTCATGCGCGCGGTCGACGCCCAGTTGCGCCGCCTGCAGCCTGCGCGTTCGCCATGCACTTGGTCACAGGTCATTGCCGAACGGCGCGCCACGTATGCCTGCACGCCGCGGCGCATGCGTCCCGGCCAGGTGCGTCTGGTCGCCGGCGTCTATCTTGCGGGAGACTACGTGGATGCGGATTATCCGGCGACACTGGAAGCTGCGGTCCGCAGCGGCATCGCCGCGGCGGAGGCCATCCTGACCGATGTGCGGCTCGATGTGCGGCAATGAACTTCGTCCCACCCGCACCGATCCTCGCGATCGGCCCCCCGCGTCTTTAGGTGCGCGCGCTGCCGGGTCGATTGCGCAACAGGCGCTGCTGCTCGCGGGCCCATTCGCGGTCCTTGATTGTGTCGCGCTTGTCGTGCTGCTTCTTGCCCTTGGCGAGCCCGACTTCGATCTTGACGCGGCCGTTCCTGTAATGCAGGTCAAGGGGGGCAAGCGTGTATCCCGCGCGTTCCACCTTGCCCACGAGGCGGTCGATCTCCTCGCGATGCATGAGCAGCTTGCGCGTGCGCGTCGGGTCCGCATTGACGTGCGTCGATGCCGTGGTCAGTGGCGTAATGTGGGCGCCGATGAGCATCAGTTCGCCGTTCTTGACGACGACGTAGGCCTCCTTGAGGTGAGCCCTTCCCGCACGGATGGCTTTCACCTCCCACCCGGTGAGGGCAAGTCCGGCTTCGACGCGCTCCTCGATGAAATAATCGTGGAAGGCCTTCCGGTTTTCGACGATGCTCATGCCTGACCCTGACCTGCTCTTTTCCTTTTGCGGCCCTCATTCTAGCAATCGATGCAGCGCGTCCTGAAATCCGTCCTTGTTCCATACAGCGCCGCGCGCATGTTCGAACTGGTCGACCTCGTTGAGCGCTATCCGGAATTCCTTCCCTGGTGCGGCGGGGCACACGTTGCAGACGAGCGTGCCGACGGCAAGACCGCGCGCATCGACATCGACTATCACGGCATCAAGGCGCACTTCACTACCGACAACGTCAATTGCGCCCCAGAGTCCATTGTCGTCACGTTGCGCGACGGCCCGTTCCGGCACCTGCATGGCGAATGGCGCTTCCATGCGCTCTCACCGGACGCATGCAAGGTCGAATTCGAGCTGGCCTATGAATTTTCGACGCATCTGCTCGAAACGGTGGTCGGCCCGGTCTTCAGCCACATCGCGAATACGTTCATCGATGCGTTCGTGCGCCGCGCCGAAGCGGTCTATCCCAAACCGGCATGACCACGTCGCACATAGCCGTCACGGTGGCCTATGCCGCGCCCGATGCCGAGGCGCTCGTCGTCGTGACGCTGTCCAGGGGCGCCACGGTCAATGACGCCATTGCGCGATCGGGAATCGTGGCGGCGCTGGCGCTCGATCCGACGCTGCTCGAATTCGCCATTTTCGGGCGGCGCGCAAAGGGCCAGACGCCACTCGAAGACGAGGATCGTGTCGAATTGACTCGTCCACTGGTCGCCGATCCGAAGCGGGCGCGACGCAAGCGTGCCGCCGGCCAGCCCAAGGCCGGATCCAGCCTCCAGAACAAGCCGCGCGGTTGAGATTTCTCATGTCGGATCTCGGTCCAAAGAAGCGGCGGCAGCGCTCCCTTTGCCTCATTCGACAAAATCCGGGACAATGGACAGATGTTTGCCCTATCCGCACGCCATATCCGGAATGCGCTGGCCGTTGCATCGGCGCTCGCCATTGCACTGCCGAATTGCGCCAGCGCCCAATCAGCATCCCCGCAAGACACGCTCGCCCGCTCCGCGAAGGTGGCTGCAACCTTTGCGTGGAACGGCGCGCAGGACGTCGCCATCTACGCGCTGGGTCTCATCGGCGTCGATTACCGTTTCGGCGGTGAAACGCCGGAGTCCGGCGTCGATTGCAGTGGTCTGGTGCGCTATGTCTTCCAGCAGGTCACGGGCGTCACGTTGCCGCGTACATCGAAGGAACTGAGTCGGCTGGGCAACAACGTTGCCAGCGCCGACCTGGCACCTGGAGACCTCGTGTTCTTCAACACCCGCCGCCTGCCCTTCTCGCACGTCGGCATCTATCTGGGTGACAACCGTTTCATCCACGCGCCATCCACGGGAAGCGAAGTGGAGATTTCGCGGTTGTCCGAAAGTTATTGGCAGAAGCACTTCAACGGCGCGCGCCGTCTGGTGGGTGTTGTGCCTTCCCTCGTTCCTTCGGCCGTTGCGGCCCCTATGCCGGGATCAGTACCCGCGGACGCGACCGCGTTGTGGGCACCGCTTCCCGCGGCGGACGGCAAGGAATGAACCGGTTGACCTGCAGGGAAACCGCCCGGTAACAGGTCGTCACGCCTTGGCGCCGGCACGGCGCAATTGCTCGGCCATCTTCTTCTCGTTTCCGCGCAGCGCCCAATCCAGTGCCGACGCGCCGGTCTGGTTGCGGCGATTGACGTCAGCCCCTTTGGCAACGAGCAATTCCACCGTGGAACCTTTGCCCTCCCGGACCGCCATCATCAGCGCGGTCGTGCCGTTCGGTGACGAGGCATTGATATTGGCACCTTCGGCGAGCAGATAACTGACGATCGCATCGAATCCTCCGGTGGCAGCGTAAATGAGTGCGGTCCAGCCGGTGTTCTCCAGGCTGGCACCCCGCCCTCGCAGCGTACGCACGATGCCGAGATTTCCGGAAAGTGCCGCCACCATGATCGCGGTGTCGCCGAACTTGTTGCGCGCATTGACGTCGGCCTTGGCCGCGAGCAGCACCTCCACCGTATTGGCATTGCCGCCTCGCGCGGCAATGACCAGCATGGGGTTGCCCATGGCGTCAACGGCATTCGCATCCACACCTCGCGCAAGCAGCTCCTTTACCTGGACCACGCGATCGTTGGCCACGGCGATGGCGAAATCCTCCTCCAGAGTGGCCGCTCCAGCGTGCATGAAGGCGACGCATGTCGACAACGCCACCAGGAAATTGCTAACCGACAAACGACGGTCAGTGCAGGTGCGGATCGGCATCTCGGGCAATCCTGAACAAGCGGAAGAAATTGTCGGACGTGGCGCGTGCGATCGCATCCACGGGCGCCCCACGCAGTTGGGCGATCGCTTCGCCGACATACCGAACCCATGCCGGCTGATTGCGCTTGCCGCGGAACGGTACCGGCGCGAGATAGGGACTGTCGGTCTCGATCAGCATGCGGTCGAGCGGAACGCGCCGCGCCACGTCTTTCAATTCGACCGCATTCTTGAACGTGACGATGCCCGAAAACGAAATATGGAAACCCAGGTTAAGGGCGGCCCGCGCGACCTCCCATGTTTCGGTGAAGCAGTGCATGACGCCGCCCACCTCGCCCGCACCCTCGTCGCGCATGATGGCGAGCGTATCCACTGCGGCAGCGCGCGTGTGGATCACCAGCGGCTTGTTGGTTTCCCTGGCAGCGCGAATGTGCGTGCGAAAGCGCTCGCGCTGCCATTCGAGATCGCCCTCCAGCCGGAAGTAATCGAGTCCGGTCTCGCCAATGGCAACCACCTTGTCCGCCTGCGCCATCGCGACCAGTTCGGCGACGGACGGTTCGGGCGTATCCACGTAATCCGGGTGGACTCCGGCCGTCGCATACAGGTTCGCATGGCTTTGCGCGATGGCCAGCACGTTCGACCATGCCGGCAGATCGACGCCAATGCACAACGCATGGGTAACTTCGTGCTCGCGCATCGCCGCCAGCAGTTGCGGCAACTCGGCCGCAAGCTCCGGAAAATCGAGATGACAGTGGGAATCGACGAACACGGGCGGTCAAGTCTCGGTAGTCGGGGAACAGCATGCCCATCCCAATCGAGCACGTGGTCGGCAGAGGGGCATTGCTGATGTCGTGTCCCTGAATTCTGACCCCAGGACGCTACATCGTGTGCGTGGGCCGGTTGGTCGCCAGCGCTTCGCCCAGGACTTTCTCGATCGTGGCCCGTGCCGCCGCGCCGGTGTCGTCCAGCGTGAACTGCACGCCGATTCCCTGCGTGCGATTGCCCTGTACGCCTTCGGGCGTGATCCAGACCACTTTGCCCTGAACCGCAAGGCGGTTGGGGTCGTCCATCAGCGAGAGCAGCATGAATACTTCTTCGCCGAGCGCATATTGGCGCGACGTCGGAATGAAGATGCCGCCACCCTTGAGAAACGGCATGTACGCGGCGTAGAGCGCGGCCTTTTCACGGATGTTGAGCGACAGCACGCCCGGTCGTGCAACGTTTGCGACGGGTGCAGCCGAGGGTGCCTTGCGATCCACCATGCCGAAGCATTTCCTAGCGAAACAATTCGCGATAACCGATTAACATGGCCTCGGCGACGAGGCGGGGCTGCAACGGATGTGCAATCCATGCCCGCTGCCGAAGCAATGTCCGATGATAGCGAAACAGGGGGACCGGCGCCACCACATTGGCCAACGGACCGAATGCGGCGGAAAAATCGGTGTTGCGCAGGGGCACGCCTCCCGCCGCAACGCGGGAGAGATCGGCGGTCCAGGCGAGCAGCCAATCAATGACTTGCCCCAGTCGCTCGCGGCGCTGGTCCTTCGGCGCCGCTTCGATTCTTGCAGCCAGAGAGACCGGCGACAACGCCTCCGGCCTCGCGAAAGCCAGCATCCATAGAGTGCGCTCGGCTTGCCACTCTGCCCCGGCCAGCGCGAGTGCAGCAATCGGCGCGCCGCCGGCCTGCGCCAAGGCGAACCCTGGCTCGGGCACACCCTGCTGCGCGAGCCAGGTCTCCGCGACGGCTGTGGTGGGCCGCGGCGCCGGCATGCGCCGGCACCGGCTGCGCAGAGTCGCAGGCACGCGTCCGGGCTGGTGCGTGACCAAGATGAGATAGGTCGATGGGGGTGGCTCCTCGAGCGTTTTCAGTAGCGCATTCGCGGCCGCGGGGTTCATGGACTCGGCTGGAACAATCACCGCGACCTTGGCGCGACCACGATGGCTCGTCAGTTGCACCCACTCAATCAGCGCGCGAATGCGATCAACCGGTATGGGATCCTGTGCTTTCACCTCGCCGTCCTCATCGAAGACGAAGGGTTCAATCATCTGCAGATCGGGGTGCTGTCCGGCCACAACGTAGTGGCAGCTCGCGCACGTCCCGCACGCGAAACCATCCACCCCCGGCGTCTCGCAAAGCAGCGCCCGCGCGAAGTTGCTCGCCAGTGCGCGTTTGCCGATGCCGCGCGGACCATCGAGCAATATCGCATGCGGCCAGGAAGCCCGTGCCGCGAGTGCCTCGCGCGCGACCGGGAGCTGCCATGGCAGCGGCAGGGGCCAGTGCGGATCGGCTTCGGTACTTTGCAATTTTGTCACGATCAAAATGCCTCGAGCAGTCGGCTCAGATCCGACTGCACTTCGTTCATGGGTCGCGCAGCATTCACCACGCGGAAGCGCGCCGGTTCCCGCGCAGCGCGTTCGAGGTAGACATTGCGCACGCGTTCGAAAAAGGCGAATTCCTCGCGTTCGAATTTGTCGAGGTCGCGGCCACTGGCGCGGCCCCGCTCGAGGCGTTCCCGGGAAACTTCGATCGGTACGTCGAACAGGATCGTGAGGTCCGGCCGGCAGTTCGCCGGAATGAAGCGTTCGAGTTCGGCGATGCGCTCGCGCGGAACCCCGTGCCCTCCGCCCTGGTATGCGAACGTGGCGTCGGTAAAGCGATCGCACAATACCCAGTCGCCTCGTGCGAGCGCGGGATCGATCACTTGTTCCACGTGCTCGCGCCGCGCCGCGAACATGAGCAGCGCCTCCGTGTCGTGCGTCATCGGTTGCGTGAGCAGCAATGCCCGAAGGGCCTCGCCCAGCGGCGTCCCGCCGGGCTCGCGGGTCGCCACGACTGTCCGTCCGCGGGTCAGCAGGGCTTCCTTGAGCCAGGCGGCGTGGGTGCTCTTGCCTGCGCCGTCGATGCCTTCGAGCGTTATGAAGCGGCCACGCGTTATCACGGGTTGGTAGCCTGTTCGATCAGTGATGGCGGCAGGCACATCAGCGCCCGCCCTTCTGGAATTTTGCCACGGCGCGGTTGTGGTCGGGGAGATTGGCCGAGAACTGTGACGACCCGTCGCCGCGCGCAACGAAGTAGAGGTACTCGGTTGCCGGAGGATGCAAGACGGCATCCAGCGATGCTTGCGACGGCAGCGCGATTGGCGTCGGCGGCAACCCGTCGCGCGTGTAGGTATTCCACGGGGTGTCGGTTTCGAGGTCGCGACGGCGCAGGTTGCCATCGAACCTGTCGCCCATGCCGTAAATCACCGTGGGATCGGTCTGCAGACGCATGCCGCGCTTCAGGCGGTTGATGAACACCGACGCAACCAGCGGCCGATCGACGGGTCGTCCCGTTTCCATTTCCACGATCGATGCCAGGATCAGTGCTTCGTCGGGAGAGGCCAGAGGGAGCCCGTCGGCGCGCGTCTCCCACGCAGCGGCAAGGCGTCTGGACATGGCTTCATGCGCACGGCGCAGCAACGCCAGGTCACTGCTGCCGGCCGAGAAAAAATACGTGTCGGGGAAGAATCGGCCCTCAGCTCCCTTGCCTGGCGCCCCCAGTCGCCCCATCAGTTCGCGTTCCGGAAGGTCGAGGACCGTGTTCTTCACCTGTCCCTGGGCGCGCAACGCGCGCCGGACATCCGCAAACGTCGTGCCTTCGATGATCGCGAACGAGGTCTGCGTTGCATCTCCTTGCGTCAGCCGGCCGAGCAATTCACGCAGCGTGATCCCCGTCTCGATTTCGTAACTTCCGGCCTTGATCGCGCGGTCCACGCCCTGCCAGCGCGCGAGCGCGATCATCGGCCACGACTGCGGCAGCACATTGGCACCCTGCAATTCGCGCGCGACGGCGGCCAACGACATTCCCGGTTTCACTTCGAATGCGAAGGGCGTTTGCGGCAACGTCAGCGGCCACATGAAGACCCTCCAGACGGCGCCCGACATCCCGATTACGAGCAGCAGCAGGGCGACCGCAATGTAACGGGCAGCGCGTGGCAGGGTCATGACGGGACGGTACGCTTTCGGTCGCGGCAGCATGTCCGGCCGCCGGCAACGCATTGAGTTATGAATCATGTGGAGCGGCGCATTATAATCGCCGCATGACCTTCCCCCACGGCGCCTGCGCACGCCGACCCGCGGCCGGCTTCACGTTGATCGAGATCATGGTCGTGATCGTGATTCTCGGTGTGCTTGCCGCATTGGTGGTCCCCAAGGTTCTGGAACGGCCCGACGACGCACGCGCCGTTGCCGCAAAAAGCGACATCGCGACGATCATGCAAGCGCTGAAACTTTATCGGCTGGACAATCAGCGCTATCCGACCGGAGAACAGGGGCTGAACGCGCTGGTCGCCAAACCCGAAACAGCGCCGATACCGCCGAACTGGAAACCGGGCGGATATCTGGAGCGGATGCCTAAGGATCCGTGGCAGAACCCCTATCAATTTCTCAATCCCGGTTTGAGGGGCGAAGTCGACGTGTTCAGTTTCGGCGCGGACGGGCAACCGGGCGGCACCGGCAAAGACGCCGACATCGGCTCGTGGGATCTCTAGGAGCTTGCCGGGGTCTTGCGCCGCCCTGCATCCAGGCGCCGCGCGCGCGGCCCGTTTGCGGATTCACGCTGGTCGAAATCCTGGTCGTCGTCGCGATCATTGGCATCAGTGCGGGACTGGCGGCCCTTGTCTACGATACCGATGACCGCGGGGTCGCATCGCGCGAGGCAAGGCGCTTTGCGGGCGCACTCGAACACGCCAGCGCCCGTGCACAATGGCGCGCCGAGATGATCGGGGTTTCCGCCGATGGCGATGGTTGGCGCTTCTGGAGGCGTTCCGCCGATTCCAACCGCTGGCTCCCGTTCGCCGGCGATGACGTGCTCGACGCGCACAGGTTGCCCGTCGGAGTCGTCCTGACGCCGCTCTCGTTCGCGGGCCAACAGGTGCCGGCGGATGCGATCGTGCCGCTGCGGGCGTCGGGCCGCAATGATCCCTTCGCCTTCGTCCTCACCAGCAAGAACGCGCGCATCGTCCTGTCTGCGGATCCGCTGAACCGCGTGACCATGCAGGCGGATACGGCATACGCGCAGCCATGACCCGCGCCCGCGGTTTCACGTTGATCGAAATACTGGTTGCGCTCGCGATCATCGCGGTTGCGCTTGCGGCCGGCATGCGGGCGCTGGCTCAGTCAGCGGACAGCGCCACGGCGTTGAAGGCGCGTACGCTGGCGTTGTGGGTCGCACAGAACCGGCTCGCGGCCGCGCAGGTCGCTGCCCCGTGGCCGGCGCAAGGCAACTATCGGGGCAGTGCCGAGCAAGCGGGCGCGCAGTTCCTGTGGAGCGAGGTGGTCACGACAACTCCCAATCCAGCCTTTCGCAAGATCGAGATCAGCGTCATGGAACCGGATCGTCCGGAATATCAGGTCGCGCATCTGGTCGGCTTCATCGGCAACGCGCAGCCGCAATGAACGTCGACCGCACCGCGCGTCGCAGCAGTGGTTTCACGTTGGTCGAGGTTCTGTTGGCGCTCGCGATTTTCTGCGTCATCACGATTCTTGCCTACCGCGCGACCGCGTCGCTGACCGAGGGCGAAGCCCGACTCTCTGCCGAAGCCCGGCGCTGGCGAACGCTCGAAGCATTGTTCACGCGCTTCGAGGCGGATATCCGGCAGGCCATACCACGCGCTTCGCGTGCCGGTCCGCGCATCGAACCCGCGTGGCTTGCGCTGCCGGCGGACGGCGCCGGGAACGCGGCGCTGGTGTTCACACGCGCGGGCGCGGAATTCGCGGATGACCCGGGCATTGCCGGGCAACGGATCGGATATCGGTTGCGTGGCCGCGCATTGGAAATCGCCTACTGGCCACAATTGGACAACGCCGCGGACATTCAGCCGGCGGTCTACACGTTGGTCGATGGCGTCACGGGGTTCCGCATCGCGTATCTCGGGGTTGCCGGTGCATGGCGCGACAGCTGGCCGGTGCAAGGGGAATCTGCCCTCCCGCGCGCCGTGCGAGTGGAACTGGCTCTGGATAGCGGCGAGACGATCGAGCGATGGTTCGCCCTGCGCTGAGATCCGACTCGGGCGGAGCCGCACTCCTGCTGGCGATGCTCATTGCGGCGCTCGCCGCGGTGGTCGCGATTGCGGTGGCGGCCGAACAGCAACGCTGGTTCTCCGAAGTCGCGAACCGCCGTGACCAGGTGCAGGCACAGGCACTGGCATTGGCCGGCGTGCAATGGTCGCGGCAAATCATGCAGGACGATGCGCGCGGAGGCTCGATCGATCACCTGGGGGAGCCGTGGGCGTTTCCGCTGCCGCGCACGCCACTCGAGAATGGTTCGATCGAGGGCAGCATCGAGGACGCGCAAGGCAGGTTCAACATCAACAACCTCGTCACCAGCGATGCATTGGGCAAGGAGGAAGGGGCACGCCTCGCGCGACTATTCGCGTTGCGTGGAATGTCTCCGGGCACGTTGGGTGCGATCGCAGCTTCGCTGATGCCACCTTCTTCCTCCGGCACCGCATCAGGATTCGCCGGAGCGTCCCCCGCGCAGCCGTTGCCGGCGAGCCTGTGGCCCGTGCGCGCAGCGGAACTTGCCGCGACTCGCGGCGTCGCTCCGCGAGACGTCGTGCAAATGATGCCTTTCGTCGTGGCGCTCCCGACTGCTACGGTGCTCAATGTCAACACTGCACCACCCGACGTCCTGGCTGCGGCAATACCGGGCATGTCGGCCGACGCACTTGCCACGCTGATTGCCGAACGCGCCCGGAAACCCTTCGCCACGCTTTCGGACTTTCGCTCGCGGCTGCCGAGCGGCGCAACCATTCCAGACGAAACCACGCTCGGAACAGGCAGCAGCTATTTCCTGGTCAGCGTCCGTGCGCGCCAAGGCGAGACGCTTGCGCAGGCGCGCGCGCTGTTGCGCCGCGACGGGCGCGAATGGCCGATCGTGGTCTGGCAGACGCTCGAGTAAGCTAGGGCCTGTTAACGCTACGGGCGCAAACGCGAACGGATGGCATGGGGCGCCAATCGCGGCAGCTCAGTTGGCAAATGAGGAAGCCAAGACTAGCGGTCTTGGCGAGGACAGCAACAAAGAGTGGCGCCCCAGGACACCCGTTCCCTTCACGCAGTTGGGTCAACTGAGGCCGAAAACGCGTCTTTCGTCCATAGCGTTAACAGGCCCTAATTGCGCGGCGCATTCGAATTCCATCCGGTCGCGTAAACTACGTCGGCTCCTG
>Ga0302321_100005898_pt1 | contig 10744 bp, 12 predicted proteins | sample Fen_T0_1_FD_202505 | JGI IMG/M metagenome (GOLD analysis project Ga0302321, IMG submission 202505) | Peat permafrost microbial communities from Stordalen Mire near Abisko, Sweden - Fen_T0_1 | ecosystem: Environmental > Terrestrial > Soil > Wetlands > Permafrost | place: Sweden: Abisko...
AATGCGTTAATGAAATTGGAGTCGGGTTTTTATTTGCTCCCAAGCACCACGGCGCCATGAAACACACCATTAATGTGCGTAAAGAACTGGGCGTTAGAACCCTGTTTAATTTACTGGGTCCCTTATCCAACCCTGCCGGCGCGCCCAACCAATTAATCGGTGTATTCGCAAAAGAGTGGGTCGAACCCCTGGCGCACGTATTAAAAAAACTCGGCAGCCGGCATGTATTAGTGGTAAATGCTGATGATGGCCTGGATGAAATCAGCATTGCCTCAGCTTCGACAATTGCGGAACTTAAGGGTGGCAAAGTCTTTACTTATACCATTACACCAGAGCAGTTTGGCTTGAAACGAGCCAGCCTGAATGAATTAGCGGTTGATGGTGTAGCATCCAGTTTAGTGATGGTAAAATCAGTACTGGATAATCAAGCCGGAGCGGCAAGAGATATTGTACTGTTAAATGCGGGAGCTGCGATTTATGCCGCAAACATTACTGACTCCTTGGCCTCCGGTCTCGAAAAAGCCGGGCAAGTTATCGCCAGTGGCGCGGCAAGAGCCAAATTCGATGCGTTGATCGCTTATTCAAAAACTTCATAACGGACTCTTAACCATGACCAATACCCCCGATATTCTAAAAACTATCCTGGCAAAAAAAGCCGAAGAAGTAGCTAAGCGTAAATCCGGTATGTCTATAGCCAATCTGGAAGATATTGCCGCTAGTGTAGAGCGCCCACGCGGCTTTTATAGCGCCATGCAAAACAAGGTATTGGCCAAAAAGCCGGCGATTATTGCCGAAATCAAGAAAGCATCACCCAGCAAAGGCGTGATCCGAGAAGACTTTCAACCCATAATAATCGGTCAGGATTACGCTATGAATGGGGCCACCTGCTTATCGGTATTAACCGATAAGGAGTTTTTCCAGGGTTCCGAAGCCTACCTGCAAATGGTCAGAGAACGCTGTCCATTACCGGTATTAAGAAAAGACTTCATGATTGATATTTATCAAATCTATGAAGCTCGCGCGTTGGGGGCAGATTGTATTTTGCTGATTGTCGCGGCACTGGAAGATAGTCTTATGCGCGAACTGTCAGATGCTGCCACTAAATTGGGCATGGATGTGTTGGTGGAAGTTCATGATGCCGGAGAACTGCAACGAGCCCTAAAGCTGGATACCAAATTGATCGGTATTAACAACCGAAATTTGCGCACCTTCGAAACGTCACTGCAAACGACTTTGGACTTAAAAAAGCAAATCCCTGAGGATCGCATTATCATCACCGAAAGCGGCATTCATACCCACGACGATGTGCAACTCATGCTCAATAATGACATTTACGCCTTTTTAGTCGGTGAAGTATTTATGAGAGCCGAAAGTCCAGGGCAAAAAATGCGCGAGTTATTTGCTTTGTAAAATAGACCACAGATTCATAAATTATAAATAAATTTAGTGACTACTCAGTTTAATCTGTGAATCTGTGGCGGTTTATTTTTTGCGAGTTACTTTATTAGAAAATCTTCTCCCATCGTCCGTTTCTGATAAAAGAATGTCCTCATTATCATAAGCATCTGCATTTTCTGTGTTCAGTTTGATCATTAAACGAACCTGATTTCTCGAGTCTGCTGAATTCAAGGCATCTTCGTAACCGATTTTTCCGGCCATATACAAATCATAGAGCGCCTGATCAAAAGTCTGCATCCCTTGTTCACGTGAATCCTTCATTAATTCTTTGAGCTTATGGATCTCGCCTTTACGGATATAATCCTTAGCCAACGGCGTATTAATCAATATTTCGACTGCGGGATAACGACCTTTGCCATCAACTCGCTTAATCAATTGTTGAGCAACGATTCCCTTCAAGTTCAACGACAAATCCATTAATAACTGATTATGCATTTCGTCAGGAAAGAAATGCAAAATTCGGTCTAAAGCCTGGTTGGCATTATTTGCATGCAGCGTAGTCAGACATAAATGTCCAGTTTCAGCAAAAGTAATCGCATTCTGCATGGTTTCCCGAGTCCTGATTTCACCAATCAAAATTACATCAGGCGCCTGACGCAGAGTGTTTTTTAAAGCCACTTCATAAGAATCCGTATCAATCCCCACTTCACGCTGAGTGATAATACAACCCAGATGCGGGTGTTGAAACTCGATGGGATCCTCAATAGTAATAATATGGCCAGTACTGTTTTGATTACGATGCTTGATTAAGGCCGCTAATGAGGTTGATTTACCTGTGCCTGTGGCTCCCACAAAGAGAATAAGGCCACGCTTTTCCATAATCATCTCTTTTAAAATAGGCGGTAAATGCAAAGAATCTGCATCAGGTATTTCATTTTCAATCCGTCGCATTACCATACCGGCAGAATCTCGCTGGGTAAAAGCGCTGATTCTAAATCGCCCCACATCCGGCACACCGATAGCAAACTGGCACTCCTTGGTCTTTTCAAACTCATCTTTTTGGCGCTGGTTCATAACACTCTGCACAACCTCTAAAGCCTGTTCTGGTGTCAGCGGCGTCTTGGTAATCTCAATAAGCGTGTTATCAACCTTTATAGTGGGCGCCCTGCCTGCTGTTATAAATAAATCAGAGGCTTTTCTCTTACCCATCAGTGTAAATAGCGCGTTAAAATTCATCATTCTCTCCTTAACGGAACCCATCTTTATTAACGGCTTTAAGCATAGCTGTTTTTGAGGTAATCAAGCCTCTATCAACCAGTTCTTTCAGGTTCTGATCCAGTGTCTGCATACCATCCCTGCGCCCGGTTTGAATCGCGGAATACATTTGTGCAACTTTAGCTTCCCGAATCAGGTTTCTGATAGCCGATGTACCCACCATGATTTCATGTGCGGCAATGCGGCCACCACCAATTTTTTTCATCAGTGTTTGCGAAATAACGGCCTGTAATGATTCGGACAACATAGACCGGATCATGTCTTTTTCTGCCGCCGGGAATACATCAATAATACGGTCGATGGTTTTAGCTGCGGAGGTTGTATGCAGTGTACCAAAGACAAGATGGCCCGTTTCCGCCGCAGTCAAAGCCAAGCGGATAGTTTCCAGATCACGCATTTCCCCCACCATAATAATATCGGGGTCTTCACGTAATGCTGAACGTAATGCTTCATTAAATCCATGCGTATCACGATGAACCTCACGCTGATTTATTAAACACTTTTGGCTTTCATGAACAAATTCGATAGGGTCTTCAACAGTGATGATATGCGCGTAATCATTGCAATTAATATGATCTATCATCGCCGCCAGCGTGGTTGATTTACCTGACCCCGTTGGACCTGTCACTAAAATCAGACCACGCGGCTTTCTGGTCACTTCCTCAAAAAACTTCGGTGCATTCAAGTCCGTTAAACTCAACACTTTTGAAGGAATCGTTCTAAAAACGCCCGCTGCACCCCGCTCCTGATTAAACGCATTGACACGAAACCGGGCAACCCCCGGCAATTCAAACGAAAAATCGGTTTCCAAAAATTCCTCATAATCACGACGCTGTTTGTCATTCATGATGTCATAAATCAAAGCATGCACAGCCTTGTGATCCAGTGCGGGAATATTAATTCGCCGTATATCACCATCTACCCGGATCATGGGGGGTAGCCCTGCCGATAAATGTAAATCCGACGCATTATTTTTAACTGAAAAGGCCAATAATTCGGCAATATCCATAAGATTCTCTGATAAAGTAGTAGATAAAAAACAACTGAACGCTTATACCATAGCTCAACTCTTTGCTTTTTTGAAGCGGTACTGTTTAATAACAGTAAATGACGCCTTAATTATTTCCTTATGAACATGATATCTAGCAGACTTAAACACATACTTGCACAAATCAGGCAGGCTGAAATTGCCTACCAACGCAAACCGGGATCCGTTTTATTATTAGCGGTGAGTAAAACCAAATCGGCTAAAGAAATTGCCGCTGCCTATCAAGCGGGACAACGCCATTTTGGTGAAAGTTATTGTCAGGAAGCGCTTAAAAAACAACAGGAATTGGGGGGTTTTGATATTACCTGGCATTTCATCGGACCTGTTCAATCCAATAAAACCAAGGTACTTGCGACGCATTTTGCCTGGGTACACAGTGTAGATAGCTTGAAGATTGCCAAACGCCTTAGCGAACAACGCTCCAATACACAGCCGCCATTAAATATTTGCTTGCAAGTCAATATCAGTGATGAACCGAGCAAATCCGGTATTACCTTAAATGAATTGCCACAACTGTGTGAATTAGTGGCTGAGTTGCCCAACATAAGACTGCGTGGCGTGATGGCAATTCCTATGCCTGAAGATGATTTTGAACTGCAACGCCTGCCTTACAAAACACTTTATCAGGCTGTGGCAAAACTTGATATTCCCGAGTTGGATACCTACTCATTCGGCATGAGTGGAGATTTAAACGCCGCAATTGCAGAAGGCGCTACAATTGTCCGGATTGGCACGGCATTGTTTGGCGCACGGAAATAAGCAGAGTCCTGATTATTAGCACCAGGAGCTTTTTCTGGCTATAAAGTAGTGGGCATCAAGTACGGAAATAATTTCTTCGCATTCGATGATGTTTTTACAGTCTGCTAAAATATAATCGGCTAAAGCCGTAATGGCGTGCCAATTCGATCTGTCGTTTATAAAATTGAATGCCGCTAAAAATAACTCTGACAGTTTCTTTTCCCGCTGCACCCTGTCGACAATTAGACAGTCAAGATATTCGTTAATAGTCTCTAAATCAGAGGAGCCGCCATAATAATGTAAGGCATTCAGATTTACCAGGCGTGGATTAATCGGCTCGTCGTCGCGCATAGCAACATAATTTGCTTCCGCTAGAGGGCCCACCAGTAAGTTGATTATGTCCGCCTCATAAGCTAGTTGATAAGCCTGTTTCTGTATAGAAGAGAAACCACTGATTGCTTCATCAAATGAGGATGGCAAAGTATGAATCAATCGACCACCTTCAATTTTAGTAAAACAATGATTACAACTGTCATAAGATGTGCATAAACACCCGGTCGATTGAAAGTTACTATTCAGTTCTTTAATAAAAATCTGAAAAAAAACCGGTGGCAACTGCTTTTGTTTGTTGCCGAGATAAATCGCTGCTGCATGTCCTGCTTCATGGATAGCAGTTTTCCTGCTGAGTTCGGCACTATTTACCGGGTAAAAATCGTTTGATGTATGCCTGCGTTTCATAATAACCCCGGTTAAAAAAAATGCGGGCTAACTGTGTAGCCCGCACTATCGAGAGGAAGGATGGTTAACTGATGTTGTATAGAGCACAACGACAAGTTAAGTAAAAGTCTAACGCTATAATCAAGTGTTGAAAATGTGGCATATTGACGCGCGGCAAAATGCCGCTAGTTTTGGCATTATAATTGCTTTTTATCATTAATTTGGCCGGCATTTATTCCTCCAAAATCAGGCTAAAAGCCAGATTCCCGTATTACGTATCGGCTATACTGTGTTATATCACTTATCCGAATACGTCATATCACCTACTTATCCTGAATAAATATAGTTGGATAATTAATGTTTGCCATAAAATGATAGAAATTTTTCTAAATTAAAAATATAAAAGCAAATATTAGCCGCTTATAAAAATCGATAAATACCCTTTGACAAAACAAGACAACCGGTCGTATTATTTGCCAATGTCCAGAACATCAAAAAAACAAAGCAATAGAGAAAACCTGTTAAGTGAAGGCGTGACCTTACTTATGCAGCAGGGTTATCATGGCACGGGACTTAAAGAAATCCTGGATGCCGTGGAAATTCCAAAAGGCTCCTTCTACAATTATTTTGGCAGCAAAGAAAATTTTGCCGCAGAAGTCATTCAGCACTATATCAATCCGTTCATTGATCAATTAAGCAATCATTTACAAAATTCAGACAAAGATGCCTTAAGCGCTTTACACCGTTACTTCAATGAACTGATTGCAGAATTAGAAAAAGCAGAATTTAAAGGTGGTTGTTTATTAGGCAATTTGATGGGGGAAATTGGCGATACCAGTGAACTTTGTCAAAAATCCTTGCAATTGGCGGTTCATCGTTATCGAAATTTATTAAAAGAAGGTCTTCTTAAGGCACAACAAGAAGGTACCGTAAGAACTGATAAAACAGCAGAAGACATGGCTGATCTATTAGTTAATCTATGGCAAGGCGCCCTATTAAGAATGAAAATTGAGCAATCATCCACGCCTATTAAACAATGTTGCGAGAACTTATTAGGTGATTTTTTTAAAGCCTGATGTTATTATTATTATTTTTCAAGACGACCAGTCGTATTTTACATAAACCAGGAGATATTACCATGCCAAAATATATTATCGAGCGAGAAATTCCCGGCGCAGGCTCATTAACAGCTCAGGATCTGCAAGGCATATCGCAAAAATCATGCGGTATCCTTAATGATATGGGGCCAAAAATTCAGTGGGTAGAAAGCTATGTAACAGACGATAAAGTCTACTGCGTCTATATCGCCCCTGATGAAGCAACCGTAAGAGCGCATGCTGAGCAAGGTGGATTTCCAGCCAATCGTATATCTCAAATAAAAACCATGATCGATCCGACCACGGCTGAGGGCTAGCCGCCATTAGATATGGGAATGCGTTTAAAAAGTCATCCTGAAAATTAAGTAGACCTTATGAAACTAGAAACAATAGCCGTACACGGTGGCTACAGCCCCGACCCAACAACGAAAGCAGTGGCAGTACCCATATATCAAACCACCTCTTACGCATTTGACGATACTCAACATGGTGCCGACCTGTTCGACCTGAAAGTGGCCGGGAATATCTACACTCGTATCATGAATCCGACCACGGACGTGCTGGAAAAGCGCGTGGCCGAACTGGAAGGCGGGCTTGCCGGACTGGCCCTCGCGTCGGGCATGGCAGCGATTACCTACGCCATCATGACCATTGCTGAGGCCGGCGACAATATCGTTTCCACCTCCACTCTGTATGGAGGCACTTACAATCTGTTTGCCCATACCCTTCCGCAATACGGCATTAATGTGCGTTTTGCCGATTATCGTGACCCGGATGCTTTCGAACCATTGATCGATGCCAAAACCAAAGCCATTTTCTGCGAATCAGTCGGTAACCCGCTCGGCAATATTACCGACTTTGAACGCTTGGCTGAGATCGCCCATCGTCACGGCGTACCGCTGATTGTCGATAACACGGTGCCGTCGCCATACTTGTGCCGGCCCTTTGAGCACGGTGCCGATATTGTCGTGCATGCATTAACAAAATACCTGGGTGGTCATGGCAACAGCATCGGCGGTGTGATTGTCGATAGCGGTAAATTCCCATGGGCTGAACATAAAACCCGTTTCCGCCGCCTCAACGAACCCGATGTCTCTTATCACGGTGTGATTTACACCGAAGCTTTGGGGCCTGCCGCCTACATCGGCCGAGCACGCGTTGTACCGTTGCGCAATACCGGCGCGGCTATTTCGCCATTCAACTCCTTCCTGATTCTGCAAGGAATAGAAACCCTGGCGCTACGTATGGATAGAATCTGCGAAAACACCGTCAAAGTGGCACAATATCTTCAAAGCCACGGCAAAGTGGCATGGGTTAATTACGCGGGTCTCGATAACCATCAAGATAAACCGCTAGTGGATAAATACATGAACGGACGTGCTTCCGGCATTCTCACTTTTGGCTTAAAAGAGGGCCGTAAGGCTGGCGAGAATTTTCAGGATGCATTAAAACTGTTCACCCGGCTGGTCAATATCGGCGATGCCAAATCGCTGGCCTGTCATCCGGCTTCAACTACCCACCGGCAGTTGTCACCGGAAGAGTTGGCTAGAGCCGGAGTCACCCAAGAGATGGTGCGCTTGTCCATTGGTATTGAGCATATCGACGACCTTCTGGAAGATCTGGAACAAGCGATGAAGGCATCTTGAGCGAGCAATAAACCGTAGAAGCCCTCATGATCTGATCAAGCTAAGACTACATTGCGCTGCTGAGGCGATTTCTCCAGCGCATCCTCTGCTTCTCGCTACCAAACTTCGCAAAAAATGCTGGCAACGATAAGCCTGATTGGAATTGGATTCGATTTATAGCCATGATGGTTTCTCCCTGGTAATTGTTTACAAAAACTGGAAAATGATCACTATGAATATGCCGATTGTCGACTTCTATTCGGGAAAAGCAACGGACACATCCGGTCGAACGCTCAGGGAAATCCACACATGGGACTATCACAGGTTGGAAAATGTCCATGATTACATTCAATGGCTATTTCCGCTACCCGAGCCCAGTCAATATAATCCACTTGCACCCGTTCTTGATGCAGAACAAATCGCCAAATTTCACACGGATGCCGACTTACGTGAACAACTACTGGCATCGTTTGACAAGATGCTGGGATTCTACGGATTCGAACACAACAACATGTCGATCATCCGTTCGAATAGATGGGAAGAGCGAAGCCGCAATTGGCTCAGGGCTGGCAATCATAATCACTTACGGCTCACACGTATTTTGAAGTCTTTGTCGCTACTTGGCCTAAAGGACCATGCGCTGGCACTCCTTGATGCACTTAACACTGTATATGCCGAGAAATCCAGTGCAATTTCCGGCACAACTATGGGATATTGGAAACGTGCATTACTTGAGCCTTGAAACTCTTACACCTTGCAAAGATCCGTTATGATCACTGAACTCCCTACCACAACCATTGCTCATGCGATTCAACTCGCAGTTGCCCCGGTGTTTCTGCTCACCGGCGTCGCCAGTATATTGTCAGTATTAACAAACCGTTTAGGACGTATCATTGACAGATCCCGTTTTCTGCACGGCAAACTCCTGTCCCTCAAGAAGGAAAAGCAAGACCAGGAAATTAATGACGAATTGGCGGTGCTGACTCAACGGACGCGGTTAATTAACTGGGCAATCGGTTTGTGCACCACTTGCGTTCTATTAATCTGCTCGGTGATTGCGATCCTTTTTCTCGGTTCCTTCATAATCCTCAACATGGCGATCCCGATCGCTTCGTTGTTTGTCGCTGCCATGCTGAGCCTGATCCTGGCCTTAATTTTCTTCATTGGTGAGATTTATCTGGCCACAGCTTATGTGCGTAGCGGGCCATAAAAGTCGGCTTATTTTGAAGGGTCTATTAAATATCTCGTCAGTCGTAAGTTCTCATCAAATTTATTTGACTATTGAATAGGAAACATAAATTATTCTCCAATAAAACAATACAGTTAGGATTTAAAGGAGAAAAATCGATGCAAAATTATATTGATCGTGCGCTAGAAAGTTTCCAACACGTTTTCTCAAGAACAAGCACGTGGCTGTTGTTTTGTGCCATTGTAATGGGTTTTATGGGAGCTGGAGAAATGATAGGCGTCACTTCGCTCTGTCGTTTTTGGTTATTGGATGAAGACGGTTATAACCGCCTGCTCCATTTTTTTTAGATCGAAAGCCTATTGTTATGTTGCCTTGCTAGGTGTTTGGCAAAACTTTGTTGTAAACCAGGACAAGAGCGTTAAAGTGTCTGAACGGGCGGTGCTGTTAGGCGATCATACCTCGGTCGTTAAAGACGGACGTAAGATGCCTGGGGTCGTGTCGATGCATGAGGAATCAGAAACACAGAGTAAACCCTCCTATTTTCGAGGCCAATGTTGGGGCGCCCTTGGGCTCTTGATCGGCACTTTATCAGACTGTTTTTGTTGTCCGTTACAATTACAAATCCATCAGGGATTCAAGCATTTGGGTTTAACGGACGAATCTGGAAGCCAGCCGCAACTCAAGTTAACCGTGCGAATGGTGGCGATGGCGGTTAATTTTGCAGAGTCTCATCAGTGTTTGTGTTACTTGGTACTTGATGCGTTTTTTTCAGCCGGTAGCGTGTTTCGAGCACGCAACTATTATTCAATTGAGCACAAAAAACCGTGGGTTGAAATCCTAACCAAAGCCAAAAATAACACAGTGGGTTATTTTCCGGCCCCACCCAAACCAGCAGGCCGCCCCGGGCGTCAGGCATTCTATGGCGAAAAAATCCAGCTTCAGGAATGTTTTGATCATCCCCATTTGTTTGAGACGGTCACCTGTCAGGTATACGGTAAAACTGAGTCGATTCAAGTCATGACCCTAACATTGTTGTGGCGTCCTATCGCTGACTACGTATTATTTGTTTTAGCCGTCACCTCAAAAGGGCCTATTATTTTGATGAGTTCCGATCTGGAACTTTTGGCGGTTAATGCCATTGAACTCTATTGTGCAAGAACGCGCATTGAAATCCTGTTCTCGGTTTTAAAACATGTCATCGGTGCCTTTAAGTTTCGTTTCTGGACTAAAAGCCTGCCGAAACACTCCAGACGGCCTTTCCCTAATCGCGACTTAAAGGCGCCACAACCCCATCAAATCGGCACCATTCAGGCGTGTTGGCAAGCCTATGAAACCTTCGTGCTGTGTGCGTCAATCGCAGCGGGGTTATTGCAATTCATCGCGCTCAATTTTCAAGATACGGTTTGGGCTGAACATCGGCTCTATCTTCGCACCCAATCGCGTGATTTGCCGTCAGAAAAAACGGTTAAACAAATTATCGCTCAGTTGTTCATGATGCAATTCTTTCGACTTGGGAAAAATGGCATCATTCAACAAATCCGCGTCTATATGATGACGATTTCTGATGAGATAGACGATAATTAAATAGAGTCGCCTCTAAAGGCGTTAATTTTTAACAATTTCCAGGTATTTTTTAGTAGCCATTAAGTTAGGCGGG
>Ga0302321_100005899_pt1 | contig 10743 bp, 8 predicted proteins | sample Fen_T0_1_FD_202505 | JGI IMG/M metagenome (GOLD analysis project Ga0302321, IMG submission 202505) | Peat permafrost microbial communities from Stordalen Mire near Abisko, Sweden - Fen_T0_1 | ecosystem: Environmental > Terrestrial > Soil > Wetlands > Permafrost | place: Sweden: Abisko...
CGAGGGCGTGGCACGTCCTCGAATTTCACGGAGGAAACGCTGACGTCAATCGGGTTATGCGATGTCAATGGATTGTGCGATCTCCGAAAACTACCTTGCGAGCTCCGTCTGGTGCGGCAACGGTGCCGGTTGTGAAGATTGGTTTCCTTGGGGGCAGCTTCGACCCCGTACATTTTGGTCACCTCATCGCCGCCCAGGATGCGTTTGAGCAATACCAGCTGGACCGGTTGTTCCTCGTGCCGGCGGCGCAGGCCCCGTTAAAGCCAAACGAAGTGCAGTCGTCCGCCGAAGACCGGCTCGCGATCCTGCGCGCAGCGATCGAGTGGGACCGGCGGTTTGAGCTTTCGGACTTCGAACTGCGCAACGGTGGAGTCAGTTACACGATCGATTCGGTGCGGCATTTTCGTAAGCAATTTCCCAACGATCAGCTGTACTGGATCATTGGTGGCGACCAGCTGCCGCGCCTGCATCTCTGGCGCGAAATCGAAGAACTCGCCCGCCTGATCGAATTCATTTTTCTGGAGCGCCCCGGCCACGCCGTCAGAGCGACGCCCACCATTCCCGGGTTGAAACTCCATCGTTGCGATGGCCATTTGGTGGAGATCAGCTCGACCGAGTTGAGGGAGCGGGTGCGCCGGGGGCTGTCCCTCGATTACTTTGTTCCTCACAAGGCCATTGTGCAGATCGAAGAAAAGCGTCTATATCGTTGAAATTGCATGAAATTGAAAACGCCGAAATCCGAAATACCGCCATTGCTGAAGCAGATCTGTCACGCGCTTGAAGAGAAAAAAGCCGAGGATCTCAAGGTGCTCGGCGTCAGCGAACAGTCCTCCATCACCGATTACCTCGTCCTCGCTACGGGTAATTCTGAACCGCATCTGCGGGCGTTGCGCGTCGAGATCGAAAAAATCATCGACCAGTCCGGAGCGCGTATCTTGGGCATGGATACCGACCAAGGCAGCGGCTGGCTCGTAGTCGATGCATTCGACATCATGGTGCATGTTTTCACTCCGGATAACCGCAAGAAATACGCACTGGAAAGTCTGTGGAAGGATGCTCAGGAAATCTCACCCACGACCATGACCGTGGTGGGGACACCCAAGCCAAAGGCGAAGAAGGCGGCGAAACCAAAGGCTCCCGCCGCACCAAAACCAAAAGCCAAGGCCAAGGCCAAGCCAGCGGCGAAAGCCAAGGCTGAGGTCTCCCGCCGCAAGAAATAGGCCGGCGCTCTCCCCGGAGAGCCGGGCGGCGTAAGAAAGTCCTTTTTGCGCCTCCGGTGGTAAGTAAAATAGCTCAAGAGTGCGACGCGCTGGCGCGCGAAAGTGCCAGCAGTTGTTGCGGACTGTCGCTGTGGGTCACAGGCGTTGGCCCTTACATCGAGTGAATGCCGCGGGCGTTCGCGCGGAACGAATTATGCGGGTACCGTTGCAATCATGGACCCGCAAAAACTCACCGTTATGTCCCGCCAGGCGATCACCGATGCTCAAAACGAAGCGCGACGTCGCCAGCACAATGAGGTGGAAACCTGGCACCTGCTCCAGGCGTTGCTGACGCAGGAAAACGGGCTCGTGTCTGCGCTGGTGGAGAAACTCGGGCTCACTTCGAGTGCGCTGCAACTCGCGGTGGAACGCGAACTCGACCGGCTGCCGCGCGTTTCGGGCAGCGTTGATGTATCCAAAATTTACGTCACCGCGGCGGTCAACGAAGTGCTCACTCGCGCCGAGGAGGAGGCGTCGCAATTGAAGGACGAGTTTGTGAGCGTCGAGCATCTTTTTCTCGGCTTGATCGAGGTGGGCAAACCCGAGGCTTTGGCGAAGATTTTCAAGAGCTTTGGTCTCGAACGCGGGAAAGTTTTGAAAGTCCTCCGCGAGATGCGTGGCAGCCAACGCGTCACCACCGACAATCCTGAGGCGACTTATCAGGCACTCGAAAAATATGGCATCGACCTCGTCGCCCTAGCCAAGAAGGGCAAGATGGACCCGGTCATCGGGCGCGACGACGAGATCCGCCGTACGATCCGCATCCTCTCCCGCAAAACAAAAAACAATCCCGTGCTCATCGGCGAACCGGGCGTGGGCAAAACCGCCATCGTTGAAGGACTCGCACAGCGGATTTTGCGCGGAGATGTTCCCGAAGGCCTGAAGGACAAAACCATTTTCGCGCTCGATATGGGTTCGTTAGTCGCCGGAGCGAAGTTTCGCGGCGAATTTGAAGAGCGCTTGAAAGCGGTGCTCAAAGAAATCAAGGACAGCGACGGACGCATTCTGCTCTTTATCGACGAACTCCACACCATCGTCGGCGCCGGCAAAGCCGAGGGCGCGATGGATGCTGGCAACATGCTCAAGCCCATGCTGGCGCGCGGCGAACTGCACTGCATCGGTGCGACCACGCTCGACGAGTACCGCAAGCACATCGAGAAAGACGCCGCACTCGAACGCCGTTTTCAGCCGGTGCTGGTCGAGCCGCCGAGCGTCGAGGATGCTATTTCAATTCTGCGCGGCTTAAGGGAACGTTTTGAGCTGCATCATGGCGTGCGCATTCAGGACAACGCCTTGGTGAGCGCTGTCACGCTTTCGAATCGCTACATTTCCGACCGTTTTCTGCCGGACAAGGCGATCGATCTCGTCGACGAAGCGTGCGCGATGATCCGCACCGAGATGGACTCCGCGCCGCAGGAACTCGACGCGTTGCAGCGGCGCGTGCTCCAGCTGGAAATCGAGGAAGCCGCGCTGAAACTTGAAAAAGATGAAGCGTCGAAACGACGTCTCGCTGCCTTGCGTAGTGAACTTGCCGATACGCGAGGGCAGGCCAATGCGCTCCGGGCAAAATGGGAGAAAGAAAAAGCCGCGGTCGGACGTGTGCGTAAGGTCCGCGAGGAGCTCGAGGTGGCGCGTCTGCAAATGGAAAAAGCCGAGCGCGCCTACGACCTCAGCAAACTGGCGGAGTTGCGGCATGGCAAAATTCCGCTGCTCGAGGCCGAGTTGAAGAAATTGGAAAACGCCGAAGTGAAGACCGAGCTTTTCAAGGAAGAGGTGTCTGCGGAGGAAATTGCCGAGATCGTATCCAAGTGGTCGGGCGTGCCGGTCACGCGGCTGCTGGAAGGCGAAAAGGAAAAACTTCTGCGGCTTGGCGATGTGCTGCACGATCGAGTGATCGGGCAGGACGAGGCTGTGCAGCTGGTGAGCGACGCGATCCTGCGCGCCCGCGCCGGCATCAAGGATCCACGTCGTCCGGTCGGCAGTTTTTTGTTCCTGGGACCGACGGGTGTCGGCAAAACCGAACTAGCCAAGACGCTCGCGGAAACACTCTTCGATACCGAGGCGGCGATGGTCCGGATCGACATGTCAGAATACATGGAGAAGCACAGCGTGGCGCGCATGATCGGCGCGCCTCCCGGCTATGTCGGCTACGACGAGGGTGGGCAGCTCACCGAAGCCGTGCGGCGCAAGCCTTACGCGGTTTTGCTTTTCGATGAAATCGAGAAGGCTCACCCGGATGTATTCAACGTCCTCTTACAAGTCCTCGACGACGGCCGCATCACCGATGCACAGGGTCGAACGGTCGATTTCAAAAATACGATCATCATCATGACGTCGAATCTCGGGTCGCGCTTCCTGCTCGAAGGCGTGACCGGGGACACGATTCCGGAAGGTGTTCGCGAGAGCGTGATGGCGGATGTGCGCCGGGCGTTCCGGCCGGAGTTCCTCAACCGCATCGATGAGACCATCCTCTTCAAACCGCTCACACTCGAAGAAATCACGAAAATCGTGGACCTGCTTCTGGCCGACTTGAACAAACGCCTCACCGATCGGCGCGTCACTGTCGCGCTCGACGCGAAAGCAAAAGAGTGGGCCGCCGAGAAAGGCTATGATCCGGTCTTTGGCGCACGGCCGCTCAAACGTTTTCTCCAGCGCCAGATCGAAACGAAACTCGCCCGCGCGCTGGTCTCGGGCGAAGTGGCCGAGGGCAGCACGGTGAAGTTTTTGGTGAAAGGCGATGACCTGGTGATGAAGTAATATCATTGCTCACGCAAACCGATCAAAAAGCAAAGGTAGGGACGACCCGCCGGGTCGTCCGCGAACGTTAAATACCTTCGGCTCACATCCATCCGGACGGCCCGGCGGTCCGTCCCTACCACCCAAACTTCGAAGCCTATTATGCGTTTGAAAGAGAAATGGTATAAGCTGTTTTCTGCTTTGCGCCGGGCAGGCTTTGCGGAAGGCTGACGCTTCACATGCCCGCCGAGCCCATCCGTTTCTACAACCGTTACAAGCAGTCGATCGAGACCGAGCAGATCTACGGCGAAAACTGGCTGCGCTTTACCTACGAGAATCCGTTCGGTCGGCTGCTCCTGTGGTTTTTTGTGAAACGGGCGCTGTTCTCCAAATATTTCGGCTGGCGCATGGGCCGGCCGTACAGCGCATTCAAGGTGCTGCCGTTTATCGTCAAGTACGACCTCGACATCGATGAGTTCGCCAAAACACCCTACGAGTACAGGACGTTCAACGAGTTTTTTTCCCGCGCACTGAAAAAGACGGCGCGCCCGATTGCGGACGGCGATCGCGTTGCGGTTTTTCCGGCGGACGGGCGGCATCTGGTTTTCCCAAACGTGGATCTCGCGGACGGTTTTTATGTGAAGGGTGCAAAGTTCACCCTTGCAGAACTGTTCGGCGAAGGTGATCTGCCGGCGGAAAAACGGGTGCTCACGGCGAAGTACGCGGGTGGGGCGATGGTAATTTCCCGGCTCTGTCCGGTGGACTATCACCGGTTTCATTTCTCCTGCGCGGGCACGCCCGGCAAACCGTGTTTGATCAACGGGCCGCTCTATTCGGTCAGCCCGATTGCGCTGCGCCGCAACGTCAACTATCTGGTGCAGAATAAACGAGTTTTGACCGAGCTGGAATCGCCGGTTTTTGGCTCTGTAGCTTGTTTCGAGGTCGGCGCAACCAATGTTGGCACCATCGCACACACGTTTGTGCCGGACCGCCCCGTCGTGAAAGGCGAGGAAAAGGGGCTCTTCAAATTTGGTGGTTCCTGCGCGATCACCCTGTTCCGGGCCGGACGCATCCGGTTTGACCAAGATCTGGTGGCGCAAAGCCGCGAGTGCATCGAAACCTACGCGCGGATGGGCGATCGCCTGGGCGAGGCGGTTTGAGCGGAGGAAGGGGCGGACCCCTCATCGCAGAATAAGCTATTTTCTCCGCTTGCCTGAATGCCTGGGGCCGAAACAATCTCCGACCGCAGCGTCACCCGCCCGGGTGGTGGAATGGCAGACACGCGGGTCTTAGAAGCCCGTATCGAAAGATGTGCAGGTTCGAGTCCTGTCCCGGGCACCAGCTCATAGAGCGGCGAGAAAAATAGCGCGCGGACTCAGGGCGACGCCTCTAAACCTGGCGTTTATACGTCGCGTTCTTTGGGGCGTACTCTGGTCGATGACAAATTAAAACCTGAACCCATTCGGCCAGCCGTCGGCCGAGGCGTCGACAGGCCTCACGGTCACCGTCATTGCGCGGTCGGCCTGCGAGGATTGCACCGTAGTGCAGGGTCTGGCCAGGCGCCACGTAGTCGGGCACGCCAAACACCAGCAGGCCAAAATTCATCAACACGGTGAGGAGTGCCTGACAGGTTAATTCGCCTCCGCCCGCCAGCCCACCACTCGAAGAAAACGCACAACCGATCTTTCCCTCGATACTGTGCCAAAGAGGTTGAGCGGTGACGTCCCAAAATCGTTTCATCTGCCACGCGATCGAACCCATGTGCGTGGGTGAACCGACTGCGATGCCGTCGCACCAGACGACGTCCTCGGCCGTGGCCTCCTGAACACTGCGCAGGCGGACTTCGGTCAGCGCCACGCTGGCTGCGCCTTCAACGACGAGGTCGGCCATCATTTTTGTGTGGCCGCCTTCGCTGTAATAAAGGACCAGGATTCGCGCTAAACGGGGGGCAGGTTCTTCCATCCCAAAGGCTAAAAGGGATTCTACAGTCATGGCCAGCCGATCCCGGCACCCAACTGGATTCGATCGACGCCTCCAAATGACGCGTGGAAAATCCAAGCGAGCGGCTTGTCCTAACTCAGACCTTGGTCATAACTCCATTCTTCATGGTCAAAAAACTTTTGCACACGCGCATGCGTGTAAACGACATCGAGCGTACGATTAAATTTTATCAGGACGCGCTCGGGCTCACGGTCACCGGCCGCCATCTTTCGCCGCGCGGCGCGCAGATCGTTTTTCTTTCCACACCCAACAGCGAGGAGGAAATCGAAATCTGTCAGCTGCCCGGCGCTCCGTCCGTTCAAGTGCAGCCCGATCTCATGCACCTCGCCTTTGAGGTCGAGAGCATCGAGGCATTTACCGCCGAAATTGAGAAGAAAGGTTTCAAGCTCAGCGACGGCCCAACGAAAACCGGCAGCGGCTCAATCCTCGCATTTATCGATGCTCCTGAAGGCTACGAGATTGAGCTGATTGAGCGATCGCACTGAGCCGCGGCCATCCCGTGTCAGCAGAAAAGTTCACACCGCAGGGCTAGCAACAACCGGTGTGTTTGTCATTTAATAGATGACATAACTACCCACCATGCACCAGGCAGTTTGTCATCCATTAAATGACAAAGCCTTTTGCGGCGCGGCGCTCGTAAGCGAAGAGGTATTGTTGAGCGAGCCCGGCGAAAGGGCCGAAGTGGGCGCGGCCGAACTGGGCAACTTGGGCGGGTTTCCATCCCGTGAGGCCGTAGCGACGCTCCATCGTTTTCAATATCCACACGTCAACCGGAAATGCTTCGAGCCGGCCTGCGCCAAAGAGAAGCGTGCAATCCGCTATCTTTTCGCCGACGCCAGGCAGCAGGCAGAGTCGATTCTTTGCTTCCGCATAGGGCAGTACTTCGGTTTCTGCCAGCCATCCGGGGTGGTCGGCCAGGAAAGCTGCGGTCTGATGAATGTAGCGGGCGCGAAACCCGAGCTGACACCTGCGTAGGTCTATTTCAGATACGGTGGTGAGTTCGGACCAGGTCGGCAGACTCTTTAACCCAGGCACGATTTCGCGGCCGTGCCGGTCGGCGAGCAATGCGGCCATTTGTTTGATCTGAACGATCTGCTTGGTGGCGCTGCACAGGAAGCAGAGCAACGTTTCGCCAAAAGGCTGCCGCAAAATGCGCAGGCCAGGGAAGGCCTCCAAACACTTCGCCAGATGCGCATCGCTGCGCCAGGGCAGCGTATTGACCTGTTCGGCGAGGCTACCGTTCAGTCTGAAATACGCCGCCAGTTCCCTCTCCATCCGGCGGGCGACCGCCGTTGGCGCGCTCCAGTGCAGCGCACCATCGCTTGCCCGCGCAAGTTTTACCGCGCAGTCGCTCCACATGCCGATCCACTCACCATTGCTCTGGGTGTGCCAGCGAAAGCTCTGGCCCCCGTCGAGTAGTTCGGCCATTACGGATGTTGTCAGGGTGAGCGGCAGCGACTGCCACTTGGTCCAATCATTCACGGTCATAGCGATAAGAGATGGCACGCTCTGCTAAAGTCGAACGTCATCGTTGCCGATGAAATGTCGGGCCGTTCTCGCAAACCCTGACGCGAATCGGCGTTCACCTTTGAGCGGTGGCCGCATTGGCTCGGTCGAATATTTTGGGTCCTAATCGGGCCATCCCACGTGAAAGATTTGCAGCCGAACCGTCAGCAATCGCCTCAAATATGCTTCGAGTCTTCCGCGTCCTTCTTCACGTAGCCGCTGTCCTGGCGCTGGTGGTTGACCGCATTTTTCTTTACGTAGGCTTGATAGACATCGTCTGCGCTCATGCCGAGCGTCTGCGCAAGAGAGACGAGAAAATGAAACAGGTCCACGACTTCGACCTTGGCGTTTTGTTCGTCAAATTTCTGGTATTTGGCCCACCATTTCCACGGCACGGAGTCGATCAGTTCGGCCGTCTCCTGCTGCAGGGCCCGCGTGTAGTTGAGAATCCACTTCGCTTTTTCTTCGTCGGACGCAGGGGGCAGGTTGACGCCGATGCGGGAGTTGAGGGCGGTTTGCATGCGGAAGATCTCTTCGAATTTATCCATGCCATTCGTGGTACGGATGCAGCGCACGAGAGGCAAGTCCGGGCTGAGATTTGGGCAATTCGACCGTGGCTGCGGGGGCGTCGCGCTAGAACCAATTTTAGATGCCACCTGTGCGAGGTTGGAATTTAGGGTTGCGGAAAACCCGGGCGACGGCGATCTTGCCGACTGCATGCGTCGAGCGCGCACCCATCGCGCTCCGTTTGCTTTACATAAACCTCGCGCTTCCGCCCTTTTGGGTGAGCGCTTTAACAAATAAAAACAACATGTCAGAAGTAACTACGTCCGGTGAGCCCACGGTGGCCTCGACCGAGATCGTCAGCGCGCCGCCCGCCGCTGCTCCCACTTTCGGGAACAGTCGAGGCTCAGGCTTGGCGCGCGGCAAGCGCCCCAGTGCGCCCGCCACCGCTGCAAACAAAGATGCTGCCACCGGCAGCTATGAGCCGACCGCCATCCAGGTCGTTAACCACCAGACCGAATACGTGAATCCGTTCGCACCCGCGCCCGCTGCTGTCGAAGCAGTGGCGAAAGTCGAGTCGCCCGTCGTGTCCGTGCCCGCAGAGCAGCCCGCTCCTGCAAACCCACCCCCGGTCGCCGTCGTCGCACCTGTTGCAACTCCGGCCCCCGTCGAAACCTTCACCCCTGCTCCCAAAGCGGTGGTGGAACCCAAAGCCGAACTCAAGATTCTCCCTCCTGAGGAGAAGGCTCGTCCCGCTCAGAGCTGGGAGATAGGTGGTGAGTCTGAACAACCCGCTGCCAGCGCCAATCCTCGCCGCGAAGGCCGCCCGGATTTTCACCCGACGCGCCATGCTGATCGTCAGGCCCAGGCTCGCGGTGGAGAGATGCCCGTTCGCGGCGATGAACGCCCTGCCCGCAACGAGCAGCCGCGTGAACCGCGTAACGAGTTTCGCCCGCGCGAACCCCGTCGTGAATTCTCGGGTGAACGCAAAGAACCGTTCGGCGAACGCAAAGAACAATTCAACGAGCGCCGTGAGCCACGCACCTTTCAGCCAACGCCTACGCCCGCGGTCACCGAAGCCAAGAAATCTGGCTTTCTCGGTTGGTTAAGAGGTCTTTTTAGCGGTGACACCGCGGAGAAGGCTCCAGCTGTTCCCGCTCCACGTCAGGACGAACGCTCCGGCGACGGTCGTCGCTATGAAGGTGGCAATCGCGGTGGAAACCGTGGGGGCCAGTATAATCGCGGCGGTCGTGGTCGCGGTGGCTACCGCGGCGACAATCGTGGCGAAAACCGCGGTCCGCAGTTTGGCTCCGGTCCGGAAGGGCAGGGGCAAAACCAAGGCGGTCCCGAGCATCCTGGCCAGGGTGGCGAACGTCGTTTCGACGACGGCAATCGTGGCGGCGGCCGCCGTCATCATCGTGGTGGCCGTGGTCGTTTCCGCGGTGACAATCGCGGTGGCGATCATCGCTCCGACAGCGGTCCGTCCAACGGGCCGACGAGTTAAACCTTGCCAAAGCCGCCAAGGCTGCACGCATTTCGAGGCGTCCGTTTCGACGGGCGCCTTTTTTATTTCCGGCGTCCGCGCACCCTGCTTACCTAGAACCTCCATCCGCACCTCGCCTCATGGCTGACCTCATTGTCAACGGCGGCAAGCCTCTCTCCGGTACGATCGTCCCGTCCGGCAACAAAAACTCCGCGCTCCCCATTGTCTGCGCGTCGCTGCTGACCGACGGGCCGGTGCTGCTTAAAAACGTTCCCGAGATAACCGATATCGGTAAAATCGTCGCGTTCATGACCGCGCAGGGTTCGCGCGTCGACTGGGATAAAGCATCGGGCGAGATGCGGCTCGATCACGCGGGCTTTAGAAACACGCTCACCGATGACGAGCTGCCGCAGGACATGCGCTCGACTGTGCTGCTTTATCCTGCGCTGCTCCGTCGCATCGGGAAAATTTCCATCAGCGCGAACGCCACTGGCTGTTCGCTCGGTGTACGCGAGATCGATCCGCACCTGGAAATCTTTGCCAAGCTCGGTGCGAGTGTGCAGCCAGGGGAACCACTTGTAATCAACCTGCCGAACGGTTTTCAGGGGAATCGCCATTGGTGTGACTACATGTCCGTCACCGTCACGGAAAACTTTCTCATGTGCGCTGCGCTTGCCCGCGGAACCTCGACCTTGATCAACGCCGCGAGCGAACCGCACGTGCAGGATTTGTGCGCAGTGCTCATCGCGATGGGTGCAAAGATTGAAGGTGTGGGCACCAGCATGTTGCGGGTCGAGGGCGTGGAACGCCTGCAGGGCACCACCGCAACGATCAACACCGACTACCACGAAGTCGTCACTTTCCTCGCGCTGGGCGCGATCACCGGCGGTGAAGTGCGGGTCAAGAACTCGTTGCCGCATCATTTCGATTTAATCACGCGCGCCTTTAAGAAACTGGGCGTCGTCATTGAACACGAGGGCGACACCGCCATCGTGCGCCGCAGCCAGTCGCTCGTGATCGAACAACCCTACACCTCCAATCTATTGCCGAAAATCGAGGCCGCACCCTGGCCATATTTCTCGGTCGATCTGCTGCCGCTCATGATCGCGCTGAGCACGCGTTCCACCGGCACGATTCATTTTTGGAACAAGGTATACGAAAACGGATTTTCCTGGATGCCTGAACTGGCAAAGTTTGGCGCACACGTGCTCGTTAACGATCCCCACCGGATTGTCATTTTTGGCAACAAGCCGT
>Ga0302321_100005901_pt1 | contig 10743 bp, 8 predicted proteins | sample Fen_T0_1_FD_202505 | JGI IMG/M metagenome (GOLD analysis project Ga0302321, IMG submission 202505) | Peat permafrost microbial communities from Stordalen Mire near Abisko, Sweden - Fen_T0_1 | ecosystem: Environmental > Terrestrial > Soil > Wetlands > Permafrost | place: Sweden: Abisko...
GTTCGCGCAGCACGTAGGGCTGATCGCTATCCGTTAGGCGGCCAATCCGATGCACGCGAGGCAGCCCGAGACCGTCCAGGCCGCTCAAGGTTACGAATTCACGAACCAGGGCTTCCTCCTCGTGTGAGCCCGCGTGGCCGGCTAGGATCTTTAGAGCCAGGCGCGCGTCAGTGAGCCGATCGCGTACTTCCCAGACCTCGCCACCGCCTCCGGCACCGAGCATGCGCACCGGCTCGTAACGCGGGGGCATCGCGTGCACGAGCTTGGAGGTCACGTTAAATTCCGTAGTTACCGGATGCTCCGAAGTAAGGACCGATGAGGCCCCAACCAACGTCAATGCGCATCATGAAGTTGCGATGGGGTTTGATGCGAACACCGGTGCCCAATCCTAGCCAAGGGAAGAAGATTGGCTTTTGGCCGCCGCTGGCCCAGCTGTTTTCGCTGTAAGAGCCGTAGTGGTTGTTGTCGCTGCCACAATACCCATTGTTGTATGACGTTCCGGGAGGTGGTTGATACGGACAGCGGTAATAGTTGTTTCCACTCTTATAGGCTTGGTTTCTATTCAAATCGCCCCAAACGATGCCAATGCCTGCGCCGATACCGAGATTCAGGCCAAAAGCCGGACTCACTTGATGCGTCCAATTGAAATCCGTGGTCAGGTACAGCACCTGAATATTGCTTTTGACGAGTTCCCATGCATTTTCGGCATCAGATGATCCCTTGAATGGCGTCCAGCCAAAAGCGTACTTCGTCCACCAAGCACTGAAAACGTATTCGAAGTCGTTCTTGCGCACGGTAAACTCAGGTCCCACTCCGTTGGCAAACACGGTGGTACCCCCGTTGCCGAATAGGTTGATCATGAACTGCGGCACGACGTGCGCGCGGTACCTGAGGCCCACGAAGTAATACGTGGTCTTCGGATCCTCGACGGGTGAATTCGCCTTTTCAGCTTCGCGAGCGCTCTCGATGTCGTCTGGGTTGAGCGTCTTTTTATTTTCGTCGCCCTCCTTGATGTCGGCGCCCGACTGGTCCTTGTTCTTGTCGGCGTCTGCGTCGCTGTCCTTGTCCTTGTCCTTGTCTTTATCCTTGTCCTGGTCCTTGTCTTTGTCAGCGGACTTCCCCTTGTAATCCGGGTCGTCCTCAGGATCTAAAGCCCAAGCCCTTTGAGTAATGCCAAGGGTGAGTCCACAAAGCGATAAAACCGATAGCCACTTCACGATGCGCATCGAGTGTCCTCCGCGTCGCACGTCCCGCTCCGAACTTGTGCCAAAACTGGCACGGTTAGAGGCCGAATGGTGCCATGGCACAGTCGATATCGGAAGCCGGAACTCTCGCTGTATTCAATGACACCAAAAACCTACTGCCCGGCCCGAGATCGCTCCTGCGCCAGCTGTGCCTCGAGGTCTGCCACTCGGCGCTCAAGGCGTTCAACGTCTTCCTTTGTGGCCAGATGGAAGTTTTTGGCGAAACGAGAACCCTGTGCGACCGACAACGCACCGAAGCGATCGGGCATTTCGACCAAGAGAGTTAGCAGCCGCAGCGTCTGTTCGCTCTGAAGTAACTTCAAAATGCGCGGGTCGTTGGCAAACCGTTGGGCAACCTGTTTGAGTTCGTCGGTAAGGCTCATTGTTAGGATCCTGAATGCGGTCGGATAGGGAGGGGACTGCTATCGCGGTACCGCCTCGCCGTCCAGCGCCATCGGGGTCAACCCCACACAGCCAGCTTGTCATATCTCGGCGTGGATGACCCGGCCATGTCCGATGTAGTTGTTGAGGCGCAACGCAAGTTGGCGTGGATGTTCAGAGGCAATAAAGCTACCCTAGGGGAGCGCTTTCGTCATGCGATTCACCAGCCTAATACTCATCTACATTGCGATGACCGGTTGCGGTTCATCGCTGGGAAGAGGGACGACTCTTTACCAGCAGCAAAGCTACATCGAAGCCGCGGAAGTCTTCGAACGTACCCAGAATCGCCTGGCTAGTATGGACCCGGAAGAACGCGCGCGGTACGGACTGTATCGAGGTTTGACTCTGATGGCATTGGGTGATGTGCGCGGCGCCGAGCGATGGCTGGATTATGCCGAAACGCAAGAGCGCGCGCGGCCTGGGCTGCTTGCTCGCGACGAGCGCGCAATGCTCACTCACGGTCGACTGGATCTGGGCGAGCGGCGCCAAGCAACCTGGCACAAGCCGGAACCGCGTTGGGCACAGGGCGTTGCGGCAACGACGACGACTTCTGATAGTCAGTAGTCGTGAAGCCTGCCCCGGCGTCTGGCACAATCAAAAGAACAGCGGATTGAAGTCCCGCCCCGCTTTGACTCCGCCTGGGCGAGAGGCCCACTCTGGAAAACCCTGGCCAGGATTTCTGGTATCACCAGTAATTTGTCCGGCCAACGCATTCTGAGTATCGATGCGGGCACCTATTTCAGGAGTTACGTGCAATGCAACAAGCCTCGACGAGTCAAAGAAGCGATAGTGAGAATGTTCGCCGCAAAGCATACGAGCTTTGGATAACCGGCGGCCGGCGCGATGGTGTCGCTGAGCAAAATTGGCTGGAGGCGGAGAAGATTTTGAGCTCCACGGAGGCCATCCTCTCCACCCGCTTGGCACCAGCAACTCAGCCGCCAAAGGCCGCAGAAGCAACACCTGCTACGCCTCTGCCACAATCATCAAAGATTGCCGCAAAACCCAACGGAAATTCTTCCGGCCGCAGGCGCTGAGACGTCGTTCGAATGCTTCGCTGCGGGCTACGGCGATTGGAACGCCATCGCCGTCCGCAATCGCTCGACGAGTTGAGTCTGGCGTTCTTCGCGGCGATCTTCAGCGAGAGCTATGCGCAGAGCCTTGGGGTCCGCTACCAAAACGCATAGGCGTTTAGCCCGCGTAACTGCCGTGTAAAGCAGATTGCGTGAGAGCATGACGAAGTGAGAAGTGAGAAGTGGAATAACGACTGCTTGATATTCGCTGCCTTGGCTCTTGTGAATGCTGGTTGCGTAGGCCAGGACCAAGCTGTCGACTTCATCGTTCTCGAACATCACGACGCGGTCATCGAAATCTACGCTCAATTGACGCGGGTCCTCGGATAGAGATATCACCTGACCGATGTCACCGTTGAACGTCTCTTTCTCGTAGTCGTTGTGCGTCTGCATCACCTTGTCACCCACGCGAAACGACTGGCCGCGCACGCTGAGCGCGGGCCCAACCGGGTTGAGCCTTTCTTGCAGGCGTTGATTGAGGGCCAGAGTGCCGACGGGCCCGCGGTGCATCGGTGTCAGAACCTGGATGTCTCGTTGCGGGTTTAGCGAGAAACGCGCTGGAATTCTCTGGGTTGCCAGGGTTATCACGTCCTCAGCGGCTCGCTCGGGGTCATTCCGCTCGACGATGAAGAAGTCCGCATGCGGTTGGTCGATATCGCTCGACTGTGGAAACTGTCCCGCCTTGATCCGGTGCGCATTGCGCACGATGGAGCTCGATTCCTCTTGCCGAAATACGGTTTCCAGTCGTACCAACGGGACGGTGCGCGATGCTATTAGATCGCGCAAAACTGCGCCTGCTCCCACGCTGGGCAACTGATCGGAATCGCCAACCACGATGATGCGCGCATCTGGACGCAGCGCATCTACCAGAGCCGCCGCCAATTGGATATCGACCATCGAGAACTCATCGACGAGCACCGCATCGCAATCGAGCGGCATGCTTGCGTTGCGCTGAAAGGTTCCGTGCTTGGGCTCGAATTCAAGGAGTCGATGCAAGGTCGAGGCGTCGCGCTTCGTAGTTTCACTAAGCCGCTTTGCAGCGCGCCCAGTTGGAGCCGCAAGCCGCAACTGAATCTTCGCGCGCTCGAAGATACGCAGAATGGCGCGGACAATTGTGGTTTTTCCGACACCGGGTCCACCCGTAATTATGACAACCGAGTTTTGTGTAACGGCCAGGATTGCGGCTTGCTGCTCGGGGGCAAGCTCGATTGACAATTCTTGCTGGAATTTCTCGATGACCCGCTGATACTGCCCCTTGACCGCAGTACTATTGTGCAGACATATCGACAGCTGAGTGGCCAGCTGCTTTTCGGCGCTGGCAAGCGGAGAGAGAGCGACTGAATCCAATTCGACGGTGACGCGTTCGGATGCCCAGAGCTTGTCGAGCGACGCGGCCACGAGTTCCGAGTCGATACTGAGTTCTTCCGTCGTAGCTTCGATGAGCAGCTCACGCTTGACCCAGCAATGGCCATCGTCGCAGATGCCTCGGAGTTTGTGGAGCAGGCCTGCCATGATGCGTTCCGGGTGATCCAATGCAATTCCAAATGCTTGAGCAATGCGGTCGGCCGTCTTGAAGCCCACGCCCCAAATATCCATCGCTAGTCGATACGGATACGCTTGCACTATTTGAGCAGTCTTTTCACCGTAGTGGCGAAGCACTCGCCTCGCCAATGCTGGACTCATTCCGTGACTTTGCAAAAGCACCATGACGGTCGCTTCGACTCGGTGCGTGGCCCAAGCCTGGCGCAGCTCGCCAACCTTTTTGTTCCCGAGCCCTGGCACACTTGCAAGTTTTTCTGGGGAATTGTCCAACACGGAAAGAGCATCAGTCCCAAATACAGCGACAATGCGATGCGCAAGCGCGGGACCAATGCCCGGCAATATCCCTGAGGACAGATGGCGCTCGATGCCTTGGAGAGTATCTGGTTCGAGTACAACCATGCTCTCAACCCGCAGTTGCTCGCCGTGTCGTGCGTCGTTGATTACCTTGCCCGTAACGCGAACCCGGGTGCCGACTCCGACACTGGGAACGACGCCAACCACCGCCAGGCGGCCGCTCGTCGCGATATCTCCGGTGACTTTTCCGAGCTTTAAGACACGATACCCCGTCGACTCGTTTTCGAACGTAATGCGCTCTACTTCGCCAGACACGGTGACGGACACCCTCGGACTTTAGGCCCAATCGGTCGGAACGCAAAGCGAACCCTGACTGCTGCTGCTTGCGATTCCCGCTCGTTGCGGCTATCGAAGCATCGTGGCCTCGTCCTCATTATTGCATGCCGGTTGTGGGGGTTCGTACGCGCCCTCGAATTTCGTTTTGTCGGGTACGGTTCGCCAGTATGCCCGGTCTCGTCCGTTCAGTATTCGACATCTTTGCCTCGATCTCGATTTGCTCGTCGATCAAAAAAGGGTGGCGGGAATTGCAGCGCTCGATCTGGTGCGCACCGACAACGACGCTGAAACTCTCGACCTTGATGCCGTTGGCTTCGAAATCAATTCCGTAACGCTTATCGTCAATGACGAAACCCGTAACGTAAAATGGAACTACGACGGAGACCAGCTGCACGTAGCGATGCCCAGGGAGTTGACACGCTTCACCATCGAAGTGGACTACGCTGTAACACCTCGGCGAGGCCTCTACTTTCTGGAACCTGATTCAGTCATCAAGGATCGACCGCGACAAGTCTGGTCGCAGTGTCAAGACCAAGATGCCCGTTATTGGTTTCCGTGTCACGACGCGCCTGACTCAAAGATGACATCCGAGTTGCGGGTGAACGTCCCCGAGGGATGGATCGCAATATCGAACGGCGACTTACTCGAAGAACCTCCTGCAAGCGGTGACTCTCGCATATTTCATTTTGCCTTCAACTCACCTCATCCGAGCTACCTATTGACTCTGGTTGCTGGAGAGTTCAGCGTCCTCGAAGACCGCCCAGCCGTTTTGCCCGACGGTCGAAGCGTCCCGGTAACTTACTTTGTTCCCCCCGGGCGCGAAGCGGATGGGTGGAGGAGTTTTGGAATAACGCCAAGCATAATCGAACACTTCAGCCAAATTACCGGCGTACCCTTCCCTTGGTCGCGCTATTCACAAATTGTCGTGAGTGATTTTACATTCGGTGGAATGGAGAATACGACTGCTACGACATTGTATGAGCATGCGCTGCTTGACGAACGTGCCGCCATCGACATGACGAGCGCGGATCTCATCGCACACGAGTTGGCACATCAGTGGTTTGGTGATTACGTCACGTGCCGCGACTGGTCTGAAGCTTGGCTCAATGAAGGTTTTGCTACCTTCTTCGAACACGTCGAGCGTGAGGCGCGTTTGGGCCGGGATGAGTATGATTGGGGTGTCCTATCGGACCTTGAAGTCTACGTGAGTGAATGTGCGGCTCACTACTCGCGGCCCATCGTGTCCCGCGAGTATCACGCGCCGATCGATCTATTCGACCGCCATTTGTATCAAAAAGGCGGGCTCGTCCTTCACATGCTTCGGCGTGAATTGGGGGACGAGCCATTTTGGAAAGGCGTTCACGACTATTTGCAGCGGAATGCCGAGGGGATCGTCGAGACGACCGACTTGAAGAGGGCGCTCGAAAAGGTCAGCGGCCATTCGTTGGATCAGTTCTTTGACCAATGGGTATTCCAGCCCGGACATCCGGAAATCGAGGCCAAAGCCAGCTTCGAGCGAGGACTACTCACCGTCACCGCCACTCAAAAACTTCCAGACGGTGTTGCCCCGATGCTTTGGACGTTCGAGATTGACGTCGGATTAGGGGCCGAAAGCATCCAACGCTTGAGCAAGACCGTCACGGAGAAACAAGCAACGCATGTATTGGCATTGAGTGAACGACCTGATTGGGTGGCGTTTGACCCGGAGCTAAGGATCGCAACCCCGGTAACTCTCGATTTTCCACCGGACTTCTGCCTTACAACCTTAACGAAATCGAATAGCCTTCGCGCTCGGGTATTGGCGGCGCAGGCACTGGCGAAGCGTACCGATATTCCGAGCGTCACGGCGCTCCGTCAACGCCTCAATGATTCAAAGGAGTCTTGGATGCTACGCGCCGAGTGCGCGCGCGGCCTTGGGAAAATTGCTGTACAAGAGAGCCTGGAAGCCCTGACATCGGCGACGTCGATTGCACACCCCAAGGTAAGGCGAGCCGTAGTGGCTGCGCTTGCATCATTCAAACAACCTCAGGCGTTCGAAGCACTTCAACCCATCGCAATTGACGACCAAAGCTATTTGGTAAAGGCAGAGGCTTGCAGATCGCTCGGTTACACTCGTCGTGCCGAAGCGCTGAGCATACTCGAACGGAACCTGAATGAATCTTCGCATGCCGACATCGTGCGTGCGGCGGCATTTGACGGGCTTGCCGCACTCCGAGACCCAGCCGCAATCGAGCAAATTGTGGCTGGCACTCGCTATGGCACGCCGTCGCGGGGACGGCGCGCAGCAATTTCGGCGTTGGCGCGACTCGGCCGAAGTCGAGTGGACCGTGAGCATTTGGAAGATCTTCTGATGGATCGCGACTTCTTCGTTCGCGCCGAGGCCGCGCGTGCGCTCGCCCAGTACGGTGACGCGCAGTCGGTTCCGGCTCTTGCGCGCCAACTGAGCTTGGAAAAGGAAGCGCGGGTGATTCGCGAAATTCGAGAGGCACTGGGAGCTTTGAGTTCGACTGCCCCGGCTCAAGTCAGGCAATTGAACGACGATGTGCGAACACTCCAACGCAGAATCGACGAGATGAATGCGCGAATTGAACGATTTAGTCCTGAGCCGTCCCGACTAGTCAAAAACTCCGCGTCCAGTCTTACGAAACGGAAACCGAAAAAGGCTGCCGTCGTCGCGAAAAAACAAGCTGCCAAGCCGGCGACTCGTCGCAAGGTCAAAGTTGTTCGCAGTAGGAAAAAGCAACGATGACGTCACGGCTCGTACTGCTCGAGCATCGGGCCTCGGCTGCCATCGTCACGCTAAATCGCCCCGAACGATCCAATTCACTGTCGGAAGCGTTATTGGGCGAACTGTCGAATATTGGAGCGAAAATTCAAGCGACAGCTGATCTTCGCGCCGTAGTCATTACAGGCGCAGGCAGCCGAGTGTTTTGTGGGGGCGCCGATCTAAAAGAGCGACTGCTCATGTCTGATGATGACGTGCGGCGCATGCTCAGAAGGTATCGGACGGACTTATCCTGGATTGATACCTGCCCGGTTCCCGTTGTTGCGGCGCTCAATGGTAGTGCCCTGGGTGGTGGCCTCGAGCTTGCGTTGCTGTGTGACCTGCGGGTAGCCGTCCCCGAGGCACGCTTGGGCCTACCGGAAACTTCACTCGGAATCATCCCGGGCGCTGGAGCAACTCAGCGCTTGCCACGTTTGATTGGCGAAGCGCGCGCCAAGGAAATGATATTGCTAGGGCGTCGTTTGACCGCCGCGGAAGCCCTGGAATTCGGACTGGTTAACCGCGTCACTGCGGCAAACGTTGACGTGGTAAGCGATGTGCTTGATTGGTTGGTGCCCATCCTTCAAGGTGCGCCTCTGGCGGCCAAGGCCGCCCTGCTTGCAATTGACGCAGCAGCGGACAGTCCCCTCGGCGAGGGCTTGGAGGTTGAGCTTGCTGCGTACGAGACGTGTTTGAAGAGTGAGGACCGCCGAGAGGCGCTGTGTGCATTCGCCGAAAAAAGGCAGCCTCGTTTCGTAGGCAGATAGCAATCAGCTTTCAGCCGGAATTCTGTGATTGCTGATTGCTGATTGCTGATTGTTAGCTCGCAGTATGTTCGGGAAGGTCGTCGGCTTCGGGCACGTCATCGAGCCCAGTTCCGCCCTCGAGTGGTATTGCACGGGCCAGCGCGACGTGTTCCAAAGTCTTTGCCAATAGATCACTGTCTTGAACTCTTGGCATATAGACCCGTGTGCCATCCCATAGATCAATCGTGTATAGACCCGTCTTCGACAGCGAGATGCGATTCATCTGAGCCCATCTAAGCCTCCTAAGCTTTGGGATCACCAGGGACACGAGATCTCGATATTCGATTCCATCCCCTCGCAAGCGGACCCCTCGCATGTTGGTTCGGAGCACGGAAGAGATGGAACTGAACAGTAACAAGAGCGCAAAGGTCCGCGGCGTTATCATGCGCCGCGACCCCTTTTCAATCAGCTGTACGTATAGAACAGAATTGGTAGGGCTGTGCTCAGCAACGAACACGATTCCGGCAACTACCAGAGTCAGACCTAGGTAAAGCAACGAGGGTAGGCGTGACCTCCACGGCGGTAGGAACACCCGCGCCGTGGGGCGGTAGGTCATATCGAACCCGGGGGGACGTGAGGGTCTGGCCAAGGTGGGAGAAGCTAGCCTGAGCGGTAGACTTTGGAAATACTCCGGAATAAGCCGGCGGCCTTCGGGCCTAATTATTTGGTTAAATTCTGCCCTGAATTCGCTCCAGCATGTACCGTTTTTGGGGTGAGGCGCCGCCGCTTTATCTCGGGAGTCACCCCGAGGTGACAACCAGGCCATGAGGACCCATTGAGCACCGCAAGTAGTCGAGTTCCCGCTTCGAGCCGAGCCGGTCGGCAAAAGACGGAGCTGATGAGCACTTCGGCAGCCAGAATCGTTCAAATCGCCCTGCGCGACGACGTCAGCCTAGGCGAGTTGGCTCAATTGGCAAGCACCGACCCTGCCTTTGCACTTCGCGTTTTAGCGTTCGTAAACAGCCCGGCCATGGGCATGCGCAGGCGGATTGAGGATGTACGGCAAGCAACCAATCTGCTGGGAGTGCGGGGCATGCGCACGCTGGGACTCAGTCTCATGGTCACTAGTCTTGGTCCAGCGGGCGCTGAATCGGAAATGCTGTTAGCTAATTGTCTGCGCCGCGCGATCATCACGCGTGAGCTGGCGCTGCTCACCAAGTGCAAGGATCCCGACCCCTATTTCACGACCGGTTTATTGTTGGACGCAGGATTGCTTGCCAGCGCCAAAAAAGACATGGAACGCGCCGCGTACATCGCCAGCGCACCGGCGATGTATCGGGTTGTACACGAGAGGGTAGCTGGGTTCGTTCCACACCCTGAACTGGGCGCTGAAATAGCAGGGAACTACGGGCTTGGTCCAGAGATGGTTGAAGCGCTGGCGCACCATCATGACGTCGCCCCGCCCCAAGAACCGTTGTCTCGGGTCGCATGGGTGGCGGAACGTTGCGCGGCCGTATTCGAGGGTGGCGACATAGTTCATCATCGGCAGGTGGCTAAAGAAGCCGCCGATATTCTGGCTATCTCGACCGAGCAATTGGATGCTCTAACAGCGCGGGTGCCTGCGATGGTTACCGAGCTGGCCAGCGCCCTCGACCGAACCGTAGGAGATCAATTCGAGGTTGATGACCTGCAAGCGCGGGCCCATGATCGACTCGTTGCGCTCAACGAGCACTATGAAGGGCTCGTTCACACTCTCGAGGATCTACTAGAAAAGAAGGAAGCTTTACAACAAGAGTTGCGTGCCGCGAACGAACGGCTGGAGCGATTGGCGTCCACGGACGAGCTTACCCAGGTAGCAAATCGCCGGGCGATTGACGAGGCCCTGCGCCGCGATTTAGCTCGCGCCGATCGGGATGCCAAACCGTTAAGTGTGATACTGATCGACGTGGATCACTTCAAATCCGTCAATGACACCTGGGGCCATGCAACTGGGGACGCCGTGCTTTCGGCGCTGGGTCGATTGCTCAAACAAATGTTACGCGCCAGCGACGTCGCAGGCCGCTGGGGAGGCGAAGAGTTCCTGTGCATTTTGCCCAACACGGATTCCTCGGGTGCCCAGGTAGTCGCCGAGCGGCTCCGAACGACTCTCCCGCTGAACACTGTCGCTGGACCGCGGGGCCCGGTGCAAGTCACGGCGAGCTTCGGCATTGCGACCGTAAGAGGTCCGGGGTGTCGCAATGCGAGCGAAGGCATCATGCGACGTGCTGACTCAGCTCTGTATCTAGCGAAGGACCAAGGGCGCGATC
>Ga0302321_100005902_pt1 | contig 10743 bp, 10 predicted proteins | sample Fen_T0_1_FD_202505 | JGI IMG/M metagenome (GOLD analysis project Ga0302321, IMG submission 202505) | Peat permafrost microbial communities from Stordalen Mire near Abisko, Sweden - Fen_T0_1 | ecosystem: Environmental > Terrestrial > Soil > Wetlands > Permafrost | place: Sweden: Abisko...
CGGTGCGCCTTCCCGAACGCGAGCCGGTCCTGCCAGCCCATCCCGCGCCGGGCGGCGCACCAGTCCACGTAGTCGAGCCCGGTGTACTTGCAGAGGAAGTAGCCGCCCACCAGCAGGTAGACGGCCTGCCCGAGCACCGGGACGAAGAGGCTCAGGAAGAAGAGCGGGACGAGCCACAGCAGCTTCAGGAAGAAGCGAGCCAGGGCGTAGCGCATCCCCGCTCCGACATCGGAGACGAGAAAGCGGACCGAGAAGGGCCGGGGCGCCCAGGTGCCGAGGATCCCCTCCACCTTCTCCGAGAAGAGGTCGTTCACCGGCAGCGTGAGGAGCGTGAACAGGGTCACGGAGGAGATGGCGATGAGGCCCGCAGCGGCCAGGAAGACGACCACTGCCGTCAGCCGCCAGAGCGCGTGGGTGACGCCGCCCCAGGCGCCCAGGGCGGGCTCGGACCAGATCAGGCTGACCACCTGGTCGGAGAGCGTCCAGCAGAGGAGCCACGATCCGACGACGAGGAAGAATGCGAGGACACCGGGCGCGAGCCAGTACCGGGCCAGCCGGTGCCGGCCGCCGTAGGCCAGCCGCAGGCCCTGGAGCAGGCAACGGAGCCCGCCCAGGAACCCCAGCCCAGGAGCTGCCGCCGGGGCGGCCCCGTCGACGGCTGCAGTCTCTCCAGGCATCGCGCCATCCTCCTCGGCGTCCGAAGGGCCGCCATCGGCCGCTGGAGCGTCGCACGGGCGTGAAGCTCGGGCAACGGCCTGGAGGAGCAAGGACCGGGCCCGTCCCGCCCAGTGCACCGTCAGTCCGGTTCAGTAGGCTGCGGGCCGATGGCAGAGAAGCCCGACACCTCCACGGGGATCGTCCTTCCCACCACCCCGGAAGAGAAGGCGGCCCTCTTCGCCGGCCTCTTCCGAGGACGGCTGGACGTCTATCCGCGCCGCTGGGAGAACGCGCGAACCGGCAAGTCTGGCTACGCTCCGCACTGCGCGAACGAGTGGAGCCGCGCGCTCTGTCAAAAGCCGAAGGTGAGGTGTGGAGCGTGTGCCAGCAGGGCGTTCGTGCCGGTCACGGCTGGCGTGCTGTACCAGCATCTGCGAGGCGAGCTCGTGGCTGGCGCGTACCCCCTCGTCGACGGCGACCGCTGCCACTTCGTCGCGGTCGACTTCGACGGCCCCGGGTGGCAGGGCGACGTCGCCGCCTACGCGTGCACCGCCCGCGAGGTCGGGTTGCCGGTCGCGATCGAGCGCTCCCGCTCCGGCGAAGGAGCGCACGCCTGGTGCTTCTTCCAGACCGCCGTCTCGGCTCGCGCCGCGAGGCAGCTCGCGTCGTACGTCCTCACGGAGGCCATGTCCAGGCGCCCGGAGCTGGGGATGAAGTCCTATGACCGCATCTTCCCGAGCCAGGACGCGGTGCCGCGCGGCGGCTTCGGCAACCTCATCGCCCTGCCGCTCCAGTGGGAGGCGCGGCAGCACGGGAACTCGGTCTTCGTGGACGACGGGCTGGTGCCGTTTCCGGACCAGTGGGAGTTCCTGGCCACCCTCCAGCGAATCACCTCGGCGACCCTGGAGCTCGTCGTCGGCGAGGCGCCTCGGCGAGGGCGCGTGCTCGGCGTTCCCCTGGTCCGCGAGTGCCTGCCCCTGCGGGCGGGTGAGGACCGAGCTATGCAGTGTCCGGCGCCGCGTACATCTCCCTGAGCCTCTCCACCCGCCTACGAGCCAGGCGCCGAGGCCGAACTGCGCGCCATGGGGCGCGCCACCGCCACCGAGGCGCAGCGGCGGACGGAGCAGGCCTTCGGGGGTGCCGATCCGTCCGTCCCGAACCCGGCCGGTCGGCCGACGCGGGTCCTCCGGAAGCGGTCGAGGCGGTGGTGAACCGGACGGGGTAAAAGGGACTTCGCCATGACCTCCCCCCCGACCCAGCTCACCCCGCGCTTCGACGCGGCGATGCAGTACGCGCTCGAGATCCACCGCCGGCAGGAGCGGAAGGGCTCGCGCGTGCCCTACGCCACGCACCTGCTCGGCACGGCCGCCATCGTCCTGCACTACGGCGGGTCGGAGGACCAGGCCATCGCGGCCCTCCTTCACGACGCGGCGGAGGACCAGGGCGGCAAGTGGCGCCTCGACGACATCCGCACCCGCTTCGGCGACGCCGTGGCGCGCATCGTCGACGCATGCACCGACACCCTCGAGGATCCGAAGCCGCCCTGGGACCCGCGCAAGAGGGCGTACCTCGCGCGGATCGCGACGGAGCCGGAGGAGGCCCGGTTCGTCTCCGCGGCTGACAAGGTCGACAACGCCCGCGCCATCGTGGCCGACCTGCGGCTCCACGGGAGGGCGCTGTGGGATCGGTTCACAGGGGGCACGCGGTCGCTCTGGTACTACGCCGCGCTGGTGGAGGCGTTCCGCGCGGCGGGAGGTGGGCCGCTGGTGGAGGAGCTGGCGAGGACCGTGGAAGAGATGAAGCGGCTCGCGGGCTGCTAGCAGACGTGGCCGCGTCGAACTTTCATCCCCGGAGCGTACGGCGGCCACGGACAAGAGCGCCACGGCGTGGAGCCGGAAGCGTGCAGGACACCGTTCGGGCGTGGACAAGGGAAGGCGCCGACGACAAGGTAAGGGCGCGTGATCTCCCACCCCGAGAAGGTGCTCTTCCCCGACTCCGGCATCACCAAGGGTGAGCTGTGCGCGTACTACGAGGCGGTGGCGCCCTCGATGATCCCCCACCTTCGCGGGCGCCCGGTCACCATGGAGCGGTTCCCTGCCGGGATAGAGAAAAAGGGCTTCATCCAGAAGGACGTGTCGAAGGGGTTCCCGAGCTGGCTCGAGCGCGTCGAGGTCGAGAAGCGCAGCGGCGAGGCGGGCGAGTCCGTGCATTACCCGCTGGTCGGCGACGCGCGATCGCTGGTGTGGCTCGCCAACCAGAACTCGATCACGCCCCACGTCTGGATCTCGCGGGTGCCAGCGCTCGATCGACCGGACCTGTGCGTGTTCGATCTCGATCCCTCGACGGAGGAGCCGCAGGCGCTGCGCACGGCTGCGCTGGCGGTGCGCGAGCTGCTCGATGAGCTCGGGCTGCCGTCCTGGGTGAAGACCTCGGGCTCGAAGGGGTTCCACATCTTGATCCCTCTCGACGCCGAGGCCGAGGCCGAGAGCATACGGCGCTTCGCGCTGGGGGCAGGCGCGGTGCTGGTCAAGCGGCACCCGGACCTCCTGACGCAGGAGTTCATCAAGGCGGACCGTGGCGACCGCATCTTCGTCGACACCGGGCGCAACGTGCCGGGCGCGACCTTCGCGGCGGCGTACGCGGTACGTGCCAGGCCGGGCGCGCCGGTCTCGGCCCCGTGCACCTGGGCCGAGGTCGAGGGAGGCACCGTCGGCCCACGGACGTTCACGCTGCGGACGATGGCGGCGCGCCTCGGTGAGGTGGGCGAGCTCTGGTCGGATCTGGCCGAGCGGCGGTGCGCGCTGGGCGACGCCTCGGCGAAGCTCGGAGCGATGCTGAGCGACGCGGAGTGGAACGAGTCGCTCGCCGCCTCGACGCGGCGGCCCGCATCGCGCAGGGCACCACGCAGATAGGTCCGGGAGGGGCAGGGGTCTTTCTACCGGAGATCCAGCCTCGAGTCCCGTCCGCCCGGCGTCGATCTCGCGCGGCGTGCAGGGGCTGGGCTCGGGTGATCTCGGCCGCGAGCGTCCGGCCTTCGCCGAACACGATCCCGAGGGCGAGACCGTCGGCAGCCTCTCCAACGAGCGGACGTTCCGCGAGGACGTGAGCGACCCGGCGACGATCGAGGCGGTCCTGTGCGGCTTGTGCGAGCGGGTCTGCTGGCGCGCGCGCAAGCGCCACGTGAAGGCGCGCACGGTCACCCTCAAGCTGCGCTACGCGGCTTCGCCACGGTGTCGCTGGCGACCGGGCGCGGTCGGCGCAACGAGGCCGGAGACGAATAGCCTCGCGTGCGCGCCTGGCGCAGCTTCAGCGAAGTCGCCTGATGTCGCGCGCGACCTCCGAGAGGTCGTCGGCGAGCTGATGGTCCCGGCCCTCCAGGCGACGGATGCGCGCGCCGGGGAGCGCCTTCGCGAGCATCCCGAGGTGCGAGATCGGGACGATGTCGTCCCGGGTGCCCTGATACAGAAAGACGGGTGTGGCGTCGTCGAGGGCGAGCTCCATGGTCGGACGCAACGCCTCGCTCGGCCAGCCCTCCTCTCCGATGAAGGGGGTCGCGATCAGGAAGACGCCCGCGACGCGGCGATCCCGCTCGCGACCGCCGAGGTGGTCGAGGAGGACCGCCGCGCCGACGGAGTGGCCGACCAGGATCACGCCGTCGCCCAGCCGGTCGAGCTCAAGGGCGATGGCCTGGTTCCAGCTCGCGGGGTCGGGGCTGGCCTCGTCCGGCATGCGCGGGTAGCGGACCGTGTACCCGGGACCGAGGGCCTCCCTCAGGCTGGCCACGAGCCTCTTGTCCCAGGCGTCATGGGTGTTCGCGCCTCCACCTTGCACGAACAGCACCCGTCTCGGGCGGGCATCCCCGTGGCCGCTCCGCTTCCCTGGGCCGATGCGCTGCCGCGCGCGTCGTCGTCCCTTCGTCGTGGGCAAGAGGCACCTCGGGTGAGCAGCTCCGGTGAGGACATCCTGCTGCTCCGGCCCACGCCGAGCTTGTTCCTCGCGCCAGAAGCCCCGGCCGGGATCCCGCTTCGCCGCGACCCCTTCGCGCTTGCGGTTCTCGCGGGCTAAGGCCACCCTCCTGCCTCATGGAACTCACCATCAGGAGCCTGGCGACGCGTGGCGTGGGGTTCGGCACGAGCGGCGTGCGCGCCACCGTCGACGCCCTGACCGACGACGTCTGCTACGCCTACGCGGCCGCCTTCCTGCAGGTGCTCGGCCGGCGCGGGCCGGTGCGGCGGGTGGCCATCGGCCACGACCTGCGCCCGAGCAGCCCGCGCATCACGGCGGCATGCGTGGCGGCGTGCCGCGATGCCGGGGCGGAAGTGGTCCACTGCGGCGCGCTGCCCACCCCGGCGCTGGCCCACCACGCCATGGGGCTGGGGGTGCCGGCGATCGTGGTCACCGGCAGCCACATCCCGTTCGACCGGAACGGCATCAAGTTCTACACGCCGTGGGGCGAGATCCTGAAGGAGGACGAGGCGGCCATCACCGCGGCGACGGTGAACCTCCCCGACGGCGCCTTCGCGGGCGGCCGCCTGGTCGCGCCGGCGCCGCTCCCTCCCGTGGACGCCTCGGCGCTGGCCGGCTACGTCCGTCGCTACGTCGGCTTCGTGCCGGCGGGCATCCTGCGCGGGCGGCGGATCGGCCTCTACGAGCACTCGAGCGTGGCGCGCGACGTGCTGAAGGAGATCCTCGCCGCCCTGGGCGCCGAGGTCGTCCCGCTCGGCCGCACCGACGTCTTCGTCCCGGTGGACACCGAGGCGGTGAGCGACGAGGACGAGCAGAAGGCGCGGGCGTGGGTGGCCGAGCACCGCCTCGACGCCCTCGTCTCCACGGATGGTGACGGTGACCGCCCGCTCGTCGCCGACGAGCGCGGCGAGTTCCTCCGCGGCGATCTGGTCGGCCTCCTCTGCGCCCGCTTCCTCGGGGTCCGCACCCTGGTGACGCCGGTGAGCAGCAACACCGCGGTCGAGCGCTGCGGCGCCTTCCCGAAGGTGGTCCGCACCCGGATCGGCTCGCCCTACGTCATCGCCGGGATGTCCGCGCCGGGCGCCGAGGCGCCGGTGGGAGGCTACGAGGCGAACGGCGGCTTCCTGCTCGGGAGCGACGTCGCCCGCGGCGGCGCCCACCTGGCTGCGCTGCCGACCCGCGACGCGGCCCTGCCCATCGTGGCGCTGCTCGGCGCCGCCGCCGAGCGCGGCCAGCCGCTCTCGGCGCTCCGCGCCGACGTCCCGCCCCGCTTCACCTCGAGCGATCGCATCGCCGCCTTCGAGACGGCGCGGAGCCAGCGGCTCGTCTCGCGCCTCGCCGCGGACGCGGCCGCGCTGCGCGGGTTCTTCGCGCCCCTGGGTGCGCCGGCGAGCGTGGACCAGACCGACGGCCTCCGGGTGACGCTGGCGAGCGGCGAGATCGTCCACCTGCGCCCGTCCGGCAACGCCCCCGAGCTCCGCTGCTACGCGGAGGCGGACTCGCCGGCGCGCGCCCGCGAGCTGGCGGCGTGGGGGCTGAAGGCCGCCCGGGCCGGCGCGGAGTAGAGTGCCCGCACCTCCACGCAGCACCCCGGCCTCACGACGTGGTAAACGGAGCCGCGACCATGCGCGTCTCCTCCCTCACGGCCCCGATCCATCGCGCGTGGTGCCCACGCTGCCGGCGGGCGCTGCGGGCGTGCTGGTGCCGCCACCTCACCCCGGTGGAGAGCGCCACGCGGGCGTGCATCCTCCAGCACCCCCGCGAGCGCTGGAAGGCCATCGGCACCGCCCGGATGGCCCACCTCTCGCTGCCCAACTCCGAGCTGCACGTGGGGGTGTCCTTCGAGGAGCACCCGCGCGTGCGCGAGCTGGCCGCCGCGCCGGGCACCGCGCTGCTCTTCCCAGGGGAGGGCGCCATCGAGCCGGCGACGCTGCGCGGCCGGGCGCCGAGCGCGGTCATCGTGGTGGACGGCACCTGGCCGCAGGCGCGCAAGCTCATCAAGCAGAACCCGTTCCTGCTGGCGCTCCCCCGCATCGGCCTCGCGCCGGAGCGGCCCTCGAACTACCGCATCCGCGCCGAGCCGTCGGCGGAGTGCGTCTCCACCATCGAGGCGGTCGTTCACCTCCTGGGCACGCTGGAGGGCGCGCCGGAGCGGTTCCTCCCCATCCTCCAGGCGTTCGACCGGATGGTGGACCTCCAGCTCGCGGAGAAGACGCGCCGGACCGGTCCGCCGCGCCGGCTCGCGCGCAAGGGGCCCCGGCGGCCGCGGGTGGACCTCACGCTGGAGGCGCTCCGCCCCCGGCCCGACGAGGTGGTCGCCCTCGTCGCGGAGGCGAACGCCTGGCCCGTCGCCGACGCGGTGGGCAGCCCCGAGCTGGTGCACCTCGTGGCGGAGCGGCTCGGCACCGGCGAGCGGTTCGCGACCGTGATGGCGCCGCGCCTTCCGCTCGGCCCGAAGGTCGCCCTTCACCTGGAGCTGCCCGCTGACCGGTTCACCTCGGGCGAGCCGGTGGCGGAGGCGCTGGCCCGGTTCGCCGCCTTCCTCCGCCCGGCCGACCGCCTCTGCGCGTGGGGCCCCTACGCCATCGATCTCCTGCGCGCCGAGGGCGCCGCGCTGCGCGACTTCGTGGACCTGCGGCCCGTCTGCACCCGCCGCTTGGGCCGGCGTCCGGGGGGCGTCGAGCAGGCGGTGCGGCTGCTGCTCGGGCCCGAGCTGCCGCCGCCCGCCGCGGAGGGACGCGCCGGCCGGCGTCTCGCCAGCCTCCTCGCGCTCCTGCGGCGGCTGCTCGACGAGGCGCGGTGACCCGGTCGACGGCGCCTGGTCTCATGGGGTGGCCTCGGCGGCCCTGCCGGACCTACGCGCCGGTGGGAGTGGTCCGCGCAGGTCCGACCGATAGGCGCATCACCGTGTCGCGCTCCCGCGTCTCGACCACCTCGAACCCCCGTGCCGCATACATCGACCGCGCGCCGCGGAAGTGGCCGGGGTCGTTCGCGTCGGGCTGGTTGTGCGGATACCCTTCGACGCACGAGGCGCCGCGCCCGGCGGCGTCGGCGATCACGCGATCGAGCAGCGCCGAGGCGATGCCGTGCCGTCGAAAAGGCGGAGCGATGACGAAGCACGAGACGCCGATGACCGAGGTTGGTTCGGGGCCACCGGGGTCCACCGACCGGTAGAGGCCGTACTCCGAGCGCCACGAGGCGTTGACCCAGCCGGCGGGTCGACCGTCGACGAACGCGAGATAACCGGTGGTTGCGTTGCACCGAAGCCGCTGAGCCATGGCCGCCCGGGTCGCGCGCCAGGGGCGCTCGGGCTCCTCGGGCGTCGATGGGGCGTGAGGCTCGAGGCAATAGCACGAGGCCCAGATGGGGTTGCCGGCGAAGGCCTCGCGGTCGAAGAAGCCGAGCCACTCATCGACCCGCTCCGGGGTCACGGGATGGATCGAGACCTCGCCGATCGCCACGAGTCGCTCCGTGCTCCCGACGAGCCGCTCGGTGGCCTCGCCATAGTTGCGGGCGTAGTCACGGAGCGCCTGCTCGGGGTACGACCAGGTGTGGCTGGAATGGGCATGGAGCACGAACGCGTCCGAGACGGCGTCCGCGTCGCCCGCCTCGATCATCGCCTCACAGCCGAAGCACTTGATTCTCAAGGTGGCCCCCTTGCCCGCGCGTGGCCCCGCGTTCATCTCGCGTACGGTCGTGGCTCGGGGTGCTGCAGCGTTCCGCGCCGCCGGCACAGGCTCGACGCCCTCGCCCAGGTCCCGCAGGCGGCTCGCACCGTTCAGGATCGGCGCCTTCATCCGTCCCTCGCCACGAGAGAGAGCGCTACCCCCAGCTCAGGCCTGCACCATATACCTCCCCCGAGTCGAGGAGCAGGCTCACGCGTGACCGCCTGGGCCGTCCGCCACGCCCAGCTCCCGCGGGTGGCCGGCTATCCGCCGGTGACCGGCGGCGGCGGCCTGGTGGCCGGGTCGAGGGTGTAGAGCTTCCAGCCCACCGCGAGGAACCAGGAGGCGAACATGACCTGGGAAGCTGCCGAGAGCGCGGCGCCGATCGCCCACGGATACGACCCGACGAGGTCGAAGAGCGAGGTCGCCAGGCCGAGGTTCGCGACCTTCCGTCCATGAGGGCCGTCACGCATCGCCAGGCTCAGGACCAGCGTGGCGACCGCGAGGATGATGCCGGCGGCGTGGAGTCCTCCGTAGCAGACGGCGACGATGAGCTTGGCGACGGCAGGATCGTCCACGTGGATGTCGTAGACGTCATAGACGAGCCGCCCGTGAACGATGGCCACCAGGAAGAGCACCGGAAGCGCCATGGCGAAGAGCCCGGCGCCCGCCGCAGCCCTGGTCCTGTCGGTGCTGGCGAGGCTCTCGTGAAGGGCGATGAGGCCCGGGACCAGGAACATCGCCGCGATGAACAGGACCTCGTTGACGAGCGCCAGCGGCAGCCTCGCCGATGCCATCCACGCCAGGATCTGCTCCCCCGTCGATGGTGGGGGACCCACCACCAGGTCGAGGAAGGCCTTCACCAGGAACAGGACGCCGCTGATGAGGAGTGAGGTTCCCCCCACCCTGTAGAGCCGCTTCTTCTCGCGAGCCGTGTCGAGCATCCTGAACTCCGTGGGCACCGCGCGCCGCAGCGCCCAGCGCCGCGTGAACGCCTCGGTCGGCGGTATGACATGGGTGCCAGCGCCAGGGCTACCGATGAGGGGCAGGCGTGGACCAATTCGCGTTTCTACAAGACCGACCATTCCGCACCGTGCGAATGCTCGAACCACTGTTCTGGCGAGGCGTTCCGCTGACGGCTCCGGCCCGGTGCTGGTGCGACGAGGGAGGATGAGTGGACCGACGCAGCTTTCGCCACGGAGACCTGACGCTGTCCTACCTCGACGCGGGCGGGCAGGGGCCGGCCGTGGTCGCGCTGCCCGCCCACTGGATGGAGGCGCGGACCTATGCCCCCCTCGCCGCCGCGCTCGCGCCCGACTGGCGCGTCGTGGCGCTCGACCAGCGGGGCCACGGGTTCTCCGATCGCGCCACCCGGTATGACCGGGAGGACTACCTCGGCGACGCGCTCGCGCTGTGCGACCACCTCGGCCTGCGTGCCCCCGTCCTCCTCGGCAGCTCGCTGGGCGGAGTGAACGCCTACCAGCTCGCCGCGCGACACCCGGACCGGGTGCGGGGGCTGGTGGTCGAGGACATCGGCGCAGTCCTGGCCGACGACCAGTCGTTCGTCCTCGCCTGGGCCGGCCTCTTCCCCACGCGCGGGGCGCTGGCGGAGCGCGTCGGTCCCCGGCTCGCCCCCTACCTCGCCGAGGCCTTCCGCGAGACGCGCGACGGCTGGCGGCTCGCCTTCGAGCCGGCCGACATGGTCGCGTCGCAGCGCGCGTTGAATGGCGACCACTGGGCGGACTGGCTGGCGAGTCGGTGCCCGGCGCTCCTCGTCCGTGGCGGCGCGAGCCGGCTCACGACCGCCGAGCACCTGGCCGAGATGGCGGCGCGTCGACCGGGCACCCGCCTCCTGACGCTCGACGCCGGGCACGTGGTCCACGCCGATGCTCCCGGCCCGTTCGCCGAGGCGGTCCGCGGCTTCCTGCGAGAGCTGGACGCGTCGAAGAACGCCTCACCCGGTCGCGCGTGAACGTCTCACCTGCCTCAGGCTCCGTCCGTCTCGCTCCAGGAGGACTTCCGATGTGGACCCGCTCGTACTCGAAGGTCGTGAACGACGTCAGCCTGGCTCGGCTCTGGGAGGTCTGGAGCGACGTGGACCGCTGGACGGAGTGGCAAGACGACATCGACAGCGCGCGCCTGGAGGGCCCGTTCGAGGACGGGAGCATCATTCACTTCAAGCCGAAGGGCGGACCAGCGCTGAAGCTCGGGCTGCAGGACGTCCGGGCAGGGTCGGCCTTCACCGACGTGACCCACTTCCCGCTCGCGCGCATGTACGACGCGCATGAGCTGGTGGCGCACGACGGCGGCGTGGAGATCCGGGTCCGGATGTGGCTCCAGGGCCCGCTCGCCTTCCTCTGGCGACGGCTCGTGGCGCAGAAGGTGGCGGACGGGCTCCCCGAGCAGACCGCACGGCTCGTCGAACGCGCTCGCCGCGGCTGAGAATCAGCCCCAG
>Ga0302321_100005903_pt1 | contig 10742 bp, 16 predicted proteins | sample Fen_T0_1_FD_202505 | JGI IMG/M metagenome (GOLD analysis project Ga0302321, IMG submission 202505) | Peat permafrost microbial communities from Stordalen Mire near Abisko, Sweden - Fen_T0_1 | ecosystem: Environmental > Terrestrial > Soil > Wetlands > Permafrost | place: Sweden: Abisko...
AAGCACGGAACCTTTTAACGATCTCGGAGGCCATTTAACATGTCGCTGAACACAGTCAATTACGGCAATCAGATCATCTCCTACGACTACAAGCAGAACGCAAGCTCTTCATTGTTCAATCGGATCATGTCGAGTCTGATTCCTCACGGAATCTACGCCGGAGGGCTACTCACTCGATTGGACAATGTTCAGATCAATGTTGCGAAGTTGACCGCTTTCATTCGCTCCAATGCTTCTGACGCCGATCAGATCTCCGTTCGAGCTGAATCTCAAGAAGACCAGATCCTGAATCTCTCCTTCGGGGTATCTGACCCCCTCCACGTGAAGGACACGCTTCCGTACATTGTTCTTCGGTACGGATGGAATGAACAGGAAAACAACTTCGTCGATTTTCGTGCTGTTGCTTTCTCAACTGACCCTGCGGCGAGCAAGGCGGCGAATCAAGACAATGAACTCTGGCCTGATGACCTGATCGTCGGGAAGGTGCTTCTTGTCTTGGATGGTCTTACTGGAAAATATTTCATCGACCCCACAAATCCGTTTGACCTCACTCGTCGGGCAGATGTCTTTCTTCCCGATTCTCAGGCAGCATTCACCGAACTGAAAGTCATGTCCGCTGAAGGACAGCCGAAGAAAGTCGCAGTCAGCGGTGGTTCGATCAATACTTCGAAAGGAAGGAAGCTCGTTACAGGCGGGAACTACCCAACGTCTTCTTTCATCTCAGACACCACCACGTTTGGTCGATTTGATATCGTGTACGTCGATGAGAACGGCATCATTCAGATCGAAGAAGGAAGCCCTTCGGCATCGCCTGTTGCACCTCTGTACAAAAATAGAAAAGTCATTGCTCAGATTGAACGCGGCGCAAGTCGCACGTCCATCATCGGACCAGAGATTCGGACAGTCAATGTCACACGTCAGGGTTCGATCTCTGCGGCAGACTACCCGATCGCAGATGTTGGTGGATACTATGTCACCAAGACAATCGAAGCCGCTCTTCAGCAAGTCTATGCACATCTCGTTTCTCTTCTCGACGGAACAGGTACTGCAATTGCAGCAGGATTGGTGAAAGACTTCTCCATTGACTGGGGTACAGGCGCAAACCAAGTTTCTGCGGGAGACATGCCGATTCTAGACACGGCAGGATTGATCACCGCAACCGACGTCGAAAATGCATTCGCGGAACTCGCTGGTGCAGGGAGAACGACTCAGTCCTTGAAGAGTATCTATGATGCATTGCAAACAGATATCTCGAACTTGGTCACAACAAATTCAAACTTGAGCACGCACATTGCGAAAGATCTTGGCGTGGGAGATTCGGTTCACGGAATCACTGTCGTAGACGTGATCACTTGATCTTGGAGGAAACATGATCGCAAACAAGGCACTTCTTGCTCAAGTCGGAGCAATGCCAACTCTAAAGAACAAAATTATCAATGGCGATTTCCAGTTGTGGCAGAGAGGTGTCAACGTAACGGTTTCGACGGGACAGCTTGTCTATCAGGCTGACAGATGGAGAGCACGTTGTGAAGGAACAGGTGCTTCGTCCATCTACACTCAACAACCCTTTACTCTTGGACAAACTCTTGTTCCAGGTGAACCCAAGTTCTTCGCTCAGATGGCCGTATCGAGTGGTGGCGATGCCACGAACGGTCGGGTCTCTTTGGATCATCCGATCGAAGATGTTCGAACTGCAAGTGGAAAGAAAGTCACGGTTTCATTCTATGCAAGAATAGCTTCTGGTTCCGCCTCAGTGGCTGTGGAGTTGACCCAAGCGATGGGAACTGGTGGCTCGCCGTCTGCTGACGTGAACACCTTTCTTGGGAAGATCACGCTCTCAACTTTTTTCACTCGATTCTCTTTCACGGTAACGGTTCCGTCTTTGGCAGGAAAGACTCTTGGGACGAATGACAACCATGCTCTCTTCCTCAATCTTTGGATGTCAGCCGGAACTGCTTTCAGTGCAAGAACAGGAACTCTTGGGATTCAAGTTGGAGCTTTTCAATTCGCAGACGTCCAGCTTGAGTTGGGAGATACCGCGACAGAGTTTGATCGAAGACCCTTGGGGTTTGAAGAGCAACTTTGTCTTAGATACTGCAAACTTCTTGGACCAAACCCGGCACAGACATCATCTGGGATTGGATTTGGAATGGCTTCGAGCACTGTGTTATGTGCTATAGAAATACCTTTGACTGTTTCAATGAGAGCTGCGCCTTCAATCAGTCAGCTTTTTGGAAACTGGGGTGTTTCAGATACTTTGGCTTTCACGGCAGCTTCTGCTGCACTTTCTATTCAAGGTCTCGTATCTTCACCTAGAAAAGTTACGGTTTCGGTGACTACTGCAGGAAGTCTCACACAATATCGAACATACAGATTAGAAACAAATTCTGCAAGTGCATCGATTCTTTACTTGGACGCAGACTTCTAAGAGAGGTTCAACGATGAACACAGTGATTGAGAGAATCGATGCCGAATGGAACCAGGATCTCACTTTTCCCGGTACGATAGCATACGAGAAAGACTCCACCTCCACGAACTCTTTTGGAATCCAGGTGGAAGAAAGTGTTGCCTACGTGACTTTCCGTGGTACCTACACTTTCCAAACAATACTCGAAGATCTTTGGTTGTGGCCCTTGATCCGTGATGGTGTGTTCCGTTTTCATCCAGGATTCTATCTGGCATATGTTTCCCTCCGAGATCAGCTTCTTCCGATTCTGAACAAGCTGAAGATCAAGAGCATTGTTCTCAATGGACACTCTCTTGGGGCAGCCATTGCGTGTATCTGCGGACATGATCTTCTTATGCTTGGCTTCTCCGTCTCGGAGATCAATCTCCTCGCTTGTCCTCGCTTCGGAAACAAAGCTGTCGTTAGATTCCTTTCGGATACAACCAAAGTCAATTGCTTCATCAACGGAAATGATGCTATCTGGTATGTCTCTCCGTTCCTTTCTCGGCCAAAGTACCAAAGAATTGGAAAACCAATCTGGTGGAAACTGTTTTCTTTCAAAGATCATCTTTTGGGTAGTTCCAAGAAGAACATCGGATACAAAGAAGCTTTTCGGGCTATTTGTCCGTAAGAGAGGAACTTCATGGACAGACATCTTGGTTGGCCCGTAGGCGTTGGTCCTTCTTCCGGTGGAAGTGGCGGAACGACAGCTGTCAATCCGAACAAATTGGTCAACGGATATTTTGAATCAGACATCTCCGGATGGAATGTCTATGCAGATGCTGCGAGTTCTTCTCCGGTAGACGGAACAGGTGGTGCTCCTACTCTTACTCTGAGTCGTGTCTTGGTCACCCCATTGGCAGGAGTTGCTTCTTTGGGTTTGGTGAAAGCCGGATCCAACATTCAGGGACAAGGCGTCTCTACCGACTTCAGCATTGATCTCGCAGAAACTATCGACACTTTCCAGATTGCTTTCAAATACTCTACTCCGGTCGGGTACGTAGACGACGACATCAAAGTCTTCCTTTATGACATCACCAACGCCAACTTGATTCCGATCTCGACAAACAGTGTCCCCGCATCAGGTGGAAAGCCTGCATATTTCCAAGCTGTCTTCTCTCCCTCCTCTTCCAAAAACTACAGATTGATTTTCCACATCGCGAGCACTTCAGCATCAAGCTGGACAGTCCTGTTCGATACGATTGAAGTCAACACAAGATTGGTTTCGGTGGCAGGTGCTATCGGGAAGGTTCCTGATTACATCCCTACTGGCACAGGCTTTGGAACTATTACTAGCACATTTACAGACCTTTCCAGGATAGGAAATAAGATATATGGTAAAATTAGATTCACTTCTGGAACTACTACTTCTGTAGTGGGAACAATTTCTCTACCTCCCGGAGTTACAACGGGAGTAGATACAAACACCGTTGTTGGTTTTTGGACAAGGTTTATTGCTGGAATAAATGTTAATAAGAAAGGCGTTATTCTAGCTCAACCAGGAGAAGCTTTTCTTCGTTTTGGTGCTGATGAATATGCAGTCAACATTGCTCCTAGTACCTCATTAAACGCAGATGCAGTTAGTAGTTCTGGGGATAAAGTTGAACTTACTCTAGACGGTCTCCCAATCTCTCAGTGGACAACCAATATCAATCTTGCAGGGGATTTCACAGAATATGGATATAATTCAGACATCTCTTCAACGGCTATAGTATCCACTGGCTCCGCATCGGGAAAGGATGGGATAAATATCAGCGCCAATTGGAGTTCTACCGGGACACAATTCCAACGAAGAATTACATTTTCGCGGCAGATCTCTCCAACAGACATCATTGTCGTAGAAACCAATAACGTAAGCAATCCAAATGCTTGGGCTGATGTAAAAATGACATGGCCTCTGATAGCTCAAGCTTCACTTCGATTCGGAATGGACTGGATTCCAGTTTCAGGTGATCCGTTTTCTATAGATGTTTTGTTTCGACCAAATGGACCTAATCCCACGAATGTTACCTACGGAACTGGACCTGGAAGTGCGTGGTCAGTATTGTCATCCTCCAACAAATGGAGAGTCAGGAAAATCTCCAACGGCAATACGGCTGAACAAGCTCCTCTTATTCGTGCAGACTACATTTTTGGAACAACCACAGGAAACGATTATCTCTTCAAAGGTGCAGTCAAAGTGGAGGATACACATAGTGCATTCTCTTCAGTAAATGGCTGGTTCACTGCTCCGATCTCGGGTGTCTACAGATTCACTGGTGCTGTTATATGTGCGGCAATTTCATCTCAGATCTGGTTAAACAAAAACAATGGCAATTTCAGAATTCTCTGTAGTACACCAGGTAGTTCGAGTTGGGTGAATGTTGTTGGTTCGATTAGATTGCTTGCAGGAGAGACCGCAGGACTATTCGCAGGAACCTCTAGTTCATTTGTTGCAAACGGAAATTCCTGGTTCTCAGTTGAAAGGATTGGATCGTGATTCTCTGGCCTCAACTGAATGATCTTCTAAAAAGGAAAAAGAAAATGGAAAAACTGACAATTACTTGGAAGCGTGGAGATCCTTTCTTGTATCTCTGGCTCAATGAAGCAGAGGCAGAAGCTCACGACCCCGCCAAAGCTCTTCTTTCTCTTCCTTGCTACAACATCGTTCGGAATAGGAACTTCACAAATCCTCGAGACGAGAGAGCCCTTCATCTGAAGAAGGAAGTTGTTTCGACGTCTCCTGTAGGAAAAGCAAAAGCATTTCCGTACATGCCTCAACTCTTTCCGCTCGGTCGATGGCTGATCTCTGACATCATGAGACATCCGATCGAAGACGCATATCTTCATCCGTACTTTCTGGTGACAAACGCGAAGCAGAAAGTGAAGGTCTGGGCCACAGATGCAGGTGGTGGATACGACCATGAGACCGACGTCGAAGTTTGGGACACCGCCTACGGAGCCCACGGAAGTTCGAGCCGTACGACCCTGGGTTGTCTTCGGATCGGTGAAGTAAACGACACTGGTCCCAACAGCCCTATTGAAAAATTGGTTGCAAAGATTCAGCCAACCATCTCGAGAAAAGAAACTGTGAATCTTTGGATCACAGAATAGGAAAGGAGAACACAAGATGCGCGAATCCTACAAGAGAAAGTTGATCGCAGCTTTTGAGGCTGTTGATTCACTCGTTGTCAACGACGATGAACTCGATCTGGAAGACGACGCTGAATTGGGTGAAGCTGTTGCACGTCTTCACACAGTTTTGGTTGAGAGACTCGAAGTCGGACCGAGGGACTGAAAATGGCAAACGGGATATCTAAGACCATTCGGAACAAACTTCTCGATCATCTCTTGAAGAAGACAGCTTTTGTTCAGCCAGAACACATCTACATTGGACTCTTCACCACAATGCCAGATGCGGATGGTCTTGGCGGTCAAGAAGTCCTCGGGCTGAATTATGTTCGGGTTCTTGCAGACAACTGGGACGCTGCTGCAGAAGGCTCCGCGGCGAACACAGATACCATTTCCTTTCAGACACCCGGCTTGGATGGATGGGGAACGATCGTTGGCTTTGGGGTTTTTGACACCCTTGCTGCAGGAACTCTTCTGTTCAAAGGATTGCTCGGAGCGGACAAGCTGACGACTCAAGGAGATTCTCTGTATTTCTCTCCTGGCCAAATTGTACTAAATCTCCAATGAAATTTCACACCCTTTTCTCAAGAGTCGCTGCAAAGATTTTGCTGATTTCCGGGCTACTTGTGTATGGTACACGTCGGAGATATTGGCTGTCAGATCGTTCTCGACATTGAGCGAGATCTCAACACCGCAACCCTGAAGAAGATCAAATTCCAAAGACCCGACGGGATCACAGGAGAGTGGGATGCTGTCTTGTTTGACACAACCAAAATGGGTTATGTCACCATAGCAGAAACTGATCTGGACCAACACGGCGTTTGGCAATTCCAGCCATATGCCGAATTCACCAATTGGAAAGGTCACGGGAAAATCATCTCCATATCGGTTGATCCGATTATCGTACTTCCCGTAGGCTGAGGAGACTCGAGATGAGCGTGTTTGAAAGAATTCAGCAAGGTTGGAAGAGATGGACCGTCTATCTCTTCGGAGCACTTTTGGTTGGTTGTGGGATAGTGTTTGTTCTCCGGCTCTCAATGGAGCAAGCAGAGATCTCTCAGAAAGAAGCCGTTGATAGTCTTCAACTCGCAGAATGGTTGTATGCTCGAGGCGTACTGGAAGAGACTCTCTTCTCCGCCAAACAGAACGCCAAGACCATCGCTTCTCAGATCCGTGAGGACGCGTTGGCTCACTTGTCATCAGAGCAGATCAAGCAGTCACTCGTGAAAATGGATGCCGTTGGCAACCCGCTGACAAACATTGCCGCGAAGCATACTGCGAATGTCTACTTCCGCGTTGAGAATGACAATAACGATCTTTGGGTAGGGACAGTCGACGGTATTGTTGCTGACAGTTCACTCAACTGTGCGTCAGGTGGACAATCACGGAATTTTGAGAAAGAGATTCTTCTTCATGCGAACCGAATTCTTGCTCGAGCAGCCATAGAAGCGATCCTCAACAAATCAGACAAGCTGATCTACTGGCAGTTTCTTCCTGGGGCATCACCTCCGAAAAATGAAATGTCTTGGGAAGCTCTTCAGGAAGATTTTTACAAGAATGGTCTGAAAGCGTTTGAACCATTAGAGTTTCTGAATCCGGTCTACATTGATTCTTCTACAGACCTGTCGGGCAAGCCTATTGTGAACATCGTTGGCTACCGTACTGATGCGAAGCAAATCATTGTGACACAAGGATTCAATTTTCTGGACCAAATCTATGCCAATCCGGTTCATCGATCCAATTTCACAAAGTTCGAAGATGAGAAAGAAAAAATCAACAAATTGTTTGCACAACAACTTTCCACCTCTTGGATTTTGATGGCAATTGTAGTTATCTTCCTTGCCGTCTTTTATCTTCTCGGAGCCTCGCTGCTGAACGATGAAGTTCGCAACGTAGACCGCTTGAGGAAAATCTATGACGACAAGGAGGAGCCCGATGACACCAGAGCAGATAAAGGAGCTTCTCAATAGCATTCCGACATTTGTGATCGCCCTGGTTGGTTCTGCCATTTGGGATGCTGCGCACACCTTCGGAAAGCAAGTGACGATCGAAAGGTTTTCGACGCATATTGCGAGAGTCTTGATTGGATCTGTAATTGGGTGGGTGGTCGTGTTCTTTGGAGCAGGACTTCTCTTTCCCGTGATGGACTGGAAGATGCAGTATTTCTTCGGGTTCATCTTTGGCATGCTTGGTTTCCGGATCGCAAGAGTTTTGACAGAGACTTCCTTTGGCTTGTCTTTTTTCACAACAATGTCTGATCTGGCAAAGCGAGTAGACGAATTGAAGAAAGAAGATCTTGAACAACTTCAGGATCGAAGAAAAGAACAAGAGAACTCTACGGAGTTCAAAAGGAGAGAAAACGATGACTGAGCTCATCAAGTATTTGATCTTCATCGGAGCCTCCATGCTTATGGGGCTGACGATGTGGCTGGTTCCGGATGTGGCAGAGACTTGCTCCATCTTCTACGTTTCCATTCTTTCGACCTTTCTGGGTCTGGACATCGCGAACACTCTCAAGCACACCAACGGTTTGCCTGAAGGGCAGTTCAAAGGTCTCAAGGCTTCGAGATACATCACCTCTTCGATCTTTCTCTTGATCTTGTTCATCTACGCGATGGTGCAGATCAAAATGAACCAGGTGAATCTCTCTGTCTCCGTGACTTCCTTCGGAAGTGCGTTGTTCTTAATCGGATCACTCTACATCGGTGGTTTGGAAGGTAACAAACTTTTGACTTGGACCGGAGCACCACAGGCTACGCCTCCTGAGAAGAAGGTCGACGATGTCTGATATGCAGCCCAAGAAGACATGGTTCTTAAAATTGGTGTTGGCCCTTGCTGGTTTGCTGGCTGGAGCCATCGCTCTCTTCGCGGTCAATCGGAAGAAGAGTGACTCTCAGAGTCCTACTCCTTATTTGGTTGACCCCGTGGACCCAAAGAAACTCCAAGTCTACGACAAGGACAAGAAAACAATGGAACCCGTCGTGCTTCCTCCCGAAGCAGATGCCAAGAAAATTGAGAGCGTTGACGTCGCTCCGGTTCAGAAAGATGTCAAAGTTGAGGTTAAGAATGAAGTCAAGAATCGTCGGAACGTTGCTCCTCTTGCTGATGGTCAGTCTCCCTTGGACAATCTTCGCTCAGGAAAGTGATTACGTCAAGCTGACAAGAGACGAGGCAAAGGCGTATCTCAAGAGCGCATCCTTAGATGGACTCATTGACGACGTGATCAAGCTGGACTACATCGAGCATGCCGTTCCAGGCGTTGTTCTTCCGCAAGCTGTCATCGCCGTCCAAGATCGAGATGTTATTCTGACTTGGATAGATGAAGGTCTAGTGGAGGTATCGGTGAAACCTTATCTTCTCTACAAGTTCAAGTTGGATATGCATGACTTCAGGAACATCATTCCGAAACCCAAAGACAAAACTCTTTCAGCTATTTTAGCGATCATCTCGACTTCGCTGGTGAGTGTTTTGACAGACTCTCTCGGAAATGCTCTTCTACCAAAGACTTGGAATCCGTTCTACTCTGCAGCCGTTGGCTCAGGTGTCGGTTTGAGCATCTACCTGTTCACATCGTTCTGAAGGAGAAGACTATGCCCACACCGAAGCAAACCATCATCCGGTTGGTTGGATCCTGGCTGAAGAAGAACTTCGAAGGTTTCATCACCGGCTACTTCGCGGGAGCACTGACAATCATTGGGTTGATTGTCTGGTACGCTCTGAAGACTCCCTGATCTTCTTTGCCTTTTCTCTCCGGGCTGCGTTTCGTTTTCGGGCGCAGTCCGGACACACAAGGATGCTCCAATTCTTTTTTGGAAGAAATTTCCAGCATTGTGTACAACGTTTTTCCAGCTTTCGCTTATGATAGTCTTCACGATTCTTTTCGTTTGATGGTTGTGCCATTTTGTTGTTTTCTATTTTTGAAAAATTTCTCTTACAGAATTGTAGAGAAGACGTGAATCCTCGTCCAGTTTTCTTGGATCAATCAACTGAACTGCAAGAAAAGCGAACTTCTCGAGAGCTTCTTGTTTCCAGTAGATTTTCTTCTGCTCATCGGAGACTTCCGCCACCACGATACCAGAAAGGTCTGCGTCGATGTCTGTCACAATGAACTGAAAGATTCTTTCCGGTGTTATCCGAAAAGATAGTGCAAGACCCTGTGTGTTGTCGATCTTGCTGACAGGCAAATCGATCTTCCCGCCAAGTTCCTTGACCAATGCGATAATAAGCTGATCCTTCATGTCATGCAATGCACGAGCATGTTCAGGATTTTCTTTGAAAGCGAGATCGTTTCCTCTTCCCATGATGTTTACCTCTCTTGTAGAAATTTGAGGACGGCTCGAGCTTTGTACTCGTCCGGTCCACCTTCGTTTTGATCAGCCTTGTCTGCTTCCACAAATTCATCGAAGCCTTCTTTCATCACCCGCAGAAGATCTTCCATCTCGATAGGCTTCTTCACTGGAAGACGCAGAGTCTTGTTCGCCACTTCTCTGATCTCAGCAGAAAAACCTCCATCATGAGAAAGAGAAGTCATGCCCCAGATCTTGGTCAGGGCATTTGCGTAGGCACTTTCGTTCCCTGTTGGAGAAGGGGAGTTCTTGATGGCGTTAACCAATTCTGTTCCGAAAACACCGATCGGCCTCCAGGTTAGAATCTCTTGATAGAGTTCGGGAGAGATGTACTTTCCTTTTGGAAGATCTTCAGACATCTTTTGTCTCCTTCAGTTCTTCTTCGAGTTGGAGAATCTTCTGATCGTATTCTTGAACAATCTTCTGAGAGTGCTCAAGAGATCTCTGTTTTCGATCAACCTCCAACTGATGAATTGATCGGATAGCCTTGAGACGTTTGATTCGTTCATCTACTGAAAGAAAATCTTCTTTGGAAACCAGAAAGCCATGAGAAGCGCCCATTGGTTTTGTTGGATATCCACAAAGATTGAGTTGTTTAGAGATCCAGGAGGTCTTCTCCGTGATTGAAAATTTTGTCATGTCATACGGTTGATCATTTCGATCTACACCAGGTGTTGAAAGCATCAATGCTATTTCAAAACAAAGAGCAATAAGCTTCTGAACTTTAGACTGTTCTTCTGGTTGCTGTTCTTCCTCTTTTGCTCTCATCTTAACGAGCAACACGCGAGCCGAATTTGCTTCGTTCTTCAGGTGTCCTTCGGAACCAGAGATCCTTGCAC